>FUWD012816158.1_pt1 | contig 86599 bp, 79 predicted proteins | sample 1063281 | NCBI WGS metagenome assembly FUWD01 (sample SAMEA79048168, study PRJEB19326) | metagenome | biome: marine | reverse complement strand
CCCCTTGATGAGAAGATAGGCCGTTTCGAGGAACGTGCTGTGCTGGGCAAGCTGCTCGATCGGATACCCCCGGTATCGGAGGATGCCGCGATCGCCGTCGATGTAGGTGATGGCACTTTTGCAGGACGCGGTGTTCAGGAATCCGGGATCGTAGCCGAGAAGGCCGAAATCATCATCAGATAGCTTGATCTGACGGAAATCCATCGTCTTGAATGCACCGTTTTCCACCGGGATGTCATAGGTTTTTCCCGTACGGTTGTCGGTTACTGTCAGCGAGCCCGAAGGGTTTACAGTGGTCATTGCGTGATTGGTTACGTCCTTGAAAGTAGCCGGAGGAGGCCGTCCCCGGGCGGTTAATATACTCAGAAAAAAAAGGAAAATACTTTTTGGATTTCAGAGGGCCACTGCCTACATTTACAACTCTTTCACGGAGCTGTAGCTCAGTCTGGTTAGAGCGCCTGCCTGTCACGCAGGAGGTCGCGGGTTCGAGCCCCGTCAGCTCCGCAAGGAAACAAGGTCCCCACCCGAGGGGCCTTTTTCATTTCCGCCCCGACATCCTCCATCAGCTTCGTTTCCGCCTATCGCGCAGATAGATTGATTTCGACTGCCCGTCCCCGCCGATGCGTTCATCCACCTCGAACAGTTGGGTTGCGGCAATAAGTTCTCCAAGTTTTCCGTAGCCGTAGTTGCGCGGATCGAACTCCGGAGACTGCTTGGCAATGTTGCTTCCGGTGGCCGCCAGATGGGCCCAGCCCGCCTCGTCCGATGATGCCTCTACTGCGTTGCGCAGGAGGCGGACGAGACGGGTGTCCTGCTTGAGGTCAGCCGCCGACTTCCGTTTTATCGGCTCGTTCTCGTTTATTTTGGCGCGAAGCACCTCGGTATAGATGAACTTATCGCAGGCTGAAACGAAGGGTCCCGGGGTCTTCTGCTCGCCGAAGCCATAGACGGTCAGGCCGGCTTCCCGTATGCGGACAGCAAGCTTGGTGAAGTCGCTGTCGCTCGAAACGATGCAGAACCCGTTGAAACGCCCCGTATAGAGCAGGTCCATGGCGTCGATGATCATGGCGCTGTCGGTCGAGTTCTTGCCTTTCGTATAGCCGAACTGCTGGATGGGCTGGATCGAGTACTCGAGCAGTACCTCCTTCCAGCTTTTCAGGGCCGTTGAAGTCCAGTCTCCATAGATGCGCTTGACGTTCGAAGTGCCGAATTTGGCTATTTCAGCCAGAAGCCCTTCGATGATGGAAGGCTGGGTATTGTCGGCGTCAATGAGCACCGCCAGCCGGTCCGATCTCTCCTCTGCCATTGGATTGTTCTCCCCTGTCAAATGTGTTCCTGTTTCCCTGCCGGCAAGCGGTCTCACTGCACGACCCTGAGCCCCGGTTTGCCGATGACCGGCATATTGGCCTGAATGCTGATCATGTCAGGATCGAAGTCCACCCGGACCACGTTCTCCAGATAGGTAGCCCCGGCACCTGATACGCCATCAAGCTCCATCAGTGCATCCTTCACCGAACCGATCACAACCACCGCAACCAACTACCCTCTACCCTCACGTCCTTCTTCATGCCGCACCGCTGTGAATTCGTTTCTGCCTTTACCGGTAAGGTACAATGGCGGCGGACCATCACGAAATCTTTCCTTGGCAGAAGATCAGCCGTGTGTGTATATTTTGCTATTTACCGTTCCCCCGCACGTTGATTGAAACAGAATGGGGTCCGGCTCATTTCGACCAAGCCAGAGGGCCCATGAAACGAACCACGCCGCAGCCGCGCACCCTGTTCAAGAGGGTCCTTATCTTCATCGGCCTTCTGGCGCTTCCCGTCCTCTCATCCTGCACGAAACCGCATGATGACATCCGCTCGCTCCAGCAGGAAGTGTGGCAGCATCCGGGTGACACCGGAGCCCTCATGAACCTTGCCAACGCCTTTGCGCGCGCAAAGCGCTATGACGAGGCAGCAGAGGCATACAGCGGAGCCCTGAAGATCAATCCGGAGCTTGATGCGGCATACCACTCCCTCGGAGCGGTCCGCTTCAACCAGGAACGTTACAGTGAGGCTCGCGACTGGTTCCGGAAGCATCTTGATCGCGCGCCAACGGACTCGTTGCGGAACTACGACCTCGGCAACGCACTCATGCAGCTGAAAGACTACGGCCGTGCTGCAGAGGCCTATGAGGCGGCGATTGCAAACAGCCACTCCTTCACCGAAGCCCACTACAACCTTGCCGTATGCTTCACACATCTCGACAGGATGGCAGAAGCCCGTCAGATTTATGACTGGCTTCTGGATAAAAACAATTATCTTGCCGTTTCTCTGCAAAGCCATCTGAAAGGGGGAAAGCCGGACGGCCAAAAGCCGTGAACAGGCACTACAATGCCGACTGATACTTATGAGTGACCACCATATCATCATCACGCCGAGAGAGACACCCCTACCCATAGCACAGGCGGCCGAAGCCATCCAGACAGCACTCCAGCAGCATGGCGGCGAAGGCTCCGCCACCCTCCATCCGCCTGGTACACTTCTTATGTTCCGCCAGCCGGTGCAGCCCTTAGACCCCGCCGGGTGGCTCGCAGCCCAGAGCATCCGCCCCAGAATCTTCTGGAGAAACCGGGAACAGGACTATGCCGCCGCCGGCATCGGTATCGCCGACGCCCTCACCTTCAGCGGCAGAGAACAGAACAGTTCCGTCTTCAATCGTCTCGGTGAAGCATTGGCCGAAAAGAGCCGCGCCGCGAGGTATTTCGGAGGAATCTCGTTCAACAGCCGTGAACAACAGGACCATGACTGGAAGAACTTTCCTGCGTTTTCCTTCATTCTCCCGATACTTGAGCTTTCCCTGGAAAACGGCGAGTGCAGACTCACCTGCCACATCCATTCAGGCGCACCCCCGGAAACCCTCGCCAGAATAGATGAGGCCCGGGCCCTCATCGCCTCGCTCCAGAACGAGTCCGGCGACACCGAAGAGCGTTTCCCTGCCCTGACCGGCCGTACATGCAGCCCCGATCGGGAGGGATGGATACGGAACTGCAGAAAAGCCATTGCGACTTTCGCAGAAGGCAGCACCGAGAAAATCATGCTCGCCCGCAAAACCACGCTGGAGTTCGCTTCAGCCTGCAACCCGATGCTCTTCCTGCTCCGCCACCCCTATCCGCGAAACACTACATACCGGTTCTATTTCGAACCTGAAGAGGGATGCGCATTCCTGAGTTTCACCCCTGAACGCCTCTATCGTCGGGACGGATCCCGACTTCTTACCGAGGCCCTTGCCGGCACCTGTTCAAAAGAGAGTGCTGCCATGACCGACGAGTACGCATCACGGACCCTCCTCGGCTCCGAAAAAGACATCAGAGAGCACCGGTTCGTCAAAGACATGATCTACAATGAGCTTCTCCCCGCATGCAGCCAGATCGAGATGGAGGATGACGTGCAGGTGCTTCAGCTGAACCGCCTCGCACACCTCTACACCCGCTGCTCGGCAGTCCTGAAACCCGAGTGCAAGGATGACGGGAACGTCCTCTCCATTCTGCACCCGACGCCGGCCGTCGGCGGCGTGCCGAAAGAAGACGCCATGCGCCATATCATGGAGCTTGAACCCTTCAGCCGCGGCTGGTATGCCGGGCCGGTCGGATGGATCATGAGGGACGCGGCGGAGTTCGCTGTCGGCATCCGCTCGGCGCTTGTCAACGGCACAACCGCCTCGCTCTATTCAGGCGCAGGGCTCGTCCGGGGATCCGACCCCGAACTGGAATGGAACGAGGTCGAGCAGAAGATCGGAGACCTTCTGGCCATCACAGAGGGGAAGGCATGAACAATCCTCAGGTCACCACGATCTGGAGCACGGTCCTCGTCGAGGAGCTCATCCGCCAGAATGCCTCAATGTTCTGTATCTCACCCGGCTCACGCTCCACCCCGCTCACCGCCGCCGTCGCGAGGAACCCCCGTGCGAGCTGGAAAATGTTCCCGGACGAGCGCTCCGCAGGCTTTTTCGCACTTGGCCACGCCCGTGCGACCGGCCGCCCTGCCGTTCTCATCTGCACCTCCGGCACGGCAGTGGCCAACTACTTCCCTGCCGTTGTCGAAGCTTCGGCAGATTTCATGCCGATGATCGTGATATCGGCCGACAGACCTTTCGACCTGCAGGAGTGCGGAGCCAATCAGACCATCCGTCAGGACGGCATCTTCGGACGCTACGCGCGCTGGCATATGCAGCTGCCGCAGCCATCAACTGAAATACCCCTTCAGTCGCTGCTCTCGACTGTCGAACACGCCGTCGCCAAAAGCCTCGGCGCACCCCGGGGCCCCGTCCACCTGAACCAGCCGTTCAGGGAACCCTTCGAACCCGAACCGTTCGAAGGCCATCACCCCTGGCTTGAGCCCCTCCAGGCATGGAAACTCGACGGACGCCCCCGGACTTCATCAGCTCATCCTGAACGCCGGCCCGACGCCCGCGCCATTTCGGCCATCCGCAACCTGCTCTCCACGGCCAGGAGGCCGCTCCTCATTGCAGGCAGCATGCCCTCTCCAGATGACGCCCGTGCTGTCGCATCTCTTGCCGACGACCTCCGCATCCCACTCTACGCAGACCTCTCCTCGGGCCTCCGCCTCACGGAGGGCATCCGGGCATGGCAGCAGGCATTCGCTGCGCCGGCATTCCTCGACCGGTTCCGTCCCGATCTCGTCGTGCATTTCGGGGGACGGCTTATCGCCCGCCATCCATCGACAGCCCTTAAAGCATGGAAGCCCGCGCATTATGTAGTCGTCAGGGAGCACCCGGAACGATACGCTCCCGATCTCCCGGTGAACCTCTCTCTTGAGTCCTCTCTCCAAACTGCCGCTGAAAGCCTCATGGGCTGCAGGAGCGAACCCTCCCCGATCAAGGAAGCGGCCGAAGGGTTCTTCCGGAAGTGCAGCGGAGCGCTTGACTCCCTCACGGAAGCGAGCCTGCCGCTCAGCGAAATCTCGGTCGCTCGACAAATCTCGCAGCTCATTACCCCCGGGGAGGCGCTCTTCACATCCAACAGCATGTCGGTCAGGGAACTGGACTCGTTTGCCGCAGCTTTGCAGCCGGACGGGCCGCCGTGCGGGCTCAACCGTGGAGCAAGCGGTATCGACGGGATCATCTCAACGGCAGCGGGGTACGCAGAAGGCCTCGGAAGGAAAGTCACGCTCCTTATCGGCGACATCGCCTTCCTCCACGACCTCAACGCCCTCTCGCTCCTTCGATCCCTATCCCGGCCGATGCGTATCGTGCTCCTCAACAACAACGGAGGCGGCATATTCTCATTCCTCCCGGTTGCCTCCTGCAATGACATTTTCGAGGATCACTTCGCCACCCCGCAGCACTTCCAGGCACAGCCGGCCGCCGCGATGTTCGGGCTCCTGTACGCCGCTCCCCGGACCAACCGCGAATTCGAGGAGTGTTTCCTCGCTGCCGGCGAAGCCCCCCGGAGCACCATCATCGAGATTGCCTCTTCCCGCAGCGAAAACGTCGAACAGCACCGTACCCTGCAGGCCCGGTTCAACGCATTTGCTGAAGCTGCCTTCACCGCCCCCTGAATCGGTTTTTCTTGTGTCTTCCCGGAGAAAAGCGTTAACTTTTCATGCAGGCATAAACGGATGCCCACTAACTCGGCGCAACCAAGAAGTTTTAGCCATGTTGGGAGATGTACTGCTGATCAACGATCAGCACAAATCGGCGGCAGGCGCCATTCTTGAGCGGGTGTTGCTGGATAGTGAACTGCTCCGGAAAAAACAGCCCGAAGAGAAGTTCGTTGTAGCCATATCGGGAGAATCGGGTGCAGGCAAGTCCGAACTCTCGCACTCCCTTGCTCTCCTCCTCAAAGGCAGGGGCATACGGGTCAAGATCCTCCATACCGACAACTACTACCACGTCCATCCGCTCCTGCGGCGGGAGCACCGCATACAAAGCAACTTCGAACTGGTAGGGGTTCAGGAATACGACTGGGAGCAGCTGCACCGAAACATCGAGGACTTCCGTAAAGGGAAAAGCGTATCCATCCCCTGCATCGACATCATCACCGAAGAGGTCGACCAGCTCTTCACCGACTTCAGCAAAATCCAGCTGCTCATCATTGACGGCCTGTACGCAATCCGTACGGAAGGAGTGGACCTCAGGGTATTCATCGACCTCACCTATCACGACACGAAACTCAGCCAGATGCTGCGCTGCAAGGAGCCGACAGACGGCTATCGCTGGAGCGTACTCGAGCGCGAACACCAGCATGTGCGTTCCCTCAAACCCCTTGCGGACCTGCATGTGGATCGGGACTTCAGGGTATTCGACCCGGCCATCGTACGTCATGCTCCCCGACCCTGGCAGCGGCGGGCTGCGCATGCCGTCACACCCGCAGGCTGAACGTCCGGCACTTCAGCCCGCAAGTGGATCATGGAGGGGGGCAGAGGATCATTATATTGCACGATGGACACCACCACCACCACGATTCCCGTTCCGCTCCGGTTCAACACCATCGGCGACCCGTCGCTTCCCGCCATTGTCTTCCTGCATGGCTTCCTCGGCTCCGGCAGCGACTGGATGCCCTTCACATCCGGCATCTCCGGGAGATTCCATTGCATCCTTGTCGACCTTCCGGGCCACGGGGAGGCTGCATTTGGGGACAACGGTCCGGATGAGCTGAATCCGGAAGACGATACCGTAAACGGATATTTTCTCCATACTGTCGACACCCTCGCCGAAGGCCTTCGAACGTTGCTCGCCCGGCCGGGCCTGCTCGTAGGCTATTCGATGGGAGGAAGAATCGCCATCGCCCTCCTGCTTCGCCATCCAGAACTCTTCAAAAGAGCAGTGATCGTCTCATCCTCACCGGGGCTACGGACGGCAGAAGAACGAGCGGCCAGGCGGAAAAGCGACCGGGGAATCGCCCGCAAAATCGAGCGGAACTTCGAGGGGTTTCTGGAATTCTGGTACAGCCAGCCACTTTTCTCCACTCTGAAAAACCATCCCCTCTTCCATGAGGTGGAAACACTGCGCCGGAAAGGTTCGCCCCGGAGCCTGGCCCGCTCACTCCGTCTGCTCGGCACCGGCAACCAGCCATCGTTCTGGGATCAGCTGGCTGCAAGCCCCGTGCCAGTGCAGTTCATGGCAGGGGAAAAAGACCCCAAATACCTTGAGATTGGCCGTCAAATGGTTAATTTGTTCCCTCACTCGCGCCTTGAAACATTCCCCGGTTGCGGCCACACGCTGCACATCGAAGCACGGGAACGGTTCCTTGAGCGCCTGCAGCATTTCTTCAACCAGCAAGACAGAGAGCCGTAATGAGCAGCATAGCATGGAGCCAATGCGGGGAGTTCTCCGACATCCTCTACCATAAAGCCGAAGGCATCGCCAAAATCACCATAAACCGCCCGGAACGGCGCAATGCGTTCCGCCCCCAGACCGTGGAGCAGATGATCGAAGCGCTTCAGGATGCGCGCAACGACGAAGCAGTCGGCGTAGTCATCCTGACTGGAGCGGGTGAGCTTGCATTCTGCTCCGGAGGTGACCAGAAAATCCGCGGCAATGCCGGCTATGCCGATGCTAAAGGGGTCAACAAACTGAACGTCCTTGATTTCCAGCGTGACATCCGCACCTGCCCGAAACCGGTCATCGCCATGGTCGCCGGCTACGCAATCGGCGGCGGCCATGTCCTGCACATGCTCTGCGACCTGACCATTGCAGCAGAAAACGCCCGGTTCGGTCAGACCGGCCCGCGTGTAGGGTCCTTCGACGGCGGCTGGGGAGCCAGCTACATGGCTCGCCTCGTCGGGCAGAAAAAGGCCCGTGAAATCTGGTACCTCTGCCGTCAGTACACTGCTCAGGAAGCGCTCGACATGGGACTCGTCAACACAGTGGTCCCGCTTGAGAAACTCGAAGAAGAAACCGTGCAGTGGTGCCGCGAGATCCTTCAGAACTCGCCTCTGGCCATCCGTTGCCTGAAGGCCTCGCTGAACGCCGACTGCGACGGACAGGCAGGCCTGCAGGAACTGGCCGGCAACGCCACCCTCCTCTACTACATGAGCGAAGAAGGCCAGGAGGGACGCAACGCATTTGTCGAAAAGCGCAAGCCCGACTTCAGCCGTTTCCCGAAACGACCTTGACGGCCTCATATGCCTATCTCTACCGGTACTCCCTTCCTTTCACTGAGCCGGTAACCCTCAGAGGCCGATGCCTCCGGCAGCGCGATGGCGTTCTGCTCGCCCTGAAGACCGGAGACGGGAAGCACTGCGCCTGGGGCGAAATCGCCCCACTCGCGGGGCTGCACCGCGAGACAACGGAATCTGCAGAACGCCAGATCATCGAAACCCTCGCCATGCACCGGGAAAACGGCGCATCACTCATGACGGAAGGACTGTTTCCATCGGTACGCATGGGGCTGGAAATGGCTGTCATGAACCTTGAGGCTTCAATCACCGGCCGGCACCCGTTTTCTGCACCGAGGGAGAGTGCGCTCCCCCGGGTACCGCTGAACGCCCTCCTCATGGGATCGACGGATGCCGTCCTCCTGAGGGCACAGGCCAGCTACCGGGAAGGGTACCGTGCGTTCAAACTCAAGGTCGGAAAAGCGAACGCCGAGGAAGCTGCCGCATCTGTCCATGCCCTGCACCGGCTGTTCGGGGGGGACATTGAACTCCGGCTCGACGCCAACCAGTCAATGCCGCTTGACGACGCAATCTCTTTCGCCCGCACACTGCCGAAAGACAGCGTCACCTACATCGAGGAACCGCTCCAGCAGCCACGCGATATTCCGGAATTCCATGCAAAAACCGGCATCCGCGCCGCTCTTGATGAAACCCTCTGGCAAAACCCCGGACTCCTCGGAGCACTACCCCCGGAGAGCATCGGAGCCCTGGTGCTCAAGCCCAACTGCCTCGGAGGCGTCGCAGCCGTTCTTAACATGGTTCGCTATGCGGCAGATCACAACATGCAGGCAGTCTTCAGCTCTGCCTTTGAAAGCGGCATCAGTCTCGGCTTCTATGCCCTGCTTGCCGCAGCAACCTCCCCGAGGCCTGCAGCCTGTGGTCTGGACACCTTCCGCCATTTACAGGGAGACCTCCCGGCCATCCCCTTCCACGCTGAAGGGGGATCGCTTGACGCAGCAGGCCTGTACCTTGACACCCAGGAAGTCCTGACCACGAACCTCAGCCTCGCTTCGGTATGGACCCTCTGAGGTCTCCTGCACAGGACCCGGTGGCCGATGCCGCAACCCGGTTCGGCCCGCTGCCTATGCTTCTCACGCCTGAAGGCAGCCGCTCATTCAGGGAGTGCAGCGACATCGCAGGACGGATAGCCGCCGCGCTTCTGAAAAGGGGCATCCGGGAGGGTCAGCGGGTCGCAATCATCTCACCGAACACACCCGAGATGGTCATCATCCTGCTTGCCCTCCTGCGAAGAGGTATGGTGGCAGCCCCTCTTAACTACCGGCTGCCTGAAGCACGCCTCCGCCAGATGCTTCAGGACCTGCAGCCGGTCATATGCATCACAGGTCCGGGCTGCCTGCCTCCGGACACGGATACCGCTGCGATCGACTCCCTGGAACTTCTCGCTGAAGCATCAGCCCTCATCCCGGAGCGCAGGAATGCGATGCTGAATGACGACGACATGACCGGCCGACCCGTCACCATCATCCACACTTCTGCCAGCACCGGCAGGGCAAAAGCCGTGGTACACTCGCTAAAGAACCATTGGTACAATGCGCTCGGTTCCAACAGCAACCTGCCGTTCGAGCCCGGAGACACATGGCTCCTGTCGCTCCCCCTCTTCCATGTCGGCGGCTACGCCCTCATCTTCCGTTCACTCGCCTCGGGCGGCTCCATTGCCATCGACCGACCGGGAGCATCCATCACCGACTCCCTCGAACGGTTCCCGATCTCGCACCTCTCGCTTGTTCCGACGCAGCTTTACCGGCTCCTCTACCCGAAGAACGGTGTGGAGCTGACGGCCGGAATCAAGGCCGTACTCCTCGGAGGAAGCGCTTCTTCCGACCGCCTCGTCGACGAAGCCGCAGCCGCAGGCCTCCCCATTTACCTGAGCTACGGCTCAACTGAGATGGCCTCGCAGATTGCCACCACCGACGCTCCGGTGACGGGGCACCGAGCCGACAGCGGAAGGGTGCTTCAATGGAGGGAGGTCTGCGAGGCACCGGACGGCGAACTTCTGGTCCGCGGAAAGTGCCTCTGCACAGGCTACCTCAGAAACGGCGCCATAGACCCCGTCGGGGAGCCGGACGGATGGTTCCATACCGGCGACATCGGCAGTCTGGCCGCCGACGGAACGGTAAGGGTGCTTGGAAGAAAAGACGGTATGTTCATCTCAGGCGGGGAAAACATCCATCCCGAAGAGGTGGAAAGGGCGCTGACAGAGATACGTGGCGTGCTTGAAGCCGTAGTCGCGCCCGTGCGGGACCCCGAATACGGAGAGCGCCCTGCGGCATTCATACGCACAGCCGGCGGAAACACCCCTGACGACGAAACCCTCCGCCGCGAAATGCATCAGCGGGTCGGCCGGCTGAAAACGCCGGTGGTGTTTTTCAGGGTTTGCCAGTGGGCAACGCTTCCGGGATCGGAAAAAACGGATCGGGCCTGGTACAGGCTGATGGCTGCGGAGTACCGCGGAAAAGACACTAACGGCGGGCTGCCTTGCGCTTGAGGCGAAACACGGCCCACATCCCCCCGAATCCGGCAATCGGCGCATAGAAAGCTGCAGAGAAAAGCATGCTCTGAAGGATGTCGGTAAGGGAGAGCGTAAGGGGAGCGAGGGCGAGCTTTTCGGCCTCAAGCAGCGCCTGCACCTGCTGATTGAGTTCCGGGCGGTCACGGGCCATTTCCAGTACCCAGCTGATGACGAGCGACAGGCTTTCAGTCCCTGGGCGATAGGAAAGTGTCTCCATCAGTACCCATGATACCGCTTCGGAGAGGATGCCGCCAACCGCGCCACCGAAGAAGGCGAGAATGAAGGCTTCATTATAGGGAAGACGCACCTGGAAACGCAGGATGCTGCGGTTGAGGGCAACCGATCCGGCAATGAATATTCCCGCAAACAGGAATACGTTGACGAGCGTCAGATAGGGAACCGTGGTCGTCAGGACGACGATGGAGGCCGTAAGCATGACGGCGAAAAGTTTTTCACGAAATACCATGTGGCTTATGCGAGTCTTTCGTTCAGGAAGTCGTCCATGGTATAGAAACCCGGAGCAGTCCTATGTCGCACGGCCAGCCAGGCGGCGGTCTCTACGGCACCGGATGCAAAGCCGGAGCGGCTCTTGGCGGTGTGGGAAATGGTGATTTCGTCCGCCTCTGAATCAATGAAGGCTGTATGCTTGCCAAAGACCCCGCCGAGCCGGATTGCTGCGACCTGCAGCTCGTCGGGCTGGATCGGCCTGCCATCGGACAGCTGGCGCACAATGCTTTTCTTCCGGCTGTTTGCTGCAAGGATGTGCTCTGCAGCGGCAATGGCCGTTCCGCTCGGAAAATCAGCCTTGGCGGTGTGGTGCTGTTCGCTGAAAGCAATGTCGAACTGAGCGAACGGGGCGATGAGGCGTGCCGCCTCACGAACGGTACGAAGGAAAATGTTTACGCCGAGGGAGAAGTTCGCGGAGTATAGCAGTGAGCCGCCGGCGGCCTTTACCCGGGCAGCGACCTCGGCACGGACATCGTCCCAGCCGGTGGTTCCGGCCACGACCGGCACACCCGAGGCGAGCATGGCATCAAGGTTCTGAAGAAATGCACCGCGGACGGTGAAGTCGATGATGGCATCACTGCCAAGGAAAGAGTCGGGGGTGATCCGGGCGTCAACATCAAGGACTGCCGCGGTTTCATGAACGCCTGAACGGCTGATGACGGCGGCAACTTCCCTGCCCATCCGTCCATTCCCTACCAAAGTGAACTTCATACGCTGTCGTACTGATCTATGCGTTTCGTGATGACTGCCGAAGGCTTAGTCGTCACCCATGATTTCAAGAATCCGGTCGAGATCGTCGCCGGAAAAATACTGGATGTGGATCTCCCCCTTGCCGCCCTTTTTCTCAATGATGCGGACCTTTGTGGCCAGCTTGTTGCGAAGGAGCGATTCGAGCTCCGCGACATGCGGCTCGCGCTCCGGCTTCGTCTTTTTATCGGCACTGCCATCTTCGCGGAACATCCGGGCCACAAGGGCCTCAGTCTGGCGGACAGAGAGCTGGTGGGCGATCACCTGCTTCCATACCCTCAGCTGCTGCTGTTCACCCGGCAGGTTGATGAGGGCCCGGGCGTGACCGAAGGAAATTTCACGGTTACGGATGCTGTCCTGCACCTGCAGCGGCAGTTTCAGGAGGCGGAGGAAGTTGCTGACCGAAGAGCGGTTCTTACCGACCTTCTTGGCTACTTCGTCCTGGGTGAGGCTGCACTTCGTCGTCAGACTTTTAAGTGCCAGCGCCACTTCGATGGCGTTGAGATCTTCACGCTGGATGTTCTCGATGAGGGCGAGCTCAAGCTTGCTGGAGTCGCTTCGGGCCTCAATGATATAGGCGGGAATGAATTTGTATCCGGCCTTGCGCACTGCGCGCAGGCGCCGTTCGCCGCTGATGAGCTGGTACCCCTCTCCGTCCCGCTGCACCGTCACCGGCTGGATGATGCCATTCTCCAGAATGGAGTTCATGAGCTCCTCAAGTGCCGTCTCGTCGAACTCCTTGCGGGGCTGGAACGGGTTGGCGTGGATGCTCTCGACCGGCAGACTGCCAATCACCCCCTCCTGCACGGGAACATCGACCTCGTCCCGTCCTGCCCTGGAGAACCCCTCTTCCGGGATCAGCGCCTTCAGGCCCTTTCCCAATGCGTTTTTCGCCATATCCCCTGACCCGTCCGCCGGCGGCTACTGCTGCCGGACTTTAAATTTTTTGATGTTGCCGTCCCGTTCGAACATCTCCCGGACAAGGTCCAGGTAGTCTTTCGACCCTATGCTCTGGGCATCGTAGAGGAGAGCCGGCATGCCATGGCTCGGAGCCTCGGACAGCCTTACGTTTCTTCGGATGTGGGTACGGTATACCTTGTCCTTGAAAAACTTCTTCACCTCTTCAGCCACCTGGGTCGCAAGACGGAGGCGGGCATCGTACATGGTCACAAGCACACCCTCGATGTCGAGCTTCGGGTTCAGATGCTTGCGCACGATGCTGATCGTGTTGAGCAGTTTGCCGAGGCCTTCAAGCGCGTAATATTCCGCCTGGACAGGGATGAGCACTGAATCTGCCGCGGTGAGGGCATTGAGGGTGATGAGACCGAGTGAGGGAGGGCAGTCGATGATGATGTAGTCGTAGTCGTTCTTGACCTCCTTCAAGGCCTTCTGCATCACATACTCGCGGTCACGCATATTCACCAGTTCCACCTCCATGCCGACGAGGTTCACGTTCGAGGGCAGAACATCGAGATACTCCAGACTGGAGCGCATGACGGCATCCCTGATCTCCCCCCCCTTCACCATCACCTGATAGAAGGTGTTGTCTATCTCCTCACCATTGTCGATACCAAATCCCGAGGTCGCATTGGCCTGAGGATCGATGTCGATGAGCAGCGTCCTGAACTCGGAAATCGCAATGGAAGCCGCAATATTGACGGCCGTGGTCGTTTTACCGACCCCGCCCTTCTGGTTTGCAATCGCAATTACTCGGCCCATGTATCTGGAAAGGGGAATCTGCTGCTGTTGAAGTTCAAGAGTGACATACTACATTATACTACTTAGTACATCTTTTACAAACTCTATTCGCTGGTGATGGAGAGGCTCGGGACACAATTCTTTACGGCTCCTACCCTGGTGCTCACCGAGCGCCTGCTCGGGAAGGTTTTCATGCGCATAACGCCCTCAGGCACCGTCCTGAAGGGGCGGATCGTCGAAACCGAAGCCTATCTCGGCAATAACGATGAAGCCTGCCATGCGTGGAGGAAAAAGACTGAGCGGAACCGGGTCATGTTCGAGGCGCCCGGTACCCTGTATGTCTATTTTTCCTACGGTTGCCACCATCTTCTGAACATCGTCACCGAGCCCGAAGGCATTGCCGGAGCAGTACTCATCAGGGCAATGGAACCGCTCGAAGGAATACCCTCTATGCAGGAACGCCGCAATACGACGGTCGAGACCGCCCTCATGAGCGGACCGGCCAAGCTCACCAGCGCCCTTGGCATCGACAGGAGCTCCAGCGGCAGGGACCTGTTCGGCAACGAGTTCTTTTTGCTGGACGCACCGTTGCCGCCACCCTCGATGATTTGCACTTCAACCCGGGTCGGGATTACGAGGAGTCGCGAACTTCCCTGGAGAAAATACCTTGCCGACAATCCCCATGTCTCGAAAGGGCGCCCCTCCTGAGGGGGGACAAAATGGCACGACGATGTTGGAAAGTTGTAAAAAAATGTCCTTTATTAGGGGACGGCTGGCAAGGCAGGATCCACCCTAAACGACTTCCGGAATGCTCGGCACCCCACTCCTTCCAGAAATCAGGGAACTGATCGAGCGCAGAAACTTCAGCGCCCTGCAGCGGATATTCAACGACTGGCTGCCGGTCGACCTTGCCGAACTGATCAGCGACCTGCCCGAAAACGAACAGGCCATACTCTTCCGCCTGCTTCCGAAGGATGTCGCCACCGAGACATTCGAATACCTCGATCTCGACTCCCAGCAGAACCTCCTCGAAGCCCTTACCCAGAAGGATGTCACCCACATCCTCAACAGCATGTCGGCCGATGACCGTACGGCCCTGCTCGAGGAACTGCCCGGCAACGTGACGCAGGAGCTGCTCCGCCTGCTCTCATTCAAAGAGTTCAAGATCGCAAAGACCCTGCTTGCATACGCCGAAGACAGCGTCGGCAGGCTCATGTCGCCTGACTACCTCTCCGTCAAGAAGGACTGGAACATCAACCAGGTCCTCGAATACATCCGCACGTACGGCCACGACAGCGAAACCCTCAACGTCATCTATGTCGTCGATGACCACGGCAAGCTTAAAGGCGAACTGATGGCCCGTGAGCTCCTGCTCTCGAGCCCGGAGAAAAAGATCCGCGATATCGTCTCCGAAGACAAGATCGTCACCTTGACGGCAACCCAGGACCAGAAGGACGCACTCGACGCCTTCAAGAAGTACGACACCGTCGCCCTTCCGGTCGTCGACTCGAACGGCTACCTTATCGGTATCGTGACGGTCGATGACATGCTTGACGTCGCAGAAGAGGAAGAGACCGAAGACATCCAGAAATTCGGCGGTATCGAAGCCCTCGAAGAGCCCTACATCGATCTTCCCATTCCGCAGCTCATCAAGAAGCGGGCGGTCTGGCTCGTCGTCCTCTTCATCGGTGAAATGCTTACCGCTTCGGCAATGGCATTCTTCGAGGAGGAACTGGCCAAAGCCATTGTCCTTGCCACCTTCATCCCGCTCATCATCTCCAGCGGCGGCAACTCCGGCTCCCAGGCTGCAACCCTGATCATCCGCTCCCTTGCGCTCGGCGAAATCACCATCCGGGACTGGTGGAACGTTATGCGCCGAGAAATAATCTCCGGCATGGCGCTCGGCGGCCTGCTCGGACTCATAGGAGTATTCCGGGTCATCGTATGGGCCATGGTCTTCGGCCAGCTGACCCTGCAATGGGTATTCCTCTCGCTGACCGTCGGCATCTCGCTCGTCGGCATCGTCCTCTTCGGCACGCTTGCAGGCTCCATGCTTCCGCTGCTCCTGCAGCACTGGGGTCTCGACCCTGCGACCTCCTCTGCACCGTTCGTCGCCACTCTGGTCGACGTGACCGGCATCGTCATCTACTTCAGCGTGGCATCGCTGCTCCTCGGAGGCATCCTCCTCTGAGTCTCTTCCATAACCCTTCCGCCCGTGAACACCGAACCTGAAACAGTCGAATTCGACATCCTTTTCATCGGCGCCGGGCCGGCAACCCTCACTGCGGCAATCCACCTTCGCCGTCTGCTCCGACAGCACAATGCAACGGCTCCTGACCCGCTCGAGCCATCGATTGCCGTCATCGACAAGGGGCGTTACCCTGGAGCTCACCTCCTGTCAGGAGCTATCCTCGACCCAAGAGCTCTCCGGGAGTTCATGCCGGATTATCTGGAACGCGGATTCCCTTCGGGCCCGGCCGTTTCAGAAGAGGGCATCTGGTACCTCACGAAAAACCGGAAACTAAGGTTCCCAAGCATCCCCGATGCACTCAGCAACCATGCAAACACCCTCTGCTCGCTCTCCCGTGTCGGGGCGTGGATGGCCGGACTGGCAGAGGAAGAGGGCATCGACCTGTTTGAGGGCACGGCGGCAGTCGGCACCGTGGTTGAAGATGGGCGCCTTATAGGGGTGTTGACGGATGACAAGGGGATCGATAAGAATGGAACCCCCGGCCCCGCATACGAACCGGGCCTTGTCCTCAAAGCCCGGGCCACGGTGATCGGCGAAGGTGCCGGCGGATCTCTCACGGCAGAACTGGACCGGATATTCAACCTCCGCCCGCCGGGTACCGCAGGCAACCAGGAGACCGGCGTGAAGGAGTGCTGGCGGATCCCTTCCGGCAGAATAAGCGCGGGAACGGTGCGTCACACCTTCGGCTACCCCCTTCCGTCCAGCCGTTACGGCGGCGGATGGATCTATGCCCTCTCCGATACTGAACTTTCGGTCGGGTTCGTCACCTCTGTCGAACGGCATGCCCCGGCCGCCGACCCACACCTGAACCTGCAGCGATTCAAGGAACATCCGTTTGTCCGGAGCCTCCTCGAGGGCGGCACCATCCTGGAAGCGGGGGCGCGGACAATCACCTCCGGCGGGTACGATGCCATGGGCAGGATATCCGGAGAGGGGTTTCTCCTCGTCGGCGAATCCGCCGGCATGCTCGACATGCGCCGTCTGAAGGGAATCCACCTTGCCATGAAGTCCGGAATGCTCGCAGCAGAAACCCTCTTTGAAGCACTCTGCCAAGATGACTTCTCGGCCGGGCGACTCGCCGGATACGAGGAGCGGTTCCGTGCATCGTGGGCACATGACGAACTCGTTCTTGCCCGAAACTACCGCCAGGCTTTCGATCGGGGACTCTACCATGGCCTGCTGCAGACCGGCATCAGCCTGCAGTTCCCCGGAGCAACCCTCTTAGAAGGCAAAGGGGAAAGCACAAAAAAAGCACAAGATTCCGCCCTGGAATCGAGGAAAGAGATGGCCGCCCTTGAGAAGGCAGAAAAGGCGCATCCGGCCGACGGCATACTCACCTTCACCAAGGCCGATGCCATCTACCGTTCAGGTACCGTGCACGAGGAAAACCAGCCCTGCCACCTCAGGATATCCCCCGAAGACATGGCCGCAATCTGCCTCGATCGCTGCCGCCACGAGTACGGCAACCCCTGCACCAGGTTCTGTCCCGCCGGCGTCTATGAACTCACCGATGGGGGAGGCGCACTGCGGATCAACGCATCCAACTGCCTGCACTGCAAGACCTGCGAAGCAGCGGACCCATACGGGATCATCACCTGGACACCTCCCGAAGGCGTTGGCGGGCCCGGCTACAAAATCAGCTGAAGCGATGGAACGCAAGAAGAAAAAAGTCATTGTCGGCCTCTCCGGTGGCGTGGACTCTTCGGTCGCGGCATGCCTTCTCGTCCGCGAGGGATACGAGGTTCTGGGACTGCATCTCAAGGTGCTGAATGAGGGGGATGAATCACCTGTTCTCGAGCCCTCACCGATGAGGATTTCCAACAGGGAGGAGTTCCATATCCCCGTCTTCACCCTCAACCTGTCGGCGAGATTCCAGGAAAAGGTGATCGACTATTTCAAGCGCGAGTACCTTGCCGCAAGGACCCCGAACCCCTGCATGGTCTGCAACAAAACCATCAAGTGGAGAGGCCTTCTGGAAGGAGCCGCCCAGCTCGGTGCGGACATGGTCGCCACAGGCCATTACGCCCGCACAGCGTTCATCGACGGCCGGCACAGGCTTTTTGCCGGCATTGACCGGAAGAAAGACCAGAGCTACTTCCTCTGGATGCTTACACAGGAAGAGCTCTCACGGACGCTCCTGCCGCTCGGCGCCCTTACAAAGCCGGAAGTACGCGACATGGCCCGTTCCTTCGGCCTCACCGCTGCAGAAAAAAAAGAAAGCCAGGAGATCTGCTTCGTACCTGACGACGACTACTGCAGTTTTCTGGAAAACGCTGTGCCGGGGCTTCGCCGGCGAGTCGAGGGCGGGGAGATCCTCGACCCTTCAGGGCGGGTCATCGGCCACCACAAAGGCTACCCGTTCTACACCATCGGCCAGCGAAGGGGACTCGGCACCGCCACCGGGGAGCCTCTCTACGTAACAGCCATCGACCCCATCGGCAACATCGTCCATACCGGTCCGAAAAGCGCACTTCTCTCAACTGCGGTTGAAGTCAGGCACCTCAACTGGATCGGGGTTGATCCGCCCTCTATGCCGATGGAAGCCACAGCAAAGATCAGGTACCGAGACTCCGCCTCCCCCTGCACCATAATCCCGCTGGAGCCGGGTCCGGCCGGAGTCACAGCCAGAATAATGTTCAAGGAACCAAAAAGCGCCCTCACCCCCGGCCAGGCAGCCGTCTTCTACCGCGGCGATGAAGTGCTCGGCGGCGGCATCATAGAGGGCACCCTGCCCATGGAACTACACCCATAACCGCAACACGACCCTCAATAGCCATGCTCCAGCGACAGCAACGCTCACTCACCACCCTTGAACTCGACCCCAGAGGCCCTGAACCAGCCCCCCTCGTCATCATGCTGCACGGCTACGGCAGCAACGAAAAAGACCTTATCCAGCTTGCCCCGGATCTCCCGGCAACGTGCCGCTATGTCAGCCCGAGAGCGCCGGTGATGCTCGACATGGACATGTTCGGCTGGTTTCCGATTGAGTTCACGCCGACAGGCATCACGGTGGACTATGCAGCCGCAGCGCTCGCACTGGACCGGTTCATTTTATTCACCCGGGAACTGATCGAGACGTTCAGCCCGGCGGGAGGGAAAGTGTTGTTGATGGGGTTCAGCCAGGGGGCGGTGATGAGCTATCTCACAGCATTCAGGAGCCCGGAACTCCTGCACGGCGTCATAGCCCTCTCGGGGCAGCTCCCCGAATCGAACCTCCCTGAAGCAAGCGGCCCCGAAGGGCTCAGGGATCTGCCGTTTCTGGTGATGCACGGCATTTATGACGATGTGCTGCCGATTGAAAAAGGACGCGCATCCGAGCGCTGGCTCAAAGAGCGGGTCAGCGACCTCAGCTACCACGAATACCCGGTGGCGCACCAGATATCGGGTGAAGGGGTCGCCACCATACGCTCATGGATCGAGAAGCGGACGGCGGCTAAAAGCTGATAGAGACCGCCATCCCGTATTCGGATGAGTTGTTGTCGGGTTCCACGAACCCTGTGACCCGTTGTACCCCGTTCTCGGTGACGACAATGGTATCAACGTCGGAGCGGTCGATGTTCCAGTACCGGAAAAACGGACCGAACGACATGGCGCCGAAGCCGAGCTCCTGACGGAACATCAGTGCCGCGCGCCAACCGTACCCGCTCGACTGGCTGTTTTCAAGATCAGCGGAGTACGTATAGGAAGCGTTGTTGGCATCGGTCAAGTCGCTCACCTGCTTCCCGCCCCAGAAGGCATCATACTCAAGGGTGCCGCCGATCGACCAGCCGGCACCCTGCCTGGCAACCAGTTCCATGCCGATGGGGCTGTACCAGTAGTTGCTGTGGCGGTCGTAGCCGCAGTAACCCCTCGTAGAGACCATTCCTCCGCTGCTGTCATCCAGCCTGCGGTAGGCGATGCCGGTGTACCAGGACAGGGTTGAGCGCAGCCCTTTGAAAATATCCCTGGAGGCAAGCAGCCTGATCTCATACATCCGCTCATCGATTCCGCTCAAATCCCCCGAACCAGAAGAGGAGTAGTCCACCTCACCTCTGGCAATCATCGCCTCAAGGCGAAGCATGTCTATGCCTGCCGGCAGATTGTCGGCCCGGTAAGAGCAGGCCCCCGAAACGCCGTACATCAGTCCCGACTCTTCCATTACTCCGGGCTCATCATAAGAAAACCACGACATATGGGGTCCCGCCTCAAAGCCGAAGCCGCCGAGGGGCAAGCCTGCGCGGGCGGAAAAAGGCAGCATCAGCTGCAGGATGAAAAGCATCGGCACAATGGCCTTGAATGTGAGGGTACGCATGGGGCGTTGCATGTTTGCAGGTTGCTTGGGGTTACCGTCATCAACAATATACGATTTAAACCCTCCATAGGCCACAGGCATGCACAGGGAATTGCCGACTTATCCGTATATTCCCATTTTTAAAACCGGATCCAGCATACAGCATGAAGGCAACACTCAGAGATCTCCTCAACGAGCGCATCCTCGTCCTCGACGGCGCCATGGGCACTATGATCCAGCGCCATAAATTAACCGAGAACGACTACCGGGGGGAACGCTTCAGGAGTCACACCCACCCGCTCCTCGGCAACAACGACATTCTGGTGCTGACCCGTCCCGATATCATTTACGAGATCCACTGCGACTTTCTCGAAGCGGGTTCCGACATCATTGAAACCAACACGTTCAACGCCAACCCTATTTCGCAGGGCGACTACGGAACCGAAGACCTCATCAGGGAACTCAACCTTGAAGCATCGAGACTGGCAAGGAAAGCAGCCGACGCCTACACCGCAAGAGACCCCGAAAAGCCGCGATTCGTTGCCGGATCAATCGGCCCGACTAACAAGACCCTCTCTCTTTCCCCCGACGTCAACAACCCCGGCTACAGGGCCGTCAGCTTCCGCGACGTGGTCGACAACTACCTCCAGCAGATTGAAGGGCTGATGGAAGGCGGAGTGGACGTGCTGCTCGTCGAAACCGTCTTCGATACCCTCAACTGCAAGGCTGCGCTCTTTGCCATAGAAGAGTTCTTCAGCCGGACCAATAAGCGTGTCCCCGTCATGGTCTCCGGCACCGTCGTCGACCAGAGCGGCCGAACCCTTTCCGGCCAGACCACCGAAGCCTTCTGGATCTCCATCGCCCACATGCCGGACTTGCTCTCGGTCGGACTGAACTGCGCACTCGGCTCCAAACAGATGCGCCCGTTCATCGAGGCGATCTCCACCGTTGCTGAAAGCTTCGTCAGCGTCTATCCGAACGCCGGCCTGCCGAATGAGTTCGGTGAGTATGATGACTCCCCCGAATACATGGCTGCCCAGATCGCCGATTTCGCCGAGTCCGGCTTCGTAAACATTGTTGGCGGCTGCTGCGGCACCACGCCAGACCACATCAAGGCCATCGCCGAAGCCGTGAATGAACTCCAGCCGAGAAAACGGCCGACGGCGTCGCATGAACTCCAGCTCTCAGGCCTCGAGCCACTCCGGGTCAACGCCACCACCGGATTCATAAATGTCGGAGAGCGGACCAACGTCACCGGCTCGAAGAAATTCGCCCGCCTCATCCGTGAGGGCAATTATGACGAAGCCCTCTCGATAGCCCGCCAGCAGGTCGAAAGCGGCGCGCAGGTGATTGACGTCAATGTCGACGAAGGCATGCTCGACAGCGAACGCGTGATGGAGGAGTTCCTGAACCTCATCGCTTCGGAACCTGAAATCGCCAAGGTTCCCGTCATGATCGACAGCTCGAAGTGGTCCGTCATTGAAAAAGGACTGCAGTGCGTCCAGGGAAAGAGCATCGTCAACTCCATCAGCCTCAAGGAGGGTGAAGAACCCTTCCGCCAAAGAGCCGCGAAAATCCTTGAATACGGTGCTGCAACCGTGGTCATGGCCTTCGACGAAGCAGGTCAGGCCGACAGCCTGGAACGCAGGAAAGAGATCTGCGGGCGTGCCTACCGCATCCTCACCGAGGAGGTCGGGTTCCCTCCCGAAGACATCATTTTCGACCCCAACGTACTCACCGTCGCCACCGGCATCGAAGAACACGACAGCTACGCCCTCGACTTCATCGAAAGCGTTCGCTGGATCAAGGAGAACCTCCCGCACGCAAAAGTGTCTGGCGGCATCAGCAACGTCTCATTCTCCTTCCGTGGAAACGAGCCGGTGCGGGAAGCCATGCACGCTGCATTTCTCTACCACGCCATCCAGGCAGGGCTCGACATGGGCATCGTCAACGCCGGCCAGCTTGCCATCTACGAAGACATCGACCCCGAACTCCTGGTCCGCGTGGAAGACGTGCTCCTCAACCGGCGCACTGAGGCCACCGAGCGTCTCGTAAGCTTTGCAGAAACCATCCGGGACGGTGGAGAAAAAATTGAGGCAAAAGCCGCAGAGTGGCGTTCGCTGCCTGTTGTGGAACGCCTCCGTCACGCCCTCATCAAAGGCATCGTCGAGTACATCGACGAGGATACAGAAGAGGCGCGCAAGCTCTACCTGAGCCCCCTGCAGGTCATAGAAGGCCCGCTCATGGACGGCATGAACGCCATCGGCGACCTCTTTGCAGAAGGCAAGATGTTCCTCCCGCAGGTAGTCAAGAGCGCCCGCGTCATGAAACGCTCGGTCGCATGGCTCATCCCCTTCATCGAAGAGGAGAAGGCCCGGAACAAAGACACCAAAGCCGCAGCGAAGATCCTGCTCGCCACTGTCAAGGGCGACGTGCACGACATCGGCAAGAACATCGTCTCCGTCGTTCTCTCCTGCAACAACTACGAGGTTATCGACATCGGGGTCATGATGCCCTGTGAAAAGATCCTCGAGGCTGCAGAGCGCGAAAAGGCTGACATCATTGGCCTCAGCGGACTCATCACCCCGTCTCTCGACGAAATGGTGCATGTCGCACGGGAAATGGAACGTCTCGGCATGAAAATCCCGCTTATCCTCGGCGGCGCCACCACCTCGAAAATCCACACTGCGGTGAAAATCGCCCCGGTCTACTCCGGCCCCGTTGTCCAGGTGCTCGACGCCTCGCGCAGCGTGCCCGTCGCAGGCAGCCTCCTCAACCCGCAGCTGAAAGACGCCTATGTTGCCAAACTGAAGGAAGAACAGGAAGCCATGCGCCGCGGGCACATAGAGAGAGGCGCGGCAAAGCGGTACCTCGGTATTGAGGATGCCCGTCGGAACAGCTTCCGTACCGACTGGAACGCAACAATCCCGCCTCTGCCGCAAAAACCCGGCATCACCGTACTTGAAAACGTCACTGCCGGAACGCTCCGTCCCTATATCGACTGGACGCCGTTCTTCCAGACCTGGGAGCTCCACGGCCGTTACCCTGAAATCCTTTCCGATCCCAAGGTCGGGACTGAAGCAACCAAGCTTTTTGCAGACGCCAATGCCATGCTTGAGCGCATCGAAAAGGAAAAACTGCTCGGAATACGGGGAGTTGCCGGGCTGTTCCCTGCCTCAAGCAACGGCGACGACATCGAAGTCTACACCGACGAAACGCATACGGCACTCCTTGGCACCATCCACACCCTGCGCCAGCAGCAGGAAAAACCCGAAGGAGAACCCAACCTTGCCCTGGCAGATTTCCTGGCACCCAAAGAGAGCGGCCTTAAAGATCACATCGGAGGGTTTGCCGTAACCACCGGCCTCGGCATCAAACCCATTCTCGAGCAATTCCGCGAGGTACATGACGACTACAGCGCAATCCTCCTGCAGGCACTCGCCGACCGGCTCGCAGAAGCCTTCGCCGAAATGCTGCATGAAAAAGTGCGCCGGGAACTCTGGGGCTACGCCCCCGCTGAGATCCTCGGCTCTGAATCCCTCATCAGCGAGAACTATCAGGGTATCCGCCCTGCACCCGGCTACCCCGCATGCCCCGACCACACGGAAAAAGCAGAGCTCTTTGCGCTGCTGAATGCCGAAGCAAACACCGGCATCACCCTCACCGAGACCTATGCGATGAACCCCGCAGCTTCGGTCAGTGGACTCTACTTCGCCAACCCCGAAGCCCGCTACTTCGTACTCGGCAAAATCCAGAAGGACCAGGTGGAGGACTATGCAGGGCGCAAAGGCCTCAGCCTGCAGGACGCCGAGAAGTGGCTTGCGCCCAACCTCGCCTACGAACCATAGACACAGGGACCGCCCAAGAGAACACCAATGAAGAAACCGGAGCCCATATCCGGTTTCTTCATTCCGGGCCGAGGGCTGCCGAAAGGTTCTGGATGTAGCGGCCGATGAGGCTCTCAAACTCCATCGCAACGAGCGGGGAGAGCAGAAGCTGGAGAAAACCTGGCAGCTCGACCGTAAGGAGCCCTTTGGAGTACAGCGCGACCGAAGTTCCGCCGCCTGCAGGCGTAAGGGTCCAGTGTCCTTCCACAAGAGCGTTGCCGACGTCTGGCACCGGAGTCCAGAAAACACTGAGGGCCGCCGGGTCGGAAGCGTACCGGGAAGCATAGATGGTCTGCTGGAGCGTGTAGCCGCCAACACCGATTTTCTCCATTTCCCACCGGTATGCATTATCGCCGATATCAACCAGCTGCAGGACCTGGGGGAAATAGGATGCCGAACGGGGTACATCGGCAAGAAGCCGGAAAACATCTTCCGGGCTGGATGCGGTGCAAAACTCGCGCCGCACGGTGATTTCGACAGTGAATGACATGGCATCAAAAGCCGCAGCTTTCCGTTTTATAGTGGGGAAGAGGTGCCTGAAGGGCTTGGAGGACGGCGGCGTCCCGCCGGTATACATCATTACGGAACATCACCACCTCACCCTCCGACATCGCGGTAAGGTAAAGGATGAGGACGGGTACGGGTCTCGGGAGGCTTATGGTCCGGGTCCTGCCGGCGTCGATAAGTGAATCTATTTGTCGTGAACTCCACTTCACGCTGTCGGCGAGAACCAGTTGGGCCAGGTGGCGCGGGTTTTCCACCCTGATGCAGCCGGAGCTGAATGTCCTGGCGCTTTGCTTGAAGAGCTCTCTTTTGGGGGTGTCGTGCAGGTAGACGATATGCGGGTTCGGAAGAAGGAACTTGAGCCTGCCAAGCGCGCCCTCATCCCCGGCGGCCTGCTGCAGGCGGTAGGGGAAAGATGCCCCCTTAAGGGCGTGCCAGTCGACCGATGCAGGATCAACGGTCCTGCCTTTGCTGTCGATGACCGACATGTTGTTAGCCTTCAGCCAGCCGGGATCCTTCCGGATGGCGGGAAGCGCATCCTTGACGAGGATGGTTGGAGGAACAACCCACCGGGGGTTGAACACGACAGACACCATATCGGCCTTGAACACAGGCGTTTTCCGGTATGGCCTGCCGACAATCACCCTCGTGGCCCAGCGAAAGTCTCCCTTTTCCACATACTGGAGACTGAATCCGGCGATGTTGACCAGAACATAGGTCGAATCCAGGTCGTTGAGGAACCAGCGGTAGCGCTCAAGATTCACGCGAAGCGCCTCGACCCTCACCGAAGCCGGCACATTCATTGCGCTCAGGGTCGCGGTGCCCGGCACCCCGTCATCATTGAGGCCGTGGCGCTTCTGGAAGCGGCGTACCCCGAGAGAGAGTTCCCTGTCAAAGACCGTCGAAGTGTCCGTGGCGGTGCTTTCAAGGTCACCGACAATGGCAAGGCGACGGCGAAGAGCCTGTACCCGCGGGCTTCTCATGCCGAGCGTGAGGGCGGGGCCCGGCGGTACAACCGGCCAGCCGCCCGAAGCCTCGATGGCGCGGTAACGGCCAAGCGCGCGGCGGAGCATATGATACTTGGGATGACGGGGACGGAAATCCTGCAAGAGTACTGCAGGTCCATCCTCGCCGGGTGCACGAGGCATCCTGAGGCCAATGGCTGAGCGGACGCCTGAACCAGGAAAGTTCCAGTTCGGATCAAGGCGCAGGGGATCGACCTTGCCGTAACGGAGATGGGCGGCGAGGGTGAGGAATGCGTCAGAGAGAAGGAGCTCCGCCTGCACCCGTTCCTCCATAGTCGAGGGCGGAGAATGCGTCAGGCGGAAAACGGCTTCGCGGTGATAGTCATCCGGATCAAGGCCGTCGGCGCCGGCGGAGTCAATTTCACGAAGCAGGGCATCAACGAAACGGCGCTGCGTCCAGAGAGGCCGAAACTGTCTTGGGGCATACAGGTCGTACAGCTGGCGGATGCAGGTATGGTGAGGATCCGGGGCGGGATGCGCTCTTTGAAGGCCTGCGATGCAGAGACTGATGGCTGCCGGCACATCATCCTGAGGCCGTGCGGCCTCCGGTGCCGGCGGGGCCGGACTGAATGCGAAGAGGATCAGGAGCAAGAGAAGCATGTGCAACCCTCCGGTTGGTCACTGAGGTGTCCTCAGGACGTGCTGTCGGGACCCGGCAGGTGAGCCGAGAAAGCATACCCCGCACTGTCGTGATAAATGAACAGGCAGCTTCCGCCTTTGATAAGATCAATCACCGGCCTTGAACTATCGGGAGGCAGCGCCGGACACCCCTGGCTCCGGCCGAGCCGCCCATACTTCGATATAAATCCTCTGGTGGCGTAGTCGGCTCCGTGGATGACAATGCTCCGCATCGTGGCATTATCGTTGACGCCCTGTTCCATACCCTCAAGCCGGAGAGAATAACCGTGCCGGCCTGCATAGGTATCACCCGTTGTAAAAAATCCCAGACTGCTCTGATATGATCCCGGCTCATTGGAAAAGCGGTCGGCCGTAGCGCCACCGCTCCCGCTGCCATGTGCCACAAGGGAGGAATAGATGATGCTTCTGTTCCGTATGTCGATAACGAACAGTCGTTTTTCAGCAGACGGGCGGTTGAAATCAATCACAGTCATGACTCCCTCCCGAAGGATCTTCCCCTGCCCGAGCATGCGGTAATACCCGGAAAGCGCTGCTGCGAGAAGATCAGGGCTGAGCTCGGCGCGAAGGGCCGGAGCCGCGGCAAAGGCGGCGATATCGGCTGCGCGCGACGGCGGTGGGCCGGCCGCCAGAGCCGGTGCCGCAAGAGAGAGGGTAAGCATGTATACCAGAAGCAGGGCGCCGGACGCGCCCGTTCTCATCGTGGCCATACGCATCACTTATACATTGAGGAAAACCCTAAGGCATCAATGCCGAAAGGGCTCAAGCATGACAATAAACATTCAATATATATAAAATTTACATCTATCTCTGACTCCGGGAGGTGGCGGCGATGTCCACCGGATCCCTTGCAGGGGTGAAGACGACCGGTGCGGAGGCAATCCGTCGGAATCGCCGGGCGCGACGGATTTTCGGAGTCCAGTCCATCAGGAAGCGGACCAATGCCTCCCATATAGCAACCCATGCGGCAATCGTGAGGCCTTCGACAAGAATTCTCGAGGGTGCGGCGCCCGCATCGGGAATCTCGAACTGACCGGGCAGCCAGAGTGATGCAGCGAGCATCACAAGACCCGACAACAGCAGCATGAAGGATACCTGCAGCATCTTTCGTATGGCCGCCAGCTCAAGTTCGCGCTGATAGATGAAAAAAAAGTTGACGCCCGAACGCACCTCTTCCATCAGAACGTCTTCAGGCTGCTGGTCGAAGGCGAACCGGATGACGAAATCAGCGCGACCGATTTCCTGCACGCAGCCCGCAAGGTATTCGACAAGGTCGTCGTCAAGATCCTTGCGGTGATACGGAGCTTTTTTGTCGAAATCCGCATAGAGATCCTCCACGCGCGGGGCCGAAACGTCTATCACCACGCGTCCCTCTTCAGTCCTTGCGTAACGGTCGAGTATTCCTGTTTTCACTTGCGCCATGAGAAAGATCCTGCTCTGAAGGAGAAAAAACTTTCTGCGTCTTGAATTTACATAAAAATGCCGCGAAGGTGCCATCATGGCGCAAGATGAATATGGCGCCGTCCTGCCAGGTGCCGTTCTCCCTCCGCCACCGTGAATGCGGCGGGTCGCCCTGGTTCTGGTGGATGTTGTGCACTCCACTGCCATGACGGAACGGCTCGCCAAATACAAAAATCCTCCGGCACTGCTGGAGCAGGGGCTCAAGGTCCCTGAATGCCCTGGCACCGGTTCCCGACATCCAGGCTGGCGAAGAAGCATCCGATGCAGGAGGCTGAAGCTCGGGGCTGCGGTAGTAATCAACGGCCCCGGTGCCGGGACGGGATTCAAGCGCATGCCACCCGTCGGCCAGTCGCTCCAGCGGAACAGGAAACGAGGGAACGGGATCAACGACCCGCCACTCCAGCCCGTCCGGAAGGTGCTTGCTGTCAAGGTCGACCGGGCAGCGGAAATACCGGCCCCTCGCCCTTACCCTGAGGTTGCAGTGATAGTACTGCCCCGACTCCCTTGTGTGGTCGCAGTACCAGTTGCCGAGCGTTCCGGCAAGAACGCCGTAGCCGTCGTTGAGGGGCATATGCATGTACTTTCGTTCGAGGACCCGTACAGAAAGGTACGCAACACTTCCGCCGCCCGCAAAGTCAGGCGCGTCTCAATGAAACCTTTCGGCTGGCCGGACGGGTTGGTATATTGCCGATGAAGAGGAGATACCCAAACCGCCGGAACCCGTGATGGCAAGAGATCCTTCAGACCAGCTGTCAATCAACACCGCCCGATTACTTGCCGTCGACATGGTTGAGCGGGCGCAGTCCGGCCACCCCGGCATGCCGCTTGGTGCAGCCCCGATGCTCTTCGTACTCTTCCGGCACATCATGAACCACAATCCCCGGAACCCCTCGTGGCTTAACCGGGACCGGTTCGTCCTCTCCGCAGGGCACGCCTCCGCAATCCTCTATGCAATGCTCCATCTATCGGGATATGACCTCACCATGGAGGACCTGCAGCAATTCCGCCAGCTTGGAAGCCGCACGCCGGGACATCCCGAATACGGCCTGACGCCGGGAGTGGAAACCACCACGGGGCCACTCGGGCAGGGTATTGCAACCGCCGTCGGCATGGCCATTGCGGAACGGCATGCTGCAGCCATCCTGAACCGGGGCAGGTTTGAGATCATCAACCACTATACCTACGTCATCTGCAGCGACGGGGACATGATGGAAGGCATCGGCAGCGAAGCGGCTTCGGTTGCCGCCCACCTGCAGCTCGGCAAACTGATCTGCCTGTACGACAGCAACGGAATATCGATAGAGGGACCAACCTCCCTCTCCTTCACCGAGGACACCGTATCCAGGTACCGGGCCTACGGCTGGCAGGTTCTGGAGGTTGAGGACGGCAACGACACCAACGCCATACATGATGCGGTGATGCTTGCCAGAAAAGAGACCCGTCAGCCCAGCTTCATCAGGGTCCGGACCCACATCGGCTACGGCAGTCCCAACCGGCAGGACACGGCAAAAGCGCACGGCGAACCGCTCGGTCCGGAAGAGACTATGCTTCTGAAAGCAGCCTTCGGCTTTCCGCCGGAAGCCCGGTTCCACGTCCCCCCCGAAGTCCGCGAACACTTCCGCCCTGTTCGGGAACGGGGCGAAGCCCTCGAAGAAACATGGAACAGCATGCTCGACCGCTATGCCCTCCAATTCCCCGAAAACGCCCATAGCCTCCGTGAACAGCTCAATGGGAAGCTCCCCGATGACTGGCAGAGTGCTCTTCCCTCATTCACGCCCCCGCTGGAGAGGGCAACCCGTCAGGCATCGCAGGCCTGCCTGGAATCAATAACGGAAAGAATTCCATTCCTCATCGGCGGTTCAGCTGATCTCGGCCCCTCCTGCGGCACACTCCTCAAGGGAGCAGCGAGCTTCACTGCCGAAAACCCCGGCGGATCCACCATCCATTTCGGAGTCCGGGAACACGCCATGGGAGCAATCCTCAACGGCATCGCGCTCTCAAGAATCCTCCGTCCTTACGGCGCAACGTTCCTCATCTTCGCCGATTACATGAAGCCGGCCATCCGTCTGGCGGCACTCATGCGCCTCCCTGTGGTATTCATCTTCACCCATGACAGCATAGCCCTCGGAGAGGACGGGCCGACGCACCAGCCGGTCGAACAGCTGGCCATGCTCAGGGCTATGCCGCACCTCACCCTCATCCGGCCTGCCGACGCAAACGAGACGAAAGCGGCATGGGCTCTCGCGCTTCGGAGCAAAGGCCCCGTCGCCCTGGTCCTCAGCCGTCAGAAACTCCCCTTGCTGGAAAGGGATAACGACGACTGCATGGAGCGTGTGGCAAAGGGAGGCTACATCATTTCCGACTGGAAGAATGAGCCGTCCCCGCAAAAAGCGGCAATCATCATAGCAACCGGATCCGAAGTCCACATCGCCCTTCAGGCAAAGGCAATGCTGGATAAAGAGAGCATCCCGACCAGGGTGGTCTCCATGCCCTCAAGCGGGCTGTTTCTCCGCCAGACGGAAGCGTGGCAGAAGCAGGTGCTGCCGCCGAAGGTCACCACCCGTGTCGTCGTCGAAGCGGCCTCCCCGTTCGGGTGGGACCGCTTCAGCGGCCCCCGGGGACGCATCATCGCCATTGACCGGTTCGGAGCTTCCGGACCGGGGGAGGCTGTTATGGAAGCGCTGGGCTTCACTGCAAACCACATCGCCCAAACGGTCCGCGAGCTCAAGGAAACAGCAACATGAACGCCCGGAGCCCTATGGATAAACAAATGGAGATTTTCACCGGTACTCTACCGGAACTGACAGAACAGGCCGCAGCATGCATCATTCTTGAAGCGTGGCAATGTGTCAGGGAACACGGTTTCTTTGCCATGGCCCTGTCAGGCGGAAATTCCCCCCGGCCGCTCTACCGCCTCTTGAGAACAGGCATTGGTGCCGACATCTTCCTGCGCCAGGGCATTACCCCCCCAAAGGTCACGACCGAAGAAAACGGCACGATCGGCATGCCGTGGCATGAGTGCCTGTTTTTCTGGGGTGATGAGCGCTCTGTACCACCCGACGATCCCCGGAGCAATTACCGGATGGCAGAGGAAACCCTTTTCCGGGGGATGGAAAACGGCGGGCTAAGGGTGTATAGGATGGAGGGTGAAAAAGTGGCCCATGAAGCGGCGGCGGCATATGAAGCACGTATCAGAAAGACCCCTGCCGGCTCCGGGGGGGGTCTCCATGGCGGGATGCCCACGTTCGACCTGGTGCTCCTCGGACTGGGACCCGACGGGCACATCGCATCGCTCTTTCCGGGCAATACGGAGGCACTTGAAGAAAAGAGCCATTGGGTCATTGCGGTCCCCCCGCCCGCTCTCGAGCCGAGGGTCCCGCGCCTTACCCTAACGCTCCCGGTGCTCAACCAGGCCCGGACAGTGCTTTTTTTCGTTCCTTCAGACGAGCGTGAGGAACTTGCCGAATCAATCATCAGCGGCAGCCGGCCGGAGCTGCCGGCCTCGATGGTCCGACCGGTAAACGGAAAGGCCATCTGGTTCAAGGCTCAGCCGTAAATCCGGGAGGCATCGGCAGGGCCGTCCGAATGGACCGGGTAGGGCGCAGGCGGAGTGCCGTCAACCGAATGGCGGATGGCGTCGACCACCTCCCAGGCGTGCTCCACGCTATCCTGTCGGATGAAGTTCATCCGCTCGCCGGTAATGGCATCAAGCAGCAACCGGTGGTATGCGGTAAGCCCCTCGCCCGGAAACGCATCGCGGTAATCGAACTTCATGTAGACCGGATCGGTCAGCACCGCCTCGCCCGGCCGCTTGGTTCCGAAGCGAAGGGCGATCGTCTCCTCCGGCTGGATGGTCATGATGACCTGATTGGCCGTGTAGCTGCAGCTGTCGGCAGGACCAAAAAAGTTCTGCGGGGGGCACTTGAAGGTGATGACAATCTGGGTACGCGTTTCCGACAGGTTCTTGCCCGCTTTCACATAAAACGGAACGCCCTGCCACCGCCAGTTGTCGACAAAAAACCTGAGTGCGGCAAAGGTTTCAACGGTGGAGTGCGGGTTGACGTCTTTTTCGTTCCGGTACCCATCATACTGCCCGAGTACAATGGCACTTCCGGCGTCTAGAGGGGTGTGGCGACGGATCGAACGCAGCACCTTACTCTTCTCATCGCGCACCGAGTCGGACTGGAGGTCGACAGGGGGCTCCATGGCAACGGCTGCCAGCAGCTGCAGTGCATGGTTCTGGATGATGTCGCGAAGGAGACCGACCTCCTCGTAAAATGCGCCACGTCCGCGGATGCCGAAATCCTCGGCAATGGTGATGCTGACGCTGGCGATGTAATGCCGGTTCCAAAGTGGCTCGAAAATGCCGTTTGAGAACCGGAAGACCAGAATGTTCTGCACCGTCTCCTTGCCGAGATAGTGGTCGATCCTGAATATCTGATCTTCATTGAACACCCCGCCGACGGCAGCGTTCAGCAGGCGGGCACTTTGAAGATCGCTGCCGAAGGGTTTTTCGACAACTATTTTCCGCCATCCGGGGCACGGCAGGTCCTTTCCTCCGAGGCCCGCAGCGGCAAGGTTCCCGACGATGACAGGCAGCAGGCCCGGTGAAACGGCAAGATAGTAGAGCAGATGGGTGCATACCCCGCTCTCGCCTGCCGCATCCATGATTTCCCGGTAGAGCCGGTGGTAACCATCACTTTCAGCTATATCGAGCTGGACATAAAACAGGCGGCGGAGAAACAGATAAAGAGCCTCGTCATCGAAACCGGCGCTTCCCGATGCGTCCTGAAGCGCACGAAGCACCATATCGCGAAACTCCTGATGAGAAAACGCCCTGCGGCCACACCCTATCACCCGGTACTCGTCCGGGAGATGGCGGTGCAGGGCGAGGTCGAACACCGACGGAAAGAGCTTTCTGTGGGCCAAATCGCCGGTTGCGCCGAAAATAACTATGGTAAAATTGTCCATTACTGCCCGGCGGTAGGTGGAGGAGTGAAGCCGTGCCCGCCGAATTCATGGCGGAGAGCAGCAACAACGCGGTCTGAAAACGTGTTGTCGCTACGGGAACGGTAGCGGCTGAAGAGCGATGCTGCAATGACGGGAATGGATACCTCATGCTGGAGGGCGGACTCCACCGTCCAACGGCCCTCTCCCGAATCCGCCACCTTCCCCTCAAGGTAACTGAGGGATCCGTCCCTTGAAAACGCATCACGGGCGAGCTCCATCAGCCAGCCGCGAATCACCGATCCATGCGACCAGACCCGCGCCACATCCTCGAGGTCAAGTCCATATCGGCTCGCATCAAGAAGCCCGAACCCTTCCCCCATCGCCTGCATCATGCCGTACTCGATGCCGTTGTGCACCATCTTCACGAAGTGCCCGGAACCCGAAGGGCCCATATATCCATAGCCACCCTCGACCGTAAGGTCCTTGAGAATCGGTTCGACGGCCTCATATGCCGATTTCTCACCTCCCACCATCAAACAGGCACCGTGGCGCGCACCATCCAGTCCGCCGCTGGTTCCCGCATCAAGGAAACGAATCCCCTTCATGGCAAGCCGGCAGGCCCGTTCCTCTGAATCCAGATACCGGGAGTTGCCACCGTCGATGAGTATGTCGCCCGGCGCTAGCGAAGGCTCGAGCATCTCAAGGGTGCTGTCGACAGGATCCCCTGCCGGAACCATCATCCAGATAATGCGGGGAGAGGGCAGGCTCCCGCAGAGTTCGGCAGGAGAAGCAGCAACTTCCGCACCCGCATCTCCGATGCGCGCCATTGCGGAGGGAAGCAGGTCGAACACGACCAGTTCATGGCCTCGCTCGAGGAGCTGTGAGGCCATGTTGAATCCCATTTTACCAAGACCGATGAACCCGATTTTCATACAAAGTCATTTAACATGTTCATGCATCATACCAACCGGAGACCGAAGCCCTTTGCCTGAAACGCTGGAAGCACCCGTTTAAATTCCCGAGCAGCCGCCCGAATGTCTCAAGGTCCTTTGAGCGCTCGGCCGCCTCGAGTTCGGCGGCATTCCGGCTCAGCTCAACAGCACCAACCGTTGCCGCAGCGCCTTTCAGTGTATGGAGGAGGAGACGGAAACGCGCCATATCGTTGCGCTCTGCCGCATCGGCGATTGCCGCCAGTTCCTCTTCGGCAGAAGAGATGAACTGACTGAGGATGATGCGGACGATCTCCCGGTCCTGCTGAAGCCGCTGCAGAACTTCGTCGACCATGAACACGCTGTCGGCAGCCGCCTGTTCAACCGGCATGGGCTGCTCCCGACCATCTTCCGAAAGAGGGCGGTCCATGCCGGGGAAATAGCGATCCATGATGGTCTGGAAATCAGACTTGCGAAGAGGCTTGGCAATGTAGTCGTCCATGCCCGCATTGATGCATTTTTCCCGGTCCCCCTTCATCGCATTGGCAGTCATCGCTACAACGGGCACGCTCCTTGACCCTTTCAGGCCGTCATCTTCGCGGATATGCCGCGTTGCCTCATAGCCATCCATCTCCGGCATCTGGCAGTCCATGAACACGAGATCGTATGCCTTGCGCCGCATGGCTTCGAGGGCTGCCGTTCCGCTCACCGCCACGTCCGGCGAATAGCCGAGTTTTTTGAGCATGGACACCGCCACATTGCGGTTGACCATGCTGTCCTCAACGACAAGAACGTTGAGAGGCGATAGAGAAGACCGGGGCTGGGAGGCACCAGAGCGGACTGCCTTCTGCTCGGCTTTCGGAGCACCGGCATCCCCGTCCACCCGGACATGGTCCCTGAGGATTCCGGCAAGATCAACCCGGCGGACCGGCTTCTCCAGAAAAACAGCGGAGAGCCCTCCGGCAAGGGTTTTCATCTCTTCGTTACACCCCATCGGAACGAGCAGCACCACATGCAGTCCTTCATATGCCTTAAGTGCCGGCAGGAAATCACTGAACCCTTCCGCCTCTGGACCGAAACAGCGCATGTCGAGCATAACCAGCGGCATCGATCCGGCGGTCTCCCGGGAGAGCATCCCGGGCACATCCTCCGGCCCGTCCGCCCGCAGGCATGGATGGCCGATGGACTCGATGAAAGCAGAAAGTGCATCCCCGAGAATGCTCGAGTGCGCAGCAATAATGACGGGCGATGCTCCGTGGCCGACCGCGTGATCGGATGAGGGCTGCTCCGGCTGCTTTTCCAGAACGATGTCGAACCAGAAGGTCGAGCCTTGGTCCAGAACGCTCTGCACATTGATGCGTCCGCCCATCCGGCCAACGAGATGGTTGGATATGGACAGGCCGAGACCGGTGCCCCCGTAGCGGCGGACAGAAGAACCGTCCACCTGGGAAAAAGGTTCGAAAATCGAATCAATCCGCTCCTGCGGGATGCCGATCCCGGTATCCCGGACCGAGAAGCGTACCACCGCATACCGTTCGGTCTCCTGCTGCAAGGTCGACTCCAGGACCACTTCTCCACCCTCATTGGTGAACTTCACGGCGTTGCCGAGCAGGTTCACAAGCACCTGGCGGAGCCGTTGCGGATCACCTTTCAGCCGCAAGGTGCTACCGGGGGCGATAGAGAGGGTCAATTCCAGTCCGGCTGCCTGCGCTTCGGGCCCCAGCATACAGCCGACATCTTCAAGCAGTTCGGCAAGCTCGAACTCCTCATGCTCCAGCTCAAGACGCCCTGCCTCGATCTTGGAAAAGTCCAGAATGTCGTTGATGATCTTCAGAAGGTTCCGGCCGCTCGAAATGATAGTCTGCACATACTTCTGCTGCTCCTGGTCAAGATCGGTTTCAAGCAGGAGATCGGCCATGCCGATGACGCCGTTCATGGGGGTCCGGATTTCATGGCTCATATTGGCAAGAAACTGCCCCTTTGCGGCATTCGCCTCACGCGCCTCCTCGGCCATGAGCTGGGTCCTAAGCACCGACTCCTCCAGCCGCCGGTTCGCCTCGAGCAGTTCGTTCCGGGTCTGGTTGGCTTCATCGATGAGGTTCAGCAGCACGGTGCGCTGGAAGTTCCGGTCCGATCCCGTATCCTCACCCGCGCTCAAGAGCGAGGGCGGGGGGCCGGCGTCAACCCGCACCCCGTCCCCAGAAAGATCGGCCACCCTGCCGCTCAGCCTCTTAAGCTCCTTCTGCAACTCTATGGCGTGCATTTCACGGCCGACCATAAGCCGGTTGAAACGCTCAAGATCACCAAACGAGCGTTTCAGGTCACGCTCCATACGTTTGCGCGGCGAAATATCCGACATGATGATGACCACGGACGCGACCTCGCCGCCCTGGAGACAGGGTCCGAACCGGCACTCGACCTCAGCCGTTCCCCCATCGGGCAGGGTGAACTCGGATTCGATCGAGGGCGGCCGTTCGGATGCAAACACCCGGTCGACCGTCATGCAGAAAACATCCTGTCCTGGGCCATGCAGGTGAAGGCAAAGCGAATCGCCCATCTGAAAAGCGGCATCGAACCCGGGCACAGGCCGGTTCATGTAGATGATGCGGTGAGCACTGTCAACTGAAACAATGGTATCCGGACTGTTACCGAGAATGGAGTTCAGGATGTTTTCATTCCTGCGGAGAGAAGCCATTGTCTCCTCGACCTGGCTTCGGGAGAGCTCGAGTTCCCGGTTCTTCAGCTCCAGTTGCCGCTTGACATCGGATAGCTCGATCGATTTTCTGACCAGCTTGATGTTCTGGTCCCTCAACAGGGCCTGACGGTCAAGCGAAGCCTGCTCGAAAACACGGCTTTCTACGGCATGGCGCTCAAGCTCCGCCACCCGACGCTCAAGGTCACTGTATGACGGCCTGCCTGTAGCCATGAGGGAGAGGGGATGGGAAATTTCCTTTATTGAAAGGTACGCAATCTATATATGAAATATATGCGTTTATACGGGGAGAAAAAATCCAATGGAGAAGGAACATGTGAGGGCACGAGGTGCTCAGGAGGTCATTTGCAGGTATCGTTCGATCAATGCTCCGTTGACGGCGTCCCAGGATTGGGATGCCGCATAAGCAAGTCCGGCGTCTCGCTGCACATGGAAACGCCGGGTGTCGTCAAGAAGAGCGAGGCACTGCTGATAAAAGCTGTCGACATCACCAGCACGTGCCACAAGCCCCCCTCCCGATAGTTCGACGATATCGCGGCATCCCCCTTCGTCCGAGACTATGGCCGGCAGACCGCATGAGATTGCCTCAAGGGACACGTTGCAGAACGCTTCGGTCGTCGATGGAAAAAGAAAGATATCGCCGCTGGCATAGGCTTCCGGCAGGGCCGTACCTGTCAGGTATCCGGTAAATACCGCCTCGGGCATCGCCCGCTTGAGTTCGTCCTCTTCGGGTCCGGAACCAATCATGACAAACCGGACCCGGCCACCCTCTCCGTTTTCCTGGAAGCGTCGGTAAAGGTCCATCACAACCCGAATATCCTTATACCAGACAAACCGGCCCGCAAACACAAGAACCTTACGTCCCTCTGCGTCCCATGTGCGTCGCAATGCGTCCGAACGTCTTCCGGGATGAAACAGCCCGCGATCAATGCCACGCGACCAGATGCCGACATCCCGGATCCCGTGCGAGAGAAGGTTCCTGCGGACGATCTCATTAGGAGCAAGAACGGTTTCGCACGTATTGTAGAACCATGCGAGGTATTTCCATAGGGCACCTTCGGCAAAGCCCAGCCGGTAGTAGTTGAGATAGGAAGGGAAATCGGTATGGTAGGCCGAGGCGACCGGCAGCCGGTGCTTCAGGGCGTAGAGCAGAAACTTCCGCCCGATGATATCGGGGGTCGAAATATGAATGATGTCAGGCACAAACCGGTCGAGCTGGAGGCGGGTTTCAGCCGAAAAGAACCCGAGCCGGTAGTCTGGATAGAGTGGAATCGGCACGGAAGGCATAGCGTGCACCGTAACCCCGCCGTGATCATCAGAACGGGATACGTCAGGAGACCAGACTACAACTTCATGGCCGTTTTTCCTGAATGAAGCAACCAGCTGGTAGATGGATTTGACGGCTCCGTCCTTGTCCTTGACAAAGGTACCGGCATATAAGGCAATCTTCATGACAGGAAACCAGTTCTTGAGTACACCCGGCCGCATGCCTGCCCGATAGGGGTAGCAGATGGCCCCCGAAGTATCAGCAGACGTGCCCCAAAGGTAACATTTCCCCCAAGAAAAACCATCATTGATGGTCGGAATCAACCACCTCCAGCGCTGAGAGCCGCAACCTTAGGACGCACAAGACGGCTGAAATCGCTATAGGAAAGGCGCAGGAGCTCCCGGTGCGTACCTGCATTGAAGGCAATTTCATCATCGTCCTCGAGCTCCTCATCCATAAACACATCCATGCCGTACAGATTGCCGAACGGCGGCATTGCGCCGGGCTCGCACTCGGGAAAACGGCCGGCGAACTCCGCCTCACCGGCAAGACACACATCGGCGACGCCCGAAGCCTCTCGAAGCCGGTCGAAATCAAGCTGGCGGGAAGCCGGAAGCACCGCCATCGCCATCTTGCCCTCAAGCCGCACGATAACCGTTTTGGCCATTTCCCTTCCGGGCACATGTGCTGAAGCTGCAACCTCCTGCGCCGTATATGCCGGAGAATGGCTCACCGCAAAATACCGTACCCCGTGGCTGTCTAGAAACTCCCTGAGTTTTCTGATCGGCATGGCATGGTTCCCTGTCAGAGCGTTCATGAAAAGGGGGAACGGTACTCCCCTCCGCCTCAGAACTCGACCCGCAGGCCGACCATGAGGTTATGGGTATCGATGCTGTACTCACGTCCACCGGCAAGTTCCGGATCCCCGGTGCCCAGATAGCGATACCTGACATCGACCAGCATATTGTCAGCAAACCGGTACCCTACGCCAGCCCCAAGCTGCCAGGCAAACACCGTATCATCTACTGAACCCGGCCCGCTGCTGTCATCAATCGATGCCAACCCGAAACCTGCTGTCAGATAGGGAGTGAACGGCGACGAGGCCATCTCGAAATCCAGGTAGCCGTTGCCGAAGAAGCTGAGAATGGACACATCATCACCTAAACTCTCGATGCCGTTCTGCTGATAGCCCAGTTCACCCTCAATCCTGTACTCCCCGCTCCGGAGGCCTAAAGCGCCCGACAAGCTGTAGCCGGTGTTGTAAGACCGGTCGCCGGCGAACTCCACGTCCGAATCCTGCAGCATGGCAAGACCCAGAGAGCCGGTGGCATACGGCGTAGCAGCCGAAGCCACCGACCCCGAGCCAGCGAGTGCCAGCAGAGCAAAAAGGGTTCCCGCAACATATCTCTTCATGGTACACACTCCTTTTTTCATCGTTTCAACCCGATATGCATCCATGCCGCCGGAGAGTCTTTCCTCCGGGACAGCACAACTCACTTTAAAAGTTAAAGCAAATTCGGCAAGGAGTCAAACCAAAAAGGCAGAGTTTTCCTTGAACACAGAAAGCGCTTTCATGGCGCCACTGTAGCCCGCTTCAATGATTTCGGGAATCTGGGTGGTATTGATGAGGTTGAAGGCCGCAAGATCGGGGGCGATACACAGATCGGCCATGCCGGTCTGCATTGCCGCAGTATTGGTGACAGCGGTATAAAAGGAGTTCAGGAGGAGTCCGACGATACTCTCGGGCTTCGTAAAAGCGTGGCAGGCTAACAGGTCAACGCAGATAAGCGGCCGGGCGCCGAGATCAATCAGGGGTGAGACCGGCACATTTTCGAGAAGCACGCCATCGACAAGCATGGAGCCGTTCAGTTCCACAGGTCGAAAGAGCCCGGGAATGCAGCTGCTGGCCATGACACCGGCAGCCACGTCCCCGCTTCGAAGCACCACCTTCTGCCCGGTTGATACATCGGCAGCGATCATGGCAAGCGGAATCAGTGCATCTTCTATGTTTTTCTGTCCGAGGAGGTCATTGACGATCCCTCCGAACTTTTTATTCGAGAGCAGCCCGAACTGCGAGAGCACGAGACCGGACAGGTCGAACCAGTCGAGCTCAAGGGTGACGTCGCGGATCTCCTGCCAGGTTTTGCCGAACGCATGGAGTGAGGCGATGAACGAGCCGATGCTCGTGCCGCTGACCATGGCAATCTTTATGCCCAGTTCATCACACGCCCTCAAGACACCCACATGCGCAGCGCCGAGCACCGCGCCGCCGCCAAAAGCAAGTCCCGTCGATTCCGTTTTCATCATCTCTCAACCCTCTTTGAAGTTACTGCCGGATGGCGTTGCCACCTCACTGGAAAAAGCCGATCAACCAACGCAGGAATCGGAACTTCCTGCTCCCGTATGGCGGGTAGCGAAGCCATATGTCGGCAACAATCGGGCGTTTCATGACGCTCCTCCGGGTGGAAAACTCCTCGAACCCTGCCCGCCCATGATAAGCGCCGAACCCGCTCCGTCCGACCCCGCCGAAGGGAAGAGAAGGCACGGCGGCCTGGAACAGCAGATCGTTGATGCAGACTCCACCGGACCGGGTTTCGCCGAGCACCCTCTGCTGCACTTCGCGGTCAGTGCTGAAAAGATAGATGGCCAAGGGCTCCTGACCGCTCCTGATCATGGCGATGGCGTCCCCGATCACCTTGTATGGGACAAGCGGCAGGACAGGGCCAAAAATCTCTTCTCCTGCACCGGCATGCTCCTCTCCTGCATCCTCCAGTATTGTTGGCGGAATAGTTCGCCCTCCGCTATGCTCCCTCTCCACAATGCCCGGGAACCGTTCCTCAAGCCGGAGGAGCCGGTCGTCACCGACCACACGAGCATATCTGGGACTCCGGCCGGGTGATGGCCCGTAAAATGCCACCAAAGCCTCCCGGAGCGCATCGGCAAGCATGCCCTCAAGGCCACGGCGAACCAGGACATAATCCGGTGCGATGCAGGTCTGTCCGGCATTGAGGAACTTCGCCCATGCGATGCGGCGTGCAACCGTCCTTATATGCATGCCGGAATCTACAATACAGGGACACCGACCGCCGAGTTCGAGTGTCACCGACGCGGGATGAATGGCTGCCGCCTGCATCACCTCCCGGCCTCCAGCCCGGCTTCCCGTAAAAAACACATGGTCGAAGCGCTCCCGGAGCAGCTGCCGGACCTCCCGCGGCCCGCCCTCGACCACCCGGAACGCCTGAGCATCAAGGTAGCACCCGATTCCATCGGCAATGCAGGCGGAGGTACGGGGCGCATGCTCTGAGGGCTTGAGAACAGCGCAGTTGCCGGCGGCAATCGCGCTGACGAGCGGAGAGAGAACGAGCTGGAGCGGGTAGTTCCAGGCACCGATGATAAGCACCACACCAAGGGGCTCATAGGTATATGAAGCTGCCGCAGGCTGATAGAGGAGGGGCAGTGCTGCACGTTTCGGGCGCATCCACGCTCCGAGGTGGCGGAGGGCGTAACGGATTTCACCCTGAAGAAAAGCAATCTCGGTAAAGAAGACCTCCGGAGGAGGCTTGCCGACATCCGCCTGCACCGCAGCGGCAAGATCCTCTTCCCGCTCACGTAGAAACCGCCCGAGCGCCTCCAATTGTCGGATGCGCCAGGCACGGGGACGGGTCAGCCCCGAATCGAAAGCGGTTCGCAGGGCCTGCACAACCGGCTGTTGAAATGCTTCACCCATAAGAAAGAAGGCTGATGGAACGGGGTCAAAAGAAAGTAACGACATAAAAGTAACGAAAAAACACCCCATTGCAGGAAAGCAAATGTTGTCTACATTCTGAAACAAACTGCATCAACCCTTCACCCACACCGACAACAGATGGACTGGATACTGCAACCTGAAGCATGGGTCGCACTGGCAACCCTGACCGTACTTGAGATCGTTCTCGGCATCGACAACATCATCTTCATCTCCATTCTGGCAGGGCGGCTTCCCGAGCACCAGCGGCAGCGGGGACGCGTTATGGGGCTGGGCATTGCCATGGTGACCCGCATCCTCCTCCTGCTCTCCATCAGCATGGTCATGCGCCTTACCGGCGAACTGTTCAGCCTTGCAGGACATGGCTTTTCAGGCCGCGATCTGATCCTTTTTGCCGGAGGACTTTTCCTCCTCGCAAAAAGCACTCACGAAATCCACCAGAGCCTTGAAGGAGGCGAAGAGGGCGGAACCCGCCAGGCGGCAGGCAGCTTTCTCTTCACCCTCCTGCAGATTGCAGTCCTCGACATCGTCTTCTCACTCGACTCCGTCATCACCGCAGTAGGACTTGCGCGCGACCTCCCGGTGATGGTCATAGCGATCGTCATCGCTGTACTTGTCATGATGCTTTCGGCAAAAAGCATCAGCGATTTCGTCGAACGCCACCCGACCATCAAAATGCTTGCGTTGAGTTTCCTCATCCTTGTCGGGGTGACACTCCTTGCCGAAGGCGCCGGATATGAGATCCCCAAGGGGTACATCTATTTCGCCATGGCCTTCTCAGTCGGAGTCGAAATGCTCAACCTCCGGTTAAGGCCAAAAGCAGCCGAACCCATACACCTGCGCCCAACGCTTCCAACAGACACAGAGGAACGCTGAAATCCAGAGTTCCCATAACGCTGAGAGTTTCGTACATTGCAAGGGTATAAGAGAACCCATCCGGAATGACCAGATCCCCAGCTGCAGGTTCCGGCACTTGACCCGGAAACGGGAAAGCCATCGGACGCCGATGGCAGGAACAGGAGTGGAAATGACGCAGCAGCAGGGAAAAATCCCCCCGGAACAGCTTCGCAGGAAATGCGACCCGCTGGACTTCACCTTTAAGACCACCGCGGAACTTGACGGCCGAACAGAAGCCGCAGGACAGAAACGGGCCCTCGACGCGATAGCCTTCTCGATGGCTATCCGCCATGACGGGTTCAACCTCTTCGCCCTGGGGCCCAGCGGTACCGGCAAACAGACCGCACTCATGCACCACCTTGAAACCGTCGCTCCTAAAGCGCCGGTTCCCGATGACTGGTGCCACGTCTACAACTTCGAAAAGCCGCGCCATCCGAAAGCCCTCCGCCTTCCGCCGGGAAAAGCCCCGGAACTGTCAGGAAGCATGGACCGCCTTGTCGAAGCCCTTCTCACCGTCATCCCGGCAGCCTTCAGCAGCGAAGAGTACCAGGCTGAGGAAAAATCCATCCACGAACAGTTACAGGAGCGGCAGGCCGAAGCGATTGGCGAACTCGAGAAAAAAGCAGCAGATGAGGGCATCGCCCTCATACGCACTCCGGCCGGGTTTGCGTTTGCACCTATCAGGAAAGGTGAGGTGCTCAAGCCGGACGAGTTCATGCGGCTTGATGAACAAAAGCGGGAGGAGATCGAGGAAAAAATCGGGAAACTGAAAACCGATCTGCAGTCGGTCATGTCCCAGATGCCGAAGTGGCAGCGCGAGACACAGGAAAAAATCGACAGCCTGAACCGCACCATTGCCGACTTTGCCGTCCGGCCGCTTGTCGACGAACTCAAAAACCGGTACGAAACGCTCCCCGACATAGGCCTCTACCTTGATGCCGTCGAAAACGATATCGTCGAAAACTTCTATCAGTTCCTTGAAAAGGGACAGGAGCCGGGCGAGCCCGCGAAGAAAAGCCGCACGTTCAACCGCTACCGCGTCAACGTAGCGGTTGATAACGGCGGCACCACCGGAGCACCAATCGTCTACGAAGACAAGCCGGCCTGCCGGAATCTGGTCGGCGACATCGAGCACCTCTCGCAGATGGGTACCCTCGTCACTGACTTCACCCTCATCAAGCCCGGTGCCCTGCACAGGGCCAACGGCGGGTACCTGCTGCTTGACGCCCGCCGACTTCTCATGGAACCGTTTGCCTGGGACGCACTGAAAAACGCGCTCAGGACCCGCCAGATCCGCATCGAATCGCTCGGCCAGCTCTACAGCCTCATCAGCACCGTATCCCTCGAACCTGAGCCGATCCCGCTCGACCTGAAGGTCATCCTGTTCGGGGAACGCAGACTGTACTACCTGCTCAACGCCTATGATCCTGACTTCAGCGAACTCTTCAAGGTGGCGGCTGATTTTGAAGACGAGCTGGAAGCGGACCCTGAAGGCAAACATTCCTATGCCCGCATTATCGCAAGGGTGGCCAAAGAGAACCGTCTCCGCCACTTCAGCCGTGAGGCTGTAGCCCGGACAGTGGAATACGGCGGCCGGCTGGCCGGAGACAGCAGAAAGCTGACCACCCGCCTGCAGGAGATCAGCGACCTGGTACATGAAGCCGATTTCCATGCCGAGTCGGCTGGCCGTAGCACTGTCGACGCCGACGATGTAGACCGTACCGTAGAAGCACGGGTGATGCGGGCATCGCGCATCAGTGAAAAGATCAGGGAAGCTACCCTCAAAAACGCCATCCTCATCGATACGGACACGGCCAAAACCGGACAGATCAACGGACTTGCCGTCTACCCGGCAGGACGCGAGCTGTTCGGCCATCCTGGCCGGATCACTGCACGGATCCGGCTCGGCAAAGGAGAAGTGATCGACATTGAACGGGAAGCAGAGCTCGGCGGGCCGATTCATTCTAAGGGAGTCATGATCCTCTCCGGATTTCTCGGCGCCCGCTTCGGCATGGCCCAGCCGCTCTCACTCTCGGCATCGCTGGTATTCGAACAGTCCTATGGGGGGGTTGAGGGTGACAGCGCTTCATCGGCCGAGCTCTACGCCCTCCTCTCAGCGCTGTCCGACGTTCCAATCCGGCAGTGGATCGCCGTTACCGGCTCCGTCAACCAGTACGGCGAACTGCAGGCGATCGGTGGCGTCAATGAAAAAATTGAAGGTTTTTTCGACCTCTGCAACGCCCGGGGCCTTACCGGCAGGCAGGGGGTGCTGATACCGGAGTCAAACATCCTGAACCTCATGCTCCGCAGGGACGTGGTCGAGGCGGTAAGGGAGGAGAGGTTCTCGATCTATGCCGCAGCCCATGTCGATGAGGGCATCGAGCTGCTCACGGGAGTGGCAGCCGGAAAGCAGGATGAAAACAATCAGTGGCCCCCTGAGAGCATAAACGGGAAAATCGCTGCACGACTGGCAGGAATGGCCGAAAAAATCAGGCAGTATTCCGCAAACTCCGAAACCCCCGAAGCGTGAAATGATCATCCGCCGTATTGCAGTCGCCATAGACTGCTCACCGCATAGCATGGCTTCACTCAAGGCCGCAAGGGAACTGGCCGAACGCTTGCAGGCCGACATCCAGGGCATCTTCGTTGAAGATTCCAACCTGTTCCGTCTCGCAGAACTTCCGTTCAGCTGTGAGATCCGCCCCTACAATCAGGAACCCCGGGTAATCGAGCCCGCAGAACTTGAACGGGCCGTGCGAAGGCAGGCACAAAAAGCCGAGTCAGCCCTCCTGGCCGCTATCGAAAATTCGACGCTCCGCCATTCATTCATAACCCGGCGGGGTCTTGTACCCGAAGAAGTGGTGGCGGCAGCTCTGGAGAGTGACCTGTTGGTACTCGGCAGAAGCGGCAAGTCGCCCACCTGCCGCAGGGGCCTGGGCTCAACCGCACAAAAGGCACTCGTTGAAGGCAAAAAACCGCTGCTCATCATGCGTCATGGAATCTCAGCAACAGAGGAGCCATGCCTGGCACTCTACGATGGGTCTGAAGGAGCTGAAAAGGCGCTGCAGGCTGCTCTTTTCCTGACACCGCCCGAAGCACTGCTGCACGTCCTCATCCTCGAGAATGATCCCGAAGAAGCATGGAGAATGGAGACGTCGATACGGGAGCAGGAGCCCGAAAGAGCGGACGCAATGGAGTTCCATCACCTGGCGGGAGAGGATGCCAAAACGATTGCGCGATTCATCCGCATGCTCGACTCGGGGCTCGTGGTCCTCTGTGATGAGATGCGGATGGCAAAGGAAGATATTCGGGAACTCGTCAGCGTGCTGGACTATCCGATCCTCCTGGTATAGGATTGAACGGCATCCTAAAAGCTAGAGCAGGATACGTTCCATAAGAATGGCCGCTGATACGGCTGCATTGAGCGACTCGACCTTCGCCGCTCCCCTGCCGTGAGGGATCTTCACCAGACGGTCCGCCAGAGCGATCACGCCGGGCCCCACGCCGTTGGCCTCGTTGCCGATGACGAGCACGATCCTTTCCGGCCACGCCCCCCCGCTCCTGAAATCCACTCCGTCAAGTGATGAACAGATGACCGCGAACCCCGCTTTCTGCAGCTGACCGAGCGCCTCCGGGAGATTCCCTGTACGGGTATGGGGCATGCCGAGCAGGCTGCCGGCTGATGAGCGAACGGTTTTAGTGTTGTAAAAGTCGACCGTTCCCGGTCCCGCAAGCAGTCCGTCCGCCCCGAGCCACGCAGCTGTACGGAGAATCGTACCGACATTGCCGGGATCCTGCAGTTCGTCGAGCGCCACGAGAATCGCCTGACCGGGATACGAGCGTTCATGCGGAAAAGGAAATACCGGCTGACGGAACACACCGAGCACGCCCTGGGGGGAACTGGTGCCGGCAACCCGGGTAAAATCGTCCTCTGAGGCAAGAAAGAGGGCTCCACTGTAGAGGGATGACTCAGGAAAGAGAGCAAGCCCTTCAGAAGTGCAGACAAGACAGTCGAGGGTATCAGGATCGGTCATCTGCCCGAGCAGCTCGCGCACCGTTCGAAGCCCTTCGGCAAGAAACAGTCCTTCCCGATCACGGTATTTGCGTTGCTGGAGCCGGGCGAGGCGTTTGAGAAGAGCGCGGCTCACTTCCGGCACAGTGCGGTTCTTCACGGCTTTCTCCCTGCCCTCTGGAGCCCAGCCATCACCGAGGCGGGATCGTGGGAAAAGTCAGAGGGCATGGTGCCGCCCCCGCGGGAGAGTGCGTCGCAGTCGAGGTCAACGGAAAAGCCGCACTCTTCATTTTCACCCGAACCGCCCATGGACCGGCCGATATACTCCTGAAAGCCCTCCCTGTCAAGCGAGAAGGACTCAAGATTGAGACGGGAGGAAGCCGGGGATGTGCTCTGAGTGCATCGGCAGGCGCCGCCCAGGAACTCCTCGTCAGAAGCATAGCCCTCGAACCGCTCGCGCATCACCGGATCCTGCATCGCCCTCTTCCGGCGGGCTGAAACGGACTCCACCGCATGGCGGGCTCCAAGCAGCAGACGAACCGAGAACAGCATTCCGGCAAGTGAAATGGCGACGGCAAGCACAAGAACAGAGAAATCCGGGGGGAAGGCGGAGGCAAGAAGCGCCAGTTCCGCAGCAGCAAGACCGAGGGAGACGGAAAAAAGCAGCAAGGCAAACAGACGATCGTTCATAAGAGCATCAAAAAAAAGATGGCGGAGAGTCCCTGGAGGAATTCCAGGTACTATAACACACGAAATGAAAATGTACGCCTTATTCGCTATTATCCCATACTGCGCCGCCATCCGGGCGACGTATCGGAACCCCTGAAGGACACTGGAGAGTATGGCCCGAGACCACACCACAACAAAAAAGCACCCGGAACTGATTGCCCCGGCAGGCAGCCACACCGCAATGCAGGCCGCCTTGAAGGCGGGGGCGGATGCAGTGTATTTCGGCACCGAGGGCTGCAACATGCGTGCCGGCAGCGAAAGCTTCCTGCCCACAGACTTCCCCGCCATCCGCAAGCTGGCCGACAGCTATGGAGCCAGAGCCTACCTCACGCTGAATACCACGGTCTACGACAGCGAGCTGCCGATGATCAACAGCTACGTCGCCGCCGCGAAATCGGCAGGGCTCGATGCCGTCATCTGCTGGGACATGGCGGTCATTGACGCCTGCCGGAAAGAAAGCATGCCGTTCCATCTCTCGACACAGGCTTCAATCAGCAATACCAACGCCATCCGGCACTTTGCCGCACTTGGCGCAACCATGATCGTCCCCGCCCGCGAGCTCACCCTGCAGCAGGTACAACGGCTTACCGCCATGGTCGAAGAGGAACAGCTTCCGCTGAAGATCGAGTGCTTCGTGCACGGGGCGATGTGCGTCGCCGTCTCAGGCCGCTGCTTCCTATCGCAGGAGCTGTTCGGCAGGTCGGCGAACCGGGGGGAATGCGTACAGCCCTGCAGAAGAAGCTATATCGTCACCGACCCGGAAGAGGGTGTCAGCCTCGAACTCGGCAGCGACTACGTCATGAGCCCGAAGGACCTCTCGGCCGTAGAGTTTCTCGACCGGCTGATGGATGCCGGCATCGGGGCGTTCAAGATCGAGGGCAGAAGCCGCAGCCCCGAATACGTTCAGACTGTGACGTCTGCTTACCGCAGGGCGCTCGACTGCTGCATCAGTGATCGCAGCAGCCCTGGTTTCAGAGCACGCTACAGCACACTCACGGCCGGACTCAAACAGGAACTCAGAACGGTCTACAACCGGGGATTTTCCGACGGGTTCTACTTCGGCCGGCCGCTTGACGCCTGGGCGAAGTCCTACGGGTCGCAGGCACTTGAACGAAAAACCTATCTCGGCAAGGTGGTGAAATACTATCCAAAGGCGGGAGTAGCTGAAATCCTGATCCAGGCAGGCAAGCTTACGGCGGGGGGAAAACTCTCGATACAGGGCCCCGTCACCGGCGTGGAAACCTTCACTCCTGAAAGCTTCCGCACCAATGACGTGGAAGGCTCACCCACTGCGTCCAAGGGCGACACCATCACCCTGCAATGCCGAAAAGTCCGGAAACACGACGCCGTCTACCTGCTGGAAGAACGGCGTTGAGACTCCAGAGGGAGGGGAAGCTTAGAGGATCTCGACCAGTTCGATCTCGAAGGTAAGCTCCTGGCCTGCAAGCGGGTGGTTGGCATCAAGCGTCACCGCATCCTCTTTCAGGTCCACGATCATCACAATCGCCTGCTGACCATCGGCAAGCCCTACCTGCAGCTGCTGGCCGATTTCAAGCTCCATGTCCGGCGGGAAGCGATCACGCTGCACGTCAGTCACCAGTTCCACGCTATGCGGCCCGTATGCCTCCTCGACCGGAATGACCTGCACCTTCACCTCACCCGGCGCCATATTGATCACCGCGCTGTCGAATCCCGCAATGACCTGCCCGCCGCCAACGGTGAATTCCAGCGGATCACGGTCCGCAGAGGTATCGAACACCGAACCGTCGCTGAGGGTGCCGGTATAATGTACTTTTACTTTATCTCCTGTTTTGGCCTGTGCCATAGTCGCGTCCTCCTTTTTGTACCGCTTGCGGTCATGTTGAAAATATGATCAGAACCCTTACGCGGCCTTCAGCATCTGGAATCACCGGCACTGCTCCTGACAAAAAGCGAAGCTAGCCAAAAAAGCGCAAACATCACATTTTTTTATCCCCCGAAGGCAGTCGAGCCTGCCTGGTCCATCTCCATGCGGACTCTCGGCAGCCCTCCAGGGTAGTTCTCCCTGATGAAGCCGATCATCTCTTCGCGGACGAGGCAGCGCAGTTCCCAGGCATCCGAAGAATTTCTGGCACTCATGAGTGCACGGACCTCAAGCGAACGGTCTGTCGTGTTCGTCACATGCATCCTCACCACCCTTTTGTCCCAGAGCGGGGAGGAAGAGACGATACGCTCCAGCTGGCGACGCAGATCCTCGATGGGGATGGCATAATCGACATAAAAGAATACCGTTCCGAGCAGTTCAGCAGAAACCCTCGACCAGTTCTCGAACGGCTGATCAATGAAGCGGGTTATGGGGACAATGAGACGACGCTGGTCCCATATGTTCACAACCACGTAGGTAAGGGTGATTTCCTCAATCTTTCCCCACTCTTTCTCCACAACGACCACATCATCGATGCTTATAGGTTGTGTGATGGCGATCTGCACGCCGGCAATGAGGGTGGCAAGGCTTTTCTGGGCGGCAAAACCCATGATGACACCGGCGATGCCGGCAGAAGCAAGGATGCTGACCCCGACCTGGCGGACCGTGTCGAAGGTCATGAGGACGGAGGAAAGGGCAAGAACGACCAGAACCACGTTGAGAATCTTGCGGGCCAGGCTGGCATGGGTTGCCACCCTGCGTCTTGCCGCGCTGTTTTCAAGGGTTTTCGACTCGTAGTGGAGCATGACGAACCGTTCGAGAACCACGAACATGCGCATCATGAACCATGCCGAGGAGATGATGGCGAGAATGAGAAGCAGGTGGCGGAGCACCGGAAACAGCCCGTCGGGCAACGGCAGGTACTTGAGAAGAAGCGATATGCCGGCAAGTTCGACAAGCAGTCGGAACGGAGGGGCGACCAGCTCAACCGGCAGCCCCGTCCCCTTGACCGAGCGGCGGACCTTACGGACAACGCGCCCGAAAACCGTGTTCGCCCCGAAATAGAGAAGAATGGCGGAAAGGGCCAGCAAGGCCGGCATGAGGTAGCCTCCTCCCTGCAGAACCGACCAACTCTTCAGAGCACCATCCATAGGCCTATCCTTTCATCCGGTCGAATTCGCTCTTTGAGCGGCTGACGCAGTCTTCGATGGCCATGCCACCGAAATAGTTTCCCGACAGGCCGAGACCTTTGACGTCTTTGAGCATGGAGTCAGTTTTTTCGAGCCACTGGCGGTGGCCGAGGCGGAGCGAAGGCACCGTGTTCGTCTTTACGTTGATATGCTCCATTTTGGCCATCGGAATGCCGAGCACCTCCATGATGCGGGTCTTCTTCTGCTTCTCAGGAAGGCCCGGCCTGAAATGGAACGAGAAACCCCTGAAATGATCGTCCGGTACGGTATCGCGAGAAACAACCGAATAGAACACGTCGTCGGGGGAAATCAGCGCGGCTACCGGCTTGAGGGCCACCACGTCCTTGCGGACAATGACGCCGATGGAGTCGACTTCAGCAGCTTTGAGGACCGAAAGGTGCCCCGACAGCTCCGGAGCCACTCCTTCAAGCAGCTTCGAGGAGACAGCCGACGGCGTAGCCAGCACAAGGCTCGCGGCAGCATATTCCGCTCCACTCGCGGTAGTGACCCGGTAGCGTCCGCCCTCATTGCGAACAAGGGTGACTTCGCTGTCCGTGGCAACGGTGATGCCCTTCCGGCCGGCAATCGCCCGGGCGACACTCTGGAGGCCATCGCGGAAAGTATAGTTCTTCAGTACGTCTTTGCGTTTCGGGCGGCTCTTGAACATCATATCGGCTGGAAAGTCGTCGGTGGGCTGCGAGGGAACCGCATTGAAGAAATGGCGGATCACTTCGTCGTAGTTCCTTTTACCGACGATTTTCTCATAGTAGGAGCGGACGCTCTGATCATCTTTTTTGAGTTTGAAGAGGTTCGGTGCCGAGACCAGTAGTTCGCCGATATGGAGCGAAGAAACGAGGGACTTCACCTTGCCGTCAATGAAGAGCGAGAACGGCACCTTCGCCCTGGGGGTGATCTCCCCCATCATGCCGCAGGCTTCTACGATGCCGAGCAGGTTCTGGTAGGAGCTGTAGCAGGTGTGTGCGCCCATCTCAAGCCAGAACGACTTCCTGCCGATCTCGTACCGGGGGGAAGCGAATGAGCCGCCCGCTTCGGAACCCTGCTCAAGCAGAAGAGGCTGCATGCCGGCCTCCGCACAATAAAACGCCATGCTCAGGCCGCTGATGCCGCCTCCAACAATCACTACATCATATTCCATCATGGGTTGTCCAGGGAGTTTCAGAAAAACCATTTTAAAAAGAGTCATCGGGGAAAAGGAAAGGCCTTTCCCGCCTGGAGGGACGGTCCCGCCACCCCGCTCAATTTAGCGAAATCAGCCAAGAAAACACCACCCTAATTCCGGCAGTCCGGACGCCCCCTGATGCGCTAACGCTCAATCGCCTGTCCGAGCACGTTGCCCTCACGGTAGTGGGCCGAGTATCGCACATAGTTCTCGGGCGACTCCTCGATGTTCCGCCTCTCCTCCTCGGTGATCGGGCGCATCACCTTGGCAGGCACGCCGGCGACCAGCATCCCTGAAGGCACCCGGAACCCCTGGCGCACGAGCGCCCCGGCAGCAACGATTGACCAGGGCTCCACAACGCAGTCGTCAAGCAGGGTGGCACCCATGCCGATCAGCACATAGTCCTCGACCGTACAGGCATGCAGGGTCGCACCGTGACCGATGGTGACGTTGCTTCCGATCTCAAGCGGTCCGGTATCATGGGTCACGTGCAGCGTCACGTTGTCCTGCACGCTCGTGCGCTCCCCGATACGGATGGGGCAGACGTCCCCGCGTACCACCGCATTGAACCAGAGGCTCGAATCCGCCCCGATCTTCACATCCCCGATCACATACGAACCGTCAGTCATGAAAACCGTTTCATGCACCTCCGGCCATACCCCTTTGTACGGCATCACCTTGCCCATAATAAACCTCTTGGAACTTGCTGGTTGGAAAAATACCGGCGCCCGTTCGTCCAACTGCGCCCACTACCAAAGTACACAATCTTCTGGGGAAAAGTCTTGCCCCTTGCCGCCCGAGTCCGTATTTTCATTCAAACATGCTCTGCTGAGCTGACGCGCCTTGAACCATTGAACCACACACTGAACGATGGCAATACAACCTGACGAAAAATACTGCACCGAATGCGGAGCGCAGATCAACCGGAAAGCTGAAATATGCCCGAAATGCGGCGTTCGACAGACCCCGGCCCCATTCACCTCAAGCCTCGGAGCGATTGCACCGAACGGCAGGAGCCGGCTCGCCGCTGCCCTCTTCGCACTCTTTCTCGGCAGCCTCGGCATCCACAAGTTCTATCTCGGCAGCATCGGCTGGGGCATCATGTACATCCTCTTCTGCTGGACCGGCATACCCACCATCGCCGGATTCATTGAGGGAGTCCTCCTGCTCATCATGAGTGAAGAGTCGTTCAACATGAAATACGGCGGCAGCTGAAGCGGCCGCAGAGCGGAACAAAGGCGGGATTTATTTGTACATTGATCCATGACGCGGATTCCCGGGGGGAACCCGGCAACAGCAACACATCCCATTCCATGAGCGCAACCCTCAGCTGCACCGGACTGCAGAAAGCCTACAACAAGCACCTGGTCGTCAGGGACTCGAACATCGCAGTCAGCCAGGGCGAGATCGTGGGGCTGCTCGGACCGAACGGCGCAGGCAAGACAACCACATTCTACATGATTGTCGGCCTCGTCCGTCCCGACCGGGGCGACGTGTTCCTCGACAGCCGAAACATCACAAAAGAGCCGATGTACAAACGTGCACGGCTCGGGATCGGCTACCTCCCGCAGGAGGCATCCGTCTTCCGGAACATGACCGTCGAAGAGAACATACTCGCCGTGCTGGAGTTCACCGACATGCCGAAATCGCAGCGGCAGGAAAAAACCGACATGATGCTCGAGGACCTCGGCATTTCCGCCATCCGCAAAAGCATGGGCTACGCGCTCTCCGGCGGTGAGAGGCGCAGGACGGAAATCGCCCGCGCCCTGGCGCTTGATCCGAAGTTCATCCTCTTCGACGAGCCCTTTGCCGGCGTCGATCCGATCGCGGTCGAGGACATCCAGCAGATCGTAGAAGGCCTGGTGAAACGCAACATCGGCGTCCTCATCACCGACCACAATGTGCACGAAACGCTCTCCATCACGAACCACGCCTACCTGCTCTTCGATGGAAGCCTCTTCATGCACGGCACTCCGGAAGAGATCGCCAACCATCCGGAAGTGAGACGAATGTACCTCGGCGAAAAATTCAGTCTTGAGCGGTACTGAAACATCCCCGCACCCCATGATTGCCGAACATCTCCTTTTCCAATCCGACGGCGGGTTCATCCGCATTCCCATATGGGGGCACATCCCCCTTTCGGGACCACTGAAAAAGATCATCTCGCACCCCTCGTTTCTCCGCCTGAAGGGCATCCGCCAGCTCTCGTTCTCCCAGCAGGTCTATCCGGGAGCCACCCATACCCGTTTCGAGCACTCCATCGGGGTCTACCACCTGATGAAGCTGATCCTGCAGCGCATGCTGACCAACCCCCTGGCCCTCAGCCTGCAGGGAGAAACGTTCCATTTCGACGACCACAACTGCCGACTGCTGCTGGCCGCAAGCCTCCTGCACGACATCGGCCATTACCCGCACGCCCACATCATCGAGGACCAGATCCCCGTGGCCGACGGCGAGCCGGTGTTTTCTCATCACGAGGACCTCTGCGGCCACTTCATCCACGAAGAGCACCCCGGCATGCCGACGATCGCCGAGATCCTCCTTGAAGACTGGAAGGTATCGCCAGAGGCCGTTATCACCCTGATCAAAGATGGGGCCGGCAACCGGTTCGGCAAGCTCATCAGCGGCACGCTTGATCCCGACAAGATGGACTATCTGATGCGCGATGCGCATCACTGCAACATCCCGTACGGCAGCATCGACATTGAGCGGCTGATTGAATCGTTCGTTCCCGACCCCCTGCGCGAACGGTTCGCCATCACCGAAAAAGGCATAGCTCCGCTCGAGAGCCTCATGTTCGCCAAATACATGATGATGCGCAACGTCTACTGGCACCATACCAGCCGTGCGCTCTCGGCCATGCTCCGCCGCCTGCTCCAGGACATCGCATCCCTGGGGCTCATGGCACCGCAAACACTCCGCGAACTCTTCTATGGCAACGCCGACGACCGGGTACTGCATGAACTCCGCGAGCTGCTTGGCAGAAAGAGCCACCCGCTGCAGGCTCTGCTTCAGGACATCATCATGCGCAGGGTCTACAAGCGCGCCATCACCGTGCAGCCCTACATCAAGGAGTCTGGGGAAGCAGATGAACGGTGGTTCGCCTACAACGGCGACAGCGACGTCCGCCGCCAGATGGAGCAGCAGATATGCAGGTTCCTGAACGAACGCCACAACCTCTCGCTTGCCGGCCACGAGGTGCTCATAGACCCGCCCTCGAAAAAAGACATCTTCGACTACGCCGACCTTCGAGAACTGCGCGTTTACCCCACCCGCTCCGAGCACGTGCATTACTCGCTCGAGCTTGAAGGAGAGTATATCCGCTTCGACGATCTCAACGAGTCGGTCTTCAGCTCAGACTTCATCCTTGCTTTCGAGCGATACACGAAAAAGTTCCGCCTCCTCTGCCGCCCCGACCTCACCCGCTACATCGTTGCCGCACGCGAGGAGATCATGGCGATGATGCCACGCTGAAGGGGAACGGCAAAAATCCTTATATTGTTGCAAGTTAAATAACAACACACAGAGCCACGTTCACCTCATAACCCATCAGGCCATGGTACAGCAGCAGGATAAATTCTACAAAGGGATGTTTTTTGGAGCAGTCCTCGGTGCAGCAGGCGGAACCATCATGGGGCTTCTCTTCGCACCCAACAAGGGCAGTGAAACCCAGCAGATCCTCTCAGGAAAGCTGAAACACGCGCTTGAAAAAGCCTCGGAACTCTATGAAGGGGATGAAGAGGGCGAACTCTACAGCAATGACGCAAAGAAACGCTCGCAGGAGATCATCGACACCGCACGCCAGGAAGCCCGCAAGATTCTTGATGAGGCAAACAGCATCATCCGCGAGATCAAGGGTCATCCAAAAGTCGGGGAGAACTGAGACATGCTGAGCTGGATCGGCGTCAATACGGAAAACGACGGAAATACCAGGAAAAGCGTGCTCCTTCTGCACGCTTTTCCACTTTCCGGGGCGATGTGGCACCCTCAGCTGCGGGCCCTGGAAAAGGAAGGATACCTCGCAGTGGCCCCGAATGCATGGGGCATAGAAGGCTCCCCGGAGCGGAGCGGATGGACTTTTGATGAGTACGCAGACGAACTCGTCCTGCTTATGGACAGTCTCAGCATAAGCGAAGCCACCGTTCTCGGTCTCTCGATGGGAGGCTATCAGGCGTTTGCGCTCCAGAAACGGCACCCAAAGAGGGTCCGCTCCCTTGTCCTCGCCGACACCCGTCCCGAGGCGGACGCACCGGAAGCGGCTGCGGCACGCGCCGACTTCATTGCCGGAGTCGAAAAACACGGAGCCGGGGAAGCAGTGAAACGGATGGTGCCGAACTATTTTACGAAAGGAGCACCCGAAAGGCTGCTGAAAGAGGCGGCCGAGATGATTGCTGTTCAGCCGGCAAGTGCCATCACCTCCGCCATGCGGGCAATCATGCAGCGTAGCGACAGCACGGCGATGCAGAGCCGCATCAACTGCCCGACGATGGTGATCTGCGGAGAACACGACACCCTCACCCCGCCCGAAACCGCCAAAGCGATGGCCCGGGCCATACCCGGAGCAACACTTGAAATCATAGCCGCAGCGGGCCATATCTCGAACCTTGAGCAGCCCGAAGCCTTCAACAAAGCACTCTTCGCCCACCTCACCGGCCTCCCCTCCTGAGGCCGGGGACACTGAACTCCTAAACCTCCAGAGAGTCGATCAGGGAGAAGAAGTTAGGAAAGGACACGCCGGCCACTTCCCGGTCGGACAGCACGATATCTTCACCGCACGCTTTCGAGGCCACGGCGAAACTCATTGCGATGCGGTGATCATCATAGCACTCCACCTCGACCGGTCCTGCAGGACGCTCCCTCCGCCCCGTCACGCTGAGCCCCGCGGGTTCCTGATGGCACTCGAACCCGAGCCGCTCCAGGTTCATGGCGAGCGCCTCGATGCGGTCACTCTCTTTCGTCCGAAGCTCTGCTGCGTTTGTAAGCTCGAAGCGCTCGGTTGCAAAAGAGGAAAGCACACCGAGCATCGGAAGTTCATCAATCGCAATGGCCACCTCCTGCGGGTCGCTGATGACAAGCGGCTCCATGTCCCGACTGCCATCGACCAGAATATCGCCGATGGATTCACCACCGACCGTCCTGCGGTTTTCGATTGTAACGGCAGCACCCGAACGGATGAGGATATCGAGAAATGCCGCCCGTGTCGGGTTCAGGCAGACGTCGCGGATCATGATTTCAGAACCCCTGCCGAGAAGGCCGAGCGCGACGATGAAACACGCAGCAGAGGGATCGGCCGGGATCTGGAAGGGCCGGGCATCTAACTGCCGACGCCCCGGAACCACAATGACCCTCTCATTGTTTTCAATTCGTGGTTCAAGGCCGAGCATCAGTTCAGTGTGGTCACGCGACAGCAGCGGTTCGTAGATGCGAGTCTCACCCTCGGCATGCAGACCGGCGAATGCCACCAGCGACTTCACCTGTGCCGAAGCGACCGGAAGGCGGTACGATATTGCGCGGAGGTCTTTCGTACCGGTGATGACGACCGGCGCCGTACCGACCGGCGAGAGCGACACCCCGGCACCCATCTGCATAAGGGGATCTGCTATCCGGCGCATGGGGCGCTTCAAGAGTGAAGCATCACCGACCAGCTCGCTTTGGAACGGCTGGCCGGCAAGAATGCCCGAGAACATGCGCATGGTGCTTCCCGAGTTGTTGCACTGGAGCGGTGCAGAGGGCGGGGTGAAACTCCAAAGCCCTTTCGACTGGATTACCACCCGGCGAACGGCTGCCCCCCAGGGCCCCGGCACCTCTTCCTGTCGTACCGGTATGCCGCAGGCCTGGAGCACGCCGAGGGTCGACTGATTGTCGAATCCTGCCGAGAAGTTCATGATTTCGGTCTCACCGTCCGAAAGGGAGGCAATCAGGGCCGCGCGGTGGGAAATCGACTTGTCAGGAGGAAGCGAGGTGACCTCGCCCTTGAAAACGCTCATGAGTCAAACGGGTAAGTAAGTGGCGAAAAAAAAGCAGCCCCCGAAAGGAGCTGCTGCGAGCATTGCTGACTTCAACAAGCCTCGATTACGAGTTGCGTTCTTCGTTCGCACGCTGCGCTCTGCGCTTGCTGCGAGACCGTTTCAAACGACCGTCAACCGAAGGTTTGACAAAGTATGCGTTCTGGCGAAACTCCTTCAAAACACCTGCGCGTTCGTACTTCTTCTTGAAGCGCTTCAGCATCTTGTCGATAGATTCATTATCGTTCATCTGCACACTGACCAATGAAATTCACCCCCTTGCAAGAGACGGGTTTACCGTCGTAATTTCGTTTTGATTAAATCCGTAATGCTGTCGGAGCTCTTTTCCTTGGCAGGGGTCAGCTGCACGTTTTCAAGGAGCTGCTTCCTTCCGCTCTTACAGAATTCAACAATAATCACATAGGCACCGCTTCCGGTAGCCTGTTTTTCCCGCACCACACCCACCTCGTCAAGCGACTGGTGGTAGAGCGCGTCGCCGGTAGCATAAATGCCGTGCGGCGAATAAATCTGGCAATCCTCAGCACTGAGTTCCTCGGGGCTCAGTTCACGGTCGATCTGTATCTGCCACTCCTGCAGAAGATGCACCTGATTGCACTGCATGCAGCGGATCCAGTACTGGTTCTCTGCTGCTGGAACCGGCGTTTCGGCAATCTTCTTCTTCCCGCTCCGCTCTTTTTTTACCGTCGGCGGAAGCAGGAGATCGTCCTCTCTCGGTTTGTCGCTCGGCATCCACTCCCCGACAAAAGCTTTCTCGGTCACCTGACCGCACCCGTCACAATAACAGGGCTTGATCTTCCCGTCCAATATGAACTGTCTTTTTCTGGACTCGACCTTCATTGCATAAACATATTGCTCGGTTATTGCGTTCCTCGGGTGAACTGCAGGAAGTATCTGCCATAGCTGGTACTGTCACTGACATGGCATCAGGCGCCGGACAGGGCCGGACTGAAACCGGACTTTGCAGGACTGCCTAGTTAAGGAAATACTGCCAAAAAAACAACCCGATAATTTCCCGCGCCCTCATTTATGGGTCAAGGCGTCTATAAGATCTGATTTCGTAAGGAGTTGTAATTTCCCATCAAGCATACTGATAAGCACGCCCGAGGCATTCTGCTGGAGTTTTTCCGACAGCTCCGAAATAGCAGCGTCCGGCTGGCACACCGGGAAGGGGGGCTCCATGAACCCCACGACCTTCGAATTCATCGCCTCATCGTTCTCGATGAGGATGGATAGGATGCGGTTCTCACTGATGCTGCCGATGGGTGCATTGTATGAAACGATCGGCAGCTGCGACACATCGTTCTGCTTCATCATCTCGAACACTTCTGCAAGGGTGTTTTCGGGATAGGCCACGATCAGGTCGCGCTGCGCCTTGAGGCGGAGGATGTCTTCTGCCGTAATCTGCTCAAGAGAGGATTTTTCCCTGCGATAGAATCCGTGCTGCCGCATCCACTCGTCGCGGTACATCTTGCTGAGGCTGTAACCGCCGAAGTCGCTGAGCAGCGCCACAACCGTGGCATCGGGACCAAGGCCGGAGGCCGCATTGAGAGCCGCCAACATGACAGCGCCGGAAGCGCTCCCGGCAAATACCGCCTCGGAGCGGAGCAGTTCGCGCCCACAGTTCATTGCGTCTGCGTCCGATACCTGCACGACCTCGTCGATAAGCGAAGGATCCCAGAACGCAGGCGGCGTTGCTGCTCCGATTTCCTCAAGTTCAGAAAATGCGGCCGGGCCCGGCACCCCGTTCTTGAGAAGACCGGCAAATACCGAACCAACGGGCTCAACCCCGATTACGCGGATCGCCGGGTCCTTTGATTTAAGGAACGACCCGATTCCCGAAGCCATGGCCGCGGAGCTGAGTGGAACAAACACGTGGGTGATTGAACCGTCCGTCTGGCTGAAGATCTCAGGGCCGGTGGAGTCACGATGCACCTCGAAGTTGAGAGGGTGGTCGTACATGCCGGCAAAAAAGGCGTTCGGGAGGTTCCTGACCAGGCTTTCGGCCACGTTCATGCAGCTTCGCGCCTCGCCCGGCAGGGCATCCGACGGGGTAATGACCAGTTCGGCGCCAAGGGCCCGCAGCACCTCCTGTTTTTCGCGTGAGATCTTGTCGGGAGCAATCAGCAGCAGCTTGTAACCGCGGCTCGCACCGGCCATAGCCAGGGCGATGCCGCTGTTGCCGTAGGTCCAGTCAACAAGCGTCATGCCGGGGTGGATGAGATTCTTTTCCTCTGCATCGCGCACCACCGCCGCCGCCACCCGGTAGTAGTGTGAGCAGGCGGGGTTCATGTACTCGAGCTTCGCCATGACCTTCGCCTGCATCTGGCGCGGCATCTGGCGAAGGAGCACCATCGGGGTCTCTGTCTTGAGTCCGAGGATATCGTTGTTCGGCATCGGCATGCTGTCGAGAGTAGTGGTTGCAGGAGGGAAAGAGGCCCCTTCCCGGTAGTCAGATAAAAATATACAAAACCTCTGAACGAACAGTCTTGATTCAGCGGCAAAGCACCGCTGCATGCTCCAAGGTACTCAAATTATTCCTTTGTTCAGTCAGCCGGCGCCAACAGCCCCGCTCAGACGCTGCTGAAAATCAGCATTATTTTTAATACTTTGCAACAAATCCAGTAAACCGAAGTGCCACGCCCCGCCTATGCACCCCGACGCACCCGAACCCATGGCTGAAGCCCTCATCTCGCTTCAGCACCTGCAAGAGAATGCCCGGCTCATCAGCAAAAAGGCCGGAGTTCCGCTTATGGCCGTCGTGAAGGCGAACGCTTACGGGCACGGCGCACGGGAGGTTTCCCGTGCTCTTCTGGCTGAAGGCATAGAGCATTTCGGGGTTGCCAACATCCACGAAGCAATCGAGCTCAGGGCCGGCGGCTCGCTGCCGAGGCCGGCCGCCATCCTCTCTTTTGCATCCCCCCTTCCCTCCCAGATACCATCCTACCTGCAGCACGGCATAGAGATGACCGTCTGCGACCCGGCAACCCTCCGGGCGGCCGAGGCTGCGGCATCGGGAACCGGCACCACCATCGGCATCCATCTCAAGGTTGACACCGGCATGGGACGGCTCGGCCTCCCTCCTGCCGAAGCCCTCAGAGTCCTGCAGGAACTCCCGCACTGCCCGCATGTCGAGCTGAAGGGCATATACACCCACTTCGCCGACAGTTCGGGCGACAGGGCATTCACCCGAAAGCAGCTCGAGGCATTCAGAGCTTTCAGCGGAGAGTACGAGCATGCGACAGGCCGCCGGGTCCTGAAACACGCAGCCAACAGCGGCGCCATCCTCTCTGAACCGGATGCAATGCTCGACATGGTCCGCCCCGGCATCCTCCTCTACGGCTGCCACCCCTCAAGCGATACCCGGGAGCGGCTGGAGGTGCAGCCGGTCATGCAGGTGGAAGCCAGAGTCGTTTTCCTGAAAACCGTCACGGCCGGCACCACCATCAGCTACAACCGTACCTGGAAGGCGCCGGGCACAAGAAAAATCGCCACCATAGCGGCCGGGTACGCCGACGGCTACCACCGCTCGCTGTCAGGGAAAGCCACCGTCAGCATCAACGGCACCGCGTACCCGCAGATCGGCACCGTCACGATGGACCAGATCATGATCGACCTCGGAGCCGAAAGCGATGTCAGGGTCGGCGACCGTGCCGTGCTCTTCGGATGGGATGGAATGAGGGCGGAGGAACTTGCCTCACGGGCAGGCACCATCAGCTATGAGCTCCTATCGGCCGTTTCATCGCGCGTCCTGCGCTCTCTTGTCTAAAGAGAACCCGGAGACGCACCGCCATACCCGCATGGCATGTCCATCGAGACAGCCGGGAGAGCAATCCCCTCGCTCCGAAACAGTAAACATCTCCTTCACTTCTGAACGATGCCAATAAAAAGGATAGTAGCGTCAATTTCTTATCTTGATTAAAAAGTAAGATCCCCCTCCTGCATGAATCCGTTCGAACGACTTTCAGAAAAGTTGAGCCTGACCAGAGCGGAAGTCGTCGCAGTCTCGACTCTTCTGGCGTTTCTGGTGTTCGGAGGCATCCTCCGGACCATGGACGCCGTAGAACTGGAATCAGATGCCGTCCGGAAGGCTGATGCAGCGGTTTTCAGCGACACGGAGGCCGACAGCCTGATCATGCTCGCAAGGCTCGATGAAGACCGTGTGGATGAGGCGGTGAGGGAAAGCATCGCCCTCGAGAAAAGCCCCGGCGGTTTCGAACCAGCGCCCGGCCGGGCGAAAAAGAAACCCTTCACGGGAACCGTTTCATTCAGAAGCGCCACGAGCACTGAACTGCAGCAGATCCCGGGTGTCGGACCGGTTATGGCGGGGCGGCTCATCGACTTCAGAACGGAGCACCATGGACACATCGAGTCCTATGATACGCTCCTTGAGGTAAAGGGTATCGGCAAGAAAAAACTTGAAATCCTCAAAAAGCATCTGAGCATCGACCAATGACGAGAAGCATCGTAGCCTGCGCAGTCGATGCTGCTGAAAGCAGCATCGTCCGGCTTAAAACAAGCGGAGGTGACGGATTCATCCTCACTGAGTGCAGGACCGTTCCAGCCGGCTTCGCCCTCATCACCTCCCCGAAAGGTCAGCGGGTACTGAAAAAACTAGCGGCACATGCCGCCAGATGGTCCGGCGAGCCTCTTTCTCTCTGCATCGCACACGACACCTACCATCCACTTCCCGCATATTTCCCCTTGGACGCAACTGATGAAGAGTGCCGGGGGTACAGCCGCCTTGAAGCATCATACTTTCTTGACGAACCCGGCCAATACGGCTGCGACATCCTGCCATTTGCTGAAGAGGGTGCGGAGGGAGCGCAGGGTAAAAAGCTGCTCATGTTCTGGCCGGAGGCCCCGGCAAGAGGCATTGCCGATGCATTCAGCGCCCGGCATACAATCTCAAGCAACAGCACTCCGCTGAAAACTGCAGTAGGACTATCGAAGATGAAGGAAGGACCAACGGTCCTTCTTGAACTGTCCGGCTCCCATGTATTCCTCGTGGCGGCCTCCTGCGGTGCCATACACCATTTCAGCTACCGCCGGGCGCACAATCAGGATGAAACCGCATATTTCGCCCTGAGGGCGCTGTCGGAAGCCGCGCTTCCACCCGGCACCCCGGTGCAGGTGAGAGGCGCTTTGGCGGACCGGGCAATGGTGGAGCTCATCAGCCGGGAAAGCGATGGCCTGCTGCAGCCGCAGGCGCTGCCCCAGACGGTCTCCATCAGCGGAATGGCGCAGAAAACCCTTCACTCCCCCTCGGCACTGAACGCCATCATGACAGCACTCCTCGTACTGGCGTGACCTAAGGCTTTCCGGCCGCCACCACCTCGGCGATCTGCACGGCGTTCGTAGCCGCACCCTTCCGGAGGTTGTCGGCGACGATCCATAGGTTGAGGGTTTTCGGGTGCCAGTAGTCGGGCCGGATCCTTCCCACAAACACCTCATCCTTTTCATACGACGTCAGCGGCATGGGGTAGACGCGGGCCGAGGGATCGTCCTGAAGGACGACACCGGGGGAACGGCCGAGCAGAGCCTTGACTTCTTCGATGTCGAAGTCGCTCTTGAGCTCGATATTGAGAGACTCGCCATGCCCTCCGTATACCGGAATGCGCACCGTGGTCGGGGAGATGCTGAGCGATGCATCGCCCATGATTTTCCGGGTCTCATTGACCATCTTCATCTCCTCCTTCGTGTAGCCGTTGTCGGTGAAGACATCGATCTGCGGCACGGCGTTGAAGGCAATCTGGTGGAAATGGGTGAATTCCTCCTGCCGCTCTCCGGCAAGTTCGCTTTCAAGAGCATCGCGCCCGGCCTTGCCCTTTCCGGTCACCGACTGGTAGGTCGAGACAATCACCCGGCTGAGCCCGTATCGGTCCATGAGAGGCTTGAGCACAACGACCATCTGGATGGTCGAGCAGTTGGGATTGGCGATGATCTTCTCCGCCCTGCCGTCAGGACCGAAGATATCTTTGGGGTTCACCTCGGGGACGACGAGCGGGATTCCCTCGTCCATCCTGAATGCGGAAGAGTTGTCGATGACGACCGCGCCTTCTGCTGCCGCCACAGGAGCCCACTGGCGGCTGGCTGAAGCGCCGGCCGAAAAGAGCGCGATGTCGACCCCGCGGAAGGCTTCCGCGGAAGGCACGCGGATCACGTACTCTTTCCCGCAAAACGTCACACTCTGTCCGGCGCTTCTTGCTGAAGCGAGCGGAATGATGTCTGTTGCGGGAAAATTCCGCTCTTCAAGGACCTGCAGCATGGTGCGGCCCACAAGGCCGGTCGCGCCGAGTATGGCGACCCGGCACTGTTTCTCGGAACTGCTCATATGGTTGTGTTCGATGCTTTATAGTTCAATACAAGTTTATCTGAATGGTCGTTGAGGTACTCTGCATACTCGCGGATCCGCCCCTCACGGGCATAGCCCTCACACTCTTCGCGGTAGTCGAGGAGGATAGCCTCCACTGCCCGCCAATCTTCCTCGCGCACCAGTTTATTGCGCACCACCGAGACCTTCGGCAGGCCTTTAAGGTAGGTGGCATAATGGCGGCGCATTTCAAGCGTTCCGTATTTCTCCCCCTTGAACTCCACCGAGAGCTGCAGGTGCTCAATGGCAGCCTTGATGCGAAGGCGGAAATCGGGTGGTGGCAGCGGAGTGCCTGTTTTCAGGAGATGCTTCGTCCCCGAAAAAATGAACGGATTGCCGATCGAGCCCCGCCCGATCATCACCCCGTCTGCACCGGTTTCCCGGAACATCCGGAGCGCGTCTTCGGGACTCCAGACATCACCGTTGGCGATGAGGGGAATGCGGGCATGACGTTTGGCCTCCGCAATCCACCCCCAGTCAGCCTTTCCTTTGTACATGTCGCTCCGGGTCCGACCGTGCAGTGCAAGTGCCTGAATTCCGGCGTCCTCGAGACGCCGGAGCACGTCAAGAATGTTGATTGAGTCGTGGTCCCAGCCAATCCGGGTCTTGGCCGTCACCGGCAGCCGGACGGCTTTCACCACGGCCTCGGCAATGGCTGCCATCTTTTCCGGCTCTTTCAAAAGCGCAGCCCCGGCACCTTTGCCGGCAACCTTCCTGGTCGGGCATCCGAAATTGATGTCGAGGTAATCGGGCTGGAACTCCTCGGCAATCACCGAAGCCTCAATCATAGACTCCACCGTGCTGCCGAAAATCTGCACAGCCAGAGGTCGCTCGACCGGGTCCGCCTTCAGTTTCCGGACAGTCTTTTCAATACCGCGCCGGAGCGCCTCGGCACTGACGAACTCGGTATAGACAATGTCCGCCCCGTGGCGCTTGCAGAGCTGCCTGAACGCCCGGTCGGTCACGTCCTCCATGGGTGCGAGGATGACGGGGCGGTCGATGTCGAGCTTTCCGATTTTCATTCTGTCAGGGCTGCAGGATCTCCGGCTTGCCGGTCATTACATCCTTTACCTGAGCATGCACCTTTTTGAACAGCTCGGGATCTTCGCGCAGAGCCTTCTTGACGGCTTCGCGTCCCTGGCCGAGTTTGTCGGTACCATAGCTGAACCACGAACCCGCCTTCTTGACCACACCGAACTCCACAGCAAGATCGATCAACTCGCCCATGAGCGAGATGCCCTCACCATACAGGATATCGAACTCGGCGATCCTGAAGGGAGGTGCAACCTTGTTCTTGACCACTTTGACCTTCGTACGGTTACCGATGATTTCGTCGCCGTCTTTCAGCTGGGCGATCTTGCGGATATCGAGCCGGATAGAGGAATAGAACTTGAGCGCCTTGCCGCCAGTGGTCGTTTCAGGGCTTCCATACATGACACCGATCTTGTCGCGCAACTGGTTGATGAAGATGCATACGCTGCTCGACTTGGAGATTGCGCCGGTAAGTTTGCGCAGCGCCTGGCTCATGAGCCGGGCCTGCAGACCGACCACGCTGTCACCCATCTCTCCCTCAAGTTCCGCCTGGGGCACAAGGGCTGCGACGGAATCGACAACGACCACGTCGACCGCACCGCTTCGGACGAGTGTTTCAACAATGGAGAGCGCCTGCTCGCCGGACTCCGGCTGGCTGATCAGCATGGAATTGATGTCCACCCCGAGCCTGCGGGCATAACTGGGATCGAACGCATGCTCGGCATCAACAAGAGCAGCAATGCCGCCGGCCTTCTGGGCCTCGGCAATGACATGGAGCGCAAGGGTGGTTTTACCGGACGACTCGGGGCCGTAAATCTCCGTCACCCTCCCGCGGGGAAGGCCTCCGACGCCGAGCGCGAAATCGAGGGTCATCGATCCGGTTGAAATCGACTGGACCTGCATCACTGCCGAATCATCCCCGAGGCGCATGATGGCACCTTTGCCAAACTGCTTTTCAAGGGCGTCGACCGCGAGGTTCAGCTGTTTGAGTTTTGCCGGATCAATGCCTACGGGGGTCACTGCGGGTCTAGGTGTATCCATGGTGCGTTTGGGGTATGGTGAAGAAAAAACCGGCCCTTCAGGTTACTGCGCTTAAGAGAGTCTCTTCAAGCGGCCGGTAGCTGACCTGAAGTTCCTCCGTTGATTTCGTATTGCTGTATGAGGCTCTCCGCCCGGCAAGGCGGATGCTCTCCATGCTGATGAACGACGGACGCCCTGAGAGCCAGGAATAGAGTTCCCCGCCGATGCCCGCCATGAGCCCGATGGATTCCGGGATTGCAATGGAAGGTCGCGTGCGGCTGCCCTCAAGGGTGCCGATGCGAAGGTAGAGCTCCTTGAATGTCAAATTGTGGCCCACCACCAGGTAGCGTTCGCCGATGCGGCCACGGCGCCAGGCGGCAAGAAGGGCGTCGGCAACATCTCGGACATCGACAAAACCTGTCCCGCCCTCTGGATGCACCGGAATGCGTCCCCTATAGATGAGGCGAAGAACATCGTTCGACGAACTCTTGGAAGCCGGGTTCGAGGGATCCCTGCCGATGACGACCCCGGGACTCACCATGACAGTCTCAAGCCCCTCGGCAGCTCCGCGCATGACCTCGAGTTCGGCAAGGTGCTTCGACTCCATATACCCGTTCCGGCGCTGCCAGTCCTGGAAAGAAGACGACTCGGAAACCGGAGAACCGTCCTCGGTGGCTCCGGCCGCCGCAATCGAGCTGGTCACGACAAGACGCCGAACCCCGGCATGGAGGCAGGCGTTGACGACGTTCCGGGTACCGAGGACATTGACGTCGTACAGATCACCCTTGCTACGCTTTGTATAGGAAATCAGCCCCGCAGAGTGGAACACCGTGTCGATGCCCCGGAAAGCCAGATCAAGAGCAGGCTGGTTCTGGATGTCCGCCCTTACGACCTCCAGCTGCATGGCATCGATAAAAGAGCAGTCCGAGCCGTCACGGGCCACCACACGAACTCCAACGCCACAGCCGGCACCCCTCGTGAGCGAAAGCAGCAGCTGCGAACCTATGTAACCGGTCGCGCCGGTAATGGCAATGGATGCAGTGGACATGAATTGGCTTAAGGTAGTTCGACCCCTCCGGAAGGGCGCACGCTCCGCCAGTGAGCGTCTCTGTTTTTAAACATAAGAATAAAAACTACATTGCTCTCAATTCCAATGAAGAGCACCAGAAATTTTTCGTGCGATGCGCCAGCAAAGAGAAACACCAACCAGGGAATCGGTTCTTGAGGACCGGCTTCCCAACGGCCTGAGGGTCGTGACGGACCGCGTGCCGTCGGTTGAGAGCGTGACGCTCGGCATACTCATTGAAGCCGGCTCCCGGGACGATCCCGAGGACGCTCAGGGGCTCGCACACTTCATTGAGCATGCCATCTTCAAAGGTACCGGCCGACGCTCCTATCTCGATATCGCCCGGGACATCGAAAAGCACGGCGGCTACCTTGACGCCTGGACCACCAAGGAACATACCTGCATATACCTCCGCTGCCTCAGCCGGCACCTGGAAGCTTCGTTCGAACTGCTCGCCGACCTCGTAACGGACCCGGTGTTCCCGCCTGAAGAGATTGAGAAGGAAAAAGAGGTGGTGCTGGAGGAGATCAGCAGCGTGGAGGACGCGCCGGAAGAGATGGTGTTCGAGGAGTTCGATCTCCGATCCTTCCCCCGCCACCCGTTGGGACGGCCGATACTTGGAACAATGGAGAGTGTCGGAGGCCTCTCGGCCAGCCACCTGACGTCGTTCATCCAGGAGCACTACCGGCCCACGAAAATGATTCTCAGCGCCACAGGCAACGTCCGCCACATGGAAATAACCGGGCTTGCCGAACGCTTCCTCAATAAAGCACCTGCCCCTGCCGTGGAAACCACACGCACCAGGTTCCGCCCGGAGGATTACCGGCCTTTCGAGAAAACGCTGAAAAAACGGATCTCACAATCGCAGATTGTGCAGGGCACCGCCATAGAGCGCAACGACCGCCTGTTCTATGCCACCATGGCGCTCAACTCCATGCTCGGAAGCGGCATGAGTTCGCTGCTCAACATCGAACTGCGCGAAAAGCGCGGACTGGCATACAGCGCATACTCGGCCATGTCGTTTTACGAAGACCTCACAACCCTGAACATATACACCGGCACCGACGCCCTGAAAATCGACACGTCCCTCAAGCTCATCGAAGAGCTGCTCCATGGCCCTGCCCTCATGCATCCCGATCCCGTTGAAGTCGAAACCGCGAAATCAAAGCTCCTCGGCTCGCACATCATGGGAATGGAAAAAATGACCCGCAGGATGTCGCAGGTCGCCACCGACATATCCTACTTCGGGCGGTATGTCCCTCCCGAAGAAAAAACCGCCGCAATCGAAGCACTCAGCCCGCTGGACATCAGAGAAGCGGCCCGGGCCCTCGTCCTCGGGCCTCCGCTCTCAACGCTCGTCTACCGGCCCTCCCGCTGAGGGCTTCTCTTTTTAAATACCGGTTATAATTTGTATCTTTTGGACTTTGATTTTTGACCATTACCACCAAACCACAGAGAGCCTTGCAAAAGAATATCAAGAACATCAGCGAAACCGAACAGGAACTGGAGCTCATCTTCACTGCGGACGAATTCGCCAACGATTACGAACAGGAACTTGAAGAGGCAAAAAAGACCGTACAGCTCAAGGGGTTCCGTAAAGGCCACGCCCCGGCAGGCCTGATAAAGAAACTCGCCGGCCCGGCCGTTGAAGCTTCCATCGCCGAAAAACTCGCATCGAAGCATTTCGGCGAAATCGTCGAATCCGATAAAATCAAGACCGCCAGCCGCGCAGGCATCATTGACTTCACCTTCACGCCCGAGCAGCTGAGCGTGAGGCTCGGCTATGAAGTGCACCCCGAGTTCGACCTGAAAGATTTCAGCGGCTACTCATTCACCCGTTCCGTCTACACCATTGACGACGCGGCTGTTGAAAAGGAAATCAACCTCATCCTCAAGGGCCACGGCACCATGGTCAGCGTCGACGAGGCCGCCACGGCCACTGACACCGTCATTGGTGACGTAGTGAAACTCACGGAATCAGGAGACGAGGGCGAGGGGAAAACCGAAAACCACCATTTCAATCTGGAATACCTGCCGGAAGAGAACCCCTTCCGCAAGGCCATCGAAGGAAAGAAAGCAGGGGAAACCGTAGAGGTTGAAACTCCCGGCCAGAATGAGGGCGACGCGCCCGTCCGCTTCCGGGTCAGCATCAGCGAAATCAAGCGCATGGAACTTCCGGAACTGACCGATGAACTCGTCAAGGAGATCACCGGCCAGCGCTTCGAGAGCGTAACTGACTTCAGGGCCGACGTCAAAATCCAGCTCGATGAGCATTTCTCGATGAAGTCCGAAGAGGACCTGCTCGAGTCCATCTCGGCAAAACTGATCGACGAGAACCCGGTTGCGACCCCGAAAACAATGGTAGCGTCGTTCTCGAACATGCTCGTGGAAAACGCCAAGCGCCAGATGGGCGGCAGCTTCCCGAAAGCCTTCGACACCGACCAGTTCCAGACGGCTATGCAGCCCAACGCCGAGCGCCATGCCCGCTGGCTCATCATCAGCCAGAAGATCGCCGAAATGAACAATCTGGAAATCGACGAAGCCGCAATCAGGGAGTACGCAGAAAAGGAAGCGGCGAAGAACACCGCTATGAACGCAGAAGAGCTCATGAAAACCTACATGTCAGCCGACTTCCGCGACTATGTCACCGACACCATCACGAAAGAAAAGATCTATGAGATCATCAAAGCTAAAGTGAGCATCACCGACGAGGCGACTCCGGTTCCCGACCACAGGGGCTGACGCGCTGGCCGAACGGAGGAACGTGAAAAAGGCAGGACCCGGACCCCCGGGCATCCTGCCTTTTTTTTTGCTTCCCTGCAGCGCATTACCGCCCGCCCGCACCCTGCCGATCCCCCCTCGCCGGGGAACCCCCTCAGGACTCAGGGCCCCGGCAAAGAAGCGCTGTCGCCACTGCGGAATGCCTGTCGTGGGCGATGGAGATCTTGATGGAACATCCCTCCGGCAGCAGGCCGGGCTGGGAGGAGCGAACGAACGGCTTGCCGGCCGGATCATTCAGGACCTCGAAGCTCTTCCAGTGCACCGCAGCCGTAATGCCGGTTCCGAGTGCCTTGACGACAGCCTCCTTCGCCGCAAACCGGCCGGCGATGCTGGCGAGGGGAGAGGGCTTTTTCAGGCAGAGTTCGATCTCCTCCCCCGTCATGATCCGCTCAAGGAACTTCCGTCCGTACCGGCCGTAGGCTTTTTCGATCCGGACAAGATCCACGATGTCCACACCTATCTCCACGGTATCTTCAGCCGAGAGTGATGGTCATGGAAAGGTCGAGCGCACGCACACTGTGGGTCAGCTCGCCGACAGAAATGAAATCGACTCCGGTTTCAGCAACCGCCTTCACATTGTAGAGACTCATGTTGCCGGATGCCTCCAGAAGCACGCCCGAGGGCATCGAGCGCACATACTCCACCGCCTCGTGCATGAGGTCTATGGTGAAGTTGTCGAGCAGGATGATGTCCGGCCGGCAGGCAAGGGCCGCGCTCAGTTCGTCGAGTGAGCGGACTTCGGCTTCGATCTTCACGTCGAGACCATGCTTTTCCCGGTACATCCTTGCCCGGTTGAGTGCCGGGCCGACACCGCCGGCGGCATCGATATGGTTGTCCTTGATGAGGATAAGATCGAACAGCCCGAAGCGGTGGTTCCGCCCGCCGCCGATGCGCACCGCCTCTTTGTCGAAATAACGAAGCCCCGGAGCGGTTTTCCGGGTGTCGAGGATCCTGGCCTCCGTATGGGACACCAGGTCCACGAACGCTCTCGTCTTGGTTGCAATCCCCGACATGCGCTGCATGAAATTCAGTGCCGTCCGCTCACCGAGCAGTATCGGTGCCAGAAGGCCATGTACGTCAAACACCCTTTCACCCTGTACAACCCGCTCACCATCGTTACGATGCACCTCAAGCTTAAGCGACGGGTTGCATGCCGCAAACACCTGTGCGGCGACATCGACACCAGCGATGACGCCGTCTTCCTTTGCCCTCACAACAGCGCTTCCCTGCTGCTGGGGGTCGATGGTCGCCATGGTGGTGACGTCCCCCGTATAGCGGTCCTCCTCAAGCGCAAGCATCACCGCCCGTGAGCGGCACCCCTCATAAAAATCGTGACAATCCTGATTCTTCATCTTCATCGCTACTTGCAACCATTAATAAAATCTACTGAACCCGTAAAGTTACACTTTTTCCTTTCCATGCTCCATCCTAAAAAAGGTCCGCCCCCGGTTTTATCTTTTTCGATTTTGAATTCAGCCGATTCTGAGCAACATTGTTAGTTTGAAACACACACGCCGCCAACTTTTTCCGCCGCAAGATGACACACATCTCCCGCTCCTCGGTCAGGCTTTCGAACATGGTCTTCTACGCCCACCACGGCGTGCTCCGTGAAGAGCACCGGATCGGAGCCAAATACGAGGTCGATGCCGAGCTTACCTTCGACTTCACCGGGGCGGCCATGAACGACGACATCACGAAAACAGTGGACTACGGGGCGGTGTACAGCCGGATCCGCATGGCTCTTACCGGAAAGAAATACTTCCTCATCGAGGCTGTCGCCTGGGAGATTGCCCGGGACCTGCTTGGTGATTTCCCCGCGGTCAGCGAAGTAGGCATAAAGGTCCGCAAGCGCAATCCTCCGGTCGACGGAATCTGCGACTATGCAGAAGCCGACTGCACCATGCAGCGCGACTGAAGAAGATGAAGCTCCACACAGCATACATCGGAACGGGATCGAACATCGGGGACCGCCTCAGTCACCTGCAGGAAGCCGTATGTCGGCTCGGCGCGCTCCCGGAAACGAAGGTGCTCCGAGCCTCGCCCGTCTACATGACAGAGCCGGTCGGGGAAGAGGAACAGGAACGATTCTACAACGGCGTGGTACAGATAGAAACCGGCCTCACGCCTGAAAACCTTCGCAGCGCAACAAAGGCTATAGAGCAGGAACTCGGCCGGCCCGAACGATACCGGAGATGGAGCCCGAGGGTCATAGACCTCGATATCCTCCTCTATGCAGACTGCATAATCGAGACTGCTACGCTCCGGATTCCCCACCCGGAACTGCACCGCAGAAAATTCGTGCTCATCCCGCTGCTCGACATCGCAAACCCTCTGCACCCCGTCCTCAGAAAAACCATCCTTCAGATGCTCCGGACGTGCGGCGACCGGTCGGTACCCGTGCGCCTTAGGGAACGACTCCGTCTGCACTGATTCCACTGGGATGTGACCCTACCCCCTCAACCGCGTAGAAAGAAAATGGGCCGCCTTAAGCAAGGCGGCCCATCTGCATCTATAACACCGGTTCACTAAGGCCTGCTCCGGCAGGGCATCAGGCGCTTCAGTTCGCGAAGGTGATGTTGAGGTTTCCCGCCTCGAAATCAGCACCTTCCGTCTTGCGGCCGATGAGCACGTTCGGGAGCATGATGCTCTTGCGGAAGTTGTTGATGTCCACCAGGAGCTCGTCACCCTTGATGTTCACGTTGAGCTTCTGCACTTCGACGTTCGGAAGGTATAGACTCAGGACGTACTTGCCGTCGACCTTCTCGAGGGTCTGGGTCCTGTCGTTGGTGTAGAGCACGTCGGCAGGGTTCTTGTCACCGAACATCTCCTGGCTGAGCTCGTACAGGCGGTCCGGGTTGATGACCTCTGCCGTTGCCTGCCCGGCACGGAAGATCGGAAGCGGGAAGAAGCAGTTCTCGATCACGCGGAGGTACTTCTGCTGGATGTCGATGAGGCTCTGGAGGTACTTGTCGCCTGATTTCGCGGGAAGGATCTTGTTGACGATGGCGGCATCAAGCTTGTAACCGAACAGGTTCAGATAGGTCTGCACGCGCAGCGCCTCCTTGATGACCATGTTCTCCGGGTTGAGGACAACACGGAATGTGGTGATGCTCTTGTCCTGAAGCATGCCGTGCAGCTCTTTCATATGCTCGTTCACCTCCGGCATGAGCTTGAAGATGTTCTTCTTCGGCATGAATTTCGAGAGGAGCGGTGCAGCGAATCCGATCGCCTTGGAGTGCCAGCCGCCGATTTTATCCGAGTACCAGCCGTAGGACTCGGGCATGCCGAGCAGACGCATGGTTTCGCCCGTCGGAGCGGCATCGACAACGACCGCATCATAGTTTCCGGATTTGGCGGCCTTCCAGATATAGCGGAGGCTGATCATCTCTTCCATGCCGGGGACGATGGCAAGCTCCTCGGCAACGACTTCGTCGGCACCGTCGTGCATGAGGATGGAGGAGAAGTAGGAGTACAGTTCGTTCCAATTTTCGCGGATCTCGGCCAGCACGTTGACCTCCATGGCAAAGAGGTTCTTTTCGACCTCAATGGGGGTCTGGCTCAGCTCGACGCCGAACGCATCGGCAAGGCTGTGGGCCACGTCGGTGCTCATGATCAGTACCCTGCCTCCGCGGCGGGCAATCGCCGTGGCCGTTGATGCCGAGACCGTGGTCTTTCCGACCCCGCCCTTACCCAGATAAAGAATAATTCTCATGTTGCTTAACAAAAACTATTGAGGAGAGTTGACCTTTATTGAAACTACACTGTACCAACGGCCTCGCCCGCCGTGTGCCGGAACGCCTCACCATAGAAGCGATGCCGGACCCGGCCTGCCGCCCTAGGACTCCTCTTTCGGCTGCGCCTCCGGCGCCGTTATGAGGGGGTCGGATTCTATGGTGCCGTAGCATCCGGCATCTTTTTTCTCCGGAGCAGGTTCGCCAAGCGCGTCGAGAAGAACGTCTTCAGGGAGGATCGGCTCCTCCTCACTCCCCGCAACCCTCACCGATATCTTTTTTCTTACAGGAGGGAAAACTGCCTCCTGCGCCGCATCTTCCGATGCAGTCTCTGGAGCGTTTTCTCCCTCAGCCTCCATGATCTTTATCTTTTTCCTCCGGACCTCTCCGACACCGCTCTCTTCGGGACATTCGTCGGCAGGCCGGTCCATATCCATCATGTCCTTGACAAGCGCCGGCACATCGCCCTCGTCAGCCTGAATCTTGATTTTCTTCCTGCCGAGAGGAGGAGCGTCGTTCATGGGGGGCACCTCGAACGCATCGTCCTTGAAATCGAAATCACTTCTGCCCGTCCGGGGCTCCTCATCCCTGATGGAGATTTTTTTGCGGCGGATCGTGTTGTCCTCATCGTCCTCGTATCGCCCGCCGCCGGGAGCTCCGCCCTCTTGACGCTGCGGCTGCTGTTTTCTCGATCCACCCCCGATCCCCGATACCTTGATCATCTTGCCGATGGAACCAAGCACGCCGTCGTTGCGTACCGCTGTCTTGATGGCCGTCATGACGAAACGCTCTGCCTGGGGGTTGCCCGCAATGTTTGCCACCAGTTCATTGACCGCCGTCAGCACGGTGGCTACATCACCCGGCACGTGCTGCAGATCTTTCATCACCTGGTCACGGAGCTTGAAGGGAGCCTCGCCGACAAGGTCCTTGATGGACCCGGCAATCCGTTTCAGCGAAGCAGGATCAGTCGGCAGCATGTTCTCGAGTCCGCCAAAGGGACCCGACGGCTGATTGGCACCTCTGCCCTGCTGTCCGCGTGGCGAGCCCTGTCCCGGCTGCTGTCCCGGAAGTGCCTCGCCCGGAGGATAGCCGATCGAGGCCTTGTACTGCTCAAGAAGATCCTGGCCGTAGCCGATTGAACTGTCCTGCTGGGAGGGAGAGGGCGCATCAAGGGCGATGGTGAACTGGCGGGGAATGCAGATGCTTCGGCCTGCGTCAAGCAGGCGGTGGGCTATGGCGTCGGGAACGGGCTTGCGGAACCCGGTGCCGAGATGTTCCTCGATGACCGACTCCATGACCGTATGCATACGGATGATAAGCTCAGCCTCCTGGATTTCGACCATGTCGAATATCACATAGACCGGTTCCTTCTCCTCCCTGCGGATCTTGAGGTTGAGGGTGGCGAAAGCGCTGTCCTTGTTGCGGCTGTTCACTGTGACTGCGCTGAGCTCGAAGCGGTCAAGATAGTCCTTCGATGCGCCACGCGCCCAGAGATATACCGCACGGTCGGAGTATATAAGGTAGTCCTGGAAGGCTATGTTGCCGACCCGTTCCTGATGGGATTCATAGAAAACCCCGTCAAAGAAGGCGATGGGCTGTTCCCCCTCGCCGAGAAGCTGCTTCTGAAAGAATTCCGTGACATCGGCAAGTTCCGTCTGTCCGGACACATATAATGAGATGTTGGCCATTTACCCGGGTCCGATCACGTTACACGGTTATCGACAAGTCTGCATTGAAACCTTTAAAATAGAAAAACTAATGGAATTTACGCAACAGCACCTTCACCCGAGATGCAATGGAAAAACGGGTGCATAAATGAATGAAACCGGAAGGGTAAGCGGGGTGACTTGACGGGCTGCGGAAAAGGGTTGGAGCGGACAAAAAAAAGGCAGTGTACAGCCTATGGCCGACACTGCCCTCGAAAGAAACACATCGTGTGTGCTTACTTTGCGAACTTCGACTCGACAGCCTTGGAAGGCACGGCATAACCCGAAACCTCAGGTGAAGAACCGCGGAGGCTTGTACCGCCGCCCATGCTGCCATAAGCGTTGCGGTTGATCCTCATGGTACCTTTACCAAGCGAATCGAACAGCATGCCGACAGTTTCCCAATGCCCCTCAACCATGACCTCAAAAATGCGGCCGGCTGCGGCAAGGATATCAGTAAATACTCCTCCACCACTCATAATTCCTCCTTATGGAATTTTATTATTGGAAATACACCTACTTACTAGAATATGAAAACTTTAATTCAATTTAAAGCAATCGGCTAAAAAATACAAAAAGATTTTCAGCAGCGCGCTGAGCTCTTATTTCTTGCCTGTCTGCTTCTGGAACGAGCCGGTGATGTTCTTGACAGCTTCGGAAGCGCTGACACCTGCATCGCCGATGGCCTTGGCTGCGTTGTCGGTCACGTTCTCGACGTTCTTCACAGCATCGCTGTAAAGGTCACCGGCCGAACGGGATACGTCCTTCACGGTGATGGCGACGCGGTCGATGGTCTCGCCGACTACTCCGCCGGTACGGCCGAGGAGGCTGCCGACTCCGGTTGCATCAAGCAGGGAACCAACGGTGCCCGAAACCGTCTCGACCACGGTGCCTGCGAGCTCCAGGCCGCCGACGACGGCGCTCTGACCTGTAAGCAGTGCACTTTCGGCAAGAAAGGTGAGGCGGTCGGTGAACTCAAGTTCCTTGAAATCCTTGCGGAGTTTCTGGTAGGACTCTGACATATCTTCCTCCTGTTAAGCGGGTCTTCCCGCGATTGTGGTTTATTGTCGTACTCTTAAAAACTAAGAAAAAAACTCCCTCAAAGCAAACCGGTCAGACCATCAGGCCTTGCTGCTGTACTGCTTGTCCGTCTGGTGGCGGCCCTGGTGGTTGAGGTCGAACGGGATGTGCAGCCATTTATCCTTGAACACCGCGTCGCCGGGCTCAAGGCCGGTGAGACTGATGGGCAGGGTTATGATTTTGCGCTGGCTGCCGATCTGTACGTAGAGTTCGTCGCCGGTCACCCAGACGTCGATGTCGCCGGGGTTGGCGAACATGAGCTTCAGCTGCACTTCGTAAATGTCGCCGTTGCGCACGAACTTGATCGGCGGTTCGTCGTACATGAGGTCGCTGGGATCGGTGTCGCCGTACATGTCATGTGCGAACTGCTCGAGGGCTTTCAGGCCGACGATCTCCTGTTCGTACATACGGAGCTTGGTCACCGGCAGGGGGGAGAATCCTTCTTCGATCTCGCCGAGGTATTTCTGCTGGATGGCTTTCCAGTTCTCAAGGTATCCGCTGTCCTCATTGGTATCGAGCAGGCGGTTGACCAGCACCATATCAACCTTGAACCCGTAGAGGTTCAGGTAGGTCAGGGCGCGCATGGTCTCCTTGATCGACATCTTCTCGGCATTCATGACAAGGCGTACTGTCGACTTCACATTGTCGGTCAGGATTTCGCGGATATCCTCAAGTTCGTCGAACACCTGGTCGACCGACTCGATGGCATCTTCCGGCGGTATGTAGTATGCAATGCGGTCCGACATCTTCGAGAGCGGCTTGCTCAGGGGGCGGACAATGTACTTGTTGACGTTCTTGACGGCCTTCATGCCCCAGGAGAGGGTATCGGGCAGGGAGAGCAGGCGGAGGGTCTCGCCGGTCGGGGCGGTATCGAGCACGAGGACATCGTATAGACCGGAGGACTTGTAACGTTTGATGCGCAGCAGCGAGAAGATCTCTTCCATGCCGGGAAGGATGGTCATCTCGTCGGCCATGACGCCCGAAACGCCCTGGGCCATGAATATTCTGGTATAGTACTTCTGTACGGACTGCCAGTTCTGCTTCAGATCCACATACGGATTCACCTCAATCGCATGGAGATTCTCCCTTATTTTGGTAGGCTCCGCGCCGAGCGGCAGATTGAAGGAATCGGAAAGACTGTGTGCCGGGTCCGTTGAGAGCACGAGGGTACGGTAACCCAGCTCTGCCAGCCGGACTGCTGTTGCTGCCGATACGCTGGTCTTGCCGACACCGCCCTTACCCGTAAATGTTAGAATGCGCATGAACCGGACTTTGGTATTGATGAATGAAAATCAAAGATTGAAAGATATAACTCTCAAAGGACTCTGCAAAAGATATGCAGAAGATACTTCCCCGCTGACAGAGCTTGCAAATGTTGGCGCCCCTGCATTAATTACCCTTCTAAGAAAAAAGCACCGACTGCGGACGACAGGCTGTCCGACCCACTGAAACCGAACCCCGCCATGCCCCGAGAGAGCACCATCACCGACATCAGGGCGGCCGTTGCCGCATCACGACGCATCAGCCGCGACGTCACCCTCATCACCCTCGACTGCCCCCTCATCTCCGAAATTGCGGAGCCCGGAAACTTCGTCAATGTCAGGGTGAACGACACCACACAGCCGCTCCTCCGCCGCCCGTTCTCGATCCACGACGCCGAAGACGGCCAAATCACGCTGATGGTCAAGGAGATAGGCAAGGGCACTGAAATATTCTGCCGCTGCACCGCCGGCACGGAACTGTCCGTGCTTGGCCCCCTCGGCAACAGCTTCAGCCTTGGAGCCGAAGACTTCGACACTGCGGTCCTCGTGTCGGGCGGGATCGGCACTGCCCCGATGCGCTTCCTTGAAAAGCGACTCGCCGCCAGAGGGAAAAAAGTCGTGAACCTTATCGGAGGGCGGACAAAAGACGATCTCCTCCCGGAAGGGCTCACCGGATGCCGGTTCGCCACCGATGACGGATCTGAAGGGTTCCACGGCACGGTGCTTGGACTTCTGGAGTCCCTCGTTCCCTCACTCACGGCGGAAGGCACCCCGAGGATATTCGCATGCGGACCCACCCCGATGCTGCGGGCGGTGGCCAGATTCTCCAGGGAAGCGGGCATTGCTTCTGAAGTCTCGCTTGAGTCAGTCATGGGATGCGGGTTCGGGATCTGCTATGGATGCAGCGTGGAGGTCAGCGCACCCGACGGCGGGACAAAAACCATACTTCTCTGCCGGGAAGGCCCGGTCATCGATGGCGGACGCATGGTCTGAGGGGCAACCGCGCCCTGCATTCTGCAGTAAATGCGCCGTATGGTTATGTTATCCGGAATGAGACTCGTATACTGCACTATATTATAATAAAGAGCCCCCCGACTCCAGACAGCACCCGGGGGCTCCGGGAACACCAAACCATTCAATCCAACCCAAAACACGGGAGCACTCATCATGGCAAGAGGACTGAATAAAGTAATGCTCATCGGCAACCTCGGCAGCGACCCCGAGCTCCGTACCATCCCTTCTGGACAGACCGTAGCCAACTTCACCCTGGCCACATCTGAAAGCTTCAAGGACAGCAGCGGCGCCATGCAGGAACGTACCGAATGGCACCGCATCGTGGCATGGGGGCGGCTTGCAGAAATATGCGGCCAGTACCTCAAGAAAGGACGTCAGGTCTATGTCGAAGGACGCATACAGACGAGAAGCTGGGACGACCAGAAAACCGGCGAGAAAAAATATGCAACCGACATCGTCGTCACCGACATGCAGATGCTCGGCGGCATGCGTGAGGGCGGCAGCGGATACGGCGATGGCGGACAGCAGAGCTACAGCCCGCCCCAGCAGCCTGCACGGCAGCAGGGCCCGCAGGACGTTCCTCCTCCCCAGACGGCACCATCCGCTCCGATGATCGAAAACGACAAGGACGACCTGCCGTTCTGAACCCGAAACCAACCTCCGACCCCGCCCTGACGCCAAGAGCGGCGACAGGGCGGGGTACTACAAGCAGATGGAAACACTGAAAAAGAACATCCTTGCCGGCAGCCTTTCGCCGGTCTATTTTTTTCACGGACCGGAAAGTTATCTGAAGGAGGAGTTCACGGCGCTCATAAAAAGCGCGGCATTTCCTGACGAAGCTGAAGCGGCGGCCAACACCCGCGTCGTGTACGGACCCGACACCTCCCTCGGTGAACTCGTTGCCCTCGCCTCAGAGTACCCGATGTTCACCCCGCGCCAGCTCATCGTCGTCCGTCAGTTCGACAAGATCAAGAAGCCGGCAGGAAAAGACCAGCAGAAACAGCATGAGATGAAGTTTGCCGGCTACATGAAAAACCCGGCGGAGTTCACCATCCTTGTTTTCGACGCCGAGCAGCTTGACAAAAAGGATGTGGACAAACCGCCCTACAGCCTCCTGAAATCGTTCCGGCACGACTTCCCCCTCCTGAAAACCCCCGACCTGTTCGCGGCCGCACGCGCCCATGAGGCGGGATGGGAGTTCGACCCCGAAGCGCTGAAGGCATTTACTGCTTACATACAGCCATCTTCGAGGGAGATCTGCCAGGAAATCGAAAAGCTGACCACCTACGCATCCTCACGCCAGGGCGAGCGACGCATCACGGCCGCAGACGTCTACGAGTGCGTCGGCATCTCGAAAACCTATAATGTCTTTGAACTGGAAAAAGCGGTAGCAGGAAGGAACCTCCGCCTCTCGAGCGGCATATCGCTGATGATCATGGAGCGCGAAGGACAGAAGGAAGGGCTCGGCAACATCGTCCGCTACCTTACAACCTTCTTCATGCGGCTGTGGAAAATAGCCCAGCCCGAAGTACGCGCCATGCCGCAGGGCGAGATTGCAAAAGTGCTGGGCATGTACGGCAGGCAGGAGTATTTCGTCAGAAGCTACATCTCATACGCCGGTGCGTTTTCCGCCATCCAGGCAGAACGGGCGATCACGGCACTGAAAGATACCGACGCTGCACTCAAGGGTCTTTCCCCATACCCTGACGAAAAGTACCTCCTGCTCCGCCTGATGCAGCAGCTCCTCGGCTGAAAACTTCCTGATAGATACCAGGGAGGTGGTCAGAACGGCACCTTCACCCCCGCTTCAAGAGAGAGCCGGTAGCTCTCCATGGAGCCCGCCGAACCGAGCACACCCGCCTTCAGCCAGTATACCGGGTCCAGCATGCCGCCGGCACGGTTCCCGACGGTGAGGCTACCGCCCCAGAGCACCGCTTCCGCTTCAGTCGAGAGTGTCACTGCGGGTAACGGGTACCGGACGGCATTCGTCGGGGAGCCATCGACCCGCACCGTTGCTTCAGCTACAAGGTACCAGCCCGGGCAGTCCGTGTTGAGGGTGAGTCCAAGAACCGCCAGACCGATAAGCCCATCCTCATCCTCGACCATAAGCGGCCCTGTCGAGAGCGGCGCAAGACCGAACCCGTCCACATGGCGCCAGACCGCCTGCAGCCGTGGTGAGAGCGCGAGACCCGCCCCGAGCCCCAGCTGCAGCTCCCCCTCCGCCGACACCATACGACTTCCGGTGGCGAGATGTTCGGGAGAGCTCGTCTCATAGTTCAGTGAAAGTTCATGGTACCCGAACACCGCAGCCACTTCCAGGCGGTACGAGCGCGGCCGGACCAGAAACGCATAGATCCCGCCGGAGTAATTGGTCCCCTCAACACCGCCGGCAGGGCGCCCCCCGGTCGAAACCACGCTGGCAGACTGCGTGCCGGTGCCCCCGAACACCCCCGCTCCCCGGTAAGACTTCGCGCCCGCTCCATACCAGAGGTCCCAGCCGAGCTGCACGAACCGGCTGGTGCCGTCAGTGAGGGTTCCGGCATCGCCGGAAAGCACTGTCCGGCTCCACGACTCACCTGCCCGGGTCCACCCCCCGCCGAACCCCGGCATAACGCCCGATGAGCCTCCGTAGGCCTTCCGGTCCGAAAAGCGCGGCACAAAATCCTCAAGCGGACCCGTAATAACCGGCATGAGCGCCTGCGCCGTCAGCGCATCATCATGAAGCCCGCTCACCCCGTAGTACCAGTCGGCCGATCCCGTAGCTTCCGCCACCACCATCACCCCGGCAACATAGGGGCCGTAATCGGTAGCATCCTGCACCACAAATGCATCAGCAGCAACAGCAGTGTCGGTATGAATGAGCAGTGAGGGCTCGGCAGCAGCAAACTCCGTCACCGAAGGGGCGATGGAAAGCAGCAGCGTGGTGGTACCGGAAACGGCACCAGACACCGAGAGCAGGTCCGCACTTCCGGCACCCACGTCCATGCCGACCGATCCCCCTCCTGTATAGTTGCCATCCACCGTGAGGACTCCATGGGCATTACCGTCGCGGAGCTCAATGAGCCCATGGTTCAGAAGGCTCCCCGCAATACGGTCACGGCCCCCTGCAGCGCCCGGGCGAAGGACAGCGCCCTCAAGCACCGAAACTTCACCGGAAAACGACCCTAACGCATCCATGCCGAGCGATGAGCCCGATCCTACATCAAGGTGCTCCCATCCCTGCATGGCGTCTGAGAACGACCCGCTCCATCCGCTGAACACCAGCCGGTCATCCCCCGTCCCGCCGTCAAGCGACGGCACACTTTGGATATCGGCAGTGCCGCTGAGCATCAGCGTGTCGTCGCCGTCACCAAGATAGACACCGCCGGTCAGCACTGCACCGCTTGCGAGCACAACCGTGTCGACCCGTTCTGTGGTGTTGTCGGTAAAACCACCCGTACCGTTGAACATGCCCGAACGGATGGCGTATGCCGACGCCCCCTCGGCATAGAGCGTACCTGTCACGTAGAGGTTCATCTCCGTCCAGGCCATAACAGCGGCAGAAGCTCCCGACGAGACGGCGCTGATCGAACCGGAGATATTTGCGGGGTCGGAGGAGGTAGTGCCATGGATGGTGCTGCCATAACAGTATAGGCCGGCTGCATCGGTCCCTGAAGCGGTTGCCTGTATCGTTCCGGAAATGTCTCCGCCAATGGAAATGGCCGATGCTGCCAGGACGCCGTATGCCTCATTGCCATCCAGAGCGCTCGCCGTGATGGTGCCGGAGATGTCGCCACCGACAGTCAGGCTTCCACCAAGGGTTAAACCGCAGGCATCATAGGTTCCAGCAGTTGAAGTGACTGCACCGCTTATATCGGTACCGACATACAGCGCGGACGCCTTAATCCCGTATGCGCTGTAGCTGCCGGCCACAGCAGTAATGGCGCCCGACAGACTGCCGCCGATTGTTGTCGCATTATCGGAGGAGATCCCGTACGCTCTGTATCCGGTGCCTGCAGTAACAGCAATGGTTCCGCTCAAGTCGCCCCCGATAGTTGCAGCACCGACGGCGCGGAGCCCATACGCATAATTGGTTTTGGCAGTTGCAGTAATAGATCCGGAAAGATTTCCGTCAACGGTAATCGACCCGTCACCGGCATGAATCCCGTATGAGTACCATGAACTGGTGGTGGTTGTCGTGAGGGCTGCCGCCATATCTCCAGAAATATGCACAGCACCCGTTGCGTTCTTTATTGCCGCAATCTTTGACCCTCCCGAAGCACTCACAACCATACCGTTCACCAACCCGCCCAAGGAGCTTTCTGAGGCGGCGAAAAGTGCCGTTCCGTTTATAAGCCCAGAATCGACAACACTGACCCCTCCGGCAGGGACAACAAACATCACCGGGTTCACCAGCGTCGGCAACGCGCTGCTTACCGTCACCGTGGGGGTGGAAAATGTAATCACATTGTCCACGTCGGAGGAAGCATTGATGCCATCGATTGCAGCACGGAGCGACCCCGGCACATTGTCGGCAGATTCGCTTACAACGAACTCCTTGGCATACACATCCTCGAAAATGCTCATGGCAAGGAAAAGAATCAGCCTCAGGATACGCCTTTTCATACACACTCCCGTTAAAGAATGGCGATGCCCATAAGGGGTTCAATTGGACAAACGCCCCCCCCTAAGCCGGTAGGCACCGGAAAGTAGATGAAGTAGCTCATTGCGTAGCAGCGCCTGATGGGTGAAACGGGCAAGGGTTCCCCGATGCATGGGAGGTGCAGGGAGGGCACGCGGGCCTGAAAAGGCTGCGTGGCAAGGATGTATGGTCAGGCGATCTTAACCGGACATTGCAGCCCGTGGTAGCGGAAGGTGGGTACTGGAGAGCGCCGGAACTCCTATACGCATGCTACAACAGATTGACAACCCCCGGAAACTTAATCAGTCGGCAGGGTCAGCCTGAAGCACAATACGCGTTTGAAGGTACATAGTGGTGCGGCTTCCTATAATGTGAAAATATAGGAAAAAAATGGATATACGCCAAAAACGAAGTATAAGTACCCGAAAGACGTCACAAGAGACCCTCCCGCCGGGCCCATGCAATGGTACCGGCAACCCCTTCCTCGGGAGTGATTTCAGACGTGAAGCCGAGCTCCTCAGCCGCCCGGCGCGGGGAAGAGACCCAGTAGTCCTGCAGGAGTTCGACCGCCTTGTCGCGATTGAGGATGGAAGTCCTGCCGATAACCGATGCCGCTTTACCGGCAAGGGTGCCAAGCAGCATGACGGCAGGTGCCGGCAGCGAAATGCGCAGCACATTCCGGAGTCCCAATGCGGGGCGGGCGGCGGCCACGACCCCGTCCCAGGACCAGGGCGCGGAAGAGGTTATATTATAAATACGGCCGCTCGGGGACTCAGCGCGGGCTGCCATCATGATGCCGCGGACCAGGTCATCCACATGGATCATGCTGAAGCGCTGGCGGCCTGCATTGCCGGCGGTAACCAGCAACCCTTTCCGGAGCATCTGGAACACCTGCAGCACATCACGGTCACCGGGGCCGTAGACGGCCGGAGGCCGGAGGATGGTCAGAGGGACGTCGCCCGCGAACTCCAGCGCCGCCTCTTCGCCACGGAGTTTGCTGCGCCCGTATGCGCTGACGGGGTGCGGAGCGTCCTCTTCCCGGGCACCCTCAATACCTTCTCTTGCAGGCCCGGCGGCGGCAAGAGATGAAACCAGAACGAAACGCCGAAGCCCGGGGTTGTGCTGTCGTACAGCAAGCAGGAGGTTCCTGACGGGAAGCACGTTGCCCTCGTCAAAAGCGGACTCATGCGCTGCCTTGGTCACCCCGGCGAGATGAATGATCCGGTCCACACCGCTGAGGGCGCGATGAAGCGCCTGAGGGTCCAGAAAGTCTGCCCGAACGGCTTCGACACCATCCGGCATATCGCGCACGGGACTTTCAGGACGGAGCAGCACCCGCACCCTTTCGCCGCGAAGGGAGGGATGAACGAGCATCCTTCGCCCGATGAATCCTGTAGAGCCCGTTACCAGTATTGTTTCAGCCATAAGCTTGTGGAGGGTTCGTGGTCCGTAAAAAAACAGGGCTCCACGGTATCAGAAAAAATAAAAATTTTAATACATTTCGGTTTCTGGGCATCTTACCCCCATACTGAAACCCGGTCACCGAAAGAAACACAAAAAGCGACGGCCGCAAAAACGAGAAATTCCAGCTTTGCCCGTAACAGCTGAAGCAAATTTACATCACTGTGGAGAAACCCAAAGATCTTTTCAAGAAATGCTTTGACTTCACCCTTGCCGATGAAGTGAAGGCCCAGGGCGTTTATCCGTTCTTCCACCCCATAGACGAAAACGAAGGCCCGGTCGTATCATTCGGCGGCCGCAAGCTGGTGATGGCCGGCTCCAACAACTACCTCGGCCTGACCTCCGACCCCAGAGTCAAGGCTTCCTCCATTGCCGCCATCGAGAAATACGGAACCAGCTGCAGCGGATCGCGCTACATGACCGGCACCGTCACACTCCACATCGAACTTGAGGAACAGCTGGCGGACTTTTTCGAAAAGGAACGCTGCCTGCTCTTCAGCACCGGCTACCAGACCGGCCAGGGCATCATTCCAACCCTCGTGCAGCGAGGTGAATACATAGTCTCCGACCGCGACAACCATGCAAGCCTCGTGGCGGCCTCCATCATGGCACAGGGCGGAGGGGCCAACCTCGTCCGTTACAACCATAACAACATGGACGACCTCGAACGGGTCCTCCAGAAGATCCCGGACAACGCAGGACGCATGATCGTCTCCGACGGTGTGTTCTCCGTTTCTGGTGAAATCGTTGACCTTCCGCGCCTCGTTGAGCTCGCAAAGAAATACAACGCCCGTATCGTCATCGACGACGCCCACGCTGTCGGCGTGATCGGCCAAGGCGGCAGGGGCACCCCGTCCGAGTTCGATCTCGTGGATGATGTCGACCTCATCATGGGCACCTTCTCGAAAACCTTCGGTTCGCTCGGCGGATACGTTGTCGGCGACGACAAGGTGATCGACTACATCAAGCACAACGCATCTTCCCTCATCTTCAGCGCCTCGCCGACCCCGGCAAGCGTTGCGGCAGTACTCACGACCCTCAAGATCATCCGCGAGCAGCCGGAACTGATGGCGCGCCTCGTCTCGAACACCGACTATGTCCGTCAGGGACTACTGAAGGCGGGCTTCAAGCTCATGCCTTCGCGCACCGCCATCGTCACCGTACTCATCAGCGACCAGATGAAGACCCTCTACTTCTGGAAGAGGCTCTTTGAAGCAGGCGTGTATGTGAACGCATTCATCCGCCCCGGCGTCATGCCCGGTCACGAAGCGCTCCGCACAAGCTTCATGGCCACCCATGAGAAGGAGCACCTCGACAAGGTCATCACTGAATTCTGCACCATCGGCAAAGAGCTCGGCGTGATCTAAGGAACAAGGAAGGAACAGACTGAAGTCCACATAAGACCAGCAAACCCCCGATATCATCGGGGGTTCTTTTTTTACCACCCGAACCACCCGCTGTTACGCCGTAACTTGCATTTAATGATAAAGTTTCCGTAACTTTCACAATTACCCATATGATGCGATGCCGAACAGGTACGACTGACGATTGATAGGCTTTTGTGATGATGTTCAGGGGTTTTCCTAACACACACAACACACACAGCCATGAAATCAACCAAGACACGGGTGCGTTCATTTACCCGTATCGTAGCGACAGCATGGTGCATGCTGGCGTTTCTGGTACCGCTGACCTCCTACGGCGCGGATACCGGAACAGTGAAGGGCCAAGTCACCGACAGGGCTGACGGAGAGGGCGTCTACGGCGCAACCGTCACCATCGGCGGCACCACCATCAGCACCGCGACCGACATGGACGGGAACTTCACCCTCCGGAACGTCCCCGCAGCAACCCAGAAACTCTCCGTCTCCATCGTAGGCTACGCACCTGCATCGCAGGTAGTGACGGTCGGCGCAGATGCAACAGCAACAGCCAACATTTCTCTCGGCCAGACAACCATCATGGCCTCCGAGGTCGTGGTCGGCGCAGCCATGTACAGCCAGGACCGACTTGATGTGCCTGTGACTGTCAACGTAATAAACAAAGAGACAATCAAGGAAGAGCCAAACCCGACGCTTGACGGACTGATTGAATCGGTACCAGGCGTAGTGGTATCCCGCGCAGGCGGACAAACCGCTTCTCAGGTACAGATACGTGGCTCAAACACCTATCAAGGAGGTGGCATTGCCACTAGGGTAAATGCTTTCTACGACGGCTTTCCAATCAATGCTCCACA
>FUWD013232502.1_pt1 | contig 87795 bp, 79 predicted proteins | sample 1063281 | NCBI WGS metagenome assembly FUWD01 (sample SAMEA79048168, study PRJEB19326) | metagenome | biome: marine | reverse complement strand
ACTTTTGTGTGTATACGTGTCCCTTTAGAAATAATTGGAGATCTAAGCTAATCAAGTTATGACATTTCAGGAAACAGATGGAGAAACAACAGATAATTCTAATGAGATTGTTTCTTTTGGGATGGAAGAAGAAATAGCTGGAACATTATCTGTGGGCACCACCTATTGGGAATATTTAAGATATAGTGACACCTCACATTTTCAGTAATGTATGGTATAGTTTGAATACTATGAAAAGCTACACAGTATATATAGAACAGGATGAAGACGGTATATTTATAGGATCTGTACCATCTGTTCCTGGGTGTCACACAGAAGGCAGGACACTCGATGAACTTATGACAAACCTGAAAGAGGTAGTGTCTTTATGTGCGAGAAATATGGATTCAGGAATACAGAATAAATTTGTCGGTGTTCAAAATATTGAGGTAGTAGCATAGGTATGCCAAGATTGGTTCCTATTGCACCTAAGAAACTAATTAAACTTCTTTTAAAATTGGGTTTTGAAGAACGTGACGCTGAAGGATCACATATACTTTTTAAACATATTGATGGGCGGACTACGACGGTTGCAATAAAAACGAAAGAAGTAAGTCGTGGATTACTCAGGAAAATTTTGCACGACATTGACGTCTCTAGAGATGAGTACGACAGGTTGCGGAAAGATACTTAATTTTATGGAAACAGGAACTCTATCAGTAGTAGCAACACCAATTGGGAACATGGAGGACATTACCCTTCGGGCCCTTCGTGTGCTTGGTGAGTGTGACTATCTTTTGTGTGAAGACACTCGGGTGACCGGTAAGTTACTTGCACGTCACGAAATCAAAACCCGGATGCGACGCTACGACGCCCATGCTTCAGAAAAAGCGCATGCAGACATTATTGCAGACCTTCAAGCCGGGAAGCATATTGCACTGGTATCAGATGCAGGAACACCAGGAGTAAGTGATCCAGGAGTCTTTCTGGTGTCACGCATTAGAGCAGAAGCACCTGAGGTCCGTATTGACGCGATTCCAGGAGCATCAGCTGTCACTACCGCTTTCTCTATTGCCGGTATCTCTGGAAACCAGTTTTGTTTTTTAGGATTTATCCCGCAGAAAAAAGGCCGAAAAACCTTCTTTGAAAATCTTCCGTCTTTTACGTACCCTGTTATCTTTTTTGAATCAACCCACCGCATCATGAAGACACTTACAGCACTGGCTGAAACGTCACCTGAAGCAATCGTGTACATTGGTCGTGAACTCACCAAGATGCACGAAGAAATGATTATCGGCACCGCCCAAGAAATTTTTGCAATACTAGAAGCACAGCCAGTGCGACAGAAAGGAGAGTTCGTAGTCATTGTATCTGCCACGTAAGAAGTTGACGTTATAAGTATAAACTCATCCAAAAAGAGTAGTCTGACTGCTCTTTTTTGACTGTACGTCCACTAGGTTAGTCTGACTAGTCTTGTGGGTATTCGTTTAGTTTGCTTCCTGTAGGGCAGGAACTAGTCATCTTTGGGAGTTGTATACAGCTCAGGTAACATAGGTGTCTAGCGAGCTGTTTTCATCCACAGTGACAATTGTACAAAATATCGTTATACTCACCTACATGACACGAGAATCAATTGTATTTTTCTGGGGATGGTTGTATTTGTAGTACCACACGTTGGAATCCCTGAAGACTGGAAAGTGTATGCGTATGCTGTTTCCGGTATGATTTTAATGGTTGTTGGGTATTCGCTACGACAGAAGGCATACATACGAAGTATAGAAAAAGAAAATGGTGAACGAGACACAGACTCGTTTGTTGAAAATGTGGGAACACGCAGTAAGGAAGATTCTTCACTAAACGTTTGAAATGTATGATGATTAAAATCATAACAGTGGTTGCCGCAGTAATTGTAGTGATTTTTATTGCGTTATTTGTATATGGACCCTCCCTGTTTTCAGTCACCTATGAAGTGGATGGAATAGTAGCAGGGGAAACAGAGGATATGATGGAGTTATCGCAGGTGTTGTCAGAGGTTGCTCCAGATGACCGAACGGTGATTAACCATGTCCCATTACCAGCCCAAGTGAAAGCTATTTATATGACGTCTTGTGTTGCAGGCACACCAAGCTTCCGAGAGAAGCTAGTGACCGTAATACGCGAGACAGAGATCAATAGTGTCATTATTGATGTGAAAGATTATTCAGGAACTATTTCCTTCCCTGCACAGACCGAAGCCTGGGGACCAGCCTGGCAGAATGCTCGATGTGGAACGCGAGACATGCAAGCCCTCATACAAATGCTGCACGATAACGACATTTTTGTCATTGCACGTATTACCGTCTTCCAAGATCCTTTTTATGCAAAGCTACGACCTGACCTTGCCGTTAAGAAAGCTGACGGGGTAACAAACTGGAAAGACAACAAAGGCCTATCGTTTATTGATGTAGCAGCCACAGAGTACTGGGATCACATCATTGATTTGTCAGTAGACTCATACAACATAGGGTTTGATGAATTAAACTTTGATTATGTTCGCTATCCTTCTGATGGGCCAATGAATGATATTTCATTTCCACACAGTATGGCTTCTAAGTACGGTAGTGATAAGCAGGCAAATCTAGAGGCATTCTTTAAGTATCTCAATGAAGAGCTCGACGATGAAACCCGTTTTGATGCCTACCGTCACGAAAATACTGGGCGCGCATCGAGTACTCCGTATACATCAGCTGACCTTTTCGGGATGACCACAACCAACTGGGATGACCTTTCAATTGGGCAAGTACAGGAGCGTACTGTTCCATACTTCGACTTCACGGCACCCATGGTGTATCCGTCTCACTATCCAAACAATTACCTCGGCCTTGGTAATCCAAACGACCACCCATACAAAATTGTGAACCATGCCATGCAGTCTGGGGTGAATCGTCTGTTGGCTTCGACCACACGCATGGAAGGGTTCACACACGAACGTATCGGGACATCTACCCCTGCGGTGTATGCAAAAGTGGTGCAGGGACCAGACAAGCTACGGACATGGATTCAGGATTTTGATTATGGAGGAGACTACGACGCAGCAGACGTGCGCGCACAGATACAGGCCAGTTACGATGCTGGAGTGATGTCCTGGATGATTTGGGCACCAAGCAACATCTACACCACAGCAGCATTACTCAAGCCAGGTACGCTTGAGGTTCTCGTGGGTAGCCAGTAACCAAGTATAGGTACGTGCTATATTGATACTATGTCACGTCACTTTGATATTAAGTCCCCACAGTACAGTAGAGAGAGTGTACCTGTGTCAGAAGTGCAAAAAATGCCAGTAGAGACATTTATACCCAAGCAGTGCACCCCTGAAAAAACACGTCGTTGGCCCTACTTTTTTGCAGGTTTGGTGCTCTTTTTTCTTGGAGCGGGTGTGAGCATTACTACGCTTCTTTTTAGTGAACAGACAGTTGCCGCACCTATGATTGTCCTACAGTCAAGTACTTCAACAACTCCGACGACCTTTACATATGGACCACAACCCCGTTTGTCTCAGCCGAGTTTTTTTGCTGAAACACTTGATTCATTCAAGGAAAATGAACAGTCTTTTATTGAGGCCGACCTGTCTTCTATGGTTATCCGTTATTATGAAAAAGGTATTGTTGCTTTTGAGTCTCCAATTCTTTCTAAGGGAAAAGAAGGGTCATGGTGGGAGACTCCCGCAGGTCTGTATGAAGTGCAGTTGAAGAAGTCGAACCACCTTTCGTCATTTGGTGGAGTGTATCAGCCGTGGAGTATGGTGTTTCAAGGAAACTTTTTCATTCATGGCTGGCCCTACTACCCTGATGGAACACCTGTTTCCTCGCAGTATTCTGGCGGATGTATTCGTCTGGCAGATGAGGACGCAAAATCGATATACGATCTTGCAAAAGTAGGTATTCCTATATTGGTATACGAAAAAGATTATCATAGTGATGGATTTAGTTACGATGTGCCTGCTCCAGATATAGATGCGAAGGCATATTTAGTTGCTGATGTTCAGAGCAATACGATTTTAGTAGAAGAAGGAATATCAACTGAGTTACCTATCGCGTCAATTACCAAGCTGATGACCGCGCTGGTGGCAGCTGAGTATATTAATCTTGATACAGATATTTCCATACCAACCAGTGCAATAGTTTCGACATCCGTAGTACGGCTAAAGCCTGGGATGGTTATGTCAGCGTATTCACTCTTACCTCCGCTTCTTTTAGAATCATCAAACACTGCAGCAAATACATATGCACAAATTCTAGGAACATCTCGGTTCGTTGCTCTTATGAATGATAAGGCAGAAGCTCTGGGTATGGCAGATACTACCTTTACTGATGCATCTGGTGCGGACAGTGGGAATGTTTCAACCCTTCGGGATTTGTTACGATTGTCGACATATATTTTCAATAATCGAAGCTTTGTATACCAGATTTCTTCAGGTAAAAGAGTATCAACCGCATATGATGTGTATTCTTTTGGACAACTAAGTAACTTTAATAGCACTCCTGGTCTGGATGGTTTTATTGGAGGTAAAGTAGGGAAAACAACTGCTGCAAAAGAGACAACACTTGCTTTGTATGAAATGAATATCCGAGGTGAGAGTCGTACAATAGCTTTTGTGATACTGGGGTCGAGCGATCATTTTGTAGCCCTACAGAAACTGCATGCGTACATGCAGGAGCAGTACGGGGGACCTGCTGGAAGCAATTAAGAGTTGCATTATTCTCTGTTGGGTTATGAGTTATTTGAGTACCCCATAGGCATTGAGAAGGTGTCAAGATATGTAAATATACTTATTCTGGTAAGATATAGTCAATATGAAAATAGTAGTAACAGGAGGAGCGGGGTTTATCGGAAGTGCATTAGCGCGGCGGCTTTGTGACGAAGGTAATGACGTTGTGGTTATTGATAACTTCAATGAGTACTACGACCCGGAACTCAAACGTGCTCGGCAGAACGCCCTGCTACAGGGCGTAACTGTTCTTGAGGGAGATATTACTGATGCGCTTTTTCTTGAGGAGACATTTTCGGCGCATGCGTTTGATGTAGTGTGTCACCTTGCGGCTCAAGCAGGTGTGCGCTATTCGGTAGAGCATCCTTCAAAGTACGTACTCTCCAATGTACTTGGTACGCAGATGTTGCTTGAAACAATGAAAGAGCACAAAGTAATGCACATGGTGTTCGCATCTACTTCTTCTGCATACGGTATGAGTGCACAGTCACCATTTCAAGAGACTGAAAACGCTGACCGCCCAGTTTCTGTATACTCAGCGACAAAACGGGCATGTGAAATGCTTGGGCATTCGTATCACCAGCAGTACGGTATGAATGTGACCTGTCTGCGCTTCTTTACAGTGTATGGTCCATGGAGTCGCCCTGATATGGCTATGCTTAAGTTTGCAGACCTTATGACAGCAGGGAAGCCTATCGATATTTACAATAATGGAGATATGCGACGAGACTATACATACATCGATGATATTGTTGAAGGCTTCAAGCTTGCTGCAGAAAAACCACTCGGATACGAAATTCTCAACATTGGTAATGGAGCTCCTGTAGAGTTACTGGCCTTTGTGGAGGTACTTGAAAAAGAATTGGGTATCACAGCAGAGAAAAATATGTTACCCATGCAACAAGGCGATGTCTATGAAACGTTTGCAGACACCTCTAAGGCAAAGGAGTTACTTGGGTTTGAAGCAAAAGTTGATTTCCCCGAAGGAGTTAAGAATTTTGTGAAGTGGTATAAGGAGTACTACAGGAAATAGAAAGGGAGGCAGATGTAGACGCAAGAGGGATGGAAACCTATGGTTTCCATCCCTCTTGCGTTGCTTGTACAAAGGTGGTTAAATGGCGGTCGCGAAATTGTTTTTTTGGAAGGAGGTCACCATGGAAGGTGAAGACGACACAATTAACGAACCTAACGATCGAGCTTTAGTCATTTGTATAATCATTGGATTGTTCCTCCTGATTCCTCTTATCTGGGCTATGGTTAATAGTGATAATAAGATGATTGCAAAAGAACGGGTCGAAATTCAACGAATGGTCCCATGATTTCTGGGTCACCATTAAAAGAGCCGGTAGTTCCCATACTACTGGCCCTTTTCTTTGTTACGTTTGCTATACTAACTACACAATGTACGATCCAGAACAAATTACGTTCTTTGCGAAGACTGATGCTCGAGGGCAGCAGGTTCCTTTTGGTATTAAAGCTGCTGACCGCACGCGCCATGTGTACGTTATTGGAAAGACTGGTATGGGGAAGTCGACGCTACTGGAGAACATGGCTGTGCAGGATATTAAGAATGGTAACGGCCTGGCCTTTATTGACCCGCACGGACAAACAGCTGAAACACTCCTAGACTACATCCCTGAAGAACGTAAAGACGACGTCGTGTACTTTGCACCGTTTGATACTGACAATCCAGTTTCCTTTAACGTGATGGAAGACGTAGGTGAAGATAAGCGACACTTGGTAGTGTCGGGCCTTATGTCCGTGTTCAAAAAGATTTGGGTAGATGCCTGGTCTGCACGAATGGAGTACATTCTCACCAACACACTGTTGGCTCTGTTGGAGTTCCCTGACGCGACCCTCCTTGGAGTAAACCGAATGCTTTCAGACAAAGACTACCGTATGCGCGTGATTGAAAACATTACTGACCCAGCGGTGAAGTCGTTCTGGGTAGATGAATTTTTAAAGTACAATGAGCGATACATGCAGGAGGCAGGTGATGCTATTAAAAACAAGATTGGACAGTTTACCTCCAACCCGCTAATTCGTAATATCATTGGCCAGCCACATTCTAGTTTTGATATTCGTCAAATCATGGATGATAAGAAGATTCTTATCATGAACCTTTCTAAGGGTCTGGTAGGTGATCAAAACGCAAACCTGCTCGGGTCCATGCTTACCACCCGTATCTATCTGGCAGCCATGAGCCGTGCAGACCTCACCGCTGAACAAATGCGAGCTGCACCGAACTTCTATTTCTACGTAGATGAGTTCCAGTCATTTGCCAATGCTACCTTTGCAGATATTCTCTCTGAGGCACGTAAGTACAAACTCAATCTCACCATTGCCCACCAATACATTGAACAGATGGAGGAAGAAGTACGTAATGCAGTATTTGGTAACGTTGGAACGATTATTTCGTTCAGAGTTGGTCCATTTGACGCGGAAGTACTTGAGACTGTGTATACACCAACATTCCTTGCACCAGATATTGTGAACCTTGGCTTTGCACAGGTGTATTTGACGCTCATGATTGATGGTATTGGTTCCGCACCATTTTCTGCAACGACACTACCACCAATTGAGATCACTGGTTCATCGTATAAAGAAGTTGTGGTGACACGTAGTCGCCAACTATACACAAAGAAACGAGCACCTGTCGAAGAGGTGATTCAGGCATGGCACTCAAAGAGCTTTAGTAATAAGCCACCCTACGTGCCAAAGCATTTACGTGAGGAGGCAGATGGGGGTACTTTGCAAAACACTAAGGAAAATAGTAAAAAGGCGGCAGAAGCAAAAACACCTCCCAAGCCTGGAAACACGCGGGCTACCGGTCCTGCAGGAAATGCTCGTACACAGAGTGTCAGCCCACGCAGTGCCAATGACCGTACAAGTACCCCTCACACAGCAAACAAGGCATCTGAACCAACAACTGCGCAACGAGGTCCAGCAGAAAGAAGTGATAGTACCAGGTCTGAAAAAAGTGATGCACCAAAAGCGCAGGCACACAATGCAAACAAAGAGCGTTCTCACGATACTCGTGCACCAAAAGAAAAGAACTTAGAAGATTTACGTTCAGTCCTGCAAAGACTTACCGCTGAGTCAGAACGTGAACAGAAAAAGGATGTCATCGCTGCTAAGCACAAAGGTGCAGTGCAAAATGTAGCACCCTTGAAGGATGTGGTAGCAGCAGCAGTTGCCGGTGCTACCAGTCATAACGCAACAGCAGTGACAGCAGTGACAGAAGGGGCACAGACTTCTTCTGAACAAAAAGAACCCACACAACTAACTGCCGCAAAAGAAAAAGCCCAGTCATCGCAGCCAGAGAAACAAAAGCATCACACCCAAAAAAAAGATTCCAATACACAAGCACATACAAATAATGATAGTAGCAATCAACCAAGGAAGGGAGAAAACAGGCAAGATACTCACCATAACCACAAGCAGGATACTCAGTCTGACCATCCACAGAAAACAGATGAGTCCACGTCGCACAGTAATCAGCACACACCAGCAGTTTCGCCTGACCAGCAAGACTACGCCCAGATGAAAAATATTGATAACCCCTTGTCAGTAAAGAAACTGGAGCGAATGATGAGGGTGAATACCTCGGACAAGCCACCAATTAAATAGGCATATGAAATTTATTTTCATATGTCTATTTATATTTGTAGTCCCACTTAGCATGCAGGCCGCTGTTATTATTAATGAAGTGGCATGGAAGGGGAATAATGGAGAGACGTCAGATGAATGGATTGAATTATATAATAACGGATCGGAACCGGTGGATGTAGCGGGATGGGCGCTACGCAGAACCAGAATAGATGAGACTAATTTTGACCTTGAAATCATAATCGGAAGTGATCCTAAAAATCCACCAGGGTCTTTTGTGATAGGCGCTGGTGAATATGTGGTACTTGAAAAAACTGATAACGATTCCTCTCCGGCGGAGGCATTTTTTGTATATGCGGGTACTTTTAGTTTGCTTGACGGCGGTCAAAGTCTAAGTCTGGTGTCACATAGTGGTGTCATGGATGTATTGTATGGTGGCGAAAATTGGGGTTCAGTAGCAGGAGATATGGACGTTGGGAAAACCGCCCAGTACACAATAGGTGGTTGGGTAACTGCTGAAGCTACGCCAGGCGCTCCAAACAGTATAACTACACCGGGTGCTAGTGATGAAGATACAGAAGATGCACAGCAAGAGAATGCATCAATTTCAACATTGTCATCAGCTTCAGTCACATCAACCCCGTCAGTGTCACAAACCTCTTCAAGTGGTAGTTCTGGAAGTACTCCTGCAGTGCTTGGCGCGACATATGAATCGTTACCACTTTCTCTGACTATCATCTCCCCTGACCGCGCATACGTGCGCCAAGAGATTTCACTGAACGCTGTAGGTTCTGGCATGTCAAAAGTTATCATTAATTCACTGGTGCATAATTGGAATTTTGGTGACCTTACTACTGCACCAGGAAAAGAGGTCACCCATCGTTTTGCGTATCCAGGGGAGTACGTCATCGTCGCGCATAGCCAGTACAAAGACTATGAAGCCTACGCCCGAAAAACTATTACCGTACTACCCGTTTCATTTTCCATTACCATACATGCCTCTGGCGATGTCCAGGTCCATAACGACGCCCGGTATGAGGTAGACATTTCTGGATACAAGATTGTCGCCGGTGGAACAGTTACGTTTCCATCGCGGACTATCTTACTGCCAAATGCAACAATTACGATTCCAAAAGAAAAAGTACAATACTCAGGGAATACGACTGTCGCATTGTTTGACGACACTGTCACCCTAGTAGCGTCAGTTTCGCCATCATCACAATCACAGTCTTCAGTTGCCACTGTGGTGCAGGTAGCTCGACAGCAGGTACCCGCTTTGACTCCAGTAGCCCACAACCCGATTTCCTCAGCAAAAGAAACAGAAGCACCTCCCGGCATCTTCTCATTTGTAGGGGAAGTCAAAGGAGAGTTAGAACCTGTGGTCACACAACCGACAGCACCATTAAAAATAGGCACCAGCCAAATGGCGGCACCGATAGAAGCTACCGATACCATCCCAGACGGGAAGATGCCATACTTCGCACTACTGGCAGTCATTGGCCTTGGAGTGACAGCGGTGTTTGCAGGGAAGGTTACTAATAAACCCTAAGCGTAACGTTCAGAGTTTGTATGATGTATCATCAAATATTTGCTACAATTTATATATGGATATAACACCTGAGGAGCAAAATATCTGTGATGCTGCTGTCATATATGTAAAAGAGCATAAGAAAGACTTCATTGCTGAGTACGTTCAGTCAAAACCTGAGGTTACAGAAGGGAAACCCCTGGCTATTTTTATGGCAGGTTCTCCTGGTGCGGGGAAGACTGAGTTCGCTGAAACATTCCTTGCGAACCCGCAGGTAAACGGCTTGGATATTGTATATATCGATCCTGATGCATTACGTAAGAAAATGCCAGGATACGGTGGTGGTAACTCTCATCTTTTTCAAAAAGGAGTATCACGACTGGTGAACGAGCTCTACTCTGCAACACTTCAACAAAAAAGAAGTTTTTTGTTAGACGGAACTATGTCGTCATATGTGCAGGCAGAACAGAATATTCAAAGAGCAATTAAGCATGACTATGAAGTATATATTTTTTATGTATATCAAGACCCTATATCAGCCTGGAGGTTTACGCAGGCCAGAGAGAAGACAGAGGGGCGACGCATACACAAGAGTACATTCATTACCCAATTTTTGTCAGCTTCAAAATCGGTTAATGAGTTAAAGGTACATTTTAAAAAAGAGGTCACGATTCACCTAATTGTTAAAGACGTATTTCATAAAATTAAAAAATATGAAACTAATATAGACCGAATTGACAGTTACATAAAACACACATATACTAAAAATACATTAGAAGATACACTAATCGTACAACATGATTTCCCTCATTAAAAAGAACATATTTTCTAGATGTCTAGGTACAACACCTGACTATACAGGACAAGCATCGCGTTTCTTACGTGAGGCATCTTCACGTCAGCAAAAAAAAGTGTTCATGAAATCAATTAATGAATCAATTGAGAGACAGAAAAAAGTTATACAAGCTGCGGAAAGAGCCTCGAATTAACGATATACGTATCCAAAGCCTCTAAGTAAGTAGACAAGACAAAACCGCAAACCAAATGGTGCTCACGGCTGTCTTGTGAGTCATCCTCCATTTTGTTGCGGTTAGACAGGCGCATTCTGCGCCTGCAGTGCTTTTTCGACTGCGTTGTACAGATTCTGCATTGTGCATTCTGTCAGTGTGTCGTCCATGGAGACATCGAGAAGGTCCCGAATATCGTAGGTCACTTCTGCATGATTGACTAAGTGTACCCATGCTAGTCGACTCATACCAAGGTCGTCTATGACGCTTGCACCCATCCCGATTTTCAAAGCTGTTTGAAGCTTCGGAGCCTCGAGCAGTGTTCTACAAAAAGCTTCAGGTTCTCCTAGTTTCATCATTGGTCCTCCTATCTGGATTGTTATTTTATATCATAAAACCATAAGAAAACAACCACCAAACCCCTAAACACCCAAAACGGGGGCCGTTTTGGGTGTTTAGGGGTTTACACAACATTTTCATCAAAATATTTGTTACTATGTACGGTATGCAAAAGACAATTTTAGTAACAGGAGGAGCAGGGTTTGTAGGTTCACACTTATGCGAGCGCCTTGCAAAAGATGGGCATACTGTTATCTCCCTAGATAACTATTTCACTGGCTCGACTGATAACCATGTGGAGGGTGTCGACTATCGTACAGGACATACAAAAGATATTGAGGTACATGTACCTGAGACGCCGGATCTTGTTTTTCACCTAGGAGAGTATGCACGTACCGAAAAAAGTTTTGAAGATATTGAGTTAGTATGGGATTTAAATAAGTCAGGAACCTTTGCTGTTTTAGAGTTTTGTCGACGCAAGGAGTCTAAAATGGTGTATGCGGGAAGTTCTACCAAGTTTGCCGATAATGGTGAAGGTCGTGATCAAAGCCCGTATGCGTGGACGAAAGCAACTAATACCGAGCTTGTACAAAATTATGCAAAGTGGTTTGGTCTCGATTTTGCTATTACTTATTTTTATAATGTATACGGCCCACGAGAAATGTCAGGCCCGTATGGAACACTCGTGCGGATTTTTACTGAGCTATATCGCAATGGGCAACCACTGACGATTACAGCACCTGGGACACAGACACGAAACTTTACCCACGTGCATGACATAGTTGATGGCTTGGTGTTAGTTGGAGAGAAAGGGGAAGGTGACGGATACGGTATTGGTGCAGATACGTCGTACTCAGTTCTTGACGTAGCCAGTATGTTTGGTGGTGAACACCTTATGATGCCTGCCCGAAAAGGGAATCGCCTCACTTCAGGTGTCGATAATGCGCAAACAAAAGCACTCGGATGGCAACCACGAAGAACGCTTGCAGATTGGATTACGTCTGTAAAAGAAGAGATTGGTGAAGTACAGACTGCAGAAAAGCGTGTGCTGGTATTTTCAACAACATTTTACCCAGACGCAGGTGCTGCAGAGTTTGCTCTGTGTGACCTTATGCGAGCAATGCCGAATATACACTTTGATGTAGTAACAACAAAATTCTCAAGCGATGCTGTTGGTGATCAATGTCCAGTAGCCAACGCTACATTACATCGAATAGGCTATGGAAAGAAACTAGATAAGTACCTTCTACCGTTTGCTGGCGCACGAATTGCTCGACAATTACTAAAAGAACAAGAATATATGTTTAAGTGGGCATTATTTGCTAGTTATGGAGCACTAGCGGCGTTATTTGCACAAAATACAAAGAAGCTTCCGTTACTTATTACATTGGCTGACCAAAAACTTGGGAATATCCCTTGGTATGTACGATTTACCATGCGAAGTATTCTTGGCAAGGCTGATCAAGTCTATGTGACAGACACTCGAGAGGCACAGGCTGCTATTTCACTCTCCAAGCGTACAACACTCATCCGTTCAATTGGTTCAGGGGATGCATTCGCAAACCAGGTTCGATTCGCATACTCAAACATGCTTTTAAAGAGGGTAGAGAGCAAATCTATTGACATTTAGTACTCTCGTGGTATCTTGAGGGTTGATTACAATGCTCGTTTTGAGCATTGTACAGGAGGCTGAAATGCCAAGAAATATCACCTTGATAGAGTTAGAGGGAATGGGGATTTCGATTTCGGGAGCAAAAATGGATAATGGTGAGCTTCGTGTTCGCTGTATGCAGGAAAGTGGTTCGGGCTACATCTGGACTGAATCTCCCACAGGTGACAAGCCACAGTGGCAGAATGCTCACTACCATAAAGGTATTCATGAGACCTATATCGTTGGAAAAGGTAATATTGCGTTCGCGTCACGTGTACCTGATGGCGACTGGGTGGTGCAGGTCTACGGAGTTGATACAGTGATTACCTCACAACCTGAAATCTCTCACAACGTATATCTCTTCGCAGGTTCTGCGATTCACACGGTGAAACATGGCACACCAGTTGGTAACCCTAAAAAGGGTGGTGCTGACTGGTATCCCGCGGCCGATGACTTTGATACGTGGACTAAATCGTTGTCTGAAGAGGATATTGCAAAACTTTCTGGTTCCTGACTGAATATAAAACATGGCGTAAATGTGCGCGCCATGTTCGACAACTATATCGCTCAATCTGGGCGATTTTTTCTTTTTCTGGTACACTTTTGATATGAAAAAGAAAATACTTATATTCTCACTGGCGTATTACCCAAAACATATAGGTGGTGCAGAGGTCGCGTTGAAGGAAATTACTGACCGCATCTCTACAGATGAGTATGAGTTTCATATGGTCTGTAATCGGTTTGATTCTACATTGCCAAAAGTGCAACAGGTAGGAAATGTGCTGGTGCATCGTATTGGGCTAGTCACCAAGAACCCAGAGATGGTAGACTTACGAAAAATGCCATTACACCTGAATAAGCTTATTTTTCAGTTCACTGCGTTCTATAAAGCAAAGCAACTCCATAAAAAGTATCAGTATGATGCAACGTGGGCAATGATGGCACATTCATGCGCGATACCAGCTGGTATGTTTAAAAAAGCATTTCCTGATGTGCAGTATGTCCTGACACTTCAAGAAGGAGATCCTCCAGAATACATTGAAAAGAAAATGCGTATTTTTGGAAGAAGGTTTACAGACGGATTTGCTTGCACTGATGCCCTCCAAGCAATTTCCACATTTCTTATGCAGTGGGGGAAGCGGATGGGTGCCTCAGGTACTACTGAAGTAATTCCAAATGCTGTAGATACTTCACACTTTACACAAGAATACTCGACGGAGGAGCTACAGTCCGCTAAAGATGAGCTGGGTAAGAAGCCAGGTGATGTGTTCTTGGTTACCACGTCACGGTTAGTGCATAAAAACGGTATTGATGATGTTGTGTGGGCAATGTCAGAGCTTCCTTCTAACGTACACTTTGTTGTGTATGGTACTGGTCCAGATGAAGAGAAGCTAGAAGATATCGCTAGTACGTTAGGAGTTGCAGGTCGAGTGCATATGCTTGGTCATATTGACCACAGTATAATGCCCAAGTACCTCAAGGCATGTGATATATTCATCAGACCTTCACGCTCTGAAGGGATGGGAAACTCATTTGTAGAAGCCATGGCAGCTGGTTTACCAGTGATTGCAACCCAAGAAGGAGGTATTGCAGACTTTCTCTTTGATGCCAAGCGTAATCCTGGACACCTAACAACAGGCTGGGCAGTTGACGCTGATACGTCAGAACAAATAGTAGAGGCGGTAAAGGATATTATTGCTAATCCAGAACAAGTACAGAAGGTGGCAACACAAGCAAAAGAAATGGTTCTTGAAAAATACGATTGGAACCTGATTGCGCAAGACATGAAAACAAAGATTTTTGACCCATTAGTACGATAGTGTTCTAGTATAATAATGTGTATCTTTTTTACCAGAGAAGTGTTTTAGTTATTATTCATGACAGATAAAAAATCAGTAGTAGTGATCGGCGGCGGTACGGGTATCTATCCGGTTCTTCGTGGTTTAAAAACACATCAAGATATCGATGTCACGGCAGTTATTACCATGGCTGATTCAGGTGGTTCTACGGGACTTCTGCGTGACGAGTTTGGACAGTTACCAGTGGGGGATGTGCGTATGGCCTTGGCTGCATTGTCTGCGGAGATTGATAACCATGATGAGTTGCTTCGAGAACTTTTTTTGTACCGCTTTGATAAAGGGGAGGGTCTTAATGGTCACAATTTAGGCAACCTCTTGCTAGTAGCACTTACCGACATGCTCGGTTCTGAACTCGAGGCAGTGAAGGTGGCTGCACGTATTCTTCGTGTGCGCGGGACAGTTTTGCCTGTGACAGAAGACAAGGTACATATTGTTGCAACCTATGATGATGGTGTTGAAATAGAAGGTGAGCACCACATCGATGAGCCTGAAGAAGAGCGATTCAAGCACCGCATTACAAACCTCAGAACAGAACCGAAAGCGACTATTACTCCAGACGTGCAAAAGGCAATCGAAGGGGCCGACATGGTTGTACTTGGCCCAGGAGACCTGTATACAAGCTTGCTCGCAAACTGTGTAGTAGGGGGTGTGCCAGAAGCTATTCAGGCTTCCAACGCACAATTCGTATTTATCACCAACCTCATGACCAGTCAGGGGCAGACGCATGGCATGACGGCGAAAGACCATATCCATGAAGTATTTAAGTACGTTGGTCGTGCTCCTGATACAGTGGTGGTTAATACCGGTACAGTGTCTAAAGAGCTTCTTGCTGTCTATGCAAAAGCCTGTCAGTTCCCAGTGGTTGATGATGTGGACAATGTTGCGTGCACGATTGTGCGTGCAGATTTTCTTGACGATGAGCCAGTGGTCAAGAAACAGGGGGATGTCCTGCAGCGTAGTCTTGTGCGTGGTGATGCAGAAAAGATGGGGGCAACACTCTACAACCTGCTACAATAAAAATATGAAATACATTCTAGACTTTGATGAAGTGCTTTTTAACACTACGGCGTTAAAGGCAAAAATGGCTGAATTAGGTATTAGTGAAGAAGAAAGAGGTCTTGAGGTGTTTGACCGCATTGCAAAGCTTGACCCAACATTTGATTTTAAATCACTGGTATTTCCTGGAGCAGTAAAGTTTTTAACTGAACATGGAAGTGACTGCATTATCGTTTCTTCGGCATCAAGCAGACATGCAGAAAACAATACAGACCTAGAGAAACAAATAGAATTTCAGACAGAAAAAATTGCATTATCTTGTATAAAAGACTTCAGGTGTAGAGTAGAAGTAGTAGGGGTTTCCAAAACAGAAAAGCTTGCAGAGCTTAAAAAAGAGTTTGATAGAACAGAAGAGGAGTTGATATTTTTAGATGATCGAGAGCGGTACGTGCGAGAAGCAAAAGAGCTTGGTATTAGAAGTGTCTGGATGGACAGAGAGGGGAAAGGCTATATAACAAATGCTGAGGGAGTACCTACTATGTTGGAATTTCAGCGGGTAGGTAGTTGTACCGAGTTTGGAGAGCTCGTTAAGAACTGGCAATAATCGTATGGACAGTACTTGCAATAAAAAAATAGTGATTGCCACTGGTCTATATCCCCCAGACATTGGTGGTCCGGCAACATACGTACGTATGCTCGAAGACATGTTGCCAGCGCACGGTATTGACTGTGTCGTCGTGCCATTCACTGAAGTCCGACATCTCCCAAAAGTAGTCCGACACGTCGTGTTCTTCTGGAGGTTACTACGCAGTGCGCGTGGTGCTGATGTCGTCTATGCGCTGGACCCGGTAAGTGTGGGTGTGCCAGCCTTGGTAGTAAGCAAGCTTCGCTTAAAACCCTTTCTGGTACGACTTGGTGGCGACTACGCTTGGGAACAAGGGCAACAACGGTTTGGTCTGACGGCGATGCTCGATGCCTACACCGCTGACAAAAAATCAGCCCCCTGGCAGGTGCGCGCACTGGCAAGTATGCAGCGCTTCGTCGTATGCCGCGCACAGAAGGTTGTGGTACCAAGTCAGTACCTGAAACGTATTGTCGCAACGTGGGGAGTAACCGAATCACAATTGGAAGTTGTTCATAGTGCACTGTTTCCACTAAAAGTTACAGAGTCAAAACAAGCCATCCGTACAGCAGGCGGCTACACGGGAACAGTCTTGTGTAGTGCAGCCCGCCTGACACCCTGGAAAGGATACGATGTGCTGATTGATGTGGTGCATACACTACGTACGAAGTTTCCAGATATCGTATTACTCATTGCCGGTGACGGTCCAGAGGAAGAACATTTAAAAAAGCAGGTACAGACACTTAAGGCGCAAGCGTACATTATCTTTACTGGACGCCTGTCTAAAGCTGAACTTGGAAAAGTACTGGTTTCGTCTGATGTGTTTGTCCTTAACACCGCGTACGAAGGATTATCACATCAACTGCTTGAAGTGATGAATCTTGGTATACCGGTAGTGACCACACATGTCGGTGGTAACCCAGAGTTGATTACCAATGGTGCTACTGGTTTGACTGTATCGTACAACGACGCAGAAGCTCTTCAGCATGCCATTACCCAAATGCTTACTGATGCCACGTTACGTACTACTGTAATTAAGAACGGAAAAAAACGCACAGAAGATTTTAATCAAGACACCGTTGTCACAGAATTTGTAACAATGCTTACTACACACATATGGTAAAAGATTTGAATGTCCTGGGGATTAGTTATGCTAAGCGAGCCTTGAAAGAGGGCAGTAGAGAGTGTGAGCGTATGCAACTGTATGCAGCAGCCGTTTCGAAGTATTCACTAATTGTCTTTACGAGAAAAAAAGACAATCTCCCTAAAAAGTATACGTCTGGGAATTTCACTGTATATGGTACCCATACATACACACGAATTGGCATGCTGTACGCTGCGTATAAAATTGGAAGAAAAATAGTAAAGGAATCACATCAGGCACAATGGATTGTATCAAGCCAAGATCCATTTGAGACAAGTATAGTGGGGCGTGCGCTGGCACGTGCGACTAATGCTGCCCACCACGTACAGCTCCATGGGGATCCTTTCTCCAGTAATGGCTGGAAGTCAGAATCACTGAGTAATAAAATGAGAAGTGTGTATGGACGATATGTGGTCCATCGGGCAAGAGCTGTCCGTGTGGTGTCAAAGAGAGTAAAAAAGAGTCTTGTTGCATTAGGTGTACCTAGAGAAAAAATAACCATACTGCCTATTAATCAGGATCTTAGTACCTACTTGGCTGTTGGATCATCACGCACATACCCAGCAGCCAAGACGTGTACTTTTTTGTATGTAGGACGTTTGTCTCCAGAAAAAAATGTTGACATAATCCTTAGAGCATTTTCATTACTCTACTCAAAAAATAAAAATGTACGTTTGCGTATTGTAGGGGAAGGTCCGTTGCTCCAATCGCTACAAGTACTTATACAAGAACTACAGATTACAGAGGTCGTCATGATTGTGCCTTGGACAAATGATGTTGCAAGTGAAATGGGGCAGGCCGATGTACTGGTACTAGCTTCGTCACACGAAGGGTATGGCATGGTTTTGATTGAAGCGATGGCTGCTGGATTACCAATAGTCACCACTAACGTCGGCTGTGCAGGAGAAGTAGTGCATGATGGCGTGCACGGCTTCGTGGTGCCCGTAGGTGACACAAATGCCTTTGCAGAGAAGCTACAGCTTCTAGCAGAAGATGCAACGTTACGGGCATCCTTCGCGCTGGCTGCTATGCACGACGTACAGTCCATACATATCTCCCCTGAAGCATACGCAGTAGCGTGGGCAGATGTATTCGTACAGACAGTGCGTATATAACAGTGCATAGGTGGACGTATTTTCCATCGAGGGATGCGATATACTAAAGAGATATGAAGGAGTTCTCTATTGAAGAAAACGAAAGATACAATGCTTCTGATCGGGCAGAGAAGGTGCTTGATTATGTGCTTGATGATACCTCCGAAGTGACCATAGCAACCCGAGCAAATGAAGTTTCTGTCGAAGATGAGCTGCGAAAAGAGCGACTCATTAAAGATGTCTCTACCCGAATTCGGTCTCGGGTACTTTTTGTGACGAAAGATCAGACAGTTCTGGAGTCAGATACACCCACACAAGTATATTTTAAGAATCTCACTGAGGTATTCGATGAAATCCACGTCATTGTGCTTGGTATGAAGAAGCGGAAAACAGACACGATTCGTATTGCCAAAAAAGCCTGGGTATACCCAACCATGTCCAAGTATTTTTTACAACAACCATTTGCTGCGTACAGCGTTGCCAAGCAACAACTTAAGTTTACTGACGGTTTTCGCCCAGACATTGTGGTTGCACTCGATCCCTTTGAGTCAGGTATTGCTGGATATTTCATTGCGTGGAAATTCAAGCGCGCATTCCAACTGCATGTGACGGAAGATTTTTTAACTGATGCGTATGCAAAAGAAAATGAACACAACCCATGGCGCTTACGCTTTGCACGCTTTGTATTAAAGCGTGCACAAAGTGTCCGTGTAGGTACCGACACATTGCTACAGAAAATAGCTGCAGTGTACACGAGCATTACGGACCTGGCGGTACTACCAAAGTACTTCAACATTCAGGGTACTATACAGGCAGTAGCAGGTATGCAAGTAGAGAAGCTGTATCCCCAGTTTGCATTCACCATACTTTTTGTTGGAGAACTTGATCACAACAGTACGCTCTTCCGTGCGATTGATGCCGTCCGTCCGTTATTACGCACACCAAGCATAGGGTTTATAGTTATTGGCGATGGACCAGCAAAAAAAGAGTTTCAAGAGCGAACACGCCTACTTTCCATCGACACGCAAGTCCTGTTTGTACCAAAGGTAGCAAACGTACTTCCACACATGCGATCTACAGACGTACTCATCTGTACCGATACCACCAGCGAAAGTGACGCGGTAGTCATACAAGCTGCAGCAGCCGGTCTACCTTTAGTGATGGCACGCACAACCTTGCGCGATGACTTGTTTACCGATGGCGTCGATTCGTTTCTCTGTGAACCAGAGGACACTATTGAATTTTCACAGAAATTGGGAAAATTTTTAAATACCAATGCCATGCGTTCCCAGTTCTCTCAGAATGCAAAAGATGTTGTCAGCAGTCGCATTGAAGAAGACCCAAAAATGTACCGTATATCAGTCCGTGACTCTATTGAGTCTGTGTTCTACCTAGAGCAAGCTGCACAAATCAGGGCAGAAGTAGAGCAACAAAAGAAAGTTTCAGCTGAAATAGCAAAAAAAGAAAAAGAAGAAGCTGAAATACAAAAAGAAGAGAAGCAGGAAATACAAAGACAAGAAAAATCACTAAAAAAAGCAAACCACGGCATCGACATGAACATGCCTAAAGGGTAGCGCAACTTTACTCGAACATCCGTGTTATAAATACACAATATGAAGCTACTTATTGTCACACAAGTAATGGATACAAACCACCCGATACTTGGCTTCTTTCATAGATGGGTAGAAGAATTTGCAAAGACTTTCAGCGAGGTACACGTTATTTGCTTACAGAAAGGAGAATGTTTATTGCCAGATAATGTGCACGTATATTCTCTTGGAAAAGAAGACGGGGAAAGCAACGGTAAGTATCTGTATCGTTTTTACAAATATTTTGGCCGCATTTTCTTTACAGTTAGAGTGGACTACGTGTTTTTTCATATGGGAGCGGTGTATAACATTCTCGCAGCACCTTTTTTCTTTATTAGAAAAATGTACAAAACAAAATTTTATTGGTGGAAAGCGCATGGGCACCTTGATACTGAGGGCAGGCTAGCATTATCATTCGTGGATAAAGTTATTACTTCAACAGAGTCAGGTTTTCCTGTGAATAGTCAAAAGAAACAGGTTGTTGGTCAAGCGATTGATACGTCATTATTTGTAATGGAGCCTGGTAAACGCCTGCCTAAAGAGATTTTATTTACGGGAAGGATTATGCCTGTCAAACAGCTCGAAGTTTTTCTAAGCGTAGCGGAGGAATTGAATACAGAAGGATATTCATTCACCGTTGCAGGTCCAGTTGAGGACAAAGCATATTTTTCCAAAATAAAATCGTTACCAGGAGCTGCGTATGTTACTTTTGTAGAACCAATGCCTCAGTCTGAGCTGGTGAAACTCTACCAGCGAGCGGATATTTTTCTCAATACATCACTGACACACAGTATGGATAAAACAGTATTAGAAGCCGTGCTGTGTGGTTGTCTACCAGTTACTGCAAATAAAGCGTTTGAAGAAATGTTAGGAAAGTATGATTTGTATCATACTCAACAAACAGTGAAAGGGTATGTAGAGACAATACGATTGCTCACCAGTAAAAATACAGACGTTGTGAGAGAGGATTTGAGAAACGAAGTGAGTAAGAAGCATAGTATAGACACATTCAGTAATAGAATTTTTAATCATGGTTAATTTTATTGGGATTGGAGCCCAGAAGTCAGGAACATCGTGGATATATGCATGTTTATTTGAGCATCCCGAGGTCTGTATACCAATAAAGGAAATTCATTTTTTCAGCAGGGAACGTTTTGAAAAAGGAAGAGATTGGTATCAAAGTCACTTTAATCGGTGTGGTAGTACTACCAAAAAAGGGGAATTTTCAACTTCATATCTCTATGCAGATACTGCAGCGCATCGCATTGCGCGTATGTACCCTGATGTACGGATTATTGCTGTGCTACGAGAGCCAGCAGCCCGAGCATACTCGCAATACAGAAATGCCATCAAAGCAGGAGAGATAACCAGTGAGACAAACTTTGCTTTGTATCTTGAGCAAGAGAAAAGTTGTGTCGAGCAAGGGTTGTACAGTGCACAACTTCAGCGATATTACGATGTGTCTAGCCCAGAACAGGTGCTTGTACTGGTGTACGAAGATATTGCAAACAATCCAGAAGAATTTATACAGACTATCTATCGACACATAGGTGTCGATGATACGTTTGTCCCGCCATCACTTGATGCTCGTATTAACGTTGCGCGCAATCCTAAAAATGTGCACATTGATTCAGGTATGCAGGCTGTTGCTGAGTTTTTGCGTAAATGTGGAGTGGGGAAGCTGGTGCATGCAGTAAAGCGTTCTGGTATCACAGATGTGGTTCGTACGATAAATACTGAACGTACTAAAGAAGATGTCATAGATGTACGTCAGTATAAAAAATACTTTAAAGATGATGTGCAGAAGGTTCAAGATTTGACGGGCATCGGTGTAGTAACACAGTGGAAGTATGACTAAACACACTATCAGAGATATTTTTATAACCCTTGTTTCAGTTCTTGGAATCTCGTTTTTGTACCGTACGTATATGAGGCGCAAGGGTCCTTTGGTCCGGGTGCTGTGTTTTCATGACGTAGACGACGCGGTATGGTTTGAGTCCGTAATTAAGATGTTACTTCAAAATCATAATGTGCTTACTCCATATCAGTTTCATGCAAATGATTTTGATGTAGAGAAGATAAACATTCTCCTTTCTTTTGATGATGGGTATCAGTCATGGATAGATACTTGTCTGCCAGTCCTTGAGAGGTATGACTGTAAAGGTCTCTTTTTTATAAATTCTGGTTTACTGGACAGTGTGGGGGACTTAGAACAGGTTGACGCGTACATGCAGAATAGATTACGTATTAGTTCTAAATCACCTTTGACATGGCAGGGTGCAGAAGCACTACTTGTTTCAGGACATAGCATTGGGGGTCACACTATTACGCACCCTGACCTTACAAGCCTTCCTGAAGAGGAAGTGTGCACAGAGGTTCAGGATGATAAACGGCGTGCTGAATCAATGCTAGCTGTAGAACTCAAAGATTTTGCGTATCCGTTTGGCACCCAGCTACATTATAATGATTCTATAGCCAAGACTGCCACTGTAGCAGGGTATCAATACATATATACTGCAGAAACAGGTTTCTATGATAATAATATTACATCAGTCCCTCGGACACTTGTAGAACATAACCAAGTCATGTCGTCACTTTGTCACTGGATTGAGGGAGGATATGATATATTTAGGGCACTAAAAATTTGAAAACATCATGAAAGGATTGGAAAAAGTGTATACGAAGCATCACTCAAAAAGGGGGGAGGGTTTTGCGATTCTTCAGGAGGAACGAGGTGCGTTCTTACGTAAGTATATTGGTACTGGTAAAACAGTACTAGATATTGGTTGCCGAGATGGACAGCTCACGTCTACCTATGTTGAAGGGAACACAGTAACTGGGGTTGATATTGACACAGGTGCGCTAGAGAGAGCGGCTGAAAATGTTGGTATTGCTACTCTACATGCTGACCTAAATGACGATTGGCAATTTACTGAAGACACATTTGATGCAGTAGTGGCGTGTGAGTTTTTGGAACATATTTATTTTCCTGATGTTATTTGTGGAAGAATACATGAGTTACTTAATGAGGGAGGGCTTTTTGTGGGGACTGTTCCTCATGCGTATAGTCTACAATCGCGAGTAAAATTTGTGCTGGGGATGAAGAGTGGTACTCCTTTGGAGGACCCTACACACATTAATCACTTCTCATACAAAGAGTTTAAAAATATTCTTGAACAAAAGTATTCAGTGATAGAAATTGGTACCTATGTTCCACCTCGATATCGATTTCTTGCTCGATTCTTCCCCTACGCATTCGCACACGACCTGATGTTTGCCTGCAAGAAGAATTAATGTAAATATGACTCAGCACATTACATATATAATTCCAGGTCTATCCGTTGGAGGAACGGAACGCCAGTTAGTACAACATCTACAGTATCTAGCTAAAAATGATTTGTACACCGTAGAGGTGATTACGCTGCACACACCTACTAGTGGTGGTTCAGTGCGTAGTAATATTCCTACAAGCGTCACTGTAACAGAGTATAACTTTAGCGGGGGCCTGTCCTTTAAGAACCTTAAGGTACTATATAGACATTTTTCTAAAAAAAAGCCAGACATTGTAGTATCGTCCGCTTTGTTGCCAAATACGTATTCTAGGATATTAAAGTTTTTCTTTAGATATAAAACAATCGCCCGAGAACATAACGTATACCCTGAGCGTACACTTGCGCATCGTATTGCAAATTTTATATTGTACAAGGTTGCAACTGATGCGTATCTCGCTGTGTCTGATGAATCTGCATTTGCAGCAGAACAGTCTGCGTGGCTTACAGCCGGTTCAGTTATAGTCGTTGAAAATGGTATTGATCAGAATCAGTGGGAAAAGCGTAAAAAAGATTTACCTACAAAACAAAGTATTAAAGAAGCGTTAGGTTTCCAGCAAGAGACAAAGATTATTTTAACCGTTGCTCGGCTTACCCCAAAAAAAAGAATTAATCTACTCCTGGAGGCCTTTGCTATCTACGAAAAAATACATCCAGACTATGTTTTGATTGTTGTGGGGTACGGACAGGAAGAAGGGAGACTAAAAAAGCAGTTGAGTGAGCTTTCGTGTCAGGACAAAGTATATTTTGTAGGAAGATATGACGATGTAGAACGTTTTTACAGTATTGCTGACATATATGCACTCACGTCATCCCAAGAGGGGTTTCCAAATGTCTTGCTTGAGGCACTCTTTTTTGAATTGCCCATAGTTACCACAGATGCACCAGGAGTATCTCATGTTGTTACAAATGAAAAAATTGGGTATGTAGTAGGTGCTGATCCAGAATCAATTGCTACAGGTTTTTCGCGTGTAGATACACGGTCAGAGGAAGAGAAAATCTCTGCCAGAGCAGCAGCACGAAACCATCTTCCTCTTTTTTACGTATCAGAGATTGTAAAAAAGTATGAGAAACTTTTTACTACTTTGCAATAGTTAGAGAAGATACGATCACCAGCTTACTCATTTGTAATAAGCCCTAAGGATTCGGCAATTCGTTGGGATGATTGTCCTTCAGTATAGGTAAAAAGAGTATTACGAACAGCGACCCGCTCATTTTTATGTGTATCATCAGCTTCAATTACAGTCAGTAGCTCATCAAAAGTTTGCGGGTGAGGACCTGGAGTGAGTGTATCAAATTCTTCGTAGAGACCTGATTCTTTTTTGTACCAGTCCAAGTCATACACATAAAAAATAATGGGCTTGTCGAGTAACAGAAAATCTACATACAAGGAGGAGTAGTCAGTAATAAGCATATCAACGTGTTGTAGTTGAGGATAAATGTCGTATCCTGCTGAAATGTAGGTAAGATTAGAATTTTCTTCTGATATACCTGAATCTTGTGCACTGAATTTTGGATGCAGTGAAACCATCATATGATAGTTTCGTTTCTTCATAAAAGTATTTGCAGCTGTTACATCAAATGTGGTAAGAGGATTACTTCCGTCGGGTCTGAATGTTGGAGCGTACAAGATTATTTTTTTAACTCCACCCTTCCTTATCTCATGTATTTTTTTTTCAAATTCATGATGACCATCAATTTTAGCTCCAGGGATATCTTTGTATAGTAAGTCTGTTCTTGGATGTCCAGTGACAGTAATGTCACCAACAGGCTGGCTAAATGTCAACGAGAGTAAAGTAGCTGTTTTTTCAGAGGTGGCAAATATAGAATCATAGTGCGACCGATAGCCAGGATTTACAAAATGTGAGTGTTTTTTGTTGCGGTTGCTAGTATGACCTGACTTTTTCATTCCTTTACCATGCCAAAGTTGTGTGATTTTACTCCCTCCACTAAACTTCCAATTTCGCGCATGTAGATGGGCATCGATAATTGTATGTCCCGCTCGAAGTGCGTAGTATATTCCTTTTGGTGAGTGCATATAATATGCACAGAGTCCTTCCTGGCGCAGTACAGAAGCAAGTATTCTATCTTTTGCAAGCCAGACCGATGTCAGATGAGGATGTTTGTTTTGGAGGTATAGAAAAAAATACTTTGAGTTGTCTGCAAAAAGTTCTCGTTTTTCACCATTATGCCACCCGATACAGACCAGAGTCGTATCTGACCGAGGAACACAATAAGACAACACACGCAGGATGTGTGTGCCAAGTAATTTTAATACCGTTACAAACTTGTTGAGCATAATGCTTCTGAATCTTTTTTTATTTCTTCCAGTTTAGCATGTGCTGATTCCAAATCTTCCTTTGTGTCAATTTCAATAGCTGGTAGATGAGACACATCCAGCGCGTGCATGGTTTCCCCCCGCTGAATGGTGAGATTTAAGGCATCTGCAGCAAACTTTTTAAATTCCTCTCTTTCAATAAATTCATCAAGTACTTCAATGAGTGTGGTATTAAATTGAGCTGCTATTTTAGTAACTCCCATGAATTCACCAGAACTTAAACTTTTTGAAATATGCTTCCCTAATTCAAGTACTTTGTTTGAACTCTCTTCAAGAATAATGTTGACTTCTTCTTCATCCCAAGGGTTTCGTTGCATTGCGGTACACGATTCATGTATATCATTTACAACACTAGAGATTATGCGTGGATGGCAAATTACATCTGCATTTAAATAGAGACAGCTTTCATTGAGATACTCTTTTGCTAACCAAAGACCATGAGCAGGATACGTTTTTGCATAATCTTTACTCCTGATAAAGATAAAGGAAAAGTGAGGATGCGTTTTAGTAAGAAATCCTTCCAACTTTTCAGCCATGTAGCCAGTGACTACTACTGCTTCAGTGATACCTGCGGCAACAAGGTTATCAATTTGGTAGCTGATTATAGCTTTTCCATCAATAGTAAGCATGCACTTTGGCATTTCATATGAGATAGGCCTGAGTCGTTTTGCTTCTCCTGCGGCAAGAATAATTGCTTTCATAGGTAGTGTGTATATTAATTAAGTCGCTGTGTCTGTTGGTGTTCCTTATAACTTTCTCTAGACAGGTTTGGTTGTACCTATTGACAAATACTATCACTCGAAACATTTTTTTTGTGATGTACTATAGTTATATCTAATATGAAATATGCAATATACTTTTTAGCCATAGGAGATGCAGCATGGGAATGTCTGGAAATATCGTATGATTCTCTTAGAAAAGCTGGGTTTAAATGTGACATTTATATATTAAGTGATCGTGATTTCTCACCTTTTAAAATATCTCAGAATACGCAAGTCTTAAAGTTGAAGTACGACCACATCAATCTTGATGAAGATTCAAAAAATCCTTTGGCTCTTTTTGATGTAAGGAGGATAGGTACAGATAATCCGAGAAATCTAAGGAACCCACAAAAGTGGACAATTTGTAGGGCTAAAACGCTGATTGATAAATATGTCTCTTTTGATAAGTATGATTACATTGTGTACCTTGATGTAGATGTGCTGGTAAATGGTCCAGTAGAAGATTTTAATAATTTCTTATTTCAAAAAAAAGGGACTATTGTTACTGCCCAGAACCAAGGTAATCACAAACTTGGAGGAAGAGGTAATTTTTCATTCCGTAAAATAAAGCGGGTTAAGACATTCTCAGCCGCTAATTTGACCAATGTTGAATTGTTCCGGTATTGGTTTGTAAAAGCAATCTGCTCAGACATTGTCTGTATACCGACTGATAATACTGGGAAAAGACTTATGGAAGCGTGGCGTACAGAGTGTCAAAAAGATATTGATTTTGATCAGCCTGCATTGCAAGCCGTATTACTACGGGATTTCCATTCTGAACATCAGCTAGCTCCATATAGTCTTTTTGGGTATGGGCAAAAGCATAATGAGTATGTTGAAACCGAGGTGCTTCAAAAAGTAAATAGTACATTTGTACATTTCGGTGGAGCTATAAAAGATGCAAGCGCTTTTAAGGCATATTATAAAAGGTACCTACAGTAGAGCCTTCAAGTCTGGGTAGAAGCACATCACAAGTGTGATTGTGTGCAACGAATGTTTGTTGTACGGTGTTTATATATGATAGAACAGTAGGCAGAGAGTAAAAGTATAATAAATAAAATATGTCTACCATTATTGTTACCACTGCGTACTTGGGAGAGAAAAAGAATCTTAAAACAGCTGGGATTTCACCAGTTATTGATACATTTGTTGCGGAGGGCAAATTGGAACAAGTCATCTGCCAGGTGCATAAAAATTTTTACTTTCCCAACACTTCTTCTGCTGCCCCTGTGTTGTACAGATATATAGTACGAGTGATAGAAAATACACTAGGCATCTCCCTAAAAAGTTTCAGAAAATTAGTTCTAGATTTTATAGCGTGTTGGAACTTGCAAGATGCTGACGTTGTTATTTTTCACCCTTCAGGAAGTTTTAAAAAAACCATCCAAAAAGCAAAGCGTAAAGGCAGTATCACGATGGGTATTGCAACAGTTGCTCATCCAAAATTTGAAGAAGCCTTGTATCAGACAGAGTATAAAAAATTTGGAGTTGAGTTTCAGCCTAAAGGAAAATTTGATGAAGCAGAATCTGTAGCAACTTCGCTTGACTACATAATTGCATATTCAGACTTTGTGAAGTCTTCATATGTAGTCAATGGATTTCCTCCTGAACGTATTTTTGTGGGTTATTCTGACATCCCACTTCCTGTTATAACCACAGAACAGTCTTTAGATGGAAAATTTAGAGTATTATTTTTGGCCTACATATCACCACGCAAAGGTCTGCAGTATCTTCTAGAAGCGTGGGACGCTCTAAGTCTTCCCGACGCTGAGCTGGTTATTGTTGGTGAGTATGGTGGTGAGTCCTATACACCTCCCGAGTTCAAAGAATACTGTGATGCTATCATCCAGCGTAATTCTAATATTGTGTGGATAGGTAAGGTGACGGATACAGATTCTTACTACCAAGCTGCATCATTGTTTGTATTTCCATCCTTGTCAGAAGGGAATCCTAAGGTGGTTATGGAAGCGATGTCATATGGATTGCCTGTCATAGTCACTCCGAATGCCCAAAGTATTGTCGAGGATGGAAAGAGTGGTTACGTAGTACCAATTCGTGATGCTGATGCAATTGGACAAAAGATTTCATTTCTTAATGAAAATCGGAATGTTGCTAAACAGATGGGGGAAGACGCCAGAAATGCCATGGAGACTAAAGAGCCATTTGGTAAAGCGGTCTTCAGAATGTATCAAAGGGTTGCAAAATAAAGATTTATTAGTAGTTTTCAGTATTGATGAAATTTGTTACAGCAATATCCGTTTCAGTTATGGATTGATAGTATGCCATTAATTAGTTAGTATTGATATTTACAGGGTGTATGTATATAGAATTTATCGGAGCATCTGGCGCAGGAAAAACGACAATTGTCGGGGAAGCTGTTTCAGTACTCAATGCTGAAAAGATTTCCTGTATAACCAGGCAGACGTTTTTTAGTCCTAGTCAAAAAAGGAATTATAAAATAGTATGGACTATTTCCCATCTTTGGAGATTGGACAGTAGAATTGCAAGCTATTTATGGAAATGGGCTCGAGCCAAAAGTTTTACAAATACAGTGCTCAAGGCACATGAGTATATTAAGCTTCGTCAGGTTCTTTCCGGTCTACCGGCTACGACCGTCGGATTGTGGGACAGTGGGTTTGTACAGCTATTCTCTAAGCTCACTGTCTCAGGGTTCATCAGTAAGGAAGTGGCGTTTACACTGATTCAAAAAAGAGTACCCAAAGACTGTGTGTTGGTATTCCTTGATACATCTATAACGGAAGCTATGGAAAGAAAGCGAGGGAGAGCACGTGAGTGGGGTTCTTTGAGGGCTATGAATAAATTAGAAACAGACATGGCTGATGAAGAAATAATGAAGAACACGTCTGCCATACAGGATATGCAAAAATATATGCTAAAAGCATTGGAGGCATCACAGACGACTGTTGCTACCCTAGATGGCATGGTATCACCTCAAGAAAACGCAGGCAGATTAGTACAGATAATAAAAAAGCAGATTCATGGCTAAAAAATTTCTTGTCGTACACGACCTCATGGATGCACTCGATACTGCAGGTGTGCTCTATTGTCACTGGAAAAGTAATGAACATCTACAGGCAGGATTAGAAGGTGAGACGGATATTGATACGTTGGTTGCAGCACATGATGCATCACTGTGTCGCCAGATACTAAGGAAGCACGGGTGGATCTTCGGTGCAGCCCCTCCATTTACCGAAATGGAACACTGGATGGGATTTGATGAGGTATCAGGGAAGCTGTTTCATATACACCTCCACACAGCAGGACTTCCTGTGGGACCATCAAAGCGCAAAATATTTACACTTCCACTAGCTGTTAGTGATTGGATTTTAGAGAGTCGGATTCGTCAAGATGGTGTATGGGTGGCTGGTCCAGACGCTGAGCTCTATATGCTTCTCCTGCGCATTACGCTTAAATCAACGGTACGTAACCTTGTGGGGGCGCATGTCCGCAAGCGAGACGTTATCCCGTCTCCACATCTTCGGCGAGAGTTACTGTGGTTACTAGAGCGTACTAGTGATGGTGGGCAGATTAGTTGTCCAGCACTACCAAAAAAATTCTCCACTGTACTGAATAAATTTTTACCGATTGTAAAAGATGTTTCTTCCAGCCCGTTTTCCTATATAGTAGCAATGATAAAAATGCGTTTTATGGTATTGCCGTATTTGACATCGTCCCGACTTTTTGCTCGACGGAAGAAGGGTGGTAAAACACTACAGTCTCCAACCCCCGTGTTTGCATTTGTTGGTGTTGATGGTTCGGGTAAAACCTCACAGGTTATCGAATTACAAAAATGGCTTACATGGAAGTTTAATGCACAGCGGTTTTATTTAGGTACCCCAAAGAAAAGTGGTTTCGGAGGAATATTCTATCGAATAATCAGAAGGGCGCCAAGCTTGAAAATCCCCTTTAAATTTTATGCAGCTGGATATCGTCTCGTTACTGCCAGACGTGCCCAAAAGGAAGCACGTGTAGGGCGTATTGTTCTTACTGACCGCTACCCAATGCCGTCATTGTGGGGTATTACTGACGGCCCTCGAATGCAGGGGTTCCTGAGTAACCTTGAGCGAAGATTCTATCAAGCAATTCCTGATCCTGGTTATTTGATTGTCCTGCGTGTATCTGAAGAGGTGTTGCGTAAGCGAGATTCATCACTGTCATCTGGCTCACGTGTACACAAACTAGGAGGAATAGCAAAACTTACTCCTGGCACTAGTAGTTTTCCAATGCATATAATTGAAGCCAATAAAAGTTTTGATGAGGTTCATTTAGAGTGTAGACGTTTGATATTTGCTGAACTTAGGGAGGTACAAGCTAGGAATAGTACTTAGGTGACTATTTCTGGGCTGACCGTAGCGTTCGAGAAAAGATACCATGTGTAGAGAGCAACCATGCCATGTGATAAAAGGGTGGCAGACACTGCCCCCCAGATGCCATAGAGAGGAAGTAATGCCACTAAGAAGACAATCTTAAGTATAGAAATACTTAGGCGTGAATAATACATTTCACGCTTTAATGCATGTGCGACAAATACCTGTGAGTAAATACTTCGAGGATAAAATAGGAGTACCAGTACCATCACCTGCGTAAGGAGTATTGCTTCAGGATACGCTGGAAAAAATAGTGAGAATAAAGCTGGAGCAGCCAACACATAGGCACCAACAACGGTAGTAATCAGGAGTAAAAACATACACACCTTTCGAGGTAATGTTTTTTGTAGTTCAGGAAGACTTCTCTTGCTGAGTTTTGGGATGGTCATTTCAGTGAGTACTGCCATTATTTTTCGTAAGTGAGTGGTGGGTGTTTGAGCCAGTACGTATGCAGCAGTAATTACTGGACCGAGAAAATAAAAGATAAGTAGTTTATCAAGATTGCTTGCCACCATCCCGATAAGATTTAAGAAGCTTGAGTGCTTGCTCAGACTGAGCATTTCAGCATCTTTCGTGATAGGTAGGCGATATTTGTATACCACTTGTAGGTATACCGTGCCAAGAGCCAATGTATGAGACATGAAATACACCGCTAGTAAGGTAACAGGATTAGAAGTGAGAAATAGTGCAACCAACATAGTTACCAGTGGGATAAGTTGACGTTGAAACCCAAGGAGTTCACTTTCTTTAAAGTGTTGTTTGCCTCGTAAATAGAAGCGATAGAGTCTAAAGCTTTCTAAAAAAGGGGAGAACGCACCAACAATAAGAAACGATAGTGCGAGTACGCTGTTATCGTTCAAAAAATAGTATAATGAAATTATCCCAGCCACAATCGGAATACCTATGCTCCAGAGAAGCTTTGTTCTGACTCCATATCGTAGTGCGCCAGGATTTCCTTGTGCAGTAGAGCGGGTGATAGCTGATCCCATACCAGAGAGTGTCAGTGCACTCAAGATTCCAGCTGCTGCCATAACGAACTGATACGTACCATAAGTCTCTTTTGGTAAGAGGTTTGCAAATCCAACCAGGAGTATTAAACCACTAAGCATTCGGAACCCTTGCCCAAGGGATAACCAAAAGCCATTTTTGGCAATATATTTAGTATCTGTTTTAAGCTTTTTGCTAAGCCAAGTGAAAATGTGTCCCATATATAGTGAATATTGTAACTTACATTACAATATAATTGTTACACCGAGAAAGCATCTTCGGCTATGTAGTGGATATGTGGAATTAATGTTTTAATAGAGTATCGAAAAGTACTAGGTAGGTTTGTATGAAAAAAACATATTCAATTTTACGAGCTGCTCAAGAAAAAGAGATTAGTAAGCTGACCCTTGGGGGTGAGATTCTTGATGTGGGTGGCGACGCTACCTCTACATACCAAAAACTGATAGCAGGCTCAAGTAACATTCATTCAATTAATATTAGTCCAGAGTATCATCCTGATGAGATTGTTGATATTGAAACAACGTTTCCGTACAGCGATGCAACCTATGACCACGTAATTTGCTTTAACGTGCTAGAACATATTGTAGAAACACAGCACGCCATCAGCGAGATGGTTCGAGTAGTAAAGCCAGGAGGTCAAATTGTTATAACGACACCCTTTTTATATTACATCCATGGTTCCCCAGATGACTACCAGCGGTACACTAGCTCTTTCTATAAAAAAATGGCTGAAAAATATGGATGCACAGTGGAGAGTATTACGCCGCTAGGGAGTGGTTTCCTGTCCATAGGCTTTAGCTTTATTGGAGGTGTATTGCCAACACTGTGGTTTAAATTATTTTGCAAGAGTATTGTATGCAGTCTAGATGCAGGGTTATGTAGAATTTCCTCTAAGTATAGAAAGCTCACAGACCGCCTACCTATGGGGTACTTTGTGGTGTTTACTAAGGACTAGCTATTTCCTTAATGCTCGCAAATAAAACTAAGTACTCTACAGCAGCAGAACATTTATTCGCCAGTCAATTTGAGATATGTATATGAAAAAAACCCTCTACACACAAGAATCCACACTAAACTGTAAGCGATACAATCTCAAAGACCGGCAGCTTTTTGACTTAGAGATGCTGATGGTGGATGGATTTAATCCCCTCACTGATTTTATGAATGAAGGTGAGTACAATAGTGTTGTCTCAGATATGAGAATGACTAATGGGGAACTATTTCCTATACCGGTTGTACTTGATGTTCCTGATAGTGCAGAGTTTGTAGTGGGAGAATCTATCGTGCTTTGCGATCAATACGGAAACCCGCTTGCAGTACTGGATGTAGAAAGTCGGTACCAGCCTGATAAGCAGAAAGAGGTAACGTCTGTGTATGGAACGCAAGACATGACCCATCCAGGTGTTCGCTATGTTATGAACCAAATGCACGATACATATATAGGTGGAACAGTGCACAAGCTACAGCTTGAGGCACGGCATGACTTTAAAGATTTACGATATACACCAGAAGAACTCAAAAAAGTCTTTGCAGAAAAAGGCTGGGACACTGTAGTGGCATTCCAGACCCGGAACCCAATGCATCGTGTGCACTTTGAACTTGTTAAGCGAGCGCATGAAAAAACTGGTGCTCCAGTGCTGGTGCATCCAGTAGTTGGGATGACGCGTGAGGGTGATATCGACTACATCACTCGGGTACATACCTACAGGGTAGTGTGTGAAAAGTATGGTCAGGACTTTACATTCCTGTCTCTGTTGCCGTTGGCAATGCGTATGGCAGGCCCACGGGAGGCACTCTGGCATATGATTGTGCGGAAGAATTATGGGGTGACCCACTTTATTGTGGGGCGTGACCATGCAGGTCCTGGCAGTGATAGTAACGGCGAGCCATTTTATGGAGCCTACGAGGCACGTGACCTAGCAGAAAAGTATGCCGATGAAGTAGGTATCATCGTTGTACCCAGTGACGAGCTGGCATATGTAGAATCACGAGGAGAGTATGTTACTACTGATAATCTAGTAGAAGGAGAGGAGACCATAAGTATTTCTGGTACTGAGTTTCGTCGAAAGTTATTTGCTGGGGAGCCTATTCCTGAGTGGTTCTCTTTTCCAGAGAGTGTGGCAGAACTCCAAGTTGGTGTTGCCAAGCAAAAACGGCGTGGAGTTACGGTCTTTCTGACGGGACTTTCTGGTTCAGGTAAGTCAACGGTAGCAAACATTCTGGCGTCGAAACTGCTGGAGTTGCAGGACAGAGAAGTGACACTCTTGGATGGAGATGTGATTCGTAACCACCTTACTTCAGAGCTTGGGTTCTCAAAAGAACACCGCGACCTGAACGTACAGCGCGTGGGGTATGTCGCAAGTGAGATTACAAAACATGGTGGTATTGCGGTATGTTCACTTATTGCGCCCTATATGCAAGCACGAGACAAAGCCCGAGAGCTCGTTGAAGAGCAGGGTGCGTTTGTGGAGGTGCATGTAGCTACGCCACTGGCAGTGTGTGAGCAGCGTGATGTAAAGGGATTGTATAAGAAAGCGAGAAAGGGAATTATAAAAGGATTTACTGGAATTGACGATCCATATGAAGTGCCCGTAGATGCAGAGATACGGATTGATACAAGTGAAGGTTCTCCAGAAGAACACGCCCAGACAGTGATTGACTTCTTGGTCAATAATGGGCAAATTACCGTACGATAGAAAAAAGTCTGAGGTGTATACCTCAGACTTTTTTGTGCTCACTGAGCATAGCTGGTGTGAATTACTTTCTACAAAGATAGAGATAATGCGTATACTAGGATTATGAGTCGTACCGATACAAGTACAATAATTGCAGTACTACATTTTAATATATGTACATAATAATTGGTTTCGTAATTGGAGTAATGATAGGTGGTGGTATGGGTGCCTGGTGGGTTGGGCGTACTCGACCAGCTTCGGTGTTTAGTGAAGATGAGGAAGTGGCAGATGAGCTCCGTACCCAGGCGGGTAAGGTAGTACATGCACGTATTGAAAAACGAAAGGCTCGCATCATTGCTAGGGCAGAGAAAGAGGGACGCGTTACCAATGACACTGTAGAGGATATGTTCTGTATTGGGGATGGTACTGCGGGAAATTATTTACATCAGCTGGTTGATGAGGGGTTGCTGACAAAGGTGGGAACTACTGGCCGCGGGGTGTACTACACTCCTGCAGAGTAATCGTATTTGGACACATATACCCCTAAACACCCAAAATGGGGGCCATTTTGGGTGTTTAGGGGTATGGAAGGGGTGAAAAACTGGTGAACTCAGAAAATCAGTAAGAATGGTACGGATATTTTAATGTGACATATGTTGGCTTTATTCGTGCCAAAATGGCACGAATAATGCTATAATTTGTCACGAATATGAATGATTTAAATCAAAGAAAACTCTCGATTATAGAGATAGTAAAAAGCTTAGGTGGGGCTTCTTTTGGGGTTATTTTTGACACCCTGCTTTCTGAAACCTCAGAAAGAACCGTGAAGCGGGACCTGTCAGAGCTGGTGGAAAGTAATTTCTTGCAAGTTTCTGGCGGTGGGCGTGCCACTATCTACACCATAACAGAATCAGGCCGGATATTTTTACCGATTGATGTTGATGCATATAATGCCGTCGATATCGATTCTCGGGTAGGTGTTTGTCAGAGGTATGTTATTTCTGTGTGGGAACAGTGGCCTGGAACTTTGTTTACTGAATCTGAGATAGCCTCACTTACAAAGGATACTACTCAATATCGTCTACGCTCACAACATCAAACATCCGATGTACACAAGCGAGAGCTTGAACGTTTTGTCATTGAGATGTCGTGGAAGTCATCACAAATAGAAGGTAATACGTATACTCTGCTCGATACAGAATTGTTACTAAAAGATGGAATAGCTTCTTCGACCAACACAAAGGAAGAAACTCAAATGATACTCAATCATAAGGAAGCATTTCAGTTTGTCATAGAACATGTCGATATCTTCACCAAGGGCCTTACTTTTTCTTTGGTAGAACAGGTACATACTATTTTGATGAAAGATCTCATTGAAGAGAAGGGGCTTCGTAGGAGTGTGGTGGGTATTACTGGTTCAAGGTATCAACCTCTTGATAATCAGTTTCAATTACGCGAGGCTTTAGAGAAGTTACTTCAGACGATTAACGGGTCTCAGGATGTATGGACTCAGGCATTGACTGCGTTGATTGGAATGAGTTATGTGCAACCTTTTGTAGATGGAAACAAAAGAACAGCACGACTCATAGCAAATGGGCTATTGCTCTCGAAGAATTGTTCTCCTTTATCATATCGAGATGTTAATGAACGTACCTACAGATCATCCCTGCTTGTTTTTTACGAGCAACTTTCAGTTGTGCCTATGAAGCAATTGTTTATTGACCAATATAATTTTTCTGCTGAACACTATACATCGTTACAGTAATGATCTGTGTTTGTGTGCGATAGGTGCTTGTAAAAGACACTGGAAGTAAAACTTCTTGTGTCTTTTGTTCTGGGTGGTGACCGCTTGACTAAAATGACCATATTGGTTAATATAATCAATATGACTAATATAATAATTCCAGCCACAAAGGCAAAAACTGAGTTCGGTAAACTTATTGATGCTGCACGTACTCAATCAGTGTCTATTACAAGAAACGGACGTGCTGTTGCGGTGATTATTTCTCCTGAAGAATATAATACATTACTTGCTACTGATGATGCGTATTGGTGCAACGAAGCAGAGAAAGCAAAGGCAGGTGGTTTACTTGGTAAGAAAAAAAGCTCTGAGTTTATCTCTAGTGTCCTAAATAGTTGACATAATGAGAGATATTGATTTTACAAAAAATGCACAGAAGTATATTGGCACCTTGGTAGCAAAGCATCAAAAACAGATCATAAAGAATATTCTCGCATTACGTGAAAATGTGCAACCACAGGATTCTAAAAAACTGCATGGGAGTGACTATTACAGAATCGATAGTGGTGAGTACCGTATTGTATATGACTGGTCTAGTACAATCGTATTTATACTATTAGTGGGGAAGAGAAACGATGGTGATGTGTATAAAAAACTGAAGAGGAAATAAAAGAGTAGCAACCTACGGTTGCTACTCTTTTATTTTATTTGATAATCTAACCATTGTGTATACAATGGTTAGATTATGCTGATACACTTATCGTTTAACAACTAACAACTAACAACTAACAACTAACAACTAACAACTAACAACTAACAACTAACAACTAACAACTAACAACTAACTATGAAAACAGTATTGAATGTAAAAACTGACGTAGAAGTAAAAAAGCAGGCGCAGGAACTTGCCAAGCACTTGGGTGTACCGCTGTCTACAGTGGTCAATGCCTACCTAAAAGAATTTGTGCACTCAGGGGAGTTTACACTGCGGCGTGAGCCTCAGTTGCGCCCAGAGGTTGCGAAGCGTATTGATGCAGCGGTCGCAGAATCAAAGGCAGGTAAGAATCTTTCACCTGCGTTTACAACGGTGGAGGATTTTGCAACCCACCTTAATTCATAAGCTTCGCATGAAACTCATTTCTGATACCAGGTTTGAAAAACAATATAAAAAGTTACCTGACAAAATCAAGAAGAAGTTTATTCAACGAGTAGGGATTCTAGTTACTGACGGAAGAAATCCATCTTTGCGGGTACACACTCTTGCAGGCAATAAGTATCCCATGAAAAGTATGAATGTTACGGGAGATTATAGGGCTCTCTTTATAGTTGAGAAGAATACAATAACGTTTTATAACATAGGAACACATAGTGAGTTGTATCAGTAGTGCAAAAAATAGCACCGGCAGGTGCTGTTTTTTGTTGCAGTGTACGCACACTTAGTAATCCAGTGTGCATGTCAGGAGCATATGGGTCCAAGTCACACCATTTGACACAAAACCATACATGCAGTCTGTGAGTTTTTGTCTAGGCACAGAATATTAGCAATGTGGTACTATGCTACCCATATGAAAGATATGTTACAGGCAGTAGTGTTTGGAGGATTGTTTTTAGTACTGTTCCTGCCACTATACGTGGAAAATGATTTTTTCTTCCCGTTTATTACTGGTAAAAACTTTGCCTTTAGAATACTAGTAGAAATAGTGTTTGCTGCCTGGGTATTGCTTGCGCTATGGGATGTGCAGTATCGACCAAAATTTTCTTGGATTCTTCCTGCGTTTGGAAGTTTGTTAGTAATTATGTTTGCTGCCAATGCTCTGGGTGAGTACCCACTAAAGAGTTTTTGGAGCAACTTCGAACGGATGGATGGATACGTTACATTGGTGCATGTATTCCTGTACACATTGGTACTTGGAAGTGTACTGACGACACATAAGCTGTGGTCGTACTTTTTAAATACTACTGTCGCGGTGGCACTGGTGGTGGCACTGTATGGTCTGGCCCAATACACTGGAGTTATTGAAGGGGGACGTGACCGAATTGACTCGCGCTTGGGTAACGCCGCCTACATGGCGGTATACATGCTTTTCCACTTATTCTTTGTTGGATTCCTGGCGGTGCGGTCAAAGGTCACTCTGCATCAAGTACTCTACGGAGTTATAGGACTTATTTTTGTGTATACGCTCCTGCTTACTGGTACCCGAGGTACCTTCATTGGATTTGTTGGAGGAATAGTAGCAGCAGTCACCTACATCGCACTGTTTGGACGAGGTGTCCCTGCACTTCGTACGTATGCAACGGGAGGACTCATCACATTGGCGATTATAGGCCTCGTCTTTGTGGCTGTGAAAGATACTGCCATGGTACAAAATACTGGACCACTGGCCCGTATTGCAAACATTGACCTTAAGGCTGACCTTGTGGTGCGTGGCACTATCTGGGGAATGGCGTGGGAAGGGGTGAAAGAGCGACCATTACTTGGGTACGGGCAAGGGAACTTCAACTACGTTTTTAATGAGAAGTATGACGCTTCATTGTATGCCCAAGAGCAGTGGTTCGACCGGGTACACAATATTTTCTTTGACTGGCTGATTGCTGGAGGGCTCTTAGGATTCATCGCGTACTTCTCGATTATGGCAGCTGCGTTATTCTATCTCCTGATAGAACCAGTGTTTCTCAAGCGGGAATCAAAGTTTACCGTAGTCGAACGAGCAGTGCTTACTGGTCTTCTCGTAGGATACTTGATGCATAACTTGGTTGTCTTCGACAACATCATTAGTTACATCTTTTATGGAACCGTGCTCGCACTCATTCATGCCCGGGTAGCAAAACCTGTTAAGTCAGTTAATGCATATACGATGGAACCAGTACTGATTACACAGTTTGTAACACCGGTTATTATTATCATCACTGGGTTTGCAATCTACTTCATCAACCTACCAGGCATGCAAGCTTCTGCAGACGTGCTTGATGCACTGCGGGCACAAGATCCACAGGAACTTCTTGCAGAGTTTCGTAGTGCTATCAATAGAGATTCATTTGCCAGGCAAGAAATAGTTGAGCAGCTTGCACAGCAAGCGGTGAATGCTTCACGTAATCAAAACCTCTCGCAAGAAGATCGTGCAAGCATTATGCAGCTGGCAGGACTTGAGTTACTCATATTGCTTGATGAGAAGCCAGGAGATGCCCGTCTGCACAACTTCATGTCGTCGTACTATCGTTCTATTGGTGTAATACCAGAAGCACGAGAGCAGGCTGCTCTCGCCGCCTCTCTTTCACCAGAAAAGCCAGCCCTCATCTTGGAACAAGCACTCATTGAGCTGCAGGAAAATGATATAGAGCTTGGACTAGGCTTTCTTAAGCAGGCATTTGAACTCGAAGAGAAAAATGCGCAGGCACGTATATTGTATGCTGCAGTATTGATGCGTACGGGTGCTACACAAGATGCTAAAGCATTGCTCACCGTTGATGAAAAATATATGACCCAGTTTGCACTCAATGACTACGCACTTGCATCGACAGGTATTGCAAAAGACTATGAGTTCCTGGCGACACTCTTTGTGCTGCGTGTAGCAGAGGATTCTGCTAATGCACAGTACCGAGCAAGTCTTGCATCTATCTATCACCAACTTGGAGACACTGACAAAGCAATTGAAATACTGGTCAAAGCAAGTGAGGATATTAAGACGTTCGCACCGACAGCTACTTGCTTTATCGCAAACCTAGAAGCCGGAAATGCACCAGAAGAAGGCTGTAATGAATAATACATGGCACTGTCTATACAAAAAAATCAATCATTGCAACCGTACACCACTTTACAAGTTGGTGGTGATGCCCAGTATTTTGTGGAGGTAGATTCTGAAGCGTCACTAGACGAAGCAGTCGGGTATGCCCAGGCGAACAATCTTCCCGTAACCGTACTTGGAGGTGGTTCAAACGTGCTTATTTCTGAAAAAGGTATTCAGGGATTAGTCATCCGCATGTCCATTACAGACGTCGTAACGGAAGTAATTGGGCACCGGGTGCTACTGACTGCTTCGGCCGGAATGGAGCTTGACGACCTAGTAGCCCATGCAGTAGCGCATGGGTATTGGGGTCTGGAAAACCTGTCGCATATCCCAGGGACAGTGGGTGGAGCACCAATCCAAAACGTTGGGGCATACGGTGTAGAAGTGCAAGACGTCATAGAGTCTGTGCGTGTCTACAATATGCAAGCTCGAAAATTCCAGGCCCTAACTCCCACTGAGTGTGAGTTTGAATATCGTAATTCCTTGTTTAAAAAACCTGAAGGGGCACAGCATATTGTGGTAGCAGTCACGTTTATCCTGACAACAAAAGCAACGCCGCAACTTTCGTACAAAGACTTGCATACTCGGTTTGCCGATGCACAACCGACACTGGCAGACATCCGTCAAGCAGTTATAGAAATCCGTGCTACTAAATTCCCAAACTGGAAGATAGTAGGTACCGCAGGATCATTTTTTAAAAATCCAATCCTACCACAAGAAAAGTACGAAGCACTATGCGCGAAGTATCCAGGTCTTCCTGGGTTTGACGTTGGTGATGGTCAAACGAAGGTGCCACTGGGATGGATACTCGACAAAGTACTCCATTTGAAAGGCTACGGAAATGAAAAAGTAGGGACCTACCAAGAACAGGCACTGGTCCTTATAAATAAAGGCGATGCTTCAGCTGAAGACATCTCATCATTTGCAGAAAATATTATACAAAAAGTATACGAGGCTACAGGAATAGAGGTACAGTGGGAAGTGACGAAACTTGGTTTGTAGCAAGATGATGGAGATGAAAAAAATAAATGAAATTTTTTAAAAGTTCATTTGTTTTTTTATCCACTACTATGCGCATAAAACTTCTTGTGTTCATGCGCTACAGACGTAATACTATACGTAAGCGACATTCTCTCCCGATTAGTTCTTTATATGAGAGGTCACGGTCGAACTTTATTTATCAACTCTCATCACACACAATAAAATATGGCAGCAAAAAAGAAAGCAGTGAAAAAAGCTCCTGCAAAGAAGGTGGTCCGTAAGGTAGCAAAAAAAGCTCCAGCAAAGAAGAAGGTGGTAGCAAAGAAGCCAGCAAAACGAGCTGTAAAAAAAGTTGTAAAGAAAAAAGCACCAGCTAAGAAAAAAGCGGTAGCAAAGAAGAAAGTAACGGCAAAAAAGGTAGCCAAGAAACCAGTACGTAAAGCAACCAAAAAAGCTCCTGCAAAGAAAAAGAAATAATTTTTCTACCCAGGCGTAAAACAAAACTCACTCTTTAAAGTGGGTTTTGTTTTTTTTGAATCTAATCCAGTTGCACGTGTAGGGAAGAATAAATAGTCGTGCAGGACAGCCTCTTTTAGAGTGGGGTACTACCCAATACACTGTGGTGCAATACGTAACTACTTTGATTCAAACTACTTACTTCGTCAAGTGTAGGGAGCATACTATTCGTGGTATGATGGCGACATTATGTCATTTTTAGACCGTTTTTTTGGACCTTCCTATGAGAAGGAGTTGCAGGCTTTACAGCCTATTGTCGATACTATTAATAATCTTGAATCACAATATGAAAGTATTGATGATGCAGACCTTGTAACGACTGTCCAAGCCCTTAAAAGTAAACATACCCAAGGAGCTACCCTAGACAGTATCCTTCCAGAAATGGCTGCATTGACCCGTGAAGCTTCAAAAAGGACGCTGGGCTTGCGGCATTATGATGTCCAGCTGCTGGGCGGTATTTTGCTCCACCAGGGAAAGATTACTGAGATGCGTACAGGAGAGGGTAAAAACCCTGGTAGGGACCATCCCAGTGGCTCTGAACGCCCTTACAGGCGAAGGTGTGCACGTGGTGACTGTCAATGATTACTTGGCACGGCGTGATGCTGTATGGATGGGGCAGATATACGCTGCACTTGGTCTCTCTCTGGGGATTATCAATCACGACGAGTCATACCTCTACGACGTAGGGCATACTAATGTTGATGCTGACCGTGATGCACTTGGATCGCACAAGGTGTTCTATGAGTTCCTTCGTCCGTGTACTCGGACTGAAGCATACGCAGCAGATATTACCTACGGTACCAACAACGAGTTTGGATTTGACTATCTCCGCGACAATATTGAATTTGAAAAAGGCAGTCTTCGACAGCGAGGGCATGCGTTTGCCTTGGTGGATGAAATCGACTCTATCCTGATTGATGAGGCACGAACACCGTTGATTATTTCAGCCCCAGCTGAATCAGGAGAAAACCTCTATATGACGTTTGCTGGTATCGCTCGACAATTAAAGCTTGAAGAGCATTACGAGCTCGATGAAAAGATGAAGGCAGTAACCCTCACTGATGCTGGTGTTGAAGCGGCAGAAAAAATGCTTGGTATAGACAATATCTATACTGATAAAGGCATCAAGTATGTACATCATTTAGAAAATGCCGTACGTGCCAAAGGTCTGTATACACGGGATAAGGAATACGTTGTGCGTGAAGGGGAGGCAGTCATTGTGGATGAGTTTACTGGACGTATGCAACCAGGCCGTCGGTGGTCAGATGGACTCCATCAAGCAGTGGAAGCAAAGGAAGGTATTACTATCCAAAGAGAATCGCGTACCTACGCATCTATTACGTACCAAAATTACTTCAAGCAGTACGGAAAGCTAGCCGGAATGACAGGGACTGCATTGACCTCTCTAGAAGAATTTTACTCAGTGTATGGGCTTGACGTAGTACCGGTACCAACCAACCAGGAAGTGAAGCGTATTGATGGAAATGATCTTATCTTCCAGACTGTTACCGGAAAGTATCAAGCAGTGATCACAAAGGTAAAAGAGATCACTCAAACTGGGCAACCAATACTCATTGGTACTGCGTCAATTGATACAAACGAAGACCTTTCTGCTGCGCTTACCAAGGCCAACGTACAGCACGAAATGCTCAACGCAAAAAACCACGAACGTGAAGGTGAGATTATTGCTGATGCCGGAAAGAAAGGGATGGTGACATTAGCCACAAACATGGCAGGACGTGGTGTCGACATTAAGCTTGGTGGTATTGAAGCCACTGCAGAAGAGTCACAAGCGGTTCGTGATCTTGGTGGACTATTTGTACTTGGTACTGAGCGGCACGAAGCGCGCCGTACTGACAACCAGCTGCGAGGGCGGTCAGGACGACAGGGAGACCCGGGAGAAACCCTCTTTATGGTTTCCATGGAAGACCAGCTTATGCGCGTGTTTGGTGGTGATCGAATCAAGAGTCTGATGGGTACATTTGGTATCCCAGAAGATCAGCCAATTGAAAATCGAATGATTAGTAAGCAGTTAGAGACTGCCCAGTCACGCATTGAAGGCTTTCACTTTGATGCCCGTAAACAGGTGCTCGCGTATGATAATGTTCTTAGCCAGCAACGACAGATGGTCTATGAGCGCCGAAATAAACTTCTCAAAGGCCTACCAGAAGAGGTACATGCAATCCTGACAGAGGTTATAGAAGCAGTACCAGAAGCAGAAGCAACTATCAACGCAAAAGCAAAGGAGTACACTCCCCAAGAGTGGGATGAGCTCACACGACGATTGTGTTTACAGATGATAGACATGCTCTGGGTTGAGCACTTAGAGGTTATGCAGTACACCCGTGCTAGCGTAAACCTGCGTGCCTACGGACAGCGTGATCCGCTGACGGAGTATCGAAAGGAAGGTATTCGATTGTTTGGGGAGATGCAGGAAATAGTACTCCATCGTATTGCTGAAGTGATTCCAAACCTCCAGTCAGCAGCACTGGCCAAAGAAGAAGAAGAGATGAAGAAAGCTCGTGCATTCGCACGACGAGCTGGTGGAGATAAAGCGACTGCTACAAACCAAAAGCAACAACCGCACATCCGTGAGAAGACACCGAACCGAAACGACATGGTCAAGATAACCAATGGGACTGAAGTAAAAGAATTAAAATTCAAAAAAGCCGAACCCTTACTTGAAGAAGGATGGAAAATAGTTGCGGCCTAGAAGATAAAAAAGCTACATTCAAACTTCTAACGCAACCCCCCCCCTACTCAAATCAACCCCCGTCTCCTGATAAAAAATCTCATAGGGTGTATACCCACCCAGTCTCTTCCTTGGTCTAGAATTAATTAAATACTCCACCGCCTGTATATCTTCATCACTCAGCTTAGCAAAGTCTGTTTTCTTTGGATAGTACCGTCGAAATAATCCGTTATCGTTCTCATTATGTCCACGCTCATAAGAACAATACGAATGAGCGAAGAAGACCTCTATACCAAGTTCAGCGGACAATGATTTATAATTTAGATTCTCTGAACCTCGATCACGGGTGAGAGTGATGAGATACTCATCTGGTAGTTCTGACAGTCTCTTTTTCAAGACACTGTCACAAGAGGCAGCGGTACCGTCTTTAGTCTTCCCAAAGAACACAATCCCACTTCTTCTTTCACTTATACTTTTAATCCGAGCTTTGCTTTCACGAGAGACTACGGTATCGTCTTCCCAATCACCGATTCGTTGTTTTGTGCCCACAACAGAATCTCTATCCTCAATGGACGGCAAAGATGCTCTACGCTCTAGTTTCTGGGCTTTTCTAGCTCCTTTGGTAGCTCGACGTTTATGACGGCGGGGAAGACATTTCCGTAGGTCCACACACCCTTCTTTGAGAGTACCATTGCCCCCTCGGTAGAATTGATCATAGACATACTGATAGATGGCTTCATAAGAAATTCTCATCTCTTTATTATCTGGGTATGCAAGAGGTAACCTAATCTCTATCTGTTCTGGTGACCAATGAATCTTAAGTTTTTTGACAACGTACTGCTTGAGAGCTTTGTTGGTCTCCATCTTTGATGATCGACCTTGTTTCCTTCGTTTCTTATCAGACTCGCTTTGGACTACGTCAGCATTATATCTCCCTCTACCTTTCCTTGGTCTACCTGTTATTTCCCGAGAAATAGTTGAGGTTGGTCGTTTTAGTTCTCGAGCAATGGCTTTAATGCTTTTTAAGTCAGTACAGTATCTATTTTCAATGAGTACTCTTTCTTTATAGGTAATTCGATTAAACGTTGTCTGTTTCATAAACTAAACATATAATTAATGTTTAGGGGTTGCAATTATTTCTTGAACTTAGGAAACACCTGCTTGCAGCAGGTGTTTTTTTTGGTATCATTATCCGTATGAAAATCATCACCAGCATCTTAGTGACTGCTCTGGCATTACTGCTCACGTCACAGGTACTTCCGGGTATTGAAGTTACCGGTATATACCCAGCACTGATTGCAGCGTTAGTACTGGGCATTCTCAATGTCATTGTAAAACCAATTCTGGTTATCTTGACACTCCCCATCACTATCCTGACACTAGGACTGTTTATGTTTGTGATAAATGCAGCTCTGTTTATGTTTGCCGCCTCGTTTATAGATGGCTTTGGTGTAGACGGATTCGCCTGGGCACTACTTGGCTCGCTACTTGTTTCTATCAGTAGTGCGGTAGCAAATAACTTTATAAAGTAGTGCAATACTTCAGCTCCTATGTCTGGGCAGGACTGTTGGTTGCTCTGAGTGTTGCACTACTTGTGTGGGATGTCCCGATTGAATACCTTCGGGGGTTACTTTCAGGTATGAACGCCGTAAGCTATGGTGCATATGTCTTGATACTCACCGTAGCAGTCGTGTGTATGCCACTGACGGTGATGCCACTGATTCCAATCGCTGCGGGTATTATGGGTCCGTTTATGACTGCAGTGTTAAGTATTATTGGCTGGACACTCGGTGGAGCAATAGCATTCTTACTATCGCGTCATATAGGACGACCACTGCTAGAGCATCGTATCAATCTCCGTCCCATGGATAGCCTTATGGAAAAGATGCCCAAGCAGGCACACTTTTGGTTTATCGTCTTAGTACGGATAACCCTGCCGGTTGACCTGGCTAGTTATGCGCTCGGACTGGTAAAAAACCTTAGTTTTTATAGTTATATCGCTGCAACGGCTGTTGGCGTGTCATGGTTCTCATTTTCCTTCGCGTACCTAGGTGATGCCTTCTTTTCGGGTAACACTGTTGTGTTTGTGGAAGTAGCCTTGGCATCAGCTACAGTATTTACTGCTGCATGGTATATCCTTGGCCTCTACAAAAAGTGACAACACGTGAAAAATATGTTTTTATTGGGGAAAATAAATAGATTATATGTTTGTCGATGAATTAGAAATATACGCCAAGGCGGGGAGTGGAGGTGATGGAGTGGTCCGTTGGGCTCACGCTAAGTTTGTGCCTATGGGAGGACCATCGGGCGGTAATGGAGGAAATGGAGGGGATGTATACATCCGCGCTATTCGTGATCTGAACATACTCTCTCGATATACCGGAGCAAAAGACTTCATTGCAAAAGATGGCGATGCTGGAGGTAATGATTCAATGTGGGGGAAAGGAAGCAACGATATGTATATTGACGTACCGATTGGATCAGTCGTAACCGACATTGAACGAGGACAGGTTTATGAGTTATTTGAAGAAGGTGCCCAAGAGCGTGTTCTCAAAGGTGGACGAGGCGGTCTGGGTAACGAGCACTTCAAGTCATCAGTCAACCGGTCTCCCATTGAATCAACTGAAGGAAAAAAAGGTGAAGAAGCAAGACTAAAGATAGAGCTTTCTATCGTAGCTGATGTCGGATTGATTGGATTACCAAATGCTGGGAAATCCACATTACTCAATGCGTTCACCAACGCCACTTCAAAAATCGGTGCCTATGCATTCACGACTCTCCAGCCACACCTAGGAAACTTGTTTGGCTACGTTCTGGCTGACATCCCCGGTCTGATTGAGGGAGCCCACGAAGGCAAGGGTCTGGGACACAAGTTCCTGCGACACGTCACACGTACTAAAATGCTCCTGCATCTTGTTTCATTGGAGCATGAAGACCCGATTTCAGAGTATCATAAGGTCCGAAATGAGCTGACCAAATTCGATGTAGCCCTACAAGAGAAGGAGGAATGGATTATTTTCACTAAAAAAGACCTTGTAAATCAAGCTAAAATCGATGCTGTACTAGAGTCTATTGACATAACTAAGAATCGTGTGTTTGTAACTACCGAATATGACGATGAAACCATCAAAGTGTTACAAGATGCACTCGTCAAGCACCTTAAGGAAGAAAAGAAAGATCAAGAATCACTAGATATCAGAACCAATCAGTAGCATATGCTACTCTAGTTGAACTATGAATTCATACAAAACAACAGTTGGACTTGAGGTCCATGTAGAATTAAAGACAAAAAGTAAGATGTTTTGTGGATGCACCAATAATCCACATGCTTCAAAACCAAATATAAATGTGTGTCCAATATGCATGGCGCACCCAGGAACATTGCCGGTAGTTAATAAAGAAGCAGTACATTTTCTCATGCAAGTGGGAACTGCTATTGGTGGCACATTAGCAGAATATAGTGAGTTCGATAGAAAGAATTATTTTTATCCAGATATTCCTAAGGCGTACCAAATCAGCCAGTATAAATTTCCGTTTGTTGTTGGAGGCGAAGTTGCTGGGGTGAAGATTCGCCGGGTACACCTTGAAGAAGATACTGCGCGAAGTCAGCATGAGGGTGATATAAGTTTAGTTGATTTCAACCGAGCTGGAGTACCACTTATGGAATTGGTGACTGAACCCGTTATGCATGATAGACAAACAGCAACAGCATTTGCAAAAGAGCTACAGCTACTACTAAGAACACTTGGAGTATCCGATGCAAATATGGACAAAGGGGAGATGCGAGTTGAGGCCAATATTTCAGTAAGTACCACCGATGAGCTAGGAACACTTTCTGAGATTAAGAACCTCAACTCCATTAAAGTAATGGGGATGGCTATCGATTATGAAACCAAGCGACAAATTGAAGTATTAGAAGCCGGAGGGACGCTGCCGCAGGAGACTCGAGGCTGGGATGAAGCTAAAGGTGCTACCTTTAGTCAGCGCATCAAGGAAACAGCTGATGAGTATCGCTATTTCCCAGACCCAGATATCCCTAAGTTTAAACGGTCCGAGATTGAGGAATTCTCAGATACTCGTTTAGCCGAGATAACGGCAGAAACCCCTGATAGTAAGCGCTCTTATTACCGAGAACTCGGACTCCCAGATGAGCAAGTCGAGATAATTATCGGCGACACCAAGAGAGATATTTTCTTTAAAGAAGCGGCGTTACTTCTGGCAGATACAAAGAGTATTACCATACTAGGTAACTACTTTACTTCCGATGTACTAGGGCTGTGTGAGACTGAAGACTTGTCCATAGAGAGGGCCTCAGCGTCTGGATTTGCCGCGTTAGTAGACATGATAGGCTCTGGTGATTTAAACTCACGGGTGGCTAAAGATTTGCTCAAGGAGGTGGTGTTTGAGGATGCAGACCCCAAAAAATTAGCTACCCAAAGAGGATTGCTACAGCAAAACTCCGAGGCTGATCTACTACCCTTAATTACGCAAATTATAGCTGATAATGCGGTTGTAGCTACTGAATATAAAGCCGGTAAGGATTCTGCCATCCAGTTTTTAATTGGACAAGCTATGAAACTAACCAAAGGGGCTGCAAATCCGGCTGTCTTGAAGTCTTTGTTTGAGAAAGAATTGTTGAACTAGTTGACCAACAAGATACTTGCATACGACGGCATAAAAACCAATCCAAAAGGATTGGTTTTTATGTATGAGTATGCACACTTGACGAAGTCTGCTGTTACGTCTGTATAGAACTTTGTGTCGATTGCATCTCTAGCCAATCCAACGTTTTCTGAGCAAAATATGGAGTATCCATCAATGAGATTATCCCCAGTGAGATTGTCGCCTTGCTCGTCATGCTGTATACTAATTCGAGCATGAACACTATAACTATCGATTCAAAAAAGTACGTAAAAGCAACCGATATTGCACGAGAACTCGGCTACACTGCAGATTACGTTGGTCAGCTTAGTAGAGCACGTAAAGTTGACGCCCAACTGGTAGGACGCAGCTGGTACGTGTCTGAAGATTCAATTCGTGAACACAAACAGTCACGCTACAGAAGCACAAAAAAAACCAGTAGAGAAACCATCACACAATCACTCGAGGCCAGAGATGCAGATTCTAAGAATTCATCATCAGCCCCTTTGATTGCTCATAAGGACCACACACGGCTGTCAGGAGAAAATCTGTACACACCGGCACCCTCTAGCAAAGAGTCATATTATTTTGCTGACGAAGCACCCTTGAGCCCTGAAGGTGCCTCTAAAATCAAAACCGGTCGTCTTCCAGTTTCGTTTGGTGATGCCCATACAGTTGAGATTACCTCAAGCTCTGGGAAATACAATTTTAACCTAGCAGATAATCCTGAATTACGCTTCTCAGGCTCTTTGTCAATATCCGAAGTTGAGGATCAATTATCTGCAGACAAAGAGTTAGGTAGTATACCGATGGAAGAACAAGAAGATGATAGTGAAGGTTCTGTAATAGCTATCAGCCGGAACGTTACAGCGAACGGTAAAAAGACTAAAACCAGCAAAATAACGAGTAATATAGGTGTAAAACACCTAAAATCAAGCACAAAAAAGCACAAAAGGAAGCTTCCTGTAGAGCATAATACTACTGGTGTACTAGGGATGCAGCGGAGAAGAATTAGCGACATGAATCCATTAGGAGGCACTCTCAAGATGGTTGTTCCTTCAGACAAGAATTCCATTTCAAATTTTGGTATCTATAGCATTCTGCTGTCGATACTCGTATCATCTGCTATTTCAGTGTTTTTATTAGGTCTTGAAGCAACGGTATCTTTAGATGGTTCAGCACTGGTCACATCGTATTCATTTGAATTTAGCACCCTGCTTAACGTGGTTTCTTTCGTGCAGTAACGCCATACTTTATTTTGACACGCACAAACACTTTTGTCCCCAAAGTGTTTTTTAGTTCTAAACGCCAGAATAGCTATATGATACATGGTATTTTAGCCTTAGTCATGCATACATGAAGCAATATATACGTATTTTTCCGGCAGATTGTCTATAAATGTTGAAGAATGAGAAATTATGTCAAAATGGGCAGTATTTATACGATGACAGCGCTTGTAAGAAAGCAGTATAACTAGTACAGGCTTAGGATTTGAGTATCTTTGATCTGTAATGACAAAATTAAATGCCTGGCATAAGTTATCCCCAAAATGACTAAAAATTGAGTCGATTTATAACCAGTATAGCTATAAAATATATAGTGATATTGTATGACTAAAGTACCTCAAAAGAAAAAGAATTCTAGAAAGTTTATTTCAACTCGTGAGGCAGCTTCTTTAGTTGGGTACACAACTGACTACGTAGCGCGCCTGGCTCGAGAAAAAAAAGTAGTAGCAAAGCAAGTGAACAAACAGTGGATGATCAATTGTGATTCTTTAGAGTCGTTTGTTCTAAAAACAGAAACTAACAAACGTGAGCGAAAAGAAAATCTCCGACTGCAGCGTTTACAAGAGCGGGCTCAGGTTCAGTCTGTCGAACAAGCTAGTGAGGCTAGACAACAGATTTCTCTTTCTGGTAAATATGCTGTTGCCCAAACTACGGTACTTTTTCTGTCTTTGTTTCTCGTAGCAAACTTGACGTGGTTTTCTGTAGAGTCTGAACTGAGTGTAAAACGATTGGCTTTTGGATTGTCATCAATCAGCACTCAGTTGCATGATGTTGTAGTTGCGCCAAGTGTGGAGCTACTTTCTCGGCTGGCGTTTATGGGACAGACCTCCGAGGCTGATCGAGTAGTTTCCAGTAATGATGTTGCAGCGCCAACTGTATTCGGGATACTAACTGGTAACACTAGTAGTTCAGTAACTGACACGCGAGAGCTAGCGGAGAACGATTTTCAGTTCGAATCATCAGTGTCATTCTTTGATGCTGCTAGAGAGCTATCAATACAAACCATTGTTGCTCTTGGAATTGATACTGTACAGACAGACAGTCGTCGAACTGCACAATTTCTTTTCCAACCAGTTGCTACTGTAGGACGTATGGCATGGTGTAGCACAAAATCACATACGCATTGGTCTTGTGAGGGTGCTAATACAGCAAGCACAGAGATTGCGATGGAACGACAAGCGATGGAAGATACACCAGCTCGCTTCTTAGGGACTGTGGCTGTAGATCCAGAATCATTACTTGCCAGTGCCGGCACATCATGGCAAACAGCCTGGTGCTCTGTCCGGGCATTGACTCCGTGGGAGTGTGAGACATCATCCCCTAATCAAACACCAATAAATACGATAGTGGTATTTACTCCAATCGCTACTTCTTCAGAACCAGTTGCGATTACTGAGGTACCACGTTCATCAATATCCAACGTAACCAATCGTATTTATTCAAATGAAAACGCAAGTAACAACATTACTAACCAATACTACTTCCAGCCAGTGATACAGGAAACAGTAGTTCGCGAAGTTCTTCCAGAAGGTGTTGGTCGTTCACGGGTGGTAACCCAGGGGTTCTCTCATATACAAACTAATCGTATTTTTGATACCAGTGGAGCGTTGTTAAATGGTCTTCGGTCAGATCTGGCTGAGTCTGTCTTGACCGATGAGCTATCAGTATCAGGCACAAGTATATTTACCGGTCCTGCTACATTTAGTAGCACCTTCTTTGCGACTGACCCTACAGCCAATAACACCATCGCTGGTTCGCTTGCCGTCGGGACTACTACTTCTTTAGATACCTTTACCCTTGATGGTGCTGCCTACCTAGCGCCACTGGCAAGTATAGCCACTACCACTAACCGTCTCTATAACACTGGAGGTACCCTCACCTGGGCAGGTAGTGCTTTTGCTGGTCCAAGCATAGGAACATGGGCGACTGATGGTACTAATGCGTGGCGTGCTACCGGCAACGTCGGCATCGGGACGACTACACCTGGCTCAAGACTTAGTGTCTCAGGCGGTGGTGTAATTGGAAGTTCCTATGCAGGTACCGCAGCCCCATCTAATGGGTTACTAGTACAAGGCAACGTCGGTATCGGCACCACCACTCCTTCATACAAGCTTGACGTCAACGGCACCGCCCGCTTCGTCAGCGCAGTCACTCTCGACTCAACCCTCGGCGTAACGGGAATCACAACCCTTACCGACCTCGTAGCCACCAACTCAGCGACTCTCGCTACTACCACTATCACGAACGCAGCTGTGAGCGGAACGCTCGACGTAGACGGTGCAACTATCCTTAGTTCAACCCTCGGCGTCACCGGCCTAACCACCCTAGCTACCACCACTGCTAACGGACTCATCACTGGCTCAGCTGGACTTACCATCGCAGGCGGCGACGTATCACTCCCAACTAACACCATCGACTCCAGCGAAATCACCGATGCCACCATCGTCTCCGCCGACATCAGTGCAACAGCCGCCATTACAGACGGTCAAATCAACGACGACCTAACCATCGACGGCGGAACCATCGACAACACCACCATCGGAGCCACTACGCCATCAACTGCAGTATTCACTACTGCTACCACCACTGGTGCCTTCACGGTACAAGGGGCTCTGGCTGCACTCTCAGCTACTATCACCAACGCCTTCCAAGCAGCATCAGCTACCATTACTGGACTGCTCACAACAGGTTCTCTAACAGTTACAAACACCGCCACGACTACCGACCTAGTGGCCACCAACTCAGCCACTCTCGCTACTACCACTATCACGAACGCAGCTGTGAGCGGAACGCTCGACGTAGACGGTGCAACTATCCTTAGTTCAACCCTCGGCGTCACCGGCCTAACCACCCTAGCTACCACCACCGCTAACGGACTCATCACTGGCTCAGCTGGACTTACCATCGCAGGCGGCGACGTATCACTCCCAACTAACACCATCGACTCCAGCGAAATCACCGATGCCACCATCGTCTCAGCCGATATCAGTGCAACAGCCGCCATTACAGACGGTCAAATCAACGACGACCTAACCATCGACGGCGGAACCATCGACAACACCACCATCGGAGCTGCTACGCCATCAACCGCAGTATTCACTACTGCTACCACCACTGGTGCCTTCACGGTACAAGGGGCTCTGGCTGCACTCTCAGCTACTATCACCAACGCCTTCCAGGCAGCATCAGCTACCATTACTGGACTGCTCACAACAGGTTCTCTAACAGTTACCAACACCGCCACTACTACCGACCTCGTAGCCACCAACTCAGCGACTCTCGCTACTACCACCATCACGAACGCAACTGTGAGCGGAACTCTCGACGTAGACGGTGCAACTATCCTTAGTTCAACCCTCGGCGTCACCGGCCTAACCACCCTAGCTACCACCACCGCTAACGGTCTTATCACTGGCTCAGCTGGACTTACCATCGCAGGCGGCGACGTATCACTCCCAACTAACACCATCGACTCCAGCGAAATCACCGATGCCACCATCGTCTCAGCCGACATCAGTGCAACAGCCGCCATTACAGACGGTCAAATCAACGACGACCTAACCATCGACGGCGGAACCATCGACAACACCACCATCGGAGCCACTACGCCATCAACTGCAGTATTCACTACTGCTACCACCACTGGTGCCTTCACGGTACAAGGGGCTCTGGCTGCACTCTCAGCTACTATCACCAACGCCTTCCAAGCAGCATCAGCTACCATTACTGGACTGCTCACAACAGGTTCTCTAACAGTTACAAACACCGCCACGACTACCGACCTAGTGGCCACCAACTCAGCCACTCTCGCTACTACCACTATCACGAACGCAGCTGTGAGCGGAACGCTCGACGTAGACGGTGCAACTATCCTTAGTTCAACCCTCGGCGTCACCGGCCTAACCACCCTAGCTACCACCACTGCTAACGGACTCATCACTGGCTCAGCTGGACTTACCATCGCAGGCGGCGACGTATCACTCCCAACTAACACCATCGACTCCAGCGAAATCACCGATGCAACCATCGTCTCAGCCGACATTTCAGCCACAGCGGCCATTACAGACGGTCAAGTCAACAACGATCTCACTATCGACGGCGGAACTATCAACGACACTACTATCGGAGCTGTTACGCCATCAACTGCAGTATTCACTACTGCTACCACCACTGGTGCCTTCACGGTACAAGGGGCTCTTACTGCACTCTCAGCTACTATCACCAACGCCTTCCAAGCAGCGTCAGCCACAATCACTGGACTACTTACCACTGATACCCTGGTTGTGACCAACACTGCTACTACTACCGACCTTATCGCCACCAACTCAGCCACCCTAGCCACCACCACCATCACAGACGCCTCTATTTTTGGGACGCTTGATGTCACCGGCAACCAAACAAACACCGCAGACCTCGCAATCAACGGCAACACCACCCTAGGAGACGCATCAGGAGATGCTATCACCGCCAACGCAGCAGCCTGGACCTTCGCCAACGACACCACCTTTGCTCTTAGTGGCGGAGTAGACGGTCTTAACTTCGACTCAAACACCCTGTCAATCGACGCGGCTAATAATCGGGTGGGGATCGGGACAGGGGCGCCACTTGGCAAAGCACACATATATACCTCCGACACTGGTTTAACAGCAGCTTCAACAAATGCAGACAACCTCATAATAGAAGAGAACAGTAGTGGAGGGATAACTATTCTCACTAGAAACACCTCAACAGGTAGTATTTACTTTGCCGATGCCGACCATTCTGGCTTAGGGCGTGTTACTTATAATCACGGAGATGATGAGCTGGGTCTAACCGCAGGAGGCGGAGAGCGCGTTACTCTCACTAGCTCCCTCTTGACAGTTAATCCATCAGGTACAGGGTTCGACGTAAACTTCAAGGGGCAGAACGACGATGATTTATTGTATCTTGATGGGTCTGCAGATAGTGTCGGCATCGGAGACACCACCCCAGACTACAAACTAGACGTAGCTGGAACCGCCGGCTTCGACGGACTCATGACCATGACCGGCTCAGCCGCCAACATCGCACTCGGCTCTAACTTCCTCTCTGGAGACGGAGATGATGAAGGTGTGTTTGTTGATAGTAGTGGAAATGTAGGGATTGGGACGGCGGCACCAGTAAGTCAGCTCACAATACAGAGGACAGAGAGTGCTTCTGGTGGTGATGGAGATAGTCAGGTTACATTAATTTCTAGCACTGGTGGTAACATAAGTTCAGGATACTCTATCGGTGGAATTGATTTTATATCAAACGATCTAGGAAACGCAACAACATCAGCTCAAATTAAAGCAATCGCAAGTGCTAGCCATACAACCTCTGTTCTTGATACCGACTTGGCATTTTTCACTAAAGAAGGAACGACTATCTCAGAAAAGATGAGGATCACTGACTCAGGCAACGTCGGCATCGGGACGACGAGTCCGTCGGCTAAACTTACGTTATCCACTTCCGATGCTACAGGCGACACTATTTTATTTGACAACCTAAGGACTTCTCAGGGTGCCGAAGATGTCTTTGGTTCTATTGATTTTTCTGGAAGCGATACGTCTGCAAACGCAGATGGAGTACGTGCACAGATTCGGGCAGAAGCGGCTACTGCTAGCGGGGCGGCTGACCTAGTGTTCTCAACAGCAAATGCTGCTGTAGCGGGAATAAATGAAATAATGCGCATTGACTATTTTGGAAGGATTGGCATTGGCACCATAACCCCCGCAGCACGCCTCTCTATCCAAACAAAAAGCACCATGGATATCCTAAATCTCTTTGAAACAAGTGGCACGGAAGTGTTTACTGTTTTAGAAAGCGGCAACGTCGGCATCGGGACGACGGCTCCTGGACAAAAATTAGACGTAGTAGGGAACGTAAAGGCAAACAATCTTTTTGTTGAGAATGATATTTTTCATGAAGGAGACCCAGATACTAAGTTGTCATTTACAAATAACAGTATTGGATTAGAAACCAGTGGTTCAGAACGTCTCAGAATAGACAGCTCAGGCAACGTCGGCATCGGCGACACCAGCCCTGACTACCTACTCGACGTAGCCGGAACAGCCGGCTTCGACGGCGACGTAACCCTCGGAGACGCCTCAGCAGATACAGTCACCGCCAACGCAGCAGCCTGGACCTTCGCCAACGACACCACCTTTGCTCTTAGTGGCGGAGTTGATGGTCTAAACTTCGATTCAAACACCCTGTCAATTGACGCGGCTAATAATCGGGTGGGGATTGGGACGGCGGCGCCTGAAGGTTCTCTACATGTTATGACTGACAGTTCTGGTAGTGTAACTGCAATTAGCGACGCTGACGATTTGGTAGTGGAGAGTGCCTCTAGCGGGGGTATTAGTGTTTTAACCGCGGATACAAGTAATGGATATTTACGTTTTGGAAGTCCAACAGACTCGGCTGGGGCTGCACTTCAATGGAATCTGTCTAACAAGTTATTTAGGATTGGCACAACTAATTCAGGTTCGTCAATAGAAATGGTTGTAGATAATAATACTGCGGCAATGACTCTTTTAAGCGGAGGCAACGTCGGCATCGGGACGAGTACTCCGTCGGCTAAATTAACAGTTGCAAGCAGTGATACCTCAGCAAACACTAGTAGTCAAATAAACTTGATTGGTGGCTCAGGCAACGCTTTAAGTGGTGATGTAATTGGAGGAGTTGACTTCTACTCTGCAGATTTGGGTAATATAAATTTAGTTACTAAAATTCAAGGAGTAGCAGAAGCTTCACACGTGAGTGGTTCCGTTCTTGATACAGGGCTTGCTCTGTATGTGACATCTGGAACAACAACTGGCGAAGCGGTTCGTATAGATAGTGCAGGCAACGTCGGTATTGGGACGGCGTCGCCAGCCCGACTCCTTAGTATTTCTGGTGATTCTGGTGGAGACTCTGGTACGGTGTCTACTCAAACTGGAATCCTCATCACTGACACTGGTAACTCTAACACTTGGGACATCACCAATCCTTTTGCGAGTATTGATTTTTCTCTACCAAATGAAGTATTTAGTCAAGTCCGTGCTCGGATTGGTCTTACTATGAACATTACAAACGGAAACCAGTCTAACCTCAGTTTCTTTACGTCCCTGGGTTCTGATGAGGCATTAGAGAGAATGACGATTGATAATAGTGGTAACATCGGCATCGGCGACACTACCCCAGACTACCTCCTAGACGTAGCCGGAACATCAGGTTTCGACGGACTCATGACCATGACAGGAAGTGCTGCCAACATCGCACTTGGTTCTAACTACCTCTCAGGAGACGGAGGGGATGAGGGGCTAGCAGTTGATTCAACAGGTGTTGTCACACTGTTTGCTGGCAACCAAGATATTACTCCTGACTCATCAGGCACCTCAGGACAATTGGTGATTGATGGAAATGGTTATAGTTCTGTTATCGCACTTGACGCTACTGCTATGTATATCGGTCATAATGCATCTAGTCGTGCATTGACATTCCAGACAGACGAAACAGACAGACTTACCATAACAGGAGCAGGCAACGTCGGCATCGGGACGACAAATCCTGGGGAAAAGTTAGACATTTCTGGAGGACGAATCTTGCTTGATAATGCTGAGTATTATTCATCGAGAGACTCTGGTGGTACAGCTAGAGGAATTTTATCGCTCAACGGAGATGACACCACAATATTACAAAGCCCATCTGGTAATGATATTTTCCTAAAACCAGGAACAGTAACTACTATGACATTGAAGGATGGAGGCAACGTCGGTATCGGCGACACCTCCCCAGACTACCTCCTAGACGTAGCCGGAACAGCCGGCTTCGACGGACTCATGACCATGACCGGCTCAGCCGCCAATATCGCCCTAGGCTCTAACTATCTCTCAGGAGACGGAGGTGATGAGGGTGTGTTTGTGGATGGGAGTGGGAATGTGGGGGTGGGGACGACGACACCACAACACGCATTACATATATATAATGCAGCTAGTAACGCAAGTGTATCTATTGATGGGTCATCATTTGCAGCACTCTATTTTACTGAGCGTGACCAAGCAGTAGATAATCGTAGGTTTTCTCAATCACTAACTGGTGGGAACCTCCGCTTCCAGGCTCTAAATGACGCAGGAGGCGGGGGTGGTGATTACATTGAGCTAGCTAGTGTCGGCAACAATATTACAGGTATCGAACTCTTTGATAACGCTGGCCTAACAAACCGTATTAGTACTGCAGGTGACTCATTCTTTACTTCAGGCAACGTCGGCATCGGGACGACGGCGCCTGATGGTTTACTCCATATTTACCAGGGAGCTAGTGGGCAGAGTGCAGCAGCAGCTGGCGGAGATGAGTTAGTGATTGAAGGTTCGGGGAACACTGGTTTATCTATCCTTTCACCAAGTAGTAACGTTGGTAGTATATATTTTGGTGACGAAACGTCGGCTGCTCGCGGTCGTATGCAGTACGACCACAGTGAGGATGATTTATCATTGTGGACACTAGGTTCTGAACGCTTAACTATCGACTCCTCAGGTAACGTCGGTATTGGCACCACTACCCCAGGTAGTCTCCTTACCGTAGCGGGGAACATGGAACTAACTGGTCTTTTCTATGACAGTGCTGGTTCATCTGGAATCTTTGGGGATGTACTACAGCGTGGTTCTTCTGGACTGACATGGGTTGCGACCAGTACGCTGGGTATTGGTGGAGCTGGTGGAGCTGATGACGACGACACTGTGGTGTCACGGACGTTTACTTCTTCTTCAACTTGGAATGCCTTAACTGGCTTGTCTGCCAGCACTACCGTGGGAGTGAGGTTGGATACGACAAACCTGGTGACAGGCTCCCTTTCCTTAATGGTTGACGGTGCAACCACCACCGTTTTGGCAGTAGGTGCCACCTTTGACGGGTTAGTGGTGGCTAACAGTACAGTGAGTGTGGTGGCAGAGGATGGAGCTTATTATGGCTTCGACGTCTCCACCGCCAGTTTTGTTGACAGCTTTGATGTGTCGGGGCAGGAGACTAATCCAGATGGCATCGCCTTCTCCCCCGACGGCCTGAAGATGTTTGTGCTGGGAACTGCTGGCGACGACGTCAACGAATACACCCTGAGCACCACCTTCGACGTCTCCACCGCCAGTTTCGTTGACAGCTTTAGTGTGTCGGGGCAGGATACTTCTCCAGTTGGCCTCGCCTTCTCCTCCGACGGCCTGAAGATGTTTGTGCTGGGATATACTGGCCAAGACATCAACGAATACACCCTGAGCACCACCTTCGACGTCTCCACCGCCAGTTTTGTCGACAGTTTTGATGTGTCGGGGCAGGAGAGTCAGCCTCGAAGCGTCGCCTTCTCCACCGACGGCCTGAAGATGTTTGTGCTGGGAACTGCTGGCGACGACGTCAACGAATACACCCTGAGTGCTGCCTTCGACGTCTCCACCGCCAGTTTCGTCGATAGCTTTGATGTATCGGGGCAGGAGACTCTTCCTCGAGATCTCGCCTTCTCCCCCGACGGCCTGAAGATGTTTGTGATGGGATGGAAGGGTGACGACGTCAACGAATACACCCTGAGTGCTGCCTTCGACGTCTCCACCGCCAGTTTCGTCGATAGCTTTTATGTAGGGGGGCAGGAGGCTAATGCAACTGACGTAGCCTTCTCCACCGACGGCACGAAGATGTTTGTGATAGGGATTGCTGGCGACGACGTCAACGAATACAATGTTTCTGGTCTCACCTCCTTCGGCACCTCCGCCTCCGCCCTTATCACCACCGAAGGCGACTTCGGCGGGGCCGACCTCGCCGAACTCTATCCAGTTACCGACACCAACATAGCAGCCGGTGACATAGTATCCTTTATAGACAATGACTCATTCGCCTTAACCTACGCCACTGCCGAATCATCATACGCCCTAGCGGGAGTCGTCTCGACGGATCCCGGTATTACCCTGTCTGACTCCACTGAAGGAAGGGAAGCTGTACCACTAGCGCTGTCAGGACGAGTCCCAGTTAAAGTGAATCTGGAAGGAGGACTCATCGTGCCTGGCGACCGGATTACCCCATCGAGTGTTCCTGGAGTGGGACGAAAAGCCACCCTCTTTGAACCGTCAATTGGAACGGCCTTGACTGCTTACAATCCAGAGAATCCAGATGAGCAACAGTTGGTCACGGTGTTTGTGCGACTAGAAGAGGGGGTTAATGTATACAACCTGACTGATACACTTTTTGCCGGCGCGTCTACAACTTTCATGATGCCATTAGCTACTACGTTTAGTACTACCACGGGGACTACAACTGAAACGGTCACTATTACTGAAAACATTGCGGTATCTATCTGGAACCGTCTGGCTGACCTTGCGAGTCGGTTTGTGGATGGTGTGCTTACGTTGGCGGGGTTAAAGGCTGAGAAGGTGGAGACGGTTGAACTTGAAACTACAAAGCTCTGTATCGGTAACACTTGTGTGGATGAAGACACTCTAAGGGCACTGCTTCAATCTGCAGACTTAGTTAACTCAGGATCTGAAGAAGATTCGGAAATTGATACTGAAACTGATGAAGAAACTTCCTCAGAGAACCAGCAAGAAGATGAAGATATAGAAAGTTCTGATTCAGATACAAATGATATCGTTGATACTCCTACTAATTCATCTGAAGATACTGATACTGCTGATATCGTTGATACTCCTACTAATTCATCTGAAGATACTGATACTGCCAGTCAGGATGACTTTGCAACAACAACTAACACGTATATAAGTACAGAAACTCCTACAACCTCAACAGACAACATACCAGAGGAAACAGATAACACTACGCAAATCATAGAAGAAACTCCTGAAGAATCAGTAACTGAAAATACGCCATCATCAAACGAAGAAACACCTTCAGAGGTTTCTTCTATGGACGATACTGACACATCTCCGTTACCTCCAGAACCTGAAGAAGAAACTCCTGAAGAATCAGTAACTGAAGATACGCCATCATCAAACGAAGAAACACCTTCAGAGGTTTCTTCAGTGGACGATACTGACACAGCTCCGTGACCTCCAGAACCTGAAGAAGAAACTCCTGAAGAACCTGAACCAGCAGTGGAAGAGGAACCAACACCAATTAACGTAAATACCAGTTAGTGTATGTATATTCGGATAACACAACAGAATATACAAAAGCTCACATCCATCTTCTTAGTGTTCATGTTCTTGCTCCCATCCTTCCTATACTCACCAAACATAGTTCATACATTAATCAGCTCCCCAATAAACTACCAAGGATAGATATTGGACTCAGCATCATCACCGGTAAGTAACGGAGATTACGCAATGACCTTCTCTCTATACACAGTACCAACTGGGAGAAGCCTTCTGTGTAAAGATAAAGAGTGGAGTAATGGTAAACGAACCAGGAGAATGTGCCGCATCCACTCCTGCACCAGACGAGGTAGACAATGAGACAGAAGATGATGCAGAGGAAGATATAGGAGACGAGGAACCAGCTGACGAGCAAGCTGAGACAGGAGGCGAAGCAGCAGATGAAGAAGACGAAGTAGTGGATGAGACCGAGGAAGATGCACCAGAGGAGGAAGTTGTAGCTGAAGCACCAGCTGAGGAAGAAGAAGACGAAGCAGCAGACCCAGTAAACGAAGACACTACTGAGTAGCATTAAGAAGCACAAACTAATACGCAGTACAAAAGCTCAAACCACACGGTTAAGTAACTTCGACAAAACACATACCTAGGACATCCGATGTCCTAGGTATGTGTTTTGGGTGCTATCTTAGGTTTCAAATTTCTCGCTGATGTTGTTGAACGACGAGTCTGAAATAATGCTTTCAATGGTGTGACTTTGTTGTTTTGGAGTCCCTAGTATTTGCTTGAGAAACTGAGTATGTAGTACTGAAGGAAAGTTTTTAGTACCTTGATAATCAAGATAGCTACTCCAACGATACGTATCTAGAACGTCTAGAGCCTTGGTGCAGTCTGTAACTCCACCTACTCGCCACTGTTTATGCAGTCTATCCAAAGGATTCAGGTGGATGTAGTAGGGGATATAGTTAAAATGAGCATCAGTCTCGATTAGGATTTTCTTGTATCTTCCTTGCCATAAGTAGCCGCTTCGGTCGTATTTCTCATTAAAAAACTTAGCATACCCCATGTTTACCTTTTTCATGAACAACGATATGTTCGCCAGGTCATCATCTACTGGTGATAGCAGTAGGTGATAGTGATTGTTCATCAGGCACCAGGCGTGTATATGTACTAACAGTTCACGTTTGGGCGCTGAGTCTAGAGTAATGCCTTGCTGGGAAATGGCGTTTGGTGCGTTATTTCGATTGTTGAACATATATAAACCTCTGACAAAACGCATTCGGTCGTCATCATTTTTTACAATATCTCGCTTCTCTACTCCTCGATTTAAGACATGATATATTTCCATAGAATACTCGCAGTATACCACACACCTAGGACATCCGATGTCCTAGGTATGTAGTTGTTTGGTAGAGATGTGGATTTTGGCGGGGTGTAGGAATGGGTGGTGGTACTTGAGGATAAAGATGGGTGATTCAATGCTTGAGTGCTAGAATACTAGTAGGAGTAACTAGTAATATATTGTATGGCACGAGTAGCAATTAATGGATTTGGAAGAATTGGGCGAACTTTTTTTAAGATGGCAATGAATCATCCTGATTTTGAGGTGGTCGCTATTAATGATTTAGGAGATATTGAAAATCTGGCGTACCTGCTGAGATATGACACGGTGTATGGGCAGAGCTCATTTGATGTGCAGACCAAAGATGGTGTGTTGGTTGTCGATGGTAGAGAAATTGCATTTATTCAGGAGCGTGACCCATCAAAGTTACCTTGGGGTACGATGGATGTTGATATTGTGGTTGAAGCAACTGGGTTCTTCTCAAGCTATGAAAAGTCAAAAATGCACCTTGATGCTGGAGCAAAGCGAGTAATTATCTCGGGACCAGTAAAAGATGATCCAGTAGCTGCCGGGATTGTGGGGGCAACTATATTAATGGGGGTAAATGACGAGGCTCTGTCCTCAGCAACCATTACTTCAAACGCATCGTGCACGACAAACGCAGTGTCTCCGCTGGTAGCTATTTTGAAAGATGCAATTGGTATAGAAAAAGCGATTTTAAATACCGTGCACGCCTACACGGCAACGCAAGGAATTGTTGATGGTCCGGCAAAAGATTTTCGTAAAGGACGAGCGGCAGCGCAAAATATTGTGCCGACCTCAACTGGTTCTGCCACCGCAACTACTCTGGCACACACTGATTTGAAGGGTAAGTTTGATGGCATTGCCATGCGTGTACCAGTCCCAGTAGGCTCAATTGTGGATGTGACGTTTATCGCATCAAAAAATACTACAGTGGAAGAGGTTAATAAGGCTCTTACTGATGCAGCTGCTGGTGAAAAGTGGAGTACACTCTTTGCTGTTACTGATGAACCGCTGGTATCTTCAGACATTATTGGCGCTCGTTTTGCCTCGATTGCAGATACTGCAATGACTCGGGTAGTAGACGGGAACTTGGTAAAAGTACTTGCCTGGTATGACAACGAAACTAGTTTCACTCATACGCTCATTGAGCATGTTGCAGCGGTGTCCCGGTTTTTTAATGTGAAAGCTGGCGAATAATACCTAGTGTATGAAACCAACGATATATTTTGCTACAGATCATGCAGGACTTGAGCTTAAAGACCTGCTACTTTCCTACGTACGAGATGAGCTTGGTTATACAGTTGTAGACTGTGGTCCAGTTGTGTATGACGCTCAAGACGATTACCCTGACTTTATTGCGCTGGCAGCCAGAAAGGTTTCAGGGAGTCCTAAGGACAGAGCAATTATTATCGGGGCTTCAGGACAGGGGGAGGCGATGGTTGCAAACCGGTTTCCTCATGTTCGGGCAGCCGTATTTTATGGTGAACCACTCACACCGCAGGTTGATGCATCTGGGCAGACTCTATCGATGGTCATGTCTTCACGGGAACATAATGATGCGAATGTACTTTCGTTAGGAGCACGATTCTTAACTGAGGGTGCAGCAAAAGACGCAGTTGCAACTTGGCTGGAAGGAGCATTCTCTGGAGACGAGCGTCATGTACGACGAATTAAAAAAATAGAACATGTCAATAAATAGTAGGCTACCCATTACTGTTGTGCCGTCATTGCCGGCACAATCCCTAGAAGAATTAGAATTGCTGGCGGCAGCCCTGAAAGGTATTGCTACTGAAATACAGGTGGATATGGTTGATGGGCAGTATGTACCCTTTGTCTCATGGCCTTTTACGGAAATCAATCCAACTGAGGACCTGTCTAAGTTAGCTGCATTCACTGATGATTTTTGTATCGAGGTGGATTGTATGGTCCTTAATCCTGAGCAATACTTAGACCAGTTTGCAGAAATTGGTGTCACACGGGTAGTCATTCATGTAGGAAGCACCCAAGCGTATGACGAGATAATTGCCCATGCACACCAGTATGGATACAGACTAGGATTTGCTCTGACAAATGATACCCCTTTGGATGTGGTCCTCAAGTACATCAAGCAGATTGATTATGTGCAGCTGATGGGTATTGCAGAAGTAGGGCAGCAGGGTCAAGCCTTTGATACTAGAACACTTGCACGAGTTCGCGACTTACGTGAGCGATTCCCCGAACTTGAGATTGCCGTTGACGGTAGTGTAAATGCCCAGACGATGCCACTGCTGTACGAGGCTGGAGTAACTCGGTTTGCACCTGGCTCAGCAATAGCTAAAACTCCTGACCCCGCCGCATCCTATAAACACCTGCGCTCATTAGTAACCTAAAAAACAAGTTATACTGTAGGTAGTATGCACTACGTATCACACACTGAAATAAAAAAAATAGAAGAGAAAGCAAATGATATTCGTCAAAGTATTATTGAGATGCTGATTGCTGCTGGTTCAGGGCATACTGCAGGACCGTTAGACATGGCAGATATTTTCGCACTGTTGTATTTTAATGTGTTGAAACATGATCCAAAAAATCCAGACTGGCAGGAGCGAGACCGTCTTGTCTTATCAGCTGGACATATCTGTCCGGTTCTCTACGCAACAATGGCGCATGCTGGGTATTTTGAAGTAGAAGAATTGCTTACGCTTCGTAAGTTTGGTTCTCGACTGCAAGGACATCCACACCGGGCGTCATTGCCTGGATTAGAAACCAGTTCGGGGCCGTTAGGAAGTGGTCTCTCCCAAGCGGTAGGTATGGCAATAGCAGAACGGATGGACAATCCATATACGTCTAAGTTTATATATTGTGTGACCGGAGATGGAGAGCTTAATGAAGGACAGATTTGGGAAGCAGCGATGCTCGCAGGCAAAGAAGAGTTGCACAATCTGGTAGTGATTGTAGACCGTAATGGTATTCAAATTGACGGATATACAAAAGATATCATGCCTCTCGAGTCACTAAGAGAAAAGTTTGAATCATTTAATTTTGATGTACAGGAAGTAGATGGTCACAATATCCGAATGGTAAATGATGCAATTGGCAAAGCCCAAAGCGTGTATGGGCAACCATCAGTGATTATTGCGCACACCATTTCCTCCAAAGGGGTTGATGTGTTTGAGCGAGACTTTAGGTGGCATGGTAATCCTCCCGGTAAAGGACCTGAGGATAGAGTACCTAAAGGAGAGCAGGCAGATGCTGCGCGTGAAAAGCTTCGAACATTAGGCGGTATGATTATTCCTTCAGATTCATAATATATGTTAGCAACCCACTTAGATAAAAGAGTATGTACACCTGAGGTTGAACAGGTAGCAAACCGCATTGGGTATGGGGAAGGTTTATTAGAGGCTGGTGAAAAAAATGCGAGTGTCGTAGCACTCTGTGCAGACCTTACTGGCTCTACGAAAACAAATATGTTTGCAGATGCCTTTCCTGAGCGATTTGTGCAGTGCGGTGTAGCCGAGCAAAATATGGCATCAGTTGCTTCTGGTATGGCAGCGATGGGCAAGGTTCCGTTTATTGCCTCGTACGCTATGTTTTCTCCAGGAAGAAACTGGGAACAGGTACGAACAACTATTGCGTACAACGATGCAAATGTGAAAATCATTGGTGCACACGCTGGTGTTTCTGTTGGTCCTGATGGTGCAACGCACCAAGCAATCGAAGATATTGCAATCATGCGTGTGATGCCAAACATGATTGTCCTGGCACCATGTGATGCTATTGAGGCCAAGAAAGCGACGTTAGCAGCAGCAGCTCATACCGGACCGGTGTATATACGGATTGCACGAGAGAAGACTCCTGTGGTCACTACTCAAGAATCTCCGTTTGAAATAGGAAAGGCCGAAGTGTTTTTGGAAAAGGAACCAGCCCATGAAAAAACTGTCGGTATCATTGTGACCGGGACGTTGGTACATCATGCACTACTGGCCGCAAAAACCCTCAACGAAGAAAGTATTGGTGTATCGGTTTTGCATATGGGTACCATTAAGCCACTAGACACCAAGTCCTTGGATGCATTTGCAGCAGCCCATGATTTCCTGGTGACTGTTGAAGAACATCAGGTTGCTGGTGGGCTCGGTTCTGCAGTGGCGGAACATGTGAGTGCCACTAATCCAAAACGAATCATTCGCATTGGTGTGCAGGACTCCTTTGGGGAGTCAGGTGAAGCTGAGGAGCTTATTGCTCACTTTGGTATGGATTCTGAGTCTATCATCGAAAAAATACGCAACACTATTACATAGACATTACAATAAAAAGGCCAGACATATATGTCTGGCCTTTTTATTTTGTTTGTTAGATCTTTGTTGCTTTGTACATCTCAGGTGCCTCATCTAAATGTTTCAAGAGTTGTTCCCGTGTGAGTAGTCCTTCTTGGGCTCCAATATACTGCACGACGTTCATTGAGTTTATCGGTCCCCAGGAAAGTGCTTCTGCCGGAGTCAGTCCTAAAATGATAGCAGTGGTGAAGGTTGAAGAGAATGAGTCACCAGCTCCCGTTCTATCAACCGGAGGGGATGGATCTGGATACATAGGCATGTGCCACGCCTGGTCATCTGCATCTACCACATAGGCACCTGCAGGTCCGTCAGTAATGACAGGCATTTTTGGCCCAAGTTCTTTAAATGAACGGATGAGTGTTGGTACGTCTTGTTCAGTAGTGTTCAGAATTGCCTGCGCTTCTTCTTTGTTACAGAAAAATATTTCCGTTACTTCGTACAAGGCTTTCAATTTTTCTGCTCCCAGTTTGATTTGAAATGTACCTGGCTGAAAGACAAGCTTTGTTTCTCGATGGGCTGCAACATACTTGGCAATTTCAAAGTGGTAGTCGATGCCATGTTCTCCAATTGAAGAAAAATAGATAAATCGAGGTGGTACTTCAAAGTCAGGCAGTACATATGGATACTGTTCGTGGTTAATAAGAATTGTTCGCTCTGGACCGTATCGCAGCACATAGTGATAATTCGTTTTCTTTCCTTCATGTACTTTTACATACTCAGTATGTACGCCTTCATCACGTAACGCTTCTAAACAGTCAGTGCCATTTCGGTCATGACCGAGGTTGGAGACAAGGGCAGACTTGATACCAAGTCGGTGGGCAGATACTGCAGCATTAGGTGAATTACCTACAGCATTTACTACCGTGACGTTCTTATAAGGTAACTTGTCACCAAAGTTCATCTCAAGTGTTTTGCGGCCCGTATCTAAGTTTTTTGATACGGTTGCGTTATCTGTATCTAGCTCGATAAATGCATCAACTACCATGTCGCCTATGGCGACGAAATCATATTGTTCTGACATATTCCAGAAGTATACCAGTGATGTGGACTACTAGTGTTTTAAAACGTTGATAGGAAATGTATAATCCAATTATGAATTACGCTGGCAAGAAAGGGTTTACACTCATTGAGTTATTAGTAGTGATAGCAATCATAGGTGTGCTCGCATCGGTTGTTCTGGCGTCACTTAATACAGCCCGAGGAAAAAGTCGCGATGCAGCACGGCTGGCGCAGCTTGATGAGGTTAGGAAGGCGCTACATGTGTACTGGTTAGATAATGGCACGTACCCATCTGAGTCAGTGGCTAATAATGGAAGTACAGGATATATCTGTAAGACGTGCACTGGAGGTATAAACGCAATACTTGATCAGTATATGGGGAGTGTGCCTCAGGACCCATCATATAATGGCAGTCATACTAATTCATCGTACTACTACTATTATGATGGTTATCACTTATGTGGAGGTACAACTCCCAAAGCTGTTGTGGCTGCAATTACTATGGAAAATAGTACGAACTCAAATGTGTCAGATGCTGGATGTGCCAGCTGGGGAGGTGAAGGCAGTATAGGTTCTACTGATTCGTATATGGTTGTGCTGGGAGAAGGAACTAACTAATGCCTATAAGGTATTGAGCTTTTCTGTGGGTGTGCTACTGTATTGCCCATATGACTACAAAACTAGAAGTTACAAAACGAGAAGACAGTACAGAAAAAGTACGGTCGCAGGGAAATCTGCCAGGGGTGGTATATGGTCCAAAGCAAGAGCCTATTTCAATTACTATCGATAAAGTAGTGTTTGAAAAAACCTTAGATATTGCTGGTGAATCAACAATTATCAACCTGGTTGGTCTGGGTGAAGACATTGAGGTACTGATACACGATGTGGCATTCAATGGTGAAAAAGGTGGTGTAGAGCACGTAGACTTCTATGCGATTGAACGTGGTAAGGAACTTACTACAAACATTGCCCTTGAATTCATTGGTGAAGCACCAGTAGAAAAAGATGGTGCAACGGTAACAAAGGTACTGTATGACCTAGAGGTTACGTGTCGCCCAAGTGACCTGCCTTCACAGATTGAGGTTGATATTTCCACACTCACTGATGAAGACTCACAGATTCTGGTAAAAGATTTGAAGATTGGTGCTGCGATAAAAGTAACGCTTGATGGAGAATCCGTGGTTGCATCAGTTTCAGCTGCTCGAGAGGAAGAGCCTGAGGAAGTAACTGAAGCAGTCGACATGGACGCTATTGAAGTTGAAGAAAAAGGCAAGGGTGAAACTGAAGAAACTCCTGAGTAGTACTAAGAGATACTCTGGTTTATGTAGTAAAAACAAAGCGCTCCTTGGGGAGCGCTTTGTTTTGCCTTTACGTACAAAGAGGTGATATACTAGTGGTATTATGCACAAAATTGCCGCACTGTTTCTTTGTCTGTCGATACTTATTCCCTATGCTGTTTCTGCTGAAACGGAGGATGAGCGACGTACTCGGATTGAGGCCCAGTTACAGACAGTAGAACGGCAAATCCTTCAACAGAGAGTGCTGGTTGACGATAAGAAAACTGAACGACAGTCACTTGAGCGTGACCTTACCATTATTGATGGTGAAATAAAGCAAGCCCAGCTTGGTATTCAAGCACGGTCCGCTGCAATCAGCCAACTATCAACGCAGATTGGTGATACAGAAGAGACTATTATTATTCTCAATGAACGTTTAGACAAACAGCGCCGGTCGCTGGCGGAACTTATCAGAAAGACGCAGTCAATAGATGATTTTTCACTAGTGGAGGTCATGCTCAGTAATGAAAAATTTTCTGAATTTTTCACTGACGTAGAAAGCTTCCGTGCAGTGAAGCAATCACTCAATGATTCACTTGGCGCACTGACGCAAATTAAGTCGGATACTGAGTTTGTAAAAAGCTCATTGGAAGATAAACAGCTCGATGAAGCACAGATGAAAATCGCCCAAGAAGCAGAAAAGGGAAATATTGAACAGCAAGAAGCAGCAAAGGAGCGAATCCTTACCGTAACCCAAGGTGAAGAAAATGCGTATCAGGCGTTACTCGTGTCCCAGCAAAAAACTGCGTCACAGTTACGTGCCCAACTCTTTGAGTTGCTTGGCGGGGGAGGGGCTATTCCACTTCCTGAAGCAATTGGATATGCGCAGGTTGCCGAACGTATGACCGGAACTCCAGCTGCACTAATTCTTGCCATTCTAGAACAAGAGTCAGCGTATGGGAGTAATATAGGTGGATGTACTATGGGAGATGTTGCGTCTGGTAGAGACATTATGCACCCTGATAGAGATAAGCCACCATTTCTAGTTATTGCCGCAACGCTTGGGTTTGACCCAGCAATCCAGCAAGTGTCTTGTCCGTTGCGACGTAGCGATGGAACCCGTATTGGATGGGGAGGAGCAATGGGACCGTCGCAATTCATCCCTAGTACATGGGCTATGTATGGAGGATTTAAGCAAGATAGTGCTGGTATCTATTCCTACGTACAGTCACAAGATGCAATTCGTACCTTGCTGAACAAGTCTGTTCCAGGCAGTCCGTTTATGAATCAGGATGCATTTTTAGCCACTGGGTTATTGCTTCGAGATAATGGTGCTGATGGTGGATACACAAATGATCGAATGGCAGCCCTGCGCTACTACGCCGGATGGGGAGGCGCACTACGAGCCGAGAATGCCTTTTATGGTGATGGCGTAATGAAGCGAAAAGCAAGACTTGATGGTGATATTGCAACACTGGGAAGATGATGCGTGAGTAGTGCAGTATCTCTGATATGTACGATGGGGAGTGTAGCGATAAAACTATGTACAGCATATAAGTAGACATTTTCTACTACCACAGGTTTTGCGTATGGATGCAAATACTATACGCAGTCACATCCTGACTTCTCACAAGAAAGAGGTTGTTGTTATTTAAATGTTTTCTGGTATAGTATTGCTCATTAACCAGGTCGCGTACTAAGCCGTGGCCGCAAAAAACATTTTATGAAAAAAGATATTCACCCAGAAAACTACCGAATGGTAATCTTTCACGATAACTCAAGCGAAGCTCGTTTCCTTGTGGGTTCTACTATTGCAACAAGCGAAACTGATACCTGGGAAGATGGTGTTGAGTACCCACGGGTAAACGTAGACGTTTCTAGTGACTCACATCCTTTCTATACTGGACAAGAGAAGGTTATGGACACTGCCGGTCGAGTTGAACGATTCAAGAACCGAGCCGGAAAGGTTGCAAACCGACGAAAGAAGAAAGCTTAATACGTTTGCTTCGAAGAATACAAAAAGAGTGCAGTATGCCTGCACTCTTTTTGTATACTAGAGAGCAGATTTATTTTCAATTGGTAAAATAGTTGAATATACAGTAGTATGTCAGAAACAGGATATGGAACACGACAACAATAAACTAGAGGAATTTAAAGAAGATCACAAAACACAGTATCTCTATACAGTGTATATGTCTGAGTTACAAAAACTCGAAGAGGCACAAGAACTGGCCGATTCTGACCCTGAGCTGGCAGAACTAGCAAAAGAAGAAATTGAAACATTACAAACACAACTTCAAGACCAGTTTGATGAAATGGATCGTATTACAGAGTCTGCAAAGGTAGAAGAGGCAAAGCCGTTTGGTGTGATGCTTGAGGTACGAGCAGGAGCAGGAGGGGATGAGGCTGCCCTGTTTGCTGAAGAATTAGCCCAGATGTACCTAGCCTATGCGCTCAATCAAGGTTGGCAAGCAACCACAGAAAACAAGTCAGTAGCTACTATGGGTGGATACAAAGAAGCTTCTTTTGAGATTCTTTCACCAGCGGTCTATGATGCATTTCGGTATGAGACAGGTGTGCACCGGGTGCAACGTATCCCAAGTACGGAAAAACAAGGACGAATTCACACATCGACGGCGTCAGTTGCAGTATTACCACTGCGCAAAAAGCCAAAGATTGTTATTGACCCAGGAGATATTGATATGGAGTTCTCGCGCGCCGGTGGCGCTGGAGGGCAGAATGTAAACAAGGTTGAAACTGCCGTACGAGTAGTACACCGACCGACAGGAGTTGATGTTCGGTGTGAATCGGACCGGTCCCAGCTAAAAAACCGTGAAAAAGCCATGACAATGCTTATTGCAAAGCTTGAAGCAGCATTTGAAGAAGAGGAAGCTCGAAAACACTCTGAAGTACGAAGTAATCAAATTGGGACAGGAGACCGTTCAGAAAAAATTCGGACGTACAACTTCCCACAAAACCGTATTACAGACCATCGTATTAAGGAATCATGGCATACTATTGAAGCTACCCTTGGTGGAGACTTACAGCCGATTATTGATGCAATACAGAAAGCGCAGTCAGAAATGTAGGAAGTCTAAAAAGGAGGTCTTGGCAGAGGCTGTCTGTATTAGGTCTTGAGCGGTGTGCTATTGCACGCCTATATCCCTTGTGGTACTATTCCCGCGTTGCGCTCATGGGCTTTTTTTATAAAGCATTGAGCACACTCCAGACACATCCAAACTGTCAATAAGGCTCGTGTATTGATTTTAGATCAATACCTCGATGTATCTTTATACACTAGTTTACTCATTAATAAGGACAGTCTGGATAAGTCACTGTCAAAAGACTCACCACAAGAAATTAGTAAAATAAACTTGTTTCGGGTTGTCGTAACAAAAAATATGGTCGCAAAACTTCGGTTCGTCCTCTTTGAACAAAAGTTCAATTCGGACTCCACCTCGCTTTGCACCACATATTTTTTGTTACTTTGAACTCCGATGAGTCTTTGGACAGTTCCAAAATAATTATATGTCAACAGAAAACAATACAAATCTGATCGAACGTCTGTTTAAAGCCGGTGCGCACTTTGGCTTTTCAAAGAGTCGACGGCACCCCTCAACAGTACCGTTTATATTTGGTTCAAAGAACGGAACTGATATTTTCGATTTAGAAATAACAGTAGAACAAATTGCAGCTGCAAAGAAGGTTCTTGCAGAAGCAGGTGAAAATGGCAAGAAAGTACTTTTTGTTGGAACCAAAGAAGAGGTTTCAAAGATTGTAAAAGCTGGTGCAGAGAAGATTGAGATGCCATTTGTTGCCAACCGATGGATTGGTGGAATGCTTACAAACTACTCAGAAATCAAAAAGCGAATTGAGCGACTTAAGACACTTACTGCAGAACGTGAGTCAGGTGAACTTGAACGAAAGTACATCAAGAAAGAACGAGTTGTAATCGGAAGAGAAGTTGATAAGCTAGAATTTAATTTTGGTGGTATTAAAGATATTGAACGGATGCCAGCATTGCTCGTAGTCATTGACCCACGTCATGACTTTATTGCCGTGCAAGAAGCAAACGATCTTAAGATTCCGGTTGTGGCAATCATGAGTTCTGACTGTGACGCGAGCAAGGTGCAAGCACCAATTATGGTAAATGATGCACTGACAACCAGTGTAGAACTTGCACTGGCTGAGCTTACTGATGCGTATACTGAAGGACGAGCTAAGTACACCCCTCCACCAGCTCGACCAGTCCGACCGGCACGAAGTGAAGGTGGACGACCAGTACGACCACGTCGAACATTTGACCGTCGATAGTCTCTTTGGTAGGCACATAATTAATTCAAATAGATTAAGTACATTAAGTATGGAAATTACATCACAGATGATTAAAGACTTGCGTGAAAAAACTGGAATCTCAGTTATGCAGTGCAAGAAGTCGCTTGAGGAAGCTAATGGCGATATGGATACAGCCCTTATTATCCTAAAAAAGAAGCGAAGTGAAGCAGCTGAGAAGAAAGCTGATCGTGAGATTGGTGCCGGTACAGTTGGTTCATACATTCATAATACAAACGAAGTTGCATCACTTGTTCTTCTGTCGTGCGAAACTGACTTTGTATCAAAGAACGAAGAATTTGTTGCGCTTGCAAATGATATTGCTATGCACGTTTCTGCCATGAATCCAAAATACATTGGAAAAGATGAGCTTGACGAATCTATTATTGAGAAAGCAAAAGCAGTCTTTGCTGAAGAGGTAAACAGCAAGCCTGAAGATATGCGAGAGAAGATAATGGAAGGAAAGCTTAGTAGCTATTTCAAAGACCAGATTCTTCTAGAGCAACCATTTGTAAAAAATCCTGATACTACTATTGGAGAAATGGTAACTGGTGCAGTACAAAAGTTTGGAGAGAAGGTCATTGTGGCTCAAATCTCACGAATTAGTGTAAAGTAATGCACGAATCATGACTACTGCCATTTTGTATTTAGCAGGTAGCACATTGGCCCTAGGTATTATTGCCGGGGTCTTTCGGGTTGAAGATGCACGCGCAGGCAACCGGGTGATACTCGTGCGAGCTCGTAGTCTACTCGACAGAGTTGTTGTAGGAGCTACAGATAGGCTGTCTACGGTAGATACCTATCTTGGTAGAGGGTTCGCACGGCTTATGTTGCATTACGCAGCACACGGCCTTCTGCAGCGTCTGCTGTTGTTTCTGGGAAAAGTAGAGAAAAAAGTAGAGTATTTACTACACAGTAATAAGAAGGTGGCAAAAGAGATTCGTAAGAAAAAAGGAAAAACACATTTAGACAAAATAGCAGACCATAGAGAAGAAGTCGCATTAAGCGAGGAACAGAAGATAAAGATGCGTTCTCATGAGTAGTAGAAAAACCGTATCAGGAATGATGCGGTTTTTCTGTACCTGGAGGCACACAAGTTACTAAGTATAATATTTCACTTCGTTCAAATTCTACTAAGTACTCGCGATCCTAAAACAATGTTTACACATTGTTTTACTTCAGCTAGCAAGTTTGTATTCCTGGAGCCACACAAGTTACTAAGTATAATTTTTCACTTCGTTCAAATTCTACTAAGTACTCGCGACCCCGTCTCGCTTACAGCTAAAGCTGTATCGCTCCGACTTGGCTCCAGACACGTATCTGACGCAGGTCAGATACTAAAAAAGTCCCTGGCGGGACTTTTTTGTCTGGAGCCACCTGTCAGATTCGAACTGACGACCTACTCATTACAAGTGAGTTGCTCTACCAACTGAGCTAAGGTGGCGTATATTCTATTGTACTGACGTCCGACTCCTTCGTCACAGCAACTCACTTGTCACAAGTGGTGAAAAAGTATCACATACTCTTTCACCTCTACCAACTGAGCTAAGGTGGCGTATATTCTATTGTACTGACGTCCGACTCCTTCGTCACAGCAACTCACTTGTGACAAGTGGTGAAAAAGTATCACATACTCTTTCACCTCTACCAACTGAGCTAAGGTGGCGTATATTCTATTGTACTGACGTCCGACTCCTTCGTCACAGCAACTCACTTGTGACAAGTGGTGAAAAAGTATCACATACTTTTTCACCTACTCTAACTAAGTTATTTTATTGGGAAGCGGTTGCTCTCCATAAAGTCCCGCTATTATTGCAATTTTTGAAAAAATTGCAAGCTTTGTTGTGTTGTCTAGAGTGCATCTGCGGTACAAATGCCCACCACACAAATGAGTGGCCTTAAAAAGCTTTATTTTAGGCTAAAATAAGTATATACTCACCTCTACTATATGGAGAAACATACCAATACATCTCACTTACTTCCATATGCGCAACGTTCTGACTTCAGAGTTGGACGCGCACCTGATCTTTCTGGAAAAGATAGGCGCTTTTATCGTTTTCTAGAAATCCTTCCTGGAGTTGCAGCGTGGACAACATTGCTTGGTGTATTGTGGATGTCAAACTATGCGCCATTTATTGCGGCGTATTTTATTATTGGGTTTGCAATCTACTGGGTGCTGAAGACGGCCTTTCTCTCATACCATCTCCGATACAACTGGAAGCGTCTTCGACACCATCTTTCATTAGATTGGGTTGCGATGGTTGAGAGATTTGAATTTGGCCACATGTACCAGATGGTAGTATTGCCATTCTACGAAGAGCCAGTAGAGGTGGTTGATGCAACGTTACAATCGTTGGCTGATGTTCGCTATGATAAAAAAAGTATTATTGTAGTGCTGGCAGCTGAAGAACGAGCTGGTGCACACGGTCAAGAGGTGGCAGCGGCGATGAAGGAAAAATATGGAAGTATATTTGGTTCTTTCTTAGTGACTACACACCCGAAAGATGTGCCAGGTGAAATGGCTGGAAAAGGTTCTAACGCAACCTACGCCGCAGAGCAGGCTCGAATAATACTACTTGATCCGCATGGTATTAGGTATAACCACACGCTAGTTTCTATTTTTGATATTGATACAGTATTGTATCCAGATTATTTTAACTGTCTTATCTGGCACTTTATGACGGCTGAGAACCCTTTGAAGACATCTTACCAACCAGTACCTATCTTCAATAATAATATCTGGGATGCGCCGGCTGTTGCTCGAGTTGTTGCAATGAGTAGTACCTTTTGGGAAATGGTACAACAAGAACGCCCAGAGCGAATGGCTACCTTCTCTTCACATTCTGTGAGTTTTCAAGCGCTCTATGAAGTGGGATACTGGCAGACCAATATGGTAAGTGAAGATTCACGTATTTATTGGAACCTGATGTTTGCAAACAACGGCGCCTACAGCGTGGTACCACTTTCGTATCCAGTTTCTATGGATGTAAATGCTGCTTCAACGTTGTGGCAGACGGCCAAAAATATATATAAACAGCATCAGCGCTGGACCTATGGAGTAGAGAATTTTTGTTATATTATTTACCACTTTACAAAGAATAAAAATATTCCACTACGTAGAAAGATCAAGGTCAGTCTTCAGCAGGCTGAGGGATATTGGTCACTTGTGACCAATCCAATCATGCTTTTCATTCTGGGGTGGGCTCCTATCTTTTTGGGTACGCCAGAATTTCATCAAACTGTTCTTGGGTATAACTTACCAATCTACGTTCGTGACTTGCTTATTTTTGCCATGTTTGGTCTGGTGATATCTGCAGTGATTTCTCTTACTATGCTTCCTCCTCGACCAAAAGGAAAAAGTCGTCTGAACTACATTGTGCTGGCACTGCAGTGGGTGCTGGTTCCAATCACCATGATTTTCTTTAGTGCTATCCCTGGACTGCATTCACAGACTCGTTTAATGCTTGGAAAGTATATGGGATTCTGGGTAACACCTAAATCTAGAAAATAATTTGTATGATACCAACACCTCATGTGCAGCCATTGCCGAGAACACACCGAAAGCTAATATTTATAGCGTCTCTTGTTCTGTTTGTTGTTTCGGTTCCAATTTTTGTATTCTACGCGACGGGGTATCGCTTTGATTTTGCCAGTGATGATACAAGTATTAAAAAGGTTGGAGGACTCTATGTGTCGTCAGAGGTGAGTGATATTGGTATGTATATTAATGATGAGCCGGTTACAGACATGCGTACGTTTCAAAATGCATCATACATACAAAACCTAGAAGCAGGTATGTATCAAGTCCATACACAGTCTGAAGGGTTGCAGACATGGGTAAAGAATCTTCCGGTGTTTGCACATTTTGTAACTGAAACTGAAACCTTCAATATACCGCAAGTGCCACAAATTCGTCTGGTGACTAAGTATCAGACAGATACTGCAGCCTCAGTACTGTTTGAAAACGCTACATCAACTGTGTTTGCATTTGCGTCTACGACCAACATATTTTTTCAAGCAACCACGACTGCCACGACCTCATATCAGCTCAATGGAGAGTATGTGCAGGTGCAGCAATTAGTTGCTTCCTCAACTGAAGAAAAGAAAGAGCTGGTTGCTAGGCAAGAGGAGAAAGACAGAAGGTCAGAACCATTTAACTTCGATGTTCCCATCCAAGGTCCGTTAGTAGCTACATCCAGCCAAGAAAAGTCGACATCTACCAAACAGAGGGATGATGTTCGTCTGTTTGGGTCACAAGGAGATGTGTATGCCCAGTGGGTAGGAAAAAATGATAGAATACCCTTTTATTATTGTGTGGCTTCTACAGAGGCTTCTTCCACAGTAGCGTACTATGGAGAACATGTGTACACATCGTTCGTCAGTGAGTATGGAACTACAACTGATCCTTTCTCACGCGCACTGGTGGTTGCTGGTAGGTACTGTCGTTCGACTATTAAGATTGATCGCCTATGGCAAAGTGTACAGTGGTTTGATTTTGTCCCAGGCAGTACCGACCAAATACTCATGCATCTCCAGGATGGCGTCTACGTTGTTGAGGTAGACGATCGGTCATGGCAAAACGTACAGTTGCTCTACCCAGGTCATTATCTTGAAGTAGTCCTCGATGGAAATAGAATATATATCAAGGATGATGAGTATTATTTAGAAATTTTTACTGAGTTACAGTAGTAGGAGATAGACTAACCATTTGGTACCATTCATTACACTATGCAAAAAGGACACCAACACCCATTAACACAAATGATTTCCGAGATTAATAGTATTTTTTCTGAGATTGGTTTTGTGTTTGCTGAAGGGCCAGAAGCAGAGACTGAGCACTATAACTTTGATCAGTTAAACTTTCCTCCTGATCATCCAGCTCGAGACATGCAAGATACTTTTTTCTTTCGTCAAAAAGATACTTCAGAACCAATGGTGCTTCGTACTCATACTTCTCCTGTACAAGCACGCTACATGGAGTCTCATGAGCCTCCTGTGCGCGTAATTGTACCAGGCAAGGTATTTCGTAATGAAGCTACTGATGCAACGCACGAAGCACAGTTCCATCAGCTTGAAGGGTTGTATGTAGATAAGGGTGTACACATGGGTCACTTGAAGGGGACTATTGAATATTTTTTCTCAAAGTTTTTTGGAAGTGAAACTGAGATTCGCTTCCGACCTAGTTTCTTTCCGTTTGTAGAGCCTGGAGTTGAGATTGATATGATGCTAAAAGGAAGTGACAGTAAGCTGGCAAATAAGTGGATTGAGGTCATGGGAGCCGGAATGGTTCATCCAAATGTATTGCGAGACGCAGGAGTTGATCCTGCAGTATATTCTGGATTTGCATTTGGTATGGGTATTGATCGCTTGGCAGTGATGAAGTATGGAATCAATGATGTGCGCGATTTGTACACCGGAGACCTTCGTTTTATTAATCAGTTTTAGTCAGATATTTTATGTTAGTAGTACACGATTGGCTTAAAGACTATATTGGTGATGCAATCCCTTCTGCAGAAGAGCTGGAGAAGCTTTTGACATTCCACTCATTTGAGATTGAGGGGGTTGAAGCTGTGGCTGGGCATGAAGTGATTGATGTTGATGTATTGCCAAACCGTTCATCAGACTGTCTGTGTCATCGAGGTATAGCTCGCGAGATTGCTACGTTACTTGATGCCCCGCTACAGAATGATCCACTAACAAAAGAAATAACGCTTTCGGAAACCGATGTGATTACAGTGGATATTGAAGATCAAAAAGCGTGTCCACGTTTCTCTGCATCGCTTATGACTGGTATTGAGGTGAAAGACTCACCACAATGGCTACAAGACCGACTACGGGCATTAGGGCAACGACCTATCAACAATATTGTCGATGCAACCAACTACGTTATGTACGCCATCGGTCAGCCGTTGCATGCATACGACGCTGATAAATTTCCACAAGTAGATGGCAAGTGGCAATTCTCTGTACGGTATGCAAAAGAAGGGGAGGTAGTAAGTTTGATTGCTGAAGGAGGTAAGGATGAAGATCGAGATATTACCCTAAAAGGAACAGAACTTCTGATTGTAGATGCATCATCGAACACCCCAATTGGACTTGCTGGAGTCAAGGGGGGACGCTTTGCTGGAGTGGATGAAAATACCACAAAGATTATTATCGAAGCAGCGCACTTCGACGCGTCACTGACTCGCAAAACTGCCCGCGGTCTAGGGATTGTAATTGATGCCTCAAAACGATTTGAAAATGAATGCTCCCGGGGCTTACCGCTGTTCGCACAGCAAGAAGTGATTACACTGATTGCTAGTATTGCTGGGGGTGCCTGCCAAGGGGTGATAGATGTATATCTTGAAAAGAAAAAAAATCCTGAAGTAATAGTGCGACCAAGTGTAGTTAATGGATTGCTTGGATTATCACTACGTACCCCAGAAATGATCTCTCTGTTAGAACGAACAGGTACAATGGTTACTCAAACAGAGGATGCCTTAGTGTGTGTTGGTCCCTGGGAACGAACTGACTTGAACATCGAGGTGGACTTTACCGAAGAGATTGGCCGTATACATGGATTAGACGCCATAGAATCAGTTGTACCAGCAACAGTGCCACTGACTGAAATGAATGCACGGCATTATTACAGTGAACAGGTTCGAGAGGTGCTCATTGACCTGGGCTTCTCAGAAGTAATTACGTCTTCATTTTGCAAGAAAGATACTGTACAGCTGCGTAATGCGCTGGCAAGCGATAAGGAATATTTGCGTTCTTCTTTATCTACAGGAATGTATGATGTTCTTGATAAAAATGCTGGGTTTACCGACTTACTTGGTAGTACTGATACTCGTGTATTTGAAGTAGGAACAGTGTTTGATAAAAATGACACTGGTATTATCGAGCATGTATCACTTGCATTTGGTCTGCAAACTAAAGTAAGTGGATATACTCCCAAGGACGATGCGCAAATGATGCTGGTAGTTTCCGCACTGGAGGAGAAGTTAGGAACGAAGTTGGATGTTACGGTAGATAAGGCGGTAGCAGAGTGTAATTTTACAAACGTGTTTGAGTCACTCCCTGCACCAGTTGCCTATGCACCGGTTGCGGTAGCACAAGAAATTGCGTATGCACCATTCTCAGTGCATCCAGCAATGACCCGCGATATCGCCATGTGGGTTACTGAAGGGACAGAAGTGACTGATGTAGAAGCGGTGCTCAATGGTGCTGCTGGGGACCTACGAGTACGAACAACCCACGTCGATGAATTTAGTAAAGACGGACGTACTTCACTGGCATTCCGATTAGTATTTCAGTCTATGGATACGACATTAACTGATGATGAAGTAAATCCAATTATGGATGGAGTGTACAAAGCAGCGACAGAGCAGGACTGGGAAACTAGATAGGGAAGCGTGTGGTAAACAGAACGGAACGCATTGCGTTTCGTTCTTTTTACTTTTATACAAAAAAATCTCCGGAAAGGGAGAAAGTCTTTTGTGTTGTGGTGGGTAGATTGCTCTACGTTGTAAGTATGACGTGCGGGGTTCTGATATTACAGCCCCGCAGCCATGTGTGTTACGAAGTAGTCTGTCGCTGACTATCCCTTTGTGCTCGACGACTTTCCTCTTCGCGACGAAGTGCTTCGCCAGTTGGACCACCGACGCCTGCTTTAGGCGGGGCTTCTGGCCAACCAATGCTTAGCCAGTATGCTTGTTGTGGGGTCATGACGAACTCCTTTCTTTTTAGGAGGCGAATGCCTCCTCGTCATTAATATCACGATACACCTCATCTATAAAAACTGTCAATAGTTTGGGGGTGAGTAACTCTCTTTCTCCTTTTTATAAGGCCTTATTTCCACAGGTAATCAAGCAGAGAAAATGGTATAATGTACCGATATTTATAAGTATTATTACTACCCATGGCAGCAAAGAAAGAAAAGGCATACGACGCATCGTCCATCTCTGTTCTAGAAGGACTTGACCCAGTACGAAAGCGACCAGGTATGTATATTGGTACAACCGGTCTTGAGGGACTGCACCATCTTATTTGGGAAATTTTTGATAACTCACGCGATGAAGCGATGGGTGACTTCGCTGACCGAGTTGAAGTGGCGTTACTGCCAGACAACTACATTCGGGTGGTAGACAACGGACGTGGTATCCCGGTAGACATGCACAAACAGACTAAGGTTTCAGCGCTTGAAACCATCATGACGACACTGCACGCCGGAGGTAAGTTTGGTGGTGACGAAACCGGGTACAAGGTATCAGGAGGTCTGCATGGCGTGGGTATTTCTGTAGTAAACGCACTGTCAACCCATACCCGCGTAGATGTACATAAAGATGGCGGACACTACATGCAGGAGTACCACATCGGTATTGCTAAAACAAAAGTTAAAAAACTAAGTACTACAAAATTTAATGGTACAACAGTAGCCTTCCAGGCTGACCCAACAATTTTCCCTGAGATTAAGTATGACTGGAAAAAAGTAGTAACCCACTTACGACAACAAGCATACCTCGTAAAAGGTATGCACTTAACGGTAATTGATGCCCGCGAAAGCGAAGTAGCTCTCGACCCTAAGTCACTAGCTGACGAGGTGTACATTTCAGACATGAAGCTAGAGGTTCCAAAGCAAACGTTTTACTTTGAAGGAGGGCTTAAGTCATTGGTAGCATTTAACAACCAGTACCAAAAACCAGTCCATAAAAATATTTTCTACGTTGAGAAAAATAACTACGATGATGCAGTCCTCTCAGTGGAGGTTGCCGTGCAGTATGTAGACGATATTTCCTCACGTATTTCTGCGTTTGCTAACAACATCTACAATCCAGACCACGGTACGCACATTACTGGCTTTAAGACTGCGCTGACTCGTACCCTTAATGCCTATGGTAAGAAGAATGGTCTTATTAAAGAGAAGGATGGTGCTTTTACTGGTGATGATGTGCTTGAGGGGATTACCGCAGTAGTATCTGTAAAGATGCCGGAGATTCAATTTGAAGGACAGACTAAAAGTAAGTTGGGATCAGTTGAAGCGCGCGGGGCAGTTGAGTCAGTATTTGGGGAAGCATTTAATATGTACCTTGAAGAGAATCCAGATGATGCCAAAGCAATTATCAATAAAGTATCAATTGCAGTACGTGCTCGAAAAGCAGCTAAAGCTGCCAAGGACTCAGTGATGCGTAAAGGTGCGCTAGAAGGGATGTCGTTGCCTGGAAAACTGGCAGACTGTCAGTCAAAGTCAGCTGCCGATTCTGAGCTGTTTGTAGTAGAGGGAGATTCCGCAGGAGGATGTTTTTCCGGAGACACGAAAATCGCCCTCACTGATGGACGTAATCTTTCTCTTATTGAAATCGTAAAAGAACGTACTGAAAACAAACAACATTATTGTTACACTATTGAATCTGATGGACATGTAGGTGTTGGCGAGGTCGCGTATCCTCGTCTAACAAAGCGTAATAAAGAAGTCCTGCAAGTAACACTTGATAATAGTGAAATTATTACCTGCACCCCATGCCATAAATTTATGCTTCGTGACGGAAGTTATAAAGAAGCCAGAGACTTGCAATCTAATGATTCACTTATGCCACTGTACAGAAAGATATCAAAAATTGGTGGTCGTATTACTATTGACGGCTACGAAATGCTGTATGACGTAGTAAAGAAACATTGGATTTTTACTCATATCTTAGCTGATTCCCACAATATCAAACGTGGCGTATCTGTCAAAAAAGAGGGTCAACATGTTCACCATAAGGATTTTAATAAGCTAAATAATAATCCTGACAATTTGATTCGACTCTCAAAAAAAGATCATTTAGAACTACATCAAAAACATGTTTCTCTCACACTGCATACCAAAGAAGCTAAAGAGAAAGCACGACTAGCTCATCAGAAACCGGCATATCGTAAAAAAATGAGCGAAATTATGTTAGCTCCCCAAATGCGGTCCTTGCTCTCGAAACGAGCTACATTGCAATGGCAAGATGAGTCTTATAAAAAGTACCTGATGCAGTGTTCTCGGGAATTTTATGATTCCAACGAGTCATACCGAGAAGAAACTGCAAAACGACTCAATGAAGCCCAAAAAACTTATTGGAAGGATTCAGAAAACCGTGAAGCTCAAAGTGAACGCGTCACTAAGTTTTTTGATAAAAATCCAGAATGTAAAGAAAGGTTAAGAACAACAGCTATTGCACAATGGAACGATGCGGATTTACGTACATGGCGTAGCGAGAAAACTAAAGCACAATGGACGCCTGAGTTCCGTGAAAAACGAGCTGACACATACAATCTGACCTATCTCAATAAAATGCTGGACATATTACATGATATATATCAGGAAACAGGTGAAGTTGATTTTGAGCAATATGAAATTGTCCGTACAGAAACAAGAGATACAACTTTAGTCCGTCCACAAACCGTAGCCGACCGTTTCTTCGATGGTGACCTTGAATTGTTACAAGAGGCGGCCGTACATCATAATCATCGAGTACGCACTGTTACATGGATTAAGGAGTACATTGATGTGTATGACTTTGAAGTACCTGGTACTCATAATTTTGCTTTGGCCAGTGGTGTTTTTGTTCACAATAGTGCAAAGATGGGACGTGATCGAAAGACCCAGGCTATCTTGCCGTTACGAGGTAAAATCCTTAACGTAGAGCGAGCAAGGATTGATAAAATGCTGGCTTCAGAACAAATTAAGAACTTTGTAATTGCCATGGGGACTGCTATTGGGGATGTGTTCGACATCACGAAGCTTCGGTACCACAAGATTATCATTGCAACGGATGCGGATGTCGACGGTGCTCACATTCGTACACTGCTACTAACACTCCTGTTTAGGTATTTCCGACCGCTGATTGATGAAGGATATATCTACATCGCACAACCACCACTCTATAAAATTCAAAGAGGCAAGGAAATATGGTACGCCTACACTGATGCGGAAAAAGTTGCCATTGTTGGAGAGGATGAACCGGTTGATATTTCTGAAGACGGGGAAGAAGGGGAGTTAGGTGAAGAGGAGGAGCTTGAAGAAGTAACTAAGAAAGGCCCTAAGTTCCGTATTCAACGGTATAAAGGTCTTGGTGAAATGAACGCCGATGAACTCTGGGAAACCACCATGAACCCAGAACATCGCGTGCTAAAGCAAGTGACTATTGATGACGGACAAGATGCAGACCGAGTGTTTGATATTTTGATGGGGAAGGATGTGGCGGCGAGAAAATCCTTTATACAGTCAAACGCCCAAAACGCCACCATCGACATCTAAGACAGATTTTCTTCAGCTAACTTTGTTAGGCTACAGAAAAAGACGCTTCACCGTACCTATGTACGACTCGCGTCTTTTTCTTTGCCTGCCTCGTTATCTTTTGAAAATCTGTCTTAGATGAAATAAGGTGAGATGAAATGAATGTATGACAAAACCCACTATCATATATGATAGTGGGTTTTGTTTAGGTGCTGAGGTGTTCGTGTGTGATGAGCCAGATTTCATTTTCTTTTACCCAGACGTTTGTACCTCGTCCGTTTCCTTCTTTAGTTTTTCCTTTGACTTCACCTTTCCAGTGAAACAGGTATCGGCAGACAGCCGTTGTTTGGTTTTGTGCAACCCATACTATCTCACTGACAGTATATATTTCATTTTCAATGCATGCAAAAGTGTCACATACTGCTTTCTTAATCTGCTCAATTCCTATAAAAGTTCCATCTGTAAAGAAGTAAGAAGCTTCTGGATGGATGAATTCTTTGACTTTTTCCCAGTCATGAGAATTATTTGCTTCCTCATAGCGCTGTAGCAATATATCTAAATTTTCCATATATTGAGTATACCAAAAGACCAGTGCCAAGGGCACTGGTCTTTTGGTAATCCTACTGGATTAGATGGAGTATTGGTATTGTCCAGCAATTTTCTCAAGGAAAGAAAAAATTGGGATCAAAATTCAGTATATGGCCTTCAGCCATTACTTCATTTTACTTAACTACTTCAACAGCCCAGGTAAAGCTGTTGTTGTTTTTGTTTGTATCGTTGTCTACGTCAACTTCTGCACCAAAACGTTCGACACCTACTTGTGTAAGTCCTTCAAAGCCGATTGTAATAATCGCTTTTTCGTTTGGCTTGAGTGCTACCTGTGGTCCTGAAGTGTATTCAATCCCTGAAGGTAGGTCGGCATCAAAGGTCCAGGTATCAGAAGTTTTTGTACCCGTGTTTTGTACTGCAAACTGGAATGCACCTTGTTCGTTAACATCAATGTTTGCCTCACGTCGGAATGTCGTACCAGTAAGTGATCCAACTGCTAAGTAGGTAACTTCCAGGTCAACAGTTCCATTTGGGTCAGACACAGGAATCGCATAGATGATTTCTTCAGTCACTGTTGGTACAGCTAGTACAGACTCTGGGTTGGGAGTAGTTGATTCACCAGCAACAATGTCCTCTATGGTATCCTCCTGAGGAGCTTCTTTAGTAATCTCGATGCCTGCAGGAATAGTTGCATTTACGATAGTAACCTGTCCGTTTGTTACAATCCGCTCAGCATTTTCATTTGTAGGGGTAAATGCCACAGTATAGGTCACATCAACAAAACGTTGTTTCTCTGATTCTATAACAATGTCGATAGTGGTACTATCTTCCAGGTTGAATTCTGTAGCGCAGTCAAGTGACACGATACCCTCTTGTATGTCTCTCATCTCAACTGAAGCACCTTCCGTACATACATACGAAAATGTATATGTACCCGGGATACGCATTTGGGTCCAAGACAGGGTTAATGCTTCTCCCGTATTTACCACATTGTTTTTTGTTGTCACCGTAAGTACGGTGTTTTCGTTGTAGTTGTATACACCGTCTGCAATTGATGCAAGTGAGTTAAATGCAGGAGGGATGATACGTACTACCTGTACAGCAAGCCATACAGCGAAAAGAATTGCGACCACAAATCCAACAATAGCTAGTGTCTTTGTGACAGAATCTTTTTGTTCTGGTGTTACCTGGTTCATAATATTGTAATATAAAGTAGTTAAAGTGTACCAAAATAGGTCTCATTGTAGTATGCATAAAACACTCTTCAAGGAAGAGGGAAGAGCAATAGACTAGTGAGAACGGAGCTCATGCACGCGATGTGTACAAGAGCAGTACGGAGAAACAATAGCATGATTTAGGACTAGTGTCAAGGTAATGACTTGACAATGCTATAAAACAGTGTATTATATTGAAATTCTAATTCTGTATATATGAAACCAGCCAATTCATTTAATGACCTATACCGCCAGATGTACCTGCGCAAAGTCGCGTTTCTGGGGATTTTCTTCGTAGTTATTCTGCTTTCTTATACGGTATTGTACGTCATTGACTTTATTCCAGAGCCGATAGATGAAGTTGCAGTAGACGAATCTGCTGAACAGGTTGAAACAAGTCCAGACCGTATGGCTGCTGAAGGTGCAGAAGCAGAGGTGGTAGGCTCACCGCTACCCCTTAAGATTATCTTTGACAGACTTGATAAAGAAGTCACTGTACTTAATCCAGAATCACGAGAAATTGATGATTTAGACCAAGCACTTCTTTCTGGAGCAGTACGACATCCAGACTCAGCTGACTTTTCAAAAGATGGAAATATTTTTATCTTAGGGCACTCTAGCTATTTACCGAACGTTTTTAACAAAAACTTTCAGGCTTTTAATGGTATTCAGGACCTGACATGGGGGGACAAAATCCGCCTGCAGTCAGGTGATATGGAGTATGTATATCAAGTAGATACAGTGTATAAAGCAACAGCAACGGAAGTATTTGTACCAGAAACACCAGGGGAGGCGAAGCTCACTCTTGCTACCTGTAACAGTTTTGGCTCAAAAGACGACCGTTTCATGGTCGAAGCCACCCTGGTTGGATCGTATAAGATATAAGAAATGTGTAAAAATGGCTGTAAAGAGGCACTTTCTCTGATAATGACTAGAATTAATAGTGTGAAAATAACTACACCAGATTATTGACAAAAGTTGAATGAAATAAAGGCTGTAGGCCTTATATTGAATTTAGCTCCCAATTTCTTCCTTTCCAAGAAGGAATTGCTGGACCAAGATTATTACTACGCCATACTATTGACAAAAAGCAATATGTATGCTACGATATGTGCAATAAGATACAGTT
>FUWD013232668.1_pt1 | contig 87829 bp, 72 predicted proteins | sample 1063281 | NCBI WGS metagenome assembly FUWD01 (sample SAMEA79048168, study PRJEB19326) | metagenome | biome: marine | reverse complement strand
TTTTCAACCCGCTTTGTCATGTTATAGCAAGGTTTAACTTGCATAATCTCTTCAATCTCATCTGCTTCAATAGGTATATTTCCCATTAAATTAAACGGTGTTCCTTTTTCTTGAATGACAACATCATCTTCTAAACGAATACCAAAACCTTCTTTAGGAATATAAATTCCAGGTTCTACAGTAAATACATTATTTGCCTGCATTGGTTCGTGAAGCAATCCGTAATCATGGGTGTCTAAACCAATGTGATGCGAAGTTCCGTGCATAAAGTATTGCTTGTATGCGGGCCAGTTTTTGTCTTCATTTTGAACGTCAGCTTTGTCTAGTAAGCCTAGTTTTAGTAATTCTGAAGTCATAATTTTACCCACTTCTACATGGTATTCTTTCCATAAAGTTCCTGGAAGTAACATATTGGTCGCTTCTTTTTTAACACGGTTTACAGCATTATAAACTGCTTTTTGTCTGTCAGAAAATTTTCCAGAAACAGGAATTGTTCTTGTTAAATCTGAAGAGTAATTGGCGTATTCTGCGGCAACATCTAATAAAATAAGATCTCCGCTTTTACATTGCCTATTATTTTCTATATAATGTAAAACGTTTGCGTTGTTTCCTGCAGCAATAATTGGTGTATATGCAAATCCTTTAGAACGATTTCTAATAAACTCGTGCATCAATTCAGCTTCAATTTCATATTCCCAAACACCTGGTTTTGTAAAATTTAAAAGTCTGCGAAATCCTTTTTCTGTAATATCGCAAGCCTGTTGCATTAAAGCCAACTCAATTGGGTCTTTTACAGCGCGCAATCTTTGTAAAATAGGATTGCTTTTTGCTACAGAATGTGCAGGGTATTTTGCTAATAACCATTTTGTAAAACGATCTTCACGCGTTTCAGTTTCTACATTTGCTCTATAGTGTTCATTGGTATTTATATAAAAAGTATCTGCGTAAGAAGTCATTTCAAACAATACTTTTTCTAGATCTTGTAACCAATATATTGTGGCAATACCAGAAGTATCGGTTGCTGCTTTTTTTGTTAATTTTTCACCTTCCCAAACAGCAATATGTGCATTGGTTTCTGTAACAAACAAAACTTCTCTAAAATTTTCATTCGGGCAATCAGGAAACAACATTAATACACTTGCTTCTTGATCTACACCACTTAAATAAAAGAGATCTCTTTGTTGTTCAAATGGCATTGTACTATCTGCACTTATTGGATAGACATCATTTGAATTGAAAACAGCTAAACTATTTGGCTTCATTTTTGAAGCAAAGTTTTTACGGTTTTTTATAAATAATTGTGGATCTATTTTATCGTATTTCATACAAGTAAATTTATATTGAAATACAAAGGTAGCAATAATAAAAAAACCCTCTCTGCTTTAGAAACAGAAAAGGTTTGAAGTATAAATTAAAGAAGTTACTTATGTTTTAATAACGCTTCTTTTTAGGTGGATTAGATCTTCCTCTTCCAGAAGGTTCAGAGGGTTTGTTTCCTTTAAAATGAGGTTTGCTTTTTGGCTTGTTTCCTTGAGAACCTCCTCCTTTATTCTTTTTGCCAAAAGAACCTTTACTTTGTGATGCTGCTCTTTTTGGAGGATCTGTATCTGTTGGTTCAAAACCTTCTACAATAGTAGAAGCTAATTTCTCATTTAGTAATTTTTCTATTTCACTTTGGTATTCACTCTCTTCACTACATACTAAAGAAATTGCTTCTCCAGCAGCTCCCGCTCTTCCTGTTCTACCAATTCTATGCACATAATCTTCTGGCACATTTGGCAATTCAAAATTAACAACATGTGGTAATAAAGGAATGTCTAAACCACGCGCTGCAATATCTGTAGCAACTAAAATTTTAATAGAATTATCTTTAAAGTTTTTTAATGCTTTTGTTCTTGCACCTTGACTTTTATTTCCGTGAATAGCGGCTGCAGAAATTCCTGCTTTTACTAACTTTTCAGTTAATTTATTGGCACCGTGTTTTGTTCTTGTAAAGATTAAAACCTGATTCCAATTCCCGTCTTTTATTAACTTTATGGTAAACTCTGTTTTTTTGCTTTTATCAACCTTATAAACCTTGTGGGTTACTTTTTTTGCTGTTGAATTTTGCGGAGCCGTTTCTACAGAAACAGGATTTCTTAAAATACCAGAGGCTAATTTTTTAATATCATTAGAAAAGGTTGCAGAGAACATCAAATTTTGACGCTCAGCAGGCATATAGCTTATAATTTTGTTAATGTCTCTAACAAAACCCATGTCTAACATTCTGTCTGCTTCATCTAGAATTAAAACTTCAATTCTTTTAAATGAAAGCGCTTTTCTATCATGTAAATCTAACAATCTACCCGGTGTTGCCACTAAAATGTCTACACCACTTCTTAAGGTTGCAATTTGTGGTTTTGCGTTTACACCACCAAAAACTACGGCAGATTTAATATCTACATATTTACTATATTCTCTAACATTGTCTTGTACTTGTGCAGCCAATTCTCTTGTTGGTGTTAGTACTAAAACACGTAAAGGCCTGTATTTTGGGTGCCTTGTTGCTACTAAATGCTGTAAAACAGGTAAAGTAAAACCTGCTGTTTTTCCTGTTCCTGTTTGTGCCGAAGCTAAAATGTCTTTTCCTGCTAATATATGTGGAATTGCTTTCTCTTGAATTGGTGATGGTTTGGTATATCCTTTCTCTTCAACAGCTTTTACCAACGGTGGAGATAAACCTAAATCTTTAAATGTCATAAATAATATTTACGAAAGCAACTTTATGTAGTTGTTTCAGCCCACAAAGATACATTCTTTAAAGTTGGAGAAAAATATTTACGAGAACTCAATTTTATGTTAATTATTTTGATATTGAAATTACAAGTGGTAATTTCAATTTTTTAAATTAAACTTTAGCCCTTATGAAATCTATTTTCACACTTTTAATACTTTGTTTTTCATTCGTATTAACCGCACAAACACCAACAAACTCAGACATTACACAAAACTCCCTTGAGAAGAAGCATCAAATGATGCAATCTTCACTAGTAAAAAATGTGGCATTTACCAACATTGGGCCAACGGTAATGAGTGGTCGTGTGGCAGATGTTGCTGTAAACCCTAATAATACATCAGAATTTTATGTAGGGTATGCATCTGGAGGTTTGTGGTACACAAATAATAACGGAACAACTTTTACACCTGTTTTAGACAATTCTCCAACACAAAACATTGGTGATATTGCAGTAGATTGGTCTTCTGGAACAATTTGGGTAGGTACAGGTGAAAAAAACTCATCTCGCTCTAGTTATGCCGGAATTGGAATGTTAAAGTCTACGGATAAAGGGGAGACTTGGATAAATGTAGGGCTGTTAGATTCGCATCATGTGAGTAGAATTTTAATCAATCCTAACAATACAGATGAGGTTGTTGTTGGTGTTATTGGTCATTTATACTCTTCAAACTTAGAAAGAGGAATATTTAAAACAATAAATGGTGGAGAAACATGGACAAAGACCTTATTTATAAACGAAAATACAGGAGTTATAGATGTTGCAGTTGCGCCACAAAACTTTAATATTATGTATGCTGCTTCTTGGGAAAGAGAGCGTAAAGCATGGAATTTTGACGGGGATGGAAATAGTTCGAGTATTTACAAAAGTATAGATGCAGGAAACTCTTGGACTAAGATTGCAGATAAAAGCGGATTTCCAACGGGAGACGGTGTAGGTAGAATTGGATTGGCTGTTTTTAATGAAAACACCGTATATGCCTTGCATGATAGCCAGTTTAGAAGACCAAAAGATGAAGCTAAAAAGGCTTCAGATGACCTTTCTAAAGAAGATTTTAAAACAATGTCTTCTGCAGATTTTTTAAACTTAGAAGATAAAAAATTAAATACATATTTAAAAGATAACGGCTTTCAAGAAAAATATAGAGCAGAAAATGTAAAACAAATGGTGCGTGTTGGTTCTGTAAAACCAATAGACTTGGCAAAGTTTTTAGAAGATGCAAATGCGATGTTATTTGATACGCAAGTAGTCGGTGCAGAAGTTTTTAAAACAACAAATGGGGGTACTTCTTGGAAGAAAACACATGATAATTTTTTAGATGGTGTGTATAGTTCTTATGGCTATTATTTTGGTGAAATTAGAGTAGACTTGCAAGATGAAAACGGAATATACGTTTTAGGTGTTCCAATTATAAAGTCTAAAGATGCCGGAAAAACATTTACTTCAATTAGTAAAGAAAATGTGCATTCAGATCATCAAGCACTATGGATAAACCCTAAAAAAGCAGGTCATATTTTAAATGGGAATGATGGGGGTTTAAACATGTCTTATGATGATGGTAAAAACTGGACAAAGTTAAACGACCCTGCGGTTGGGCAATTTTATTCGGTGTATGCAGACAATCAGAAAAACTATAAAGTATATGGTGGTTTGCAAGACAATGGTGTTTGGGTGGCAGACAATAATGCAAAAATTAACAAGGGTTGGAAACAATCTGGTCAAAACCCGTATGAATCTATTATGGGAGGAGACGGCATGCAGGTGCAGGTAGATGATAGAAACCCAAATATTGTATACACGGGGTATCAGTTTGGAAATTACTACAGAATCGATAGGGCAGCAGGAACGCAAGAATACATTCAACCAAAACACGTATTAGGTGAAAATCCGTACCGTTTTAACTGGCAAACTCCCATTCATTTATCAAAACACAACCAAGATATTTTATACTTAGGAGGAAATAAGCTGCACAGATCATTGAATAAAGGAGAAGATTGGGAAACGATTTCTGAAGACTTAACTACCGGTGGAAAAAAAGGAAATGTTGCTTATGGAACCTTGACTTCAATATCTGAAAGTCCGTTTAAATTTGGATTAATCTATACAGGATCAGATGACGGAAACATCAATATAACTAAAAATGGTGGAGGTAGCTGGATGCGTATTTCCAACAATTTACCTCAAAATTTATGGGTGTCTCGGGTCATTGCTTCAAAATTTAAAAAAGAGCGTGTATATGTAACTTTAAATGGATATCGTTTTGATGATTTTACACCATATGTGTATGTTTCTAATGATTACGGACAAACATGGAAAAATATTGGAAATTCACTTCCTGTAGCTGCGGTAAATGTAATTAGAGAAGATTCTGAAAACGAAAACATGTTATATGTAGGTACAGATAATGGTGTGTATGTTTCTCTAAATAGCGGAGGTTCTTGGGAAGCATTTAGTAATAATTTACCAAATGTTGCAGTACATGATTTGGTAATACAACCAACAGCAAAGCATTTAATTGTAGGAACGCACGGTAGAAGCTTATACAAAGCAAACGTTGCTGCACTTCAAAAAATGAATGCTGCTGTATTAGAAAAATCTATTCATGTGTTTGCAATTGAAAATATTAGAAAAAGTAAAAATTGGGGTCGTTCTTGGAGTCAATGGAGAATGGCAAATACGCCAGAAGTTAACATTCCGTTTTATTCAAATTCAAGTAAAAAAATAACGATAGCTGTCTATTTGGGAGATATAAAAGTGAATTCAATTTCTGTTACTGCAGATAAAGGGTTTAATGAAGCTACTTTTGATGTTTCTTTTTCTAAAAAAGGAAAAAAAGCTTTTGAAAAATTAAGTAAAAAGGGTGAATTAAAGGAAGCTAAAAATGGTGTTTTTTATTTACCAAAAGGAGTTTACACTGTAAAAATTGAAAACTCTAAAAACATCTTTGAGATCAAGTAAAATAGCGCAATAGACCTCACGGTTTTTTAAAATTGGTGCGGTCTTAAAAAGTAAAAACAAAAAACACGTAGTACGTTTTAGCCCTTAATTCTAGTAATTGTCTCAATATAAGAACAAACACTAGCGGTTTTTTAGTATTTGTTTAGCTTAAGCGAAAAGGAGGCTATTTAAAATTATTCTAAATTTTAGCGAAAACGTTGTAAATTCTTTGCAACCAAAACTCTTTAGCCGTATTTTTGCAGTCAAAATTTTAACCAACTATACAATGAGCGGATTTTTTAAATCTTCAATTGGAAGAAAAGTAGCAATGGCGCTTTCGGCGTTTTTCTTAATGTTCTTTCTACTTCAGCATTTAGCAATAAATATTTTATCAGTTTTAAGTCCAGACACTTTTAATGAAGTATCTCATTTTATGGGTACAAATCCTTTAGTTCAGTTTGCATTGCAGCCTGTTTTAATTTTTGCGGTTGTCTTTCATTTTGTAATGGGTTTTGTTTTAGAACTAAGAAATTCTAGAGCAAGAAAAGTATCGTATGCAAAAAATAATGGTGCCGCAAACTCCTCTTGGATGAGTAGAAACATGATTTGGAGTGGTATTACAATTTTGGCTTTTATTGGTTTACATTTTGTTGATTTTTGGTTTCCAGAAATCAATACAAAATTCATACAAGGAGATTGGTCTGGTACTATGGAAGGTATAGAGGGTTTCCGTTACCACGAAGAATTGGTACATAAATTTGCAAACCCGATTAGAGTTGCTGCGTATGCATTTTGCTTTGTACTTTTAGGATTGCACTTGGCACACGGTTTTACTTCGGCATTTCAGTCAATGGGAGGCACCGCAGGAAGAAAGAAAACACTACAAAATATTGGTAAAGCATATGCTATTATAATTCCAGCAGGTTTTATTTTTATTGCTCTTTATCATCACTTTAACCATTAATCGTATACAATTATGGCTTTAGATTCAAAAATACCAAAAGGTCCCATTAAAGATAAATGGACAGATTATAAAAATCATATCAATCTTGTAAATCCTGCAAATAAACGTCATATCGATGTGATTGTTGTTGGTACAGGTTTAGCAGGTGGTTCTGCTTCTGCAACGCTAGCAGAATTAGGGTATAATGTAAAAGCATTTGCTTACCAAGATTCTCCAAGAAGAGCGCATTCAATTGCAGCACAAGGAGGAATTAATGCAGCAAAAAATTACCAAGGAGACGGAGATTCTACTTACAGATTGTTTTACGATACTGTAAAAGGAGGAGATTACCGTTCTCGTGAAGCAAACGTATATAGGTTGGCAGAGGTTTCTGCAAATATCATCGATCAATGTGTAGCACAAGGAGTTCCTTTTGCACGTGATTATGGTGGTTTATTAGACAACCGTTCTTTTGGGGGTGTTTTAGTTTCTAGAACTTTCTACGCAAAAGGGCAAACAGGACAACAATTATTATTAGGAGCTTATTCTGCAATGAACAGACAAATTGCTCGTGGAAAGATTGAAATGTTCAATCGTCATGAAATGTTAGACGTTGTTGTTGTAGACGGAAAAGCAAGAGGAATTATAGCAAGAAATTTGGTTACAGGAGAAATTGAAAGACATTCTGCACATGCAGTTGTTATTGCTTCTGGTGGTTACGGAAATGTGTATTTCTTATCTACCAATGCAATGGGTTCTAATGTAACTGCAGGTTGGAAAGTGCATAAAAAAGGAGCATATTTTGCAAATCCTTGTTACACACAAATTCACCCAACATGTATTCCTAGATCTGGAGATTATCAATCGAAGTTAACGTTAATGTCAGAGTCATTGAGAAATGATGGTAGAATCTGGGTTCCAAAGAATTTAGACGATGTAAAGGCAATTAGAGAAGGAAGTAAAAAACCAACAGAATTAACGGAAGATCAAAGAGATTATTATTTAGAAAGACGGTATCCAGCATTTGGTAACCTAGTACCTCGTGATGTTGCATCTAGAGCAGCAAAAGAACGTTGTGATGCAGGTTATGGAGTAAATGCAACTGGTGAAGCAGTATACTTAGATTTTGCGGCATCTTTTCAACGTTACGGAAAAGAGCAAGCAAAGATTCAGAATATTTCAAACCCTTCTGAAGCAAAAATAAAAGAACTAGGACAAGAAATTGTAAAGGCTAAATATGGGAATTTATTTCAGATGTACGAGAAAATCGTAGATGAGAATCCGTATGAAACACCAATGATGATTTATCCTGCAGTGCACTATACAATGGGTGGTGTTTGGGTAGATTATAATTTGATGACAACAATACCTGGTTGTTACGCAATTGGAGAAGCAAATTTCTCTGATCACGGAGCAAATAGATTAGGAGCCTCTGCATTAATGCAAGGTTTAGCAGATGGGTATTTTGTATTGCCATATACAATTGGAGATTACTTAGCAGATGATATTAGAACTGGAGAAATCTCAACTGAAAGCTCAGAATTTGAAGCGGCAGAAAAAGAAGTAACAGAGAGAATTGAATTCTTTATTAACAATAAAGGAACGCATTCTGTAGATTATTACCACAAGAAATTAGGTAAAATTATGTGGGACAAATGTGGAATGTCTAGAAACGCTGAAGGTTTAGAAATAGCTATTGAAGAAATTTCTGCACTTAGAAAAGATTTCTGGCAGAACGTAAATGTACCCGGAACTAGTACAGAATATAACGAGCAATTAGCGAAAGCAGGTAGAGTAGCAGATTTCCTTGAATTAGGAGAATTGTTTGCAAAAGACGCTTTGGTAAGAGAAGAGTCTGCCGGAGGACACTTTAGAGAAGAGCATCAAACAGAAGACGGTGAGGCAAAAAGAATTAAAGAATTTCAGTTTGTTTCTGCTTGGGAATATAAAGGCGAGCCAAAAGATGCTGTTTTACACAAAGAAGAATTGGCGTACGAGAATATAGAAGTTAAAGAAAGAAGTTATAAATAATATAGACATTATGAATTTAACACTTAAAATTTGGCGTCAAGTAGATGCAAAGGACAAGGGAAAAATGGTCGATTACAAAGTGACTGAAATTTCAGGAAGTATGTCTTTCTTAGAAATGATGGATGTTTTGAACGAGCAGTTAGTAAATGCTGGTGAACAACCCGTAGCTTTTGATCATGACTGTAGAGAAGGAATTTGCGGAATGTGTTCTATGTATATTAATGGCGAAGCACACGGACCCGATAGAGGAGTAACAACCTGTCAATTACACATGAGAATGTTTAAGGATGGCGATACAATTACTATTGAACCATGGAGAGCAGGTGCTTTTCCGGTAGTTAAAGATTTAGTAGTAGACAGATCTGCCTTCGATAGAATACAACACGCAGGTGGATATATTTCTGTAAACACTTCAGGAAATACGCAAGATGCAAACGCAATCCCTATTTCTAAACACGCAGCAGATACAGCAATGGATGCCGCTACTTGTATTGGTTGTGGTGCTTGTGTAGCAACCTGTAAAAATAGCTCTGCAATGCTATTTGTTGGAGCAAAAGTATCTCAGTACGCTTTGCTTCCACAAGGGCAAGTAGAGGCTGCAGACAGAGTTAGAAACATGGTAGCACAAATGGATCTAGAAGGTTTTGGAAATTGTACAAACACTGGAGCGTGTGAAGTAGAATGCCCAAAAGGAATTTCTTTAGATACTATTGCTAGAATGAATAGAGAGTTAATGAAAGCTTCTATATAGGTTTGTGTTTTTAGAAAAAAAGTTAAGATGCCTATAAATAATAAAAGCCCAAAACTAATTAGTTTTGGGCTTTTATTATATCCATTATTTCCTTCCAAAATCTGCTGGAATTTCTCCCCAAGCTTTCGTCTCCCATTTTAAAATGGGGTTTTTAAAGGTGTTTTCTTTTAACCAATTTTCGGCTCTTTTTATGAGCTCTAAAAGGTCTTTATTAGAAGCGTCAAAAGTAATATTAGTTTTACACCTTTTTTGTTTTACCCAACTCATAGCAATCCTAGAATCAGAATAAATAGGAATATCTTCTTTGTTTTTACTCTTTAATAATGCAATTCCATGCACCAATGCTAAAAATTCACCAATGTTATTAGTACCTCTTTTATAAGGTCCTTTTATAAAAATCTCTTGTTTGTTATGGGTTAAAACACCTCTGTATTCCATTTTTCCAGGGTTTCCAGAACAGGCTGCATCTACAGAAATACTTTCTAAATTAGGGCTTCCATAGCTTGCTTTTTCGGCAGAGGAAAGTGTTGGTTTTTTAGTTTTTTGTCCTTTGTAGTCTTCATAGTTTTTCGAGAACGCAATTTCAGCAGCGTCTAAATCTGCAAAAGATTTGTATTGCGCACTTTCAAAGCCATCAATTTGTTTTTTACAGACATTCCAAGACGTATAAATCCCTTTTTTACGGCCGTTCCAAACTACATAAAACTTTTTTTTACTCATTTATGGCTAAAATTACTTCTTCTATTACCTTCGGAAAGTAATGCTGTTCTAAAAGATGAATCTTTTCTGCAATTGTTTCTGGAGTATCTTTGGTATTTAATTCGGTTTTTGCTTGAAAAATTATGGCACCTTCATCATAATTTTCATTTACATAGTGTATTGTAATTCCGGTTTCATCTTCATTATTTTCTTTTACTGCCTTGTGAACATGTATTCCATACATTCCTTTTCCACCATATTTTGGCAATAATGCAGGATGAATATTAATTATTTTATTTGGAAAAGCAGTTACTATTTTTTGTGGGATTCTCCATAAAAACCCAGCAAGAACGATGAAGTCTGCTTCATTTTTTAAAATATTTAATACGGTATCTGAAATAGAAAAGTCGTTTTTATTAAAGTGTAAACATTTAGTTTCTAATCTTATACATCTTTCAAAAACTTTTGCATGTTCATTGTTACACAACACATTGGTAACCTTTGCAGTTTTAGTGTGCTTAAAGAATTTAATAATGTTCTCTGCGTTCGATCCTGAACCAGATGCAAAAACAACAATACGCTTCATACCTATCTATCTAAGGTACAAAAAAAGGGATAATTATTAACAAACTGATTATTTTAAGTAAAGATTAAATTATTTTATTTACTTTTAATAATCATTTTAGGCACAAATATTAGTTATAATTAATAAGAATTGTATTTTTGCCAAGATTTAAAATTTAAAATTAAAAAATTATGTCAGACATTTCATCAAGAGTAAAAGCTATTATCGTAGACAAATTAGGCGTAGACGATAATGAAGTAACAACGGAAGCTAGCTTCACAAACGATTTAGGAGCAGATTCTTTAGATACTGTTGAGTTAATTATGGAATTCGAAAAAGAATTTGATATTCAAATTCCAGATGATCAAGCAGAAAACATTGGAACTGTAGGTCAAGCGGTTAGTTATATAGAAGCAGCAAAAAAGTAATACTTATATGCAATTAAAACGAGTTGTAGTAACTGGACTTGGAGCATTAACGCCCATAGGAAATAATATTGAAGAATATTGGAACGCTTTAGTTAACGGAGTTAGCGGAGCTGCACCTATTACGCATTTTGATGCTTCCAAGTCCAAAACTCGTTTTGCTTGTGAAGTAAAAAACTTTAATCCTACAGATTTCATCGATAGAAAATCTGCTCGTAAGATGGATAAATTTACCCAGTATGCTATGGTTGCTTCAGATGAAGCAATAGTAGATTCTGGATTAGATCTAGAAACTATTAATAAGTTGCGAGTTGGTGTTATTTGGGGAGCAGGAATTGGTGGTTTAGAAACACTTCAAAATGAAGTTTTAAACTACGCTGCAGGAGATGGGACTCCAAAATTTAATCCTTTCTTTATTCCAAAAATGATTGCAGATATTGCCCCAGGACATATTTCTATAAAATACGGATTTATGGGGCCTAATTACACAACTGTTTCTGCATGTGCTTCTTCTGCAAATGCTATGATAGATGCGTTAAACTATATTCGTTTAGGATATTGTGATGTGATTGTAACAGGAGGTAGTGAAGCGGCAATTACGATTGCAGGAGTTGGAGGATTTAGCTCTATGCAAGCCTTGTCAACAAGAAATGAAACTCCAGAAACTGCTTCAAGACCATTTGACGCTAGTAGAGAAGGTTTTGTTTTAGGTGAGGGCGCAGGAGCGCTTGTTTTAGAAGAATATGAATATGCCAAAGCAAGAGGCGCAAAAATTTATGCAGAGGTAATTGGAGGCGGAATGTCATCTGATGCTTACCATATTACAGCACCACATCCAGAAGGTATTGGGGTAATTGCTGTAATGAAAAACTGCTTAGAAAATTCTGGTATAAAACCCGAAGATGTAGATCATATTAATACACATGGTACCTCTACTCCGCTTGGAGACGTTGCAGAATTGAAAGCAATTTCAGCTGTTTTTGGAGAGCATGCCAAGAACATTAATATTAACTCTACTAAATCTATGACTGGCCACTTATTAGGTGCTGCTGGTGCTATAGAGTCTATTGCTGCAATTTTAGCAATGAAACACAGTATTGTACCACCTACAATTAATCATCAAAATTCTGATGAGAACATTAATCCAGACTTAAACTTAACCTTAAACAAACCTGAAAAGAGAGAAATTAAGGTTGCTATGAGTAATACTTTTGGTTTTGGGGGGCATAACGCATGTGTAGCTTTTAAGAAAATAGACGAATAATCTATGAATTTTATTCGCAAAATAGTTCAAGTGCATTCTAAAGAAGATGCAGTATTGCACGGCGAATTAAAAAAACTACTAAATTTTTCTCCAAGAAAAATAAATAAATATAAAAAAGCTTTTACCCATAGATCTGTTCAAATGACAGATAAAAAAGGGAATCCTATTAATTATGAACGTTTAGAGTTTTTAGGAGATTCTATTCTAGGCTCTGTAATTGCGGCTTATTTGTATAAAAAAGTCCCTAGTGGATCGGAAGGATATCTAACTCAAATGCGCTCTAAAATTGTAAGCAGAGAGCATTTAAATGAACTAGGAAAAGATTTAAACTTAATTCGTTTTGTAAAAAGTAATATTGATCAAACAAACGTTGGTGATAATATTCATGGTAATATTTTTGAAGCCTTAATAGGTGCTATTTTTATGGATAAGGGATATAATTCTTGTCAGAAATTTATACATCAAAATGTAATTGTACCGCATGTAGATATTGCGAAGTTAGAAGGTAAAATTACAAGTTATAAAGGCTTAATTATAGAATGGTGTCAGAAGCAAAAGAAAAAATATACTTTTGATACGTATGAAGATTCTGGTAACGATCCTGTAAAACACTTTAGTGTTAAAATAAGCATTGATGGTGAGCAAATTGCTAAAGGAAGAGCTACTTCTAAGAAAAAAGCAGAAGAACAAGCTTCAAAAAGAGTATATTTTGCTTTTCAAAATGAGATTTCTTTAGATTAAAGCGATAACGTTTTCGTGAATATAACTTAGCGTACTCGCTAACAAATCATAAACTATTAGTATTTTAGCAAGATTGATTATTTAGAATAAATTTAGAATGTATGCAGATTCATGCTTTAGGTTTAGGAGATTTTTCTGAAGAAGAATATTCTTTAATAGGAATTCATACAGCTTTAGAAGATTATAAGCTGGCTTATTTACTAAACAAAAATTTAAACACGCATTTTTCTAAATCTCAAAAAAATTTAGAGTTTGAAAGCGATAAAAAGAGAGCATCGTTTTCTATCTATAATTTCTCTAGTAAAAAGTACGACTTTGATTGGTTTTTAATAGCCAATAGTTTTAAAAGAGAAAATCAAACAGAATCAAACGAATTACTGTTAACAACTGAAACAAAAACATATTTAATACCAGAAAAGAAAAAAGTAGATTTTTTTATTAAAATTTCTGGGGAAATAAGTTTTGAGTTTGTAGCAAATGCAGTAAATAAAATTAAAAACATTGAACAGATTATAACATCCTATTCAATAGATAAAAACACCTTAAAGTCTAAAGACTTTTTAATATTTTAATATGACAGATTATAAAAAAACAAAAATAGTTGCTACCCTTGGTCCAGCAACAGATTCTAAAGAAATTTTAACAAACTTAGCCTTAGAGGGCGTAAACGTTTTTAGAATTAATTTTTCGCATGCAGATTACGATAACGTTAGAAAGACGGTAAAAACAATTAGAGAAATTAATGAGGAGAATGGCTTTAATGTTGCCATTTTAGCAGATTTACAAGGTCCTAAATTACGTGTTGGCGTAATGGAAGACGGTGTAATATTAGAAGATGGTGCTTTATTTACGTTCACAACAGAAAAGTGTATTGGTACTAAAGAAAAAGCATTTATGACGTACCAACGTTTTCCAAAAGACGTAAAAGTTGGTGAGCAAATTATGGTAGATGATGGGAAATTACTATTTGAGGTAGTTTCTACAGATAAAGACAAAGAAGTAGTAGTAAATGTAATTGTCGGTGGACCTTTAAACTCTAAAAAAGGAGTAAACTTACCAAATACAGCCATTTCTTTGCCAGCTTTAACGGAAAAAGACAAGGAAGATGCAGTATTTGCATTGGGTTTAAATGTAGATTGGATGGCATTATCTTTTGTAAGAACGCCAGAAGATTTAAGAATGTTACGCGATTTAATAGATGAGCATTCGGATTATAGAGTGCCTGTAATTGCAAAAATTGAAAAACCAGAAGCAGTAGCAAATATAGATTCTTTAATTCCTTATTGTGATGGTTTAATGGTTGCTCGTGGAGATTTAGGAGTAGAAATTCCAATGCAAGATGTACCATTAATTCAGAAGAAATTAGTAAGACGTGCAAAAAGAGCAAGAATTCCTGTAATTATTGCAACGCAAATGATGGAAACAATGATTGATAACGCGGTTCCTACAAGAGCAGAGGTAAATGATGTTGCAAACTCTATTATGGATGGTGCAGATGCAGTAATGCTTTCTGGAGAAACTTCTGTTGGAAAACATCCAATTAGAGTAATTCAAAAAATGACAGAAATCATTAATGCAGTAGAAAATTCTAAAATGATTAAAGTACCGCAGGAAGCACCACATATTAGAACAGACAGATTTATAACAAAATCTATTTGTCATCATGCTGCTTCAATGGCAAATGATATAGAAGCAACTGCCATTTCTACTTTAACCAATAGTGGGTATACAGCTTTTCAAATATCTGCTTGGAGACCACAATCTAAAATATTAGCATTTTCTTCAGAAAAAAGAATTTTAGGGAAACTTAACTTACTCTGGGGTGTAAAAGCTTTTTATTACGACAAAAATTTAAGTACAGATGACACTGTTGTAGATATTAATAAAATCTCTAAAGTAAAAGGATTTGTAAATACAGGTGATTTGATGATTAACCTTACTTCGATGCCAGTGGAAGCAAAAGGTATGGTAAATACATTAAGAGTTTCTGCAATAGAGTAAAACACTATTTAATATTTATTTAAAAGCATCTTGATTTTTCAAGATGCTTTTTTTATTAAGTATTATTTAAAGGCCTAATTGTTTGCTTATAATAATGGCATCATTTGTCACAAAAGGCATCGGCATCATATCATCTGTTCTTGGTTTTAGGTTGAAGTTTTTATTGGTAAGTAAATCATAAGAAATCTCATTTAAGGTAAGGTCTAAATTTTGACCTACGTTCACAGAGAAAGAAAGTGTTACTTCTTTGTCATTATTTCCTAAATGATAAACTAAAAAAGTACCGCTTTTTAAACTGTATTTCTTGCCTTTGTTTACGAGTTCATCGTTTACTTTAAATTGATATAAAGTTAATTTACTTTTAGTTAAAAATTCTAGTTTATTTATTTTTCTTTTTGGAGTAATTGTCAATTCTAGAAAACGTTTTTTACCAATTACAGTGTCTAGTTCTGTTCTAATTTCTGAAGACGAAATTGCTTTATAAACTGTTTTTTTAGCATAGTTAAAACGAGTATTATACTTACTTTTTGTTTCTGCATTTTTAATTCCTCCTTTTGTGAAATCGTCTTTAAAAATTTGTTTTGTATAAGCATCCAAAGTAGTATTATAAGTTCCAAAATAAGCAGTTTTGGTGTCATAATTTTCAATATAAACAAGGCTATTTGGTTTTTTATTATCAATAGAAAAGCCGCTGTTATAGGTTGCAATTACAAAAAAGAGAAGGGCTAAAAAGCCAGTCCATTTTTGGGTCCAAAAAGACTTTTTTTGATGAAAGGAGAGGATCATCAATCCAAAAACCAATACTATAAATACACCACTTACAAAGAGTATTTTTAAACCCAAACCAACAGGGAACATTTTTACCATTGGAGCAAATATATAGATTGTTGGTATTGATAATAGTGTAAATAAAACGCGTTTAACGCCGTCTTTTAAGTTCAAGAAAATAGCAATAGCTAAAATTAGTAGTGCACTAATAACGGGGATTATAAAAAAACCAGCACCTTTTAAAGAACTACTAATTATAAAATTAAGTAGCAACCAGAAGAAAAGAGGCGCAACTAATAAATTGGTTTGCTTTTCTTCTTTTGAAGTACGTTTATAAATCGTAAAAAGTAACCACAAATTTAAGAATACAAAAGCAATTATATATTGATAGCCATTATAGGTAAAACCATGCAATATATCATTGTAATGCGGATGAACAATTAAAAGTATTTCCCACAATCCATAAGAAATTCCACTACATAAAATTAAGGATACTACGAAAGGAATAAAACCCCTAAGCACACCTTTAATATCTATTTTATTTAAAGAAAAACCAAAAAACAATAAGATTAGAAAAAGAAGACTACAAAGAATAACCATTGGGAGTACCCAAGAGAAAGGATATGTTGCTAATTTGATAATTGGAAAGTTTACGTAAACAAAGTCTTCTTCTGAAGTTAAGTTTGTTAAATCTGAATTTGAAAAATAATTTATAGAAGTAGTAAAATAATCTGCTTGGTGTAAAAGTGTTTCTTTATCTAAACGCTCATAAGAATCTTGTGCAGTATGGTAATCGAAATGATCTCCAATAAATGCGAAATTAAATCCGTTAATATTTGCATCTTCCCTAAAGATGGTTAAATCCGTATCATTCGGCAATTTTTTGTAAATAGAGTACATTAAAGAATTTGCGGCAGGAAAATTGGGTTTTGCTGCTAAAAACTCAGAGAGTAATTTACTATTTTTCCCATTAGTTTCCATGAGCATATAACTTGGACCACCACTTCCGCTCGCTTCAAAATTTAAAACTAAGCCAATATCTTTTGTCCATGGATGTTTGTCTACAAAAGCTTGCGCACCTAATAAGCCCAATTCTTCAGCATCAGAAATTAGGATAATTAGATCGTTTTTTGGCATTTCATTTTTGGCTAAGAAAGCTCTTAACCCTTCTAAAATTGTAACAACTCCAGAACCAGCGTCACTTGCACCCAAAGAAGAATGTGGATTTGAATCGTAATGCGTTAGCAATAGTAGTGCTTTCTCTGACCCAGTTCCTTTTAATTTTGCGATGATATTTTCTGCGGTGGTAGCTGCGAACCATTTTTTATTGATGGCGGTTTGTGTTTGAATTTTAGTTTCAAAACCCATTTTTTGTAATTCTGAAACAATATAGTTTTGAACATTTTTGTGTTCCTTAGAACCAGTATAATGTGGCTCTTTCGATATTTTTTTCAGATGGTTAAGAGCATTTTCCAAAGAAAACTCGGTTTCTGAATTACTTTTAGAAGTAGTTATTGCTGGTTTTAAATCAGCAAAACTCCAATAAACCACTCCTAATATTATGAGTACCGAAACAATGGTAGAGAATCTTTTCATGAAAATTTTTATTTGCATAAATATAGGAAATAAAAAAAACTTTTACTTTAAATTAAAATTCGCTAACTTTAGTAAAAACTAAACAACACTATTATGGGAATTAAAAGCTTTCAAGGCAAAAGAGAAACCAATCAGGAAAAGATTGGCGCGCAGATTTTAGTTTCAGATTACATGACTACTAATTTAATTACTTTTAAAGCGGAAGACTCTTTAGAGCATGTTATAGCGCAGTTAATTGCTCATAAAATTTCTGGGGGACCTGTTGTAAACGATAAAAATGAATTAATTGGTATTATTTCTGAAGGAGATTGTATTAAACATATTTCCGATAGCATGTATTATAACATGCCTATGGATAGCACGAATACAGTTGAAAAGAATATGGTTTCAGAGGTAGAAACTATTAGTAAAAATATGAATATTTTTGATGCAGCAACTAAATTTATCAGCTCTAAAATAAGACGGTTTCCAATTGTAGAAAACGGGAAACTTATAGGGCAAATTAGTCAAAAAGATATTTTAAAAGCGGCTTTAAAAATGAAGGAAAATAGCCGGAAGTAAGTTTTTAATATATAATACCCTTTTTTAAGCTTTTTACCGCTCTTTTCGAATCAGTAAAAACGTATCATGCTCTAACGCTAAATACCCTTCATTGTATACATACAAATAGGTGTTTCCTGTTTTGGTTTTATAGACCGAAGTAAAGAACTGAAAATCGAAACCATTGTCATATAACTTGGTTCTTGTTACTTTTGTTTTACCAGAAACATTTAATTCAGATAAAATTTTATAATTTTTTCTAAGCCGATTGTTAATGTTTCTAATGAGGTTTTTACTGTCTTTATTTACGCTGTTATTGTGTGAATTTCTGCAATAATCTGAACAGAATTTTTTATCTACTCTACCTTTTAACGGCTCTTTACATTCTAAACACTCTCTATTTTCCATTGAGTAAATATACAATAATTTATGTATTTACAAACGACTACAAACAATTACAACCGAAAGTAATTGTTTTGTAACCGAATAAAATTAGAAAGGTATCGCAACTTTGCAGTGTCAAACGAATTGACAAAACTTAATTATAAACTCACACTTAAAATAAAAGTGTTTAAAAAACTTATCTTATGAATACGTTAAGAAACAAAGTACAGTTAATTGGTAGATTGGGTCAAGAGCCAGAAATAGTAACCTTTAAAGATGGTAACAAAATGGCTAAATTTTCTATGGCAACAGATGATAGTTACAAAGATAAAGAGGGTAACAAAGTAGAACGTGCTTATTGGCATAACATTGTTATAAAAGGCGGTCTTGTAAACGTAGTAGAAAACTATGTAAATAAAGGTCAGGAAATAGCAATAGAAGGTAAATTAACCAATAGATCTTATGATACTAAAGAAGGTGAAAAAAGATATGTTACAGAGATTTTAGCAAATGAATTGTTGCTTATGGGTAGCAAGCAGTAAAGTTATTTTATTTGGAAATTATAAAATCCGTTTAGCTAAGCGGATTTTATTTTATCTTGGCATGAAGTTTGAAATTACATAAAGAAATAGTACAAAATGAAAACTATAAAAATTCTGTCCATCTTAGTCATTTTAGTTAGTTTTTCGCAATGTGGAGGTAGCACACTAGTTAAAAACCCAACATTTAAAGTAGAAAAAGCATTTTATAATAAGTGGTTTGGCGGCCAACCAGGAGTTAGCGGAACAAAGGTAGAGATTCATTTAGAAGATGCGTCAGAAGTTATTTTTGTTGCTTTATATTTTCAAGGAAAAAGAACCAAAGTAGAAGTCTCTCAAATTGAGAAATTCACTCGAATTATTGCTCATTTTTCGACTTCAAAAAGAAAGAATAGAACTCTAATTTTAGACGCAGATGCCACAAAAGAATTAAAAAACACACTACCTAGTCTAGAAGAATTTCCTTTTCAATTAAAAGAAAATGAGGCTATTCTTAGTTATAAAAATGAGAATAAAATAGTGTATTTTAAGATTGAAAACATAAAGAAAATACAATCGATTCCTTTTCCGTCTATGAATAAAAAATAAGGAACTACTTTATTTTTAGTATAAAACCACTAAATTTTTAGTGGTTTTATTTTTGGCACGTATTTTGAATATCAATAAGTGTAACCCTAAAACTAAAGCTTATGAAATTTTTAAAATTACTTTTTATTATTATAGGAGTGCTTTTAAGTTCTTGTTCCACAGTTTTTGAAGATGACTTTAGAGCACAAGAAATTTCTTTAGAACAAGTTGTTTCTAAATATGATTTGTGGTACGTAGATTATCACAGAACAATTGGTAACGGAGACATACCGTTCGTATCAAGAGCGTTTACATTATCCTTTTTAAACGGAATTTTATATGCAAATAATAATATTGCAGATATTGGCTTTACGGGAAATGGCTTAGGAATAGATGTTGGGTCTTATAATACCTTTTCAGGAGTTTTAGAGACAATACATGATCTAGATGGTAGCAACGATTTTGAAGTCACAGTTACTTCTTCAAACGAAATTAGATTGTATAATTATAGACAAAATGTTACCTATTTTTTAATAGGATATCAAACAAATACGTTCGATTATGACCAGTTGTTTTATGAAAATATAGAATATTTTTTACAAGAATATGATGCTTGGGAAAAAATACTTACTGCAGGTGGTGTAGTAAATCCTTTTGATAATGAGAACTATTTACGTTTTACTCCAGAGAGTATAACAACCTTTTACAGTTCACAAGACAATTTTGGCACGCAAGTTGCAGGTGTTAATTGGAGTTACGTTGGTGGATATGAAGTATATGATGTTTTGGGTTTTCAAAATCTAAAAATATTGACTCTTAATTATGATGGTGGAGATGTTGAAGAGTTTGAATTGAGTGTTGTAAATGACGGAAAGATTCGTTTATATAATTTAGCTTCAGAAGCTACATATGATTTTGAAGGAAGAGGGTATATACAGTATTTGAAAGGAGATACTCCTAAAAAAAGTAGGAAAGCTGCGGTAAGAAATTCCGATAGAAAACGTACTAAAATAAAGAGACAAACAAAAAAGAGAAGAGGAAGTTTAAAGTAAAGTTTGGTTAGTTGATTTTAGTTGGTTTTTCCTTAAGAACCAATTGAAAGTTAAACCGTCCTGAGGAGGACGGTTTTTTCTTTGTTAATAATTGATGAAAAAGTATCTTTTTTAAAGTTAAAAACAATACCTAGTTTTCATAATTTTAGAGAACTGTATGATTTTTGTGAACTCAGAAACGGTGCAAGTATAAAGATAAAATCAAAAAAATGAAATCAACAGCATTTATAACCGGCGCAACTTCTGGAATTGGAAAAGCTACAGCAGAAATTTTTGCAAAAAACAATATTCGTTTAATTCTCTGCGGAAGAAGAGCCGATCGTTTAGAGAATCTTCAACAAGAATTAGGCAAACTTACAGACGTTACCACTTTACAATTTGATGTTTCGAAAAGAGATGAAGTTGAAAACGCTATTAAATCGCTTCCAGAGAACTTTAAGAGAATAGATATTTTAATTAATAACGCAGGCAATGCGCATGGTTTGTCTAGCATACAAGATGGAGATATTGATGATTGGGATGCAATGTTAGATATCAATGTAAAAGGATTACTCTATGTTTCAAAAGCAATATTTCCGCAGATGGTAGCAAGAAATAATGGTTTTATTGTAAATATTGGCTCCATAGCGGGTAAAGAGGTGTATCCTAATGGAAATGTGTATTGTGCGTCTAAGCATGCTGTAAATGCTTTAAATAAAGCGATGAGAGTTGATTTAAATAAACACAACATTCGTGTTTCTGCAATTCACCCAGGAGCTGTAGAAACAGAGTTTTCAGAAGTTCGTTTTAAAGGGGATTCAGAAAAAGCAAAATCAGTTTATACCGGATATAAAGCGCTGCAAGCAGAAGATATTGCAGATATTATTCATTTTGTTATTACAAGACCATATCATGTAAATATTGAGGATTTAGTGGTGTATTCAACGGCTCAAGCAAGCCCAACCATTCTAAATAAAAAATAAGAAAAACGGATTCAAAAATAATTGTTAGATGCATGTCTTGGGGCACTTGGGTCAAACAGTTTTCTATAAAAGAACAGGCATATATGACTCAGTTTTGTGCAGGAAACGAAAACCATGCATTCGATCACGCATATATTTATGGAGATTATACTACAGAAGTAACTTTTGGAAAAGGGTTTATAGATAGTGGGGGTTCAAAGAGCCAATATTTAACTAATTTTTAAATCCGGAATTTAATTAATAAACAAAGAAACGGGTAGGACTGTTAAACATTATAATTATACGAAAGAATACATTATTGCCAGTGCAGAACCTTCCTTAAGAAATATAAAAGTCAAACCCTGCTGTAAATAAGAATAATATTTTTTTGTAACTTACCTTCACAATTTTAAACCATCTACTTATGCCAAATTACATTTTAAACCTTAACGGTAAGCAAGTTGCTGTTTCTGCAGATGAAGACACACCTTTGCTATGGGTTTTGCGAGATGAACTAAATTTAGTAGGAACTAAATTTGGTTGTGGTATTGCTCAATGTGGCGCTTGTACTGTGCACATAAATGGTATTGCTTCAAGAAGTTGTCAACTACAAGTTTCTATATTAGATGATGTTAAAATTACTACTATAGAAGGCTTAAGTGCAGACGGAGATCATCCGGTACAAGAGGCTTGGAAAGAGATAGATGTGCCACAATGTGGGTATTGCCAGACAGGACAAATCATGACTGCCTCTGCTTTTTTAGCAGAAAATAAGCGTCCGTCAGAAACAGCAATAAGAGCTGCTATGCAGGGTAATATTTGCAGGTGTGCTTCTTATAATAGAATAGAAAAAGCGGTATTGGTGGCCTCAAAAAAAATGTCATAATTAATAAGGGGTCCCGCGAGGTTTTTAGAAGAAGAACCCGTAAAAATCTCATTACCACGAAAATGAGAGTCTGAAAATTTAGAAAAAATGAAACTACACGAAAAAGACAACTTTAGTCGCCGTAATTTTTTAAAGACATCTATTCTAGCAGGTGGCGGAATGTTAATTGGATTCAATTTATTGACCGCATGTAAACTAGAGGCAAAAATGCCAATAGATATTGCAAGTTTGAATTTTAACGATTTTAATGCGTTTATTAAAATTTCTGATAAAGGGTATGTAACTATTTTTTCTCCAAACCCAGAAATTGGTCAAGGAGTAAAAACATCTATGCCAATGCTTATTGCAGAAGAATTAGATGTAGATTGGAAGAACGTAACAGTTGCACAAGGAGTTTTAGATACAAATAATTACACTAGACAATTAGCGGGTGGCAGTCAATCTATTCGATTTGGTTGGGATGCGCTAAGACAAACGGGTGCAACGGCAAGACAAATGTTGGTAAATGCCGCAGCTGTAAAATGGAATGTAGCCGCAGCAACCTTAAAAGTTTCTAAAGGAATTATTACAAATCAAAATGGAGAAACATTAGGATATGGAGATGTTGTAAAAGAAGCTGCAGTATTAAAAGTGCCAGAAGATGTAAAACTCAAAGACCCTAAAGACTTCACCATTATTGGGCAGGAAATAGTAAACGTAGATATTGATAAAATTATTACAGGAAAACCATTGTTTGGTTCAGATTATAAAGCGGATGGAATGGTGATTGCTTCTGTATTAAGACCTCCTTCTTTTGGACAAAAATTAAAAAGTTTTGATGCTGCCGAGGCGAAGAAAGTGAAGGGAGTAATAGCTGTAATTACGATAGGAGATAAAGTTAGAAAGTTTGTAGAAGCAGGCAAAAGTAACTGGACAGTTAAATTATCTAAAACAGATAAAGTCGTTGTAATTGCAGAAAATACATGGGCCGCTATAAAAGGTAAAAAAGCACTCTCTGCTATTTGGGAAATTGATAGCCAATTAGAATCTACAGAAGACCATGACAAGGCTTTAACAGCTATTTTAGAGGGTAAAAACTTAATCATAAATAGAGAAGACGGTGCTATAGAAAATGCATTTTTAATAGCAGACAAAGTAATAGAAAAAACATATCACTCACCTTTTTTACCGCACAATTGTATGGAGCCGATGAATTTTTATGCAAATGTAACTGCAGAAAAAATTCACTTAGTTGGTCCTGTACAAACACCAGAATACGCAGCAAAAGTTGTTGCAGATTTATTGGATTTTGATTTGGATAAAATCCATTTAGAAATGACAAGGATGGGAGGTGGCTTTGGCAGAAGGTTGTATGGAGATTTTGTATATGAAGCTGCAGAAATATCTAATTTCATTAAAAAACCAGTAAAACTTGTTTCTACAAGAGAAGATGATATGACTACAGGTATTTATAAACCTGCTGTGAAATATAGAATTAAAGCTGCATTAAAGGGAGGGAAAGTAACTGCGTATCATTTAATAGAAGCCGCTATTGGCAGTAATATGTATGGCTCTATTCCTAACTTTTTCCCTGCAGGATGTATTCCTAACTACAAAGTAGAAACAGGTAACTATAAGAGTAACATTACCACTGGAGCTTGGCGTGCGCCATACACAAATTTTTTAGCTTTTGCAGAACAAAGTTTCTTTGACGAGCTGGCTACAGAACTAAATGTAGATACCATTCAATTGCGTTTAGATTTATTACAAAATGTAAAGAATACAACTGATAAAAGAATAGCGTATTCTGGTCAAAGAATGGAAGATACTATTAAATTAGTGCGAGAAAAAGCAAATTGGGGAAATACTAAAGAAGGAGTTTACCAAGGATTTGCAGCATATTATAGTCATAATACACATGTTGCCGAGGTTGCAGATATTGAGCTAAAAAACGGTTTACCAATTATTAAAAAAGTTACAGTTGCTGTAGATTGTGGTATTGTTGTAAACCCAACAGGTGCAAGAAACCAAGTTGAAGGTGGAGTTTTAGACGGAATTGGGCATGCAATGTATAGCGATTTCTCTTTTAAAAATGGCCAACCAGAATACAAGAATTTTGATACATATAAATTGATAAGAATGAATGATACTCCAAAAGTTGAAGTTCATTTTGTGGAAAATCAGAACTCGCCAACAGGTTTAGGAGAGCCGGGTTTACCGCCTGCAGGAGGCGCTGTTGCCAATGCCATTAATGCCGCTCTTGGTAAAAGAATGTATAGACAACCTTTTATAAATGAGTTAAAGAAAACTAGTATTCTAGGTTAATATGTGCACTTTAAAATAAAATATACTTGTATTTTTAAATGAATTTTAAGAAGAATTTTTTAATTAAAAGTAAATTTCTTGGGCCAATCTAAATGTATTTGCATGGGCATTTACAATAATATTAATATCTAAAGAATAGCCACCACCCATAGAACACATTACTGGAATTTTTAAATCAAAGCAAGTTTGTAACACGAAGTTATCTCTTTCTTTACAGCCGTCAATAGTCAGTCCTAGTTTGCCTAGCTTATCTGTTTCAATAACATCTACACCACACAAATAATAAATAAAATCTGGTTTTTCTTGCTGAATGAGTTTTGGAAGCGTTTCTTTTAAGACCGCTAAATATTCAGCATCTTTTGTGTCATTTTTTAGTGCAATATCTAGATCACTTGTTTCTTTAACAAAAGGATAATTACTTTGTCCATGCATAGAAAAAGTAAAAACAGACGTATCATTTCGAAAAATTTCTGCAGTTCCGTTTCCTTGATGTACATCTAAGTCTACAATTAATATTTTTTTAGCCAAACCTTTTTGCTGTAGGTATTTTGCCCCAATTGCTTGATCATTTAACATGCAAAAAGCTTCACCACGATTAGAAAATGCGTGGTGCGTGCCACCTGCAATATTCATTGCAATTCCGTTTTCTATTGCAAATTCAGAAGCTTTAATTGTTCCATCTGCAATAATCATTTCTCTTTCTATTAAAACTTCAGAAAGTGGAAAGCCAATTTTTCTTGCAGCTTTTTGATTTAATGTAATATTTAATAAATCAAAGAAATATTCAGGATCATGAACCGTAAAAAAATGCTTGTAATTTGGAATTTCTGGTTCAAAGAAATTGTCTTCAATACAGGTTCCTTCATAGATTAATTGTTGTGGTAAAAGGTCATATTTCTCCATAGGAAAACGATGCCCTTCTGCTAACTGATGTCTATAAATAGGATGATTTGCTATTTTAAGCATTTGCTTTAATCTGTAAATTTTCTAAAGGTAAAATCTTGTACAAATTTCTTGTAGGTTGTTTTAATATAATAATCTTTATATTTAAAGACAGTACTTCCTTTATCAGAATTATACTCTTGCATTTTATCAAAAGCATTTTCTTTAATTTCACCTGCTATGTGATTAAAGTTTGCATCAAATAAAGATTCTATTCTTGTTGTTTTGTTATTTGTAAAAGAGTTAAATGCAATTTGAGTTGGATTAAAAAATACGGTCGCAGCGCCAATAGATCCAATTGAAATCCCTCCAAACGGCATCATCATTCCTGCATTTGAATTCTGAACAATATAGCCCCCAATAATTACATGAAATTGGTTGTTAATTTTCCTTGCAGAAATACCTGTATTTCCTTTTCCTATTCGTCTTAAAAAACGTTTTGTCTTCCCTAATTCACGGTAAGAGTCATACATACCGCCTTCTTGAATAATAGCTGTATTTTTAAAAGTTATAGGCTCGTTTTTATTTGCTGAATATTCTTTAATTAAATTACCTGTTTTAAAATCTAAAATTTCAATCGTAAAATTCTCTTTTGTTACTGCAATCGTAAAAAGGTTCTCTCCATTTAAATAAGAATTAGTTCTTCTCGATTTTTCGCCCAAAGAAGGTTTTTTAAATTGAAGCGCATTAGCTATAAATGTATTTATATTTATTTCTAAAACTTGGGTAAACATTTTATGGTGGTCTAATGTAATAAGAATTGAATTCTCTCTTACATACATTTTTCTTTCTTCTGAGGTTAGTTCTATGGAGTTAGGGGTGTTCTCTTCAAACTTTTTAATATTATTATCCTTAATTAAAAAGGATAAAAGGTTGGCTTTTGAACCTTTAGAGTTTATGAACCTTAAATTAGAAATATCTATATAATTTCTTTTCGGTTTTCCATTTTTATCAAAAGAATATATAAACAGTTGATTTCTTAATTTTGAACCAGATATTAAATAAAACTTATTTTTAGATGTAACGGTTTGTATAAATTTTTCGTTTTTACCTAATAGAAATTCGTTTATGGTTGTTTTACCGTCGTTAAAAGAAAATTTTACTGAAGAGAATTTATTTTGTTTTTTATTGGTTAAAAAAACACGATAAGAATTATCTTTAGACGCACTTGAGCCAATTAAAATTTTATATTTTCTGCTTTTTGTTTGTGATGATATTTTTTCTGTTACCTTAAAATCGGCATTTATTTTATAGCCATAAATATTTTTTGCATCTGCAACAAAAAAGGCAATTTCTCCGGTTTCTTTATTAACAACAGGAATTACATCTTTTATAGAAGAGGACGAAGTTTTTAAATCATTTTTAAATATTACAATTTTCTCTTGAGAGTAAAAATTAAAGCTGGTAGTAATTAATATTAATGCAAAAATATTTTTCATCATAGTTTTATAATTTTAACTAACTGCTTGTCCGTTTTTAACTTCTTTTGAGGGAGTTACAAAAGCCAGTTTACCATCAGGAGTGTCTGTCATTAAAATCATTCCTTGGCTTTCTACTCCTCTAATTTTTCTAGGTGCTAAGTTTACCAAAACAGATACTTGCAAACCAATAATTTCTTCTGGTGAAAAACTTTCTGCAATTCCAGAGACAATAGTTCTTGTGTCTATACCTACATCCACTTTTAGTTTTAAAAGCTTCTTAGTTTTTGCAACTTTTTCAGCCTCTAAAATAGTTCCTACCCTAATATCTAATTTTGTAAAATCTTCGAATTCTATCGTTTCTTTTTGTGGCGCTGTTACTTTATTTTCTTGCTCATTCGCAATTTTAGTAGCCGCTAACTTTTCTACTTGTGCTTCAATTTCTTTGTCTTCAATTTTAGAAAACAATAATTCAGCTTTATTTATTTGGTGTGTTGCTGGCAATAAAATTGTATTTTCAGTTACATCTTCCCAAGACAAGCTTGCACCAATATTTAAAATATTTTTTAATTTTGTAGCGCTAAAAGGTAAAAAAGGTTCAGAAACTACAGCTAATGCTGCAGAAATTTGAAGTGCAACATACATGATTGTTTGTACGCGCTCTTCATCTAATTTTATAACCTTCCAAGGTTCTTCATCTGCTAAATACTTGTTTCCTAGTCTTGCTAAGTTCATTAATTCTTGGCTAGCTTCTCTAAATCGATACCTTTCAATAGACTTTCCAATGGTAAGTGGAAATTCTTTGATAGCTGCTAAAACATCTTCATCAATTTCAGAAAAGTCATTAGGTTCGGGCACAATTCCGTCATAATATTTGTTAGTTAAAACTACAACTCTGTTTATAAAGTTTCCAAAAATGGCAACCAGTTCGTTGTTGTTTTTTGCTTGGAAATCTTTCCAAGTAAAATCGTTGTCTTTACTTTCTGGTGCATTTGCAGTTAATGTATAACGCAAAACATCTTGCTGGTTTGGAAACTCTTCTAAATACTCGTGTAACCAAACAGCCCAATTTTTAGATGTCGATAATTTATTTCCTTCTAGATTTAAGAATTCATTTGCAGGTACATTGTCTGGTAAAATATAATCTCCGTGTGCTTTTAGCATAGAAGGGAAAATAATACAGTGAAAAACAATATTGTCCTTCCCTATAAAATGAACCATTTTAGTATCTTCTTTTTTCCAATAATCCTCCCAGTTTTTACCTTCTCTTGCAGCCCATTCTTTGGTGGATGAAATATAACCAATAGGTGCGTCAAACCATACATATAAAACTTTGCCATCGGCTCCCTCTAAGGGAACAGGAATTCCCCAATCTAAATCTCTAGTAACCGCCCTAGGTCTTAAACCATCTTCTACCCAAGATTTTACTTGTCCGTAAACATTTGGTTTCCAATCTTTTTTATGACCTTCTAAAATCCATTTACGTAAAAAATCTTCGTGTTTATCTAAAGGTAAAAACCAATGTTTTGTTTCTTTTACGGTAGGAATATTTCCTGTAATTGCAGATTTAGGATTTATTAAATCTGTTGCGTTGTGAGAAGTACCACAGCTTTCACATTGATCGCCATAGCTTTCTTCAAAACCACATTTAGGACAAGTACCCACAACAAACCTGTCTGCTAAAAACTGATTTGCTTCTGCATCATATAATTGTGCAGAAACTTCTTCAATAAACTCTCCATCATTATACATTTTTGTAAAAAAATCCGAAGCAGTTTCATGATGAATCTTAGAAGAGGTTCTAGAGTAATTGTCAAAAGAAATTCCAAAATCTATAAAAGATTGTTTTATGATACCATGATACTTATCGATGATAACTTGCGGAGATACCCCTTCTTTTTTTGCTCTCATAGGTATGGCAGCGCCATGCTCATCTGAACCAGAAATATAGGCAACATCTTTACCAATTAAGCGCAAATAGCGCGCATAAATATCTGCAGGAACATACACACCTGCTAAGTGGCCAATATGAATTGGACCATTTGTATAAGGCAATGCTGCGGTAATTGTATATCTTTTTGGAGCACTCATGTGTTCTTTGTATTGATTTTGGACTAATTATTGAGGTACAAAAGTACAAAAAACCGAGTTTTAAAAGTCATTGAAAATAGATACATTTACATTTATTAGATTTTTAGATTTCCAGACATTAGAAAATAGACTTATTTTGAATAGACTTATAGTATTTATATCATTTTTATTAACGATCTCTGCATCGATAAACGCGCAAGAAAAAACAAATACATTAATAACCCCTTCGTATCTTAAAAAAGGTGATACAATAGCTATTGTTGCTCCTGCAGGAATTTTAATAAAGAGAATAACCACAGTTTTAGAAGCAAAGAGGTTAGCGGAAAAATGGGGTTTACATGTTGTTTTAGGTGAAAACATATTTAACCAAAACAATCATTTTGCGGGCACAGATGCAGAAAGAGCTGCAGATTTTCAAAGTGCTTTAGATAATAAAAACATAAAAGCTATTTGGGTAGCTAGAGGAGGTTATGGTTCTGTTAGAATTTTAGACTTGTTAGATTTTAGCACTTTTAAACAGTATCCAAAATGGATTATTGGATATTCAGATATCACCGCATTCCATGGGCATGTTCATAATTTTGGAGTAGAAACTATTCATGGAATGTTGGCGACTAGTTTAGAAGAAAAACCAGAAAAAATTATACAGACTATTGCAAGTTTTAAAAAGGCTTTGTTTGGTGCACCACTCTCCTATGTAATCCCATCGGATAAGGACAATAGAATTCCTTTATCAGAAATAATAACCGGACAATTAGTAGGTGGAAACCTTGCAATTGTAACTTCAATGTTAGGTTCAGAAAGTCAATTAAATACTAATGGTAAAATTCTTTTTATTGAAGAAATTGGCGAGTATAAATATTCAATAGACAGAATGTTACAGAGTTTAAAACGTGCAGGTTATTTTACAAAAGTAAAAGCAGTTATTGTTGGAGATATTTCTTCTATAAAACAGAATTCTACGAATTGGGGAAGTTCTGTAGAGCAATTAATCTTAGAGGTTGTTCCCCAAGATATTCCTGTTTTATTTAATTTTCCTGCAGGACATGAGGCAGATAATAGAGCTTTAATTTTTGGAAGGAATATTAAGTTAGTAGCAGATAAGGAAAACTATTCAGTTATATTTAGTTTCAATTAAACGAATGGCAGATCATAATGAGCTTGGCAAAAAAGGAGAAAAATTAGCGATTGATTTTTTAATTAAAAATGAGTATCACATTCTAGAAAAGAATTATCGTTATTTAAAAGCAGAGGTAGACATTATTGCTAAAAAAGAGAATATTTTAGCAGTTGTAGAAGTAAAAACAAGGACTACAGATTATTTTGGAGATCCACAAGATTTTGTAAACCCTAAAAAGATCAAATTATTACTTTCTGCAATAGATTATTATGTAATCGAAAAAGACTTAGACGTAGAAGTCCGTTTTGATATTATTGCAATTATTCATAAAGACAACAAAACAAAAATCACCCATTTAAAAGATGCTTTTTTATACTTTTAAAGTTGTTTTATGATCGTTTCTAAATCTTTTAGTGCAATTGGATTCGCAATTATTTTTTTATTTGAATTTAGCACAAAATAAGTAGGTGTAGTATTTATGTTATAAATTCTAGCAGTTTTGTTATTCCATTTATTTAAACCTAAAACATGGTGCCAATTGGGAAGTGTAATTTTTATTTTTCCCCAATCTAAATCATTTCTTTCCATAGCAAAGGCAATTACTTTAATATCTTTTTTACCTTGTAAAAAGCTGTGCAGCTCTGGGATTTCTTTTAAACAATGAGAACATCCTGTACTCCAAAAAACTAAGACATAGTTCTTTGCTTCATCTAAGGCAGAGAGCTGGAATTCTTTGTCATTTTCTATCCAAGAAAAATCAGGGGCTATGCTGCCAATTGTTGTTGCTAATAATTTTAACTTTTCAGTTTTAAATTTATCATTTTGTATAGATTTTGGAAGGGTATTGTAATAGTTTTCAAAAAGAACATCTATCATTTCTAAGTTATTTGCTTCTTCGAACTGTCCGATTAAAAATTCAATCATATTTTTCTTGAAAACTATATTTTTAACCTTAATGAAAACATTTTCAACAGCAGTTTTGTAAAGTTTTTGTTGTGTTTCTGCATTTTCTGAATAGTTCATATAAAAGATATAATCTGTAATTTTATCAACTAAAAAAGAAGAGTTTATAAGCGTTTCATTTGAAAACTCTATATGATCAAAAAAAGTATTCTTCACGGCATACAGATAGTCTTGTAGATTGGTTTTAATTTCTGTTGAGTTCGCTCTCAAAGAAGCTTTAATAAAAGGGTATACATACATATTTTTTGTACTTTCTAAATATTTTTCTTGTATACTATTTATTTTTTTTAGCGTAGTGTTATAAGCTTTTTTTAAGTCTATTTTAAGATTTTTAATAGCTTTAATCTGTAATGAATCTAATTTTTGTTGTTGCTTAGAAATATCTTTTAAGTAGTTTTTATAAATTATATTTTCTTTTGATTTAGAAAATAAAATAGCTTGTTGTGGGTAATCTGGGTGAAATGTAAAACTTACGTCTTCCTTATTAAAGATAAAATCTACAAAACTTATTCCACTTGTTCTATAACTAATTCTATAAGTACCAGCTTTTGTAGTTGTGGGTAATTCAAATTTAAAAATATTAATGGCTTTTTTTTTACCTTCAATTAAAAGAGTATCTTTTTTAATGGTTGTATTCTGAACAAATTGTTGTGTAGCACCTTCAATTTTATATAAAATTACCCAATCTGTATCTAAGCTTTTGGTTAAAGTTCCATTTACAGAAAATTGGGCCTGTGCAAACGAAGAGATGAAGAGAATTAGTAGGATTATTTTTTTCATTTTGCACATTTTTTAGTTGTTAGAAAAATTAAGTTTAAGGAGCATCCCAAAAGTACTATTTCTTCTTCAAATTTGGTATATTGGGATTCATAAAAACCAACGTATGTATTTTTTTAACAAAATAATTTGGATTACTGGTGCTTCTTCAGGAATTGGAAAGGCTTTGGCAATAAAGCTTTCCAAGCAGCAATGTAAACTTATTTTATCATCTAGAAATACGGCATCTTTAGAATTGGTAAAACAGGCGTGCGATCATCCAGAGCATATAAAAATTATCCCTTTAGATTTAGAAAATTATGCAAGTTTAGCATTAAAGGCAGTAGAGGCTATAAAAGCTTTTGGTAAAATTGATGTTTTAATAAATAATGGAGGTATAAGTCAGCGTTCTCTAGCTGCAGAGACTAATATTCATGTAGACAAGCGAATTATGGATATTAATTATCTAGGAACCGTGGCATTAACCAAAGCAATTTTACCTCATTTTATTGAAAAACAAGAAGGTCAGTTCGTAATTACTACTAGTATTGTAGGTAAAATTGGTACACCTTTGCGCTCTAGTTATGCAGCAAGTAAGCATGCTTTACATGGTTTTTTTGACAGTCTTCGTGCAGAAAATCATCATAACAATATTTCAGTAACCTTACTTTGCCCTGGTTTTATAAACACCAATATTTCTAAAAACGCATTAATAGGCAATGGCACACCGCAAGGAAAAATGGATGTTGCAACTGGTAATGGAATGTCTCCAGAGCGCTGTGCAAAATTAATGTTAAAAGCTATAAAAAATAAAAAAGAAGAAGTGTGTATTGCTGGTGCAAAAGAAAAATTAGGGGTGTATGTAAAACGGTTCTTTCCAAAGCTATTGTCTGTCTTAATAAGAAAGTTGAGTGTTACTTAATCTTCTATATAAGACAAGACATCAAAATAATTTACAATTGCTTCTTTCATTAAAACGGTCTGTTCACCTGGCTTTAAATTAGGTAATTCTGTAATTATTTTATAGTGTGGCCAACTGTCATCATCATAGTAATCAAACTCATAATAGCCATAAGGTTCTAGTAGTTTGCAAATGGCAATATGCATTAGGTTTACTTTTTCATCTTTTTTATAACTGGTGCTTTCTTTACCTAATTCTTGTACGCCAATTAAATAGATAATACCATCCATATTTAACTCATCTCCATCAGCAAATTGTGCTGTTAGTTTTGCAACTAACAAATCCCATTTTTCTTTTAAGTTAATTACTTTTTGCATTGTATTTGGTTTTAATTTCACAAAGATACAATGTCCATTTTTAAATATTAAAAAAAAGATGTAGGTTTGAGAAAATTTATGGGATGAATGTTTTTGATATTGTTATTGCAGCACTTTTAATATTTGGCTTTGTAAGAGGAGTTCTGAAAGGCCTGTTTGTTGAAGTTGCTTCTTTAGCTGCATTAATAGGGGGCGTTTATGGTGCAATACATTTTTCGTATTTTATTGGAGACTTTTTAAAAGAAGCCGTTTCTTGGGATCAAGAATATGTTTCTTTAGCCGCATTTGCAGGAACTTTTATTACAATCATAGTTACAATTGCGTTACTAGGTAAAATGCTTACAAAGTTAGCAGACTTTGCGGCATTGGGTGTTATTAATAAGATATTAGGTGGTGTTTTTGGGGCGATAAAAATAGGATTAATTTTAAGTGTTGTTTTTATTTTCTTTGGAAAAATGAATGACACAATTCCGTTTGTAAAAAAAGAAACCTTAGATGAATCAATTTTATATGCTCCCGTAAAAAAGATTGCGCCAACGATATTTCCTTCAATTATAAAAAATGAAGATGAACTAGTAATTCCGGATTTGAATATATAGCATATGATATTATTAAAATTAAAGCGTAAAAAAAAACCGAGATGAAAATCTCGGTTTTTTTTATATTATAGTAGTGTTACTTTTCCGCTACTGATGTGGTAAACACCACCAACAATTTTAATTTCTTTCATGGCTTCCAATTCTTTAAGAATCGGACTTTTTTCCCTAATTCTTTCTATTGTTAAGAGTACATTGTTTTCGATTGTTTTGTCAACAAACTCTCTGTTTGAAGAGTTGTGTTCTCCAGAAACTTCTCCCTCAGATTTTTTTACTGCTGGTTGTATATTGTCTAACATTGCAGTAATATTACCTAGTTCTACATGGTCGCAGGCAGCTTTGACCGCCCCACAACTTTCGTGTCCTAGTACAAAAACCAATTTGCTTCCTGCAACCTTGCAAGAATATTCCATACTCCCTAAGATATCTGTGTTTTCAAAATTGCCTGCAACTCTTGCAACAAAAACATCACCAATAGTTTGATCGAAAATTAATTCTACAGGTACTCTAGAATCTATACATGAAAGTACAATTGCTTTTGGATGCTGCCCAGTTGTAGTTTGTGTAATTAATGCTTTGTGATCTGCTGTATTTGCTTTGTTAGCTGTGAAACGAGAATTTCCCTCAATGAAATCCTCTAAGACAACCATTGGTGTTAATTTATCTTGTACTTCTTTCGTAATTGCTTTGATTATGTGTGACATAATTTTTTAATTTTAAGATTCGTCTGTTATATTTTCTTTTATCCATTGAACACAAGGCTCAAAACCCTTAAAAATATGTTCTTTTGGAATAAAATCTGGAATGATATCAATTCTTTCCATCATATATCTTGGTTGTTGTAATAAGTTAACAAACAATACTTCGATGTTTTTTTTCTTTAGATCTTGCAACATATCTTCCATAGCGTACAGACCAGATTGATCCATATATTGCATTCTACCTAGACGCATAATTACGGTTTTTGCAGATTTAGGAATCTGTTGGGAAAGTGCTTGAAATTCACTTGTAGAGCCAAAAAATAAAGGTCCTTTAATGTGCTTAATAAACACTTCTTCTTTTAATTTTTCTGGGAAATCAATTTCATCTGCCCAAGATTCTTCTTTTAATGATTTTACATCTGATCTCTCTGCGGTTAAATCCCCAATTTTTTTCATAAACATTAGCGATGCAATTACTAAACCAATCCCAACAGCATATACTAAGTTCCAGAAAGTAGATAGTAGTAAAACTATAATCATAACTAAAACTTCAGAACTCAGTTTAATGGGTCCAATTTTAACATCTCTTGGTAAGTATGGTATTGCTTTTAATCCTTTATAATCCATTACACCAATACCAACCGTAATTAATATACCTGCCAAAACACCTGCTGGAATTTTAGAAGCAATCGGTCCTAAGCCCAGCATTATCAATAGCAACATAATTCCTGCAATCATTCCAGAAAGTTTTGTTTTTCCACCTGCATTTATGTTTACCACGGTTCTAATGGTTGCACCTGCACCTGGAATACCTCCAAATAAAGCTGCAATACTATTTCCAATTCCTTGTCCAATTAACTCTTTATTTGGCTTGTGTTTGGTTTTAGTCATATTATCTGCAACTACACTCGTTAATAGAGAATCAATTGCACCTAGGAGCGCTAAAGTTAATGCTGTAAAAATATAAGGCGTAATACTAGACAGGCTAAACCCAGTAAAAATTTCCCATTTAGGAATAGGAATTCCACTTGGTATTTCTTGAATAGTTCTATAATCTAACCCAAAGCCAACGGCAACACTAGACATTACAACTAGCGCAACAAGTGTGCTAGGTACTTTAGTGGTAATTCTTTTAAAACCATAGATTATAAAAATAGTTCCTAATGCGAGCATTAATTCTAACCAGTCAATATTTTGAACGGCTCTTGGAAATGCTTTAATTGCGCCTAAAGCACCAGAAGTTTCTTTTGCAGCTAAATTTTCTGATTCCTTTAAGATATCTGTAGCTGAAATTTTATCAGCTCTTTTAATGGTTTCCTCAAAGTTTTCTAAAACTAAAATCTTCTCACCAGCTTCTTCTTTTAGAAGATTTTTTAAAATTACTTCTTTGGCCTGTGGCTTAAAGGTTTCTACGAACACAGTATCTTCTTTAGGATAATAGCCAACAGAAGGCAATATTTGCGTAAGTAATATAATAAGACCAATTGCGGTCATAAACCCAGAGACCACTGGGTATGGAATGTATCTAATGTATTTACCTAAACCAATAACACCTAATGTAATTTGAAATAAACCGGCTAAAATAAAAACAGTTAAAATAGCAGGCAAAGCTTTGCTAACATCTCCGTCATTGGCAGCAACAATACCCGCAATTACAACCATACTAACCGCTGTCATTGGTGCGGTCGGTCCAGAAATTTGTGTACTAGTTCCACCAAATAATGCTGCAAAGAAACTAATAAATATAGCACCATATAATCCTGCACTTGGCCCCAATCCAGATGATACACCGAAAGCTAAGGCTAGTGGAAGCGCTACAATACCGGCAGTAATACCACCAAAAGCATCTCCTTTTATATTTGAAAATAATTTTTTCATAAAAAAATAAATAATTTAACCCGTCGGTATATATTCGACAGGTATAAAGTTAAAGTTAAAGTTTGTGAGTTCTTTTTGATTAATCTAAAGAAATTCTGGAGGAGGATACGTATTCTCTTGATAAATATCTGTGTATTTTTTTAACCGGTAGTTTAGTGAATTCTTTTTTTTGAAAGAATTAAAAAGGGATACAGGTTTTTTTATTTCAGAAATTTTTAAATCAAAAGTTTTAGAAATTTCCTTTTGATTATTTTCCTCTTCACCAACATTAAAAAGAATAGAGATGTCAAAATTTTCTTCTACAACCGATAGTATTGTCGGACTCACAATAAACAGTGTAAAAATAATAGTAAAGATAATTGCTATCTTTTTTTTCATTAATTGTTGTTTAAAATTCTTTAATTTCTTCGGAAATTATCCATCCCTGTTTTCCATCTGCTAATTTAATCTTTTTCCAATTATCAATAGCATCTAATACAATTACTTTTGCACCTTCATGTAATATAAAAACTTCTTCAGAGTTCAAGGTTGGCGCACTTCTAACTTCTGTTTTCTCTGCAAAAACAATTGCTTCTTTTTTATTTTTTGTCTGATTGTATTGACTAGATGTAATAAAAACGCAAAAAAGTAAGAGTATAAAGCTAAAGATACTTGTACTGAAGTAGATTCTTTTTTTAGTTGGAGAATACCCAAAGTAAAATAATAAGAATAAAATAGCAGTTAAAAAAGAAAAACTAACAACAACTACTGCCCATTCATCAAATGATAATCTTTGTAAATAATTTTTATTAAATTTTTGAAAAACAGTTTTAGGTACTTCTTTTATATTGTCTAAAGCTAAACGCTGTGCAAATATTAAATTATTTTTAACATCAGTGTTTAAAGGATCTAATTTTAGAGCTTTTTCATAGTAGAATATAGTTGGGCCAACTTTATTTAACTTGTAATGTGCATTTCCTATGTTTAAGTATAACTCCGATGATATTGCATCTAGGGTTTCAATTTCTTTATACTTTTTAATTGCTTCCTCAAACGCGCCGTTTCTGTATAACTCATTAGCAGAAACAAATAAACTATCTGCATTTTGACCACTAATACTATTGGCAATTGCGAACAATAAAAATAAAATATTTTTCATCTTATAACTGTTTATCTAATTGGACAATAACTGATTTTGCACGCTCAAATTCTTCTTTCATTTCAGTTGCTGTAAAAGGTGTATAACGAGCGAAATCAGAATTTTTTAATACTTCAATAAATTGGTTAATTACTGCTGCTTTTACATTTTTACTTTCTAAAATTTCGGTAATTCTTTCTTTACTTATTTCTGCAGTCTCAATGCCTAGTTTTGCCTTTAAATAATTGTGTAGAGCACGCTCTAAGGCTTCGTAAAACGCTTCCTTTTTACCCAATTGTTTTTGCGCTTTAGAAAGATATTTTTTAGCTAATTTTTCTGCTTTTCTAGTTTTATTACCCACAATATCATTACTTCTTTCGTCACTTTTCTTACCAATAAAAACGCCGATAGGAATTGCAATTAATGGCAATAAAAATAAAATATAAAAGAGATTAGATTTAAAAAAATCTATTTTTTTAGTAGTTATAAAATTAGTTTTAGTGGCGATATACCTAAAGTTTTTTCCGGTGGCAACAACTTCTTGTTTTCTTACAGAACTGGTATCTACAGTAATTAATTCTTTTCCTTCCTGCACATCTACAAAGAAATCTTCTGTAGCAATTGTTTTGTATTTTTTTTCTTTGGGATTAAAGTAAGAGAAAGAAATACTTGGTATTTTATACTTTCCTTTGTATAAAGGAACTACTGTGTAGGTATCTGTTACAGCACCAGAAATACCACTTGCATTTACACGCACACGTTCTTTTCTTTCTGGTTGGTACATTTCTAATTCTACAGGAGTTTCTACTGTTGGTAATTCAAATAATTTTAAGTTTCCTTTTCCAGAAATTTTTATTTGTACCTGGCTAGTTTCATTTGCTTTTAAAATATCTTTACTCAAAGCAACGTTAAAATTAAAATCTCCAACTGCTCCTGCAAAGTTTGCTGGTTTTCCCTCTAAAGGAAGTGACTTAGGGCGAATTATTTTTTTAGTAGAAGCAAATTCCCGTCTAATATTCTTTGTGATTGCATTTCCGAAAAAATCTGCACGACCAGATGGCACTCCAATTACAATATCCATTCTCATCGGATCTATAGAGAGTTTTCCTGTTTTTGTTGGAATAAGAAGCGCTTTTTGAAGTACAATATATCTATAGTTTTCTCCATTGTATTTTCCCATTTTTACCGGAAAACCATTCACTTTAATGTCTTGATTCCAAAAACCGTTATACTTGGGAGCTTCTGAAATAGATGTATCGTAAACACTTACATTTTCACTTACATACAATCTATATTCTACATAAATACCTTCACCAACATAAGGATTAGCTTTGGATATTTCTGCTACTAAATGAATGTTTTGTTGCGCAACATAATTTGGATCATTTGGATTTTTAGGAATTTCTACAGCATCTAAAACAATTATTTTAACAGGTTCAGATTTTATAAATTTACCACCAATTTTTATAGATGCACTTGCAATAGAAAATGCTCCTTTCCTTTTGGGTTGAATAATGTAAGTATAAGATTGCGAAAAGGTTACTTTTCCGTTAATCCAAGATTGACTAACAGATTGACTTGGACCGCCAACAACTTTAAAATTAGTAAAGTTGGGTGGAGAGAAATTATCTCCTCCTTGCTTATTAATGGAAAATTCTATGCGTAAACGCTGGTTTACACCTAGTTTGTTTTTACTAACTTTTGCCTTTAAGGTTGCCTCTTGTGCAACTAAAGAAATACTTAGTAAACAAATAAATAGAGATATGTAAAATTTCAACTTCATCAACTTCATCAACTTTTTCTAAAACCGTAAAACTACCAATCTTTTTCTTGTTTTACCTTTTTACCTTTTGCTTTTTTAGCATTCATTTTCTTTTGGGTTTTTTTCTCCTCATTATTTAAGCTTTCTAACAATTGTTTTACTTGCTGAGGTGTCATTTTACCGGGTTGTGGTTTTGGTTTTTGTGGTTCTTTGTTTTTATCTTTTTTAGGGTCTTGTTTTTTATCCTTGTCTTTGTCTCCTTCACCGTCTTTGTCATCGTCCTTTTTATCCTTGTCTTTTTGATCTTTGTCTTTCTTATCTTTATCCTTCTGATCTTTGTCTTTGTTATCCTTATCCTTATTTTTGTCTTTGTTTTTATCGTCTTTTTTATCTTGTTTTTCTTTGTCTAATAATTGCTGTGCAACGGCTAAATTATAACGAGTTTCGTCATCTATAGGATTGTTTCTTAATGCATTTTTAAAAGCATCTACAGCACCTTGATAATTTTTAGATTCCATCATGGCATTTCCTATATTATGAAATGCTTCGGCCTTAATACCTTTGTCGATTGCAGTTTTTGCAGTTAATTCATATTGAGGTATTGCTTCTTTGTAATTTTTATTCTTGTACAATGCATTTCCTAAGTTATAGGATGCCTTATCGTAATTAGAATTACTTCCCAATGCTTTTTGATAGGCTACAGAAGCATCTGTGAATTGTTCTTTTTGATACAATTCATTTCCCTGACGCAGCATTTTCCTTGCAGTTCTTTGCTGTGCAATAGTATCTTTTTGTGCTGCTATTTCTTTAGATAAAAAGAGCATTAAGAAAACGATAAATAGGTATTTTAATTTTTTCATTTAATTTTTTGTTTTCTCTTCGTTAAATAAATCTGCTTTTTTCAACCATTTAGTTTTCTTTTCAAACAAGAAAACATCCATAATTAAAAACAACAAACCCAATACTAAGAACCATTGAAATTGATCTTTATAGTCAGAAAACTGCTTGGTCTCAAACTCGCTTTTTTCTGCATTTGCAATAATTTCTGCAATTTCGCTTACAGGATTTTCAGTAATATTGCCATCAATATATTTGCCATTAGCGGCATCTGCAATTCCTTGTAAAACTGCTGGTTTACGTTTTGTAATTACAGTTTCACCTTTGTTATCTTTTTTATAACTATTCACAGCACCATTTACACGTATAGGAATTGGCCCACCTCTTTCTGTACCAACGCCAACAGTATAAATTTTTACACCTTCGTTTGCTAAGTTTTGCGCAACCTGCTTTGTTTCTTCTTGGTGATCTTCACCGTCAGAAATAATAATTAAAAATCGGTTGGTTTGCTCATCATTATTATAATATGTTTTTGCTAATTCTAATGCGCCGTTAATATCTGTTCCTTGACTAGAAACCATGTCTGGATTTGCGTTTTGTAAAAACATACTAGCCGCGGCATGATCTGTAGTTATTGGTAATAACGGATATGAATTTCCTGCATAAATAATAATACCAACTCTGTCTGAACCTAATTTATTAATTATTTTAGAAATAATTTGCTTTGCTTTTTCTAACCTGTTAGGAGCAATGTCTTCTGCCAACATACTTTTAGAAACGTCTAAAGCAAAAACAACATCTACACCTTCTCTTTTAACTGTTTTTAATTTCGTTCCCATTTTTGGGTTGGTCAAAGAAATTATTAAAAAGGTAATACCCACTAATAAAGTTACCAATTTTAAAGTAGTTTTAAAGCTAGATGAATTTGGTGCTAATTTTTTGAGTAATGTGCTATTAGAAAAGGCACGTTGTGTTCTTTTTTTCCACCATAAAACCAACAAGAAAATAACAATCATTGCTGGAACAATTGTTAGTAGATAAAAATAAATTGGTTCTTCTATTTTGTACATTATTTTTTAATTGAAAGATTCAATTTTTTATATAAAACTTTTGAAAATTGTATTTCTTAAAATGAATTCTAACAATAAGAATCCTAATCCTAGGAGTACAAAAACTCTAAACTTCTCTTGATAATTGTAATACTTAAACTCTTCTATTTTTGTTTTTTCTAGGGCATCAATTTCGTCATAAATTTCTTTTAAAGATTCATTGTCCGTTGCCCTAAAATATTTCCCTTCGGTTTCTGTTGCAATTTCTTGCAATAGTTTTTCATCTATTTCTACTTGTTGCTTTCTAAAATTCAGCTTGCCTGTTCTAGGGTCTTTACTCCATGGGAAATCTGCCATACCGTTCGTACCAATTCCGATGGTATACACTTTTATTTTCAACTCTTTTGCCAATTCGGTTGCCGTTCTTGGATCTATATTACCAGAGTTATTTACACCATCTGTAAGTAAAATAATGACTTTACTTTTTGCCTTACTTTCTTTTAGTCTGTTTACACCCGAACCTAAACCCATTCCAATAGCTGTTCCACCTTCTAATTGCCCCCATTTCAATTCAGAAATTGTACGTTTCACAATTCCTTTATCACTTGTAATTGGGGTTTGGGTAAAACTTTCACCGGCATATACCACAATACCAATTCTATCGTTTGGTCTTCTGTCTACAAAATTTACAGCTACTTTTTTAAGAGCCTCTAATCTATTTGGCTTTAAATCTCTAGCCAACATGCTAGCAGATACATCAATGGCCATTACAATATCAATCCCTTTATTCGTTTTTGTTTTCTTGCTTACAGATACATTTCTAGGTCTTGCTAGCGCAATTATAATTACAGACAAAGCAAGCAGTCTTAACAGATATAGAATTGGTTTTAATTTTGATAAAAATGAGCCACCTTTAAAACCTTTTACACTCGGCATTGTTAAAACAGCAGTATCTTTTTTACGCATAAAGAAATGCCAAACTGCTAATAGCGGTATGAGTATCAGTAACCAGAGAAACTCAGGATTTAAAAATTCGAAATTACTCCAGTTCATCTTCTTTTTCTGTTATTTGTTTAGGCTTTAAGTTTCCTATAATAAATTCTGCATCTCTTCTGTCGTCTTCAATTTCAATCGCTAAAGGTTTCGACTTAGCAAACTTTACTAAATCAGCTTCTTGTAATAAGTCTTTTAACTTTTTTATTGTTTCTTTTGAAGTTTCTATACTATCTGCGTTCTTAAAGTCTTTTATCATTGCTAGCACTTCATCAGTAGTGTTTTCTAATGCAGGTACTTTTAATTCACGCTCAATATAGCCACGCACGATTTCTGTTAATTCAGAGTAATATTCTTTTATTTTATTGTTTTGCCACAAGAGCTTTTCATCTAATTCATTCAACCTTAAAATTGCCTCTTCAAAAGGAGGTAAGGTTCTGTAGGTTGGCGCATCTTCGGTTTCTTTTCTTTTTCTAATTACAAACCAGTAAATCCAGAAACCTATGATCGCTAGAATTGCTAAAATGAGATATATGTAGATTCTAAAATCATCAAAAGTATAAGGTTCTTCTTTGATAGATTTTATTGGAAATTTTTTCACTTTTAAAGTATCTATTGCAATTGTTGCTATATTTATTAAAAGAGAATCTGTTAAAAAAGCCTGATTTTTCACAAAGATTTGTTGTTGCGGAATGTAAAACGCTCCACTATCAAAGCCTGTTAATATGTATCTTCTAATGAGGCTGTTTTTAATAGTATCTATTCTTGTAGAATCGATAATCTCCAATCCCTTTAGTTGGATTTTTGGAATGATTACATTCTGAGTTTCATCTACCGAGATTTTTAATTGAAACTGCTCACCAATTCTAATGCTGGTAGTATCAATTTCTGCCTTAACCATTGGTTTTTGCGCAAAACTTATGGTTGAAATAAATAGTAATATGTAGAATATTTGTTTTTTCATTTTAAGACTATCTTCCTTTGTGTTTAAAATAACCTAATAATTTTTTCACGTAATTTTCATCAACCCTTGTATTTACGCTTCCCGCGCCACTTCTTTTAAACATGTTTGTGTAATAGTCTGAAAGTCTTATTGCATTTGCTTTGTAACTTGTTCTTACAGACCTTGATGCAGTATTAATTAACTGCACATTGCCGGTTTCAGCGTCTAACATTGGCACCATTCCTAAATTAGGGATTTCGGCATCATGTTTATCATAAACTCGAATACCGGTTAAATCGTGTTTTTTTGCTGCTATTTTTAGTGTCTTTTCATAGTCATCGTCCATGAAATCTGATAACATAAAAACAATCGCTCTTTTTTTCATTACACTAGATAGAAACTTTAAAGCTGCTGCAATATTTGTTTTTTTACTTTTTGGTTTAAATTCTATGAGCTCTCTAATAATTCTTAAAACATGACTTTTACCTTTTTTAGGAGGAATGAACAACTCAATATCATCAGAAAATAAAATTAAACCAACTTTATCATTGTTTTGAGTTGCAGAAAAAGCCAATGTTGCGGCAATTTCTGTGACGGTATCTTTTTTAAACTGTGTAGCTGTTCCAAATAATTCAGAACCAGAAATATCTACTAAAAGCATCATCGTTAATTCACGTTCTTCTTCAAAGACTTTAATATAAGGTTCGTTGTATCGTGCGGTAACGTTCCAGTCAATTGCTCTAACATCGTCACCAAATTGGTATTGTCTTACTTCAGAAAAAGTCATACCACGTCCTTTAAAAGAGGAATGGTATTCACCTCCAAAAATATCATTAGACAAACGTTTTGTCTTAATTTCTATCTTCCGTACTTTCTTAAGTATCTCTTTTGTATCCATTTATTCAATTGTCAGTTAACATGTATCAATTAATAGTTTCACATTTTAAACGTATAATTGTTTTTTGATAATTGTTTATGGTACTTCAATTTCATTAATAATATCATTTATAATGTCAACAGAAGTTATATTCTCTGCTTCCGCTTCATAGGTAATACCAATTCTGTGGCGCAGTACATCATAAACCACTGCCCTAACATCTTCTGGAATTACATATCCTCTTCGCTTAATAAAGGCATAACATTTTGCTGCTTTTGCTAAATTTATACTTCCACGAGGAGAGGCTCCAAAACTAATTAAGTCTTTTAATTTTGATAAGTTATATTTTTCTGGATAACGTGTTGCAAAAATAATATCTAGAATATATTTTTCGATTTTCTCGTCCATATATACCTCATTTGCAACTGCTCTTGCTTTTATAATTTGGGCTACAGAAACTACAGGGTTTACTGTGGCAAAGCTACCGGATAAATTCTGGCGCATAATAAGTTGCTCATCTTGTAATTTCGGATAATCAATGACTACTTTTAGCATGAATCTATCTACTTGTGCTTCTGGCAAAGGGTAGGTTCCTTCTTGTTCTACAGGGTTTTGAGTAGCCATTACTAAGAAAGGTTCATCTAATTTAAAGGTAGTGTCTCCAATAGTAATTTGGCGTTCTTGCATTGCTTCTAATAAAGCAGATTGCACTTTTGCAGGTGCTCTGTTAATCTCATCTGCCAATACAAAGTTTGCAAATATTGGACCTTTTTTAATCATGAAGTCATTTTCCTTCATGTTGTAAATCATGGTTCCAACAACATCTGCAGGCAATAAATCTGGTGTAAACTGCACTCTACTAAAACTTGCTTGCACCGCTTTAGATAATGTATTAATTGCCAAAGTTTTTGCTAATCCAGGAACTCCTTCCAGTAAAATATGACCATTACCAATCAACCCGATTAATAAACTTTCTATCATTTGTTTTTGTCCAACAATTACTTTGTTCATTTCTAAAGTAAGAATATCTATAAAGGCACTTTCCCTTTCAATTTTCTCGTTAATTGCTCTTACATCTACATCCATTATATATTGTATTTGGTGTTATTTTTTTTATTGAAACAAAACTACAATTTTAACATATTTATTTTTGTTAAAAGTAGGTTAAAGATGGTTCGTTATTTTTTATTACTTTTAGAGAATTATTGAGCACTAAATTTTTTATGGAAAAGTTAACGGATAAGTTTTTATGGAAAGCATTAAAAGAAGGAGACCTAAATGCGTTTTCTGTGCTTTTTGAAAGCTACTACCCAGATTTACACAGTTACGGATTAAAGATATCTAAAAATACTGCGCTTACAGAAGATACGTTGCAAGACTTTTTTTTATATGTTTTTGAACATAGAGAAAATTTAAGTGATTTAGATACCATTGCGCCTTACCTTTTCACGTCCTACAAACGCTTTTTATTAAAGGTGATGAATAAAAACAGCAAATTAACACATACCGATTTTCCTGAAGATACTTTTGTGGACCTTCAATTTACAGCAGAAGAGATAATGACAGAGCAAGAAACAACCATTTTTAGAAATAAAAATTTGTCTGTTTTATTAAATAAATTACCAAGTAGACAAAAAGAGGCCATTTATTTGAAGTACTACAGCGGTTTAAAAGCTGCAGAAATCTCAGAAATAATGGGCATTAATTACCAGAGTGTAGTAAATACATTACATAAAGCAATAAAAAGTTTAAAAGAAGAAATCTCTATTATAAAACTATTTAAGCTTTAACATAAAATTAAGGGTATAAAAAATAGAATATAACCTTATACAATTAGAAAGAGACAATTAAGAGATGATTAAAAAACAATACAATACCATAAACGATTTTTTAGAAGACGTGTCTTTTAAAAATTGGGCATTACAAAATAATGGTACCGACATAAATTTTTGGGAATTTTGGATTGCAAATAATCCAGAGAAAAATGAATTGGTAGACAAAGCGAAAGACCTTGTTTTAGGTGTTTCTTTTAATAAGGACCTTGTTAGCAGAGAAAAAGTTGCTTTCGAATGGGAAAAATTAGAAGCTAAAATTCAGAAAAAAACAAAAGCACCAAAAGCACCAAAAGAAAAAGTTAGATTTTTAAGAAAATTTAGTGCAGCAGCATCTATATTATTAATATTTTCTTTAGGCCTCTATTTCTTAAAGAGTAATTCTAAGATAACACATAAAACTAATTATGGCGAAATATTAAATATTAAATTACAAGATGGTAGTGATGTTACTTTAAATTCAAATTCTAGCTTATCTTACTACAAAAACGAAAGTAGAAAAGTTTGGTTATCTGGTGAAGCATTTTTTCAGGTTGATAAAAAAGTAGTTACTCAGGCGAAGTTTTGGGTAATTACAAAAGATTTATCTGTAGAGGTGTATGGTACTTCCTTTAATGTAAGTACAAAAAAAGAAAAAACAGATGTTTTCTTGGAAGAAGGAAATATTTGGCTAAAACTTAAAAATGGTGCTGATAAAAAAATGATTCCTGGTAATTATATTTCGTATTCAGCTGAAGAAAATAAAATTTTAGAAGATAAAAATATTTTCAATCCAATTATAAAAACAAGTTGGAAAGACGGGTCTTTACTTTTTGAAAACCTATCTTTGGAAAAAGCGATGGAAAAAATAGAAGAATCTTATGGATATTCTATTGTTTTCAAGGATGATAACAGTAAAAATATATTAATAACAGGAGCAGTTCCTATTACAAATATAGATATCTGTATAAAAGCTATTGAAAAGTCTGCAGGTGTTCTTATTGTTAAAAAAGAGAATAACCTAACTATTAGTAGGAAGTAGATATAATTCAAAAATTAAATGACAAAAAAATTAGTATTTCTAAAACTTATATTAATTGTCTTTGTATCATTTACATTTCAAACTACACTTGCTCAAACCAAATATAAAAAGACAATACCATTGGCGGCATTGCTAAATAAAATTAGTAACACCCATGAGATTTTCTTTACTTATAACGCCAATTTACTTTTAAATAAAAAAATACAAGAAGCCGGCTTTAGAAACTTATCTTTAAAAGCATCTATCTCTTTACTTGAAAAACTCACTCCTTTTCTTTTTGATGATTTAGGAAATAATTATTTTGTTATCTATTCTAAGGAAGATGTAGCTAAAAAGAAACTTTTATCTCAAGTCACTACTTTTTTTTCTAAAGATGCTGTTATTGACAGTACATTTAATAGTAACCAAATAACAGTTAGAGGTATCGTTTTAAGTTCAGACAATACACCGCTAAGTGGTGCTGCTTTGCAAGAAAAAGAATCTTTAACAGGAATAACAACAAATAGAGATGGAACTTTTGAGTTTAAAGTTCAGAATAAAAACACGATTGCTATAAGCTTTTTAGGTCACGAATCTAAAACACTAAACTTAAAACCCAATATATTTCATTCAATTGTTTTATTATCTGGTCAAGAATTAGATGAGGTGCAAGTAGTGGGGTCTAGGAATAAAAACAGAGTTGCTAATGACACCCCTGTAGCTATAGATTTTATCGATATTGAAGATACATCATCTAAAAGTAGTCAAGTAGAGATTAATCAATTTTTACAATATGCAATACCTTCCTTTAACGCTACAAAACAATCTGGCGCAGATGGTGCAGATCATATAGATCCTGCAACAATTAGAGGGCTAGGACCAGACCAAACATTGGTTTTAATAAACGGGAAAAGAAGGCACAAAGCATCTTTAATAAATTTATACGGTACAAGAGGAAGAGGAAATTCGGGCACCGATTTAAATGCAATTCCTATTTCAGCAATAAAGAGAATAGAATTACTAAGGGATGGTGCTTCTGCACAATATGGTTCAGATGCTATTGCGGGTGTTTTAAATATTGTTTTAAAAGACTCTGACAATGCTTTAAACATAACATCTACTTTAGGCTTTAACAATGCAGATACCAATTCTGTTTTTCCTAATAGAGTAGATGGTTTTACCTATAAATTAGGATTAAATTATGGTATAAAAATAAATAAAGTAGGGTTTGTTAATTTTTCTGCAGAAGCGTTATCTGCAGATAAAACCATAAGACCAGCTACGGTTGCAAGAGATAAGTACGGGCAAGCTGCAGTTAAAAATGTTAGCTTTTTTGTGAACTCTGAAATTCCTATTGATATAACTACTAAATTTTATATAAACGGGGGTGTAAACTATAAAAATACAGAAGCTTTTGCTTTTTCCAGAAGAGCAAATACTGCAAGAAATGTGCTTGACATTTATCCTAACGGCTTTGATCCATTAATTACATCAAATATTGTAGATAATTCAGTATCCATTGGTTTGCTTACAAACTTTAAAGAATGGAATGTTGATGTGAATAATACTTTTGGTAGAAACAATTTTCATTACTTTATAAAGAACACTTTAAATGCTACTTTAGAGGAAAACTCTCCAACAGAATTTGATGCAGGTGGGCATCAATTAATGCAAAACACCACGAGTATAGATTTTTCTAAATACTTTTTAGCAGAGCCCTATGGTTATAATATTGCTATGGGTTTGGAGTATAGAATAGATACTTATAAAATATTTTCTGGCGAAGAAGCTTCTTATGGCTCCTATGATATTAACGGAGATTTGGTAAATTCTAGAACACCACTTTTAGATTATCAAACTTATAACGGGGCAATAAGACCTGGTGGATCTCAGGGTTTTCCTGGGTATGGACCAGAGAATGAGGTAGATAGAAGTAGGTCTAATTTTAGTATTTATTTAGATACAGAAATAGATTTTTCAGACAAATTTATGCTTGGCTCTGCTTTGCGTTTCGAATATTATAGCGATTTTGGTAGCACGCTAAACTACAAGCTTGCTTCTAGATATAAAATAACCCAAAAATTAAATTTAAGAGGTTCTTTTAGTACTGGTTTTAGAGCACCTTCATTAGCACAGCGGTATTATAATTTAACTTTTACAAACTTCATAGGAACTACAGCGTCAGAATCTTTTTTAATAGCAAATAATAGCGCCATTGCCAGAAGATTTAATATTGATGAATTACAGGAAGAAAAAGCTAGAAATTTTAGCTTAGGATTTACGGCTAAATTAAGTAATACGTTTAATGTAGCAATAGATGCATATTATGTAGCTATTAAAGACAGAATTATTTTGAGTGGTAATTTTGATGCTTCAGATTTAGGCGTAGGAATAGACAATGTTCAATTTTTTGCAAATGGCGTAAATACGGAAACGACGGGTGTAGATTTGGTTTTAAACTGGAACAAAAAAATGGAAAAGAGTCAACTCTCTATAGACCTTTCTGGCAATATAAATAATATGATTATTACCCATATTAAAAACAAAACCTTAGACCAAGAGACTTTTTTTGGCACAAGAGATCAGCAATATTTATTAGCCTCTGCGCCCAAAAGTAAATTTAATTTGGGTGTAAATTATAGTTACAAAAAATTAGAGACATCGTTAAGTTTCACGAGATTTAGCCGTGTAGATTTGGTGGATTGGCAAATAAGTCAAGATTTGTCAAACTTTAACAATTCAGAGTTAGAGAGATCTGTCGCTGCTGCTGATATTTATGATCCAAAAATAACAACAGATTTACATTTTAGTTATCATGTAACTAGCGCAGTTAACGTGCAATTTGGAGCTAATAACTTATTGAATGTATACCCAACTAAACAAAATAGTTTCACAGATAGTGGTGGCTTGTGGGATGCTACACAAATGGGAACAAACGGCTCTTTTTATTACACAAAATTGAACATAAAACTATAAGTACTGCATATTTTACTGTATTCTTTCTTTTTTTTTGAAAATAAACAAATTTTAAAGGGTATGCTTTTTCCTTTCCTGTCTTATATAATAAATAAGGCTTTGCATCTTTAAGGCTGCAGAGGTTATTTAAACATAATTTTTAACTAACAATTTATTTATGAAACAAAGATTTTTTTTAAAAGCATTTACAATTGCTTTTATGTTTATGCTACCTTTAGGGTTAATGGCACAGACAATTAAAGGAAAAGTAACAGACACTTCTGGAAGTGCGTTGCCTTACATGAATGTTCTAGTAAAAGGAACTACTACGGGAACTACAACTAGCGATTCTGGTGAATTTAGTTTAACAGTAAAAAGCTTACCAGTTACTATTGTAGTATCTTCTATTGGTTTTAAAACTAAAGAAGTAACAGTAACAAGCAACTCTTTTTTAACTATTGCAATTGAAGAAGGAGATGAGTCTTTAGGTGAGATTATCATTACAGGATCAAGAACAGCTCCTAGAAGTAGTACAGATAGCCCATTACCTATTGATGTTGTTGGTGTTAAAGAATTATTAGCTACAGGTCAAAATAGTTTTGATAAGGCGTTACAATTTAAAATTCCATCATTTAACACGGTTCAAACACCAGTAAATGATGCGACTTCTTTATTAGATCCGTATGAAATTAGAAACATGGGACCAAGTAGAACTTTAGTATTAATTAATGGAAAACGTAAAAACGTTAGTGCATTATTATATACACAAGATTCTCCTGGTAGAGGTGAAACAGGTACAGATATTTCTGCAATACCAGTAGACGCAATTAAAAGCATTCAAGTATTAAGAGATGGTGCATCTGCACAATATGGTTCTGATGCAATTGCAGGTGTAATAAACATTATCTTAAAGGATGATGTAAGTAGAGGTTCAGCAACTTTAAGATCTGGAATTACTTCAGAAGGAGATGGTGAAATGTTTGGTATTAGTATTAATAATGGATCTTCTATTGGTGACGATAAAGGTTTTATAAACTATACAGTTGACTTTTCTAAAGTAGGATTAGCAAACAGACCAGGAACAGTAAGTGCAAAAGGAGAAGCTTTTGGAGGAACTGGTTTTGGAGCTGATTTAGCAGATGTTCAAGAATTCTTATCTAGAAAACCAGATGCAGGAAACATTAACGGTTCTCCAGAAACAGTAGCTACTAAATTTTTAATTAATGGAGCTTATGATTTATCTGAAGAGTCTACATTGTATTTCAATGCAGCTTATGTATTTAAAAAAGTAAATTCTTATGCAAACTACAGAACTCCTTATTGGAAAGTAGCAACAGGAGATTTAGCTTATTTACAAGATCTATTTCCTTCAGATGAAAGAGGTGGTTTTGATGGTTATGTGCCAACTTTTGAAGGGGTATTAAATGATTTTAATGCTACTTTAGGAATTAAAAGAAAAGTAAATGATTGGAATGTTGATTCTAGTATTACTTTTGGTGGAAATGAGCAAACTTATAAGGTAAACAACTCTCATAACGCGAGTGAAGGTTATCAAGGACTTAGTCCAACAAGTTTTGATCCAGGAGGAACAGCTTTTAACCATATCGTTGGAAATTTAGATGTATCTAGACTTCTTTCTGATAAAGTTAGTATTGGTATGGGAGCAGAGTTTAGAAATGAAAATTTTGAAGTAATTGCTGGAAAAGTTTCTTCTTATGAAGGAGGTGGTTCAGATTCTTTTTCTGGAAATGATATTAAAAACTCTGGAATCTTTAACAGATATAATTTAGGTGGATATTTCAGTTTAGATTATGATGTTTCTGATGCTTTTTTATTAAGCGGTACATTACGTGGAGAGAATTATTCTGATTTTGGAAACACGTTTGTTTACAAATTTAGTTCTCGTTACAAATTATCTGATAAATATACAATGAGAGGATCTATTTCTTCAGGATTTAGAGCACCAAGTTTACACCAAATTTACACTGAAAAATCTCAATATTCTTTTTCTGATGGTGGAGGAATTAATATTGTTGGTTTAGTAAATAACGTATCACCTAGAGCAAAACAATTAGGTATTCCTAAATTGACTCCAGAAAAGTCAACAAACATTACTGTTGGTTTTGGTGGGAAAATTTCAAATAATATCAACTTTACAGTAGATTATTATAAAATTGACGTAGAAGATAGAGTTATCTATACAAATCAAATTGATGGGAATCAATTTTTCTTGAATGGTTTTGATACTACTACATCTGGGATTGATTTTGTATCAGGTATTTCTAATATTGAAATAGGATCTGGTAAATTAGATTTAAATCTTTCTGGAAATTATACGATTGAAAATAAGGCAACAGAAGATATTCCTACGATTAATGTAGAAGGAACTAATTATGATGTACTTGACAGATCTAACTTAGCATTAATGTTTACTTCTAGACCAAAATCTAAGTGGATTTTAGGAGCTAACTATGAGATTAATAAAATTGGTTTTGCTATTAACAACACATACTTCGGTAAAACAACGTTCAAGCAAAAGTTTATGAGTTCTGATTTAAGAACTGAGTTTACGCCAAAAATCATTACAGATTTAGCAGTAAACTTTAAAGCTTCAGAGAAGTTAACAGTTGCTTTTAACATTAACAACTTATTGAACATCTTGCCAGAATGGGCTTTCAAAGCAGAAAATGCTGCTGGACAAGCAATTATTGATGATACTTCTGTAATATCAATTGCAGACGGTGGTTCAGGATTAACACAACTTGAAAATGAGGCAAACGCTATTACTTTTAATGGTCGTTATTCTCAAATGACGTATGATGGTTCTCACTTTAGCCAATTAGGTACTATGTTTAATTTATCTTTAAACTACCAGTTTTAAGAATAATTAGATTTAATTAATTAAAGAATGCTACTCGAAAGAGTAGCATTTTTTTTTTGAATACAAGGGGTAAATTGATTTTCTAAGGATACATTTTTATTTAAAACAGTAAATGGAGTATAAGGGCGCTTAAAGCAACTTATTATAATCAGTATTACCTACGTATGAGTAACATTAAAGAGGTGCTTATATTAATAGGAGAAGCTTGAGATGAGGGTGTTTAGATTTGTTTTTACCATTGCCAGAATATTTAATCAAGTATTTTTTATCAAATCAATAATTATACCCGATTAAAAATGATTTTTTAACAAAAATTTTTGTTAATTTCAATAAAAATAGCAATATTTGTTATCTAATAATTCAAATTTAATAATGATGAAACAAAAAAATGTAAAAAGAATTTTAATGTTTGCCTTTTTATTTTTGTTGCCGATTGCATTGGTGGCTCAAACAATTAAAGGGAAGGTTACAGACGCTTCAGGAGTGTCTTTACCGTATATGAATGTTCTTGTAAAAGGGACTTCAAACGGAGTTACTACGAATGATAGTGGTGAATTTAGTATTACTGTCAAAAGCTTACCAACAACAATTGTGGTATCTGCAATGGGTTTTGCAACGCAAGAAGTGGTGGTTGCAAATACCGATTTTATAACAATTGTTGTAAATGAAGACAATGTATCTTTAGAAGAAATTGTTGTTATTGGATCTAGAAATCCAAACAGATCGGTTATAGATTCTCCTGTACCAATTGATATTGTTAATATTAAAGAGTTAGCAGCATCATCACCACAGGTTAATTTAAATCAAATTTTAAACTTTGTAGCACCTTCATTTACATCGAATACACAAACCATTTCAGATGGTACAGATCACGTAGATCCTGCATCTTTAAGAGGTTTAGGGCCAGACCAAGTTTTAGTATTAATTAACGGTAAAAGAAGACACACATCTTCTTTAATAAATGTTAATGGTACTTTTGGAAGAGGTTCTGTAGGTACTGATTTAAATGCAATACCAGCTGCAGCAATTAAAAGATTAGAAGTATTAAGAGATGGTGCAGCAGCACAATATGGTTCTGATGCAATTGCAGGAGTTATAAACATTGTCTTAAATGAAACTGTAAATGAGTTGTCTATCGCAGTAACTACAGGAGCACATTTTAGTGAAAACTCAAATGGACAAACTGGTGGTTCGGACGGAGAAACAACCAACGTTAGTGCAAGCTACGGATTGCCTTTAGGCGAAAATGGTGGTTTTATTACATTTTCTGGAGATTTTGATGTGCGTGAAGCATACAATAGAATGAAAGAATGGGAAGGCGGTATTTTTAACGGATATAATGTTGTTGAAAGATTAGCAAATGCTAGTAATGCTGGGTATTCTTCTGAATTCTTATCATTAGCGAACGGAGTAGACGGTTCAACATTGTCAGGAATAAATGGCTTACCTATTATAGATAATTTAAGAGGTTTTGCCAATGCGGCAGGTTATGCTACAACTCCATTAGATGGTTTGTCTGAATTACAAACGATATTAGGAGCAGATGCAACTACTTCTGAATTAGCTGCAAGAGGACAGCAAAGAACAGATTATAACATGAGAGTGGGACAATCTAGAGTAAGAGGAGGTAGGTTTTTTGCTAACTTTAAATTACCCTTAGATGATAACGGAACTGAATTGTATTCTTTTGCAGGAATGAGTTCAAGAAGTGGAAACTCTGCTGGTTTTTACAGATTACCAAGTCAAAGTAGAACGTTTACACCTGCTTACAACAATGGTTTTTTACCAGAAATTAATTCAACGATTTCAGATCAATCTTTAGCGGTTGGTATTAAAGGAAAAATTGGTGAGTGGAATGTAGATTTTTCTAATACGTATGGTAAAAATGCTTTCGATTTTGTTATTGGGAATACGTATAATGCTTCTCAAGGAAATGCGTCTCCAACAACTTTTGATGCTGGTGGATTTTCTTTTATGCAAAATACTACGAATTTAGATTTGTCTAAATTTTATGAAGATACTTTTGAAGGTTTTGGTGTTGCTTTTGGTGGGGAACACAGAATGGAAAACTATCAAATTATTTCTGGTGAGGAGTCTTCTTACACACAATACCAAGCAGATGGTTTACCGTTTACAGGTATTGAAGGTACTACACCATTAAAAGACTTTTTTGGAAGATCTAGACCAGGAGGTTCTCAAGTATTTCCAGGATTTGGACCTAAAAATGAATTAGATAGAGCACGTAGTAGTGTTGCCGCTTATTTAGATTTAGATGCTAAGTTTTCTGAAGTATTCTCAACTACTTTTGCAACACGTTATGAAAATTATTCAGATTTTGGTTCTACCTTAAACTTTAAGTTAGCTTCTATTTATAAAGCTTCAGATAATTTTAGAATTAGAGCTTCTTTTAACACTGGTTTTAGAGCTCCTTCTTTACATCAATTAAACTTTAACTCTACGTCTACTATTTTTCAAGACGGAGTTCCTGTAGAAGTAGGTACGTTTGCAAATGATAGTAAAGCTGCACAATTATTAGGAATTCCTCAATTAAAAGAAGAAACGTCTAATAGTTTTAGTGCTGGTTTTACAGCAAAATTACCAGAATCTAACTTAACCTTTACTGTAGATGGGTATTTAGTAAATATTGCTGATAGAGTTGTGTATACAGGTCAATTTAAAGGACCAGGTACAGGATCTGAAATAGATATATTATTACTTCAAGCAAACGCTTCTGCAGCATCTTTCTTTGCAAATGCAATAGATACGCAGTCTAAAGGAATTGATTTTGTAGTTTCACACAAAGCAAGATTTGGGGCAAACACTAGATTAAAGACTGATTTATCAGGAACACTTTCTCAAACAAGACAAGTAGGAGATATTAAGTCTTCTCAAATCATAAGAGATGCAGGTTTAGTAGATACTTATTTTCCTGAAACTAGTAGAATATTTTTAGAAGAAGCAGTACCAAGAACTAAAATGAACTTAACCAATAGTCTAACTTCTGGAAAATTTAATGTTTTCTTAAGAAATGTATACTTTGGTAAAGTATCTGAAGCAACGAACACTGCTGCTAATCAGCAAGTTTTTGCTTCTAAGATTGTTACAGATTTATCTCTTGGTTACAAAGCTACAGAAGATTTAACTTTCACAGTAGGAGCAAACAACTTATTAGATGTATCTCCAGACAGAGCTATTGAAGCGAACCGAAGTGGTGGACGTTTTGATTGGTCTAGAAGATCTCAACAATTTGGTGTTGGTGGTCGTTTCTTATTCGCAAGAGTAAGTTTTACTCTAAAGTAAATCAAATTATTTTGTTATTTTAGAAAAAGCGGCTTTATGCCGCTTTTTTTATGCTTAAAAATTAGTATTTTTATATGGAAGAAACAGGGACAGCCATATAATTATGATCAATCAAAACATTTTATAATTAAAACAATCTGCTACACTTTTAATTAATTTTTAGCAAAGCTATTCGCCAAGTATTTCAGCACACTATCCTAGAAAAACAATTGTTTTTGGAGGCTTAAGCAAGGTGTTTTCTGCAGGTGGACATCGTTTAGGTTATTCACATATTTAATTTATCTTTATAAGTAAAAATACAACACATCTATGCAAAGTTTATATGCAAATGGTTTTGAGATAATTTATGATGAAATGTATCAAACATTTATTGATTACGAAGATGAGTTTGTTTTTTATAGTGCGCTTTTAAACCAATATCAAAAGAAGCAAGTTTTAGAAATTGGCTGTGGCTCTGGTAATCTAGCAAGATTTTTTATTGATAATAATTATACCTATTGTGGTCTAGATTATAGTGCAGATATGATAAATCTTTGCAGAGATAAAAACTCTAAAGGCAATTTTATTTTAGGCGACATGACTCAGTTTTCATTGAAAAACAAAACAGAAAGCATACTTATTACGGGTAGAACTTCTAGTTACTTGCTGTCAAATAAAGATATTTTTGGGTGCTTAAAATCTATCCATCAAAATTTAAAACCTGGTGGTTTGTTGTGTTTTGATTTTATAGATGCAAATCGGTTTTTTAAAGAAATAAAAGGAGGGAAAGAAGTAAAACATACCGCTGTTTTTGATCAAAAAAAATATGAAAGAATTAGTTTTTTTAATACCAACACATCAGAAAACTTGATGTTTAATTGGGATTCAAAATATTATGAGCACACCCAAGGCAAAATCAAATTAATTGTAGAAGATAGGTCAGAAGTTAGAGCATTTACTAAAAATGAATGGGAGCTTTATTTACACTTAAATAATTTTGAAATGGTAGAATTTATAGATAGAAAAAGTTATGCCTTTGACACCTATATGGTAGTTGCTAAAAAAATATAAAGATGCTTATATATTCAAAGGTAACTTCAAATAAAGAGTTGTCTGAAATTCTAGAGCTCCAGCAGAAAAATCTATTCGAAAACGTATCTAAAGAAGATAGAGAGGAACATGGTTTTGTAACTGTAAAACATACTTTAGAAATTTTAAAGGCAATGAATATTGTTTGCCCGCATACCATTGCAAAACACGAAGATAAGGTTGTTGGTTTTGCTTTGTCTATGACCAAGGATTTTGCTGAAGATTTTACGCTGTTAAAGCCAATGTTTCATGAAATTTCTAAATTAGTTTCTGACGAAAAATATATTGTTATGGGACAAATTTGTATTGCTAAAGACTACAGAAAGAAGGGTGTTTTTAGAGGGTTGTACCAGTTTATGAAAACAGTTACTTGTCTTAATACTTTTGACAGAATACTAACAGAGATAGATAGTAAGAATCATCGATCTTTGAAGGCCCACGAATCTGTTGGTTTTGAAAACCTGAAAGATTTTAACACTGGAGATATAAATTGGAGAATAGTTTCCTTAAAAGTTTAGTATTTTTTTAAATGAATCTCGTTTTCATCAAAAACACCATACGTAAAGTATTGTATCCAATCACCTAAATTTATATAGGTAGAATTTTCTTGTAGTTTAATTTCTAAAGGAAGGTGTCTGTGACCAAAAACAAAATAATCATAGTGTTTAGAAGCTAATTTTCGTTTGCAGTATTGTACCAACCATTCATTTTCTTCACCTAAAAACTTGGCATCCTCATCACCAGAAATTATTTTATTTTTTACAGACATGTATTGTCCAAGTTTTACACCAATATCTGGATGTAGCCATCTAAATAGCCATTTAAAGAAAGGAAACGTAAATACTTTCTTCATGCGTTTATATCCTTTATCTTCAGGTCCTAAACCGTCTCCATGGCCAATAAGCATTTTCTTATTATTGATACAAAATTCTTGTGGAGCATGATATACAGGAATATTTAACTCTTTTTCAAAATAGTCATTCATCCATAAATCATGATTACCAACAAAGAAATAAATAGGAATACCTGCATCTTTAAGTTCTGCTAGTTTTCCTAAGACTCGAACAAAACCTTTAGGAACTACAGTTTTATACTCAAACCAAAAGTCGAATAAATCACCTAATAAAAAAACAGCTTCTGCATCTTCTTTTATGCTATCTAACCAAGCAACAAACTTTTTTTCTCTAGGAAAACTTGCTGCTGCAGTTGGTGCACCTAAATGCTGATCCGAAGCAAAATAGACTTTCTTATTGTCTGAGGTATTTATTGTTATCATTGCTACAAAGAAAAGCTATTCTTGTATACTTTCCAACTCCAATACCTTTTGCAGCATTTTATCCTCTTGATGTATAATTCTATAGAAGCCAAGATCTCCAAATAGCACATTAGCTATAGACGCATTTAAATAACGTTTTATACTTTTTTTCTCTTCAGATGTAGGGTTTCTTTGGTTTTTTACGGCAATTAAAAAAGCATTATAAATGGTTTCATCTGTATCAAAATTATCAATAAAATCATCAATTTTCCATTTTTCTAATTCCGTTCTCTTGTTATCTACATAATCAAAAGCAAAATTATTAATTTTATAAAAGTTAAAATTGGTAAGAGTAGAAGAGGTATCTATTCCTACAAATACATCGGGTATAATACCACCACCACCATATACTATTTTACCTTTAGGAGTTTTAAATTGTAAAGAATCTATTACTTGAATACTATCTTGACTTAGCAACTCTCCATTAGCGATTCTTTTCTCGTATTCCTGGTAATAATTTTTGTTTCCGTTACCAGAATATGGTTTTTGAATAGAACGTCCTGTAGGCGTGTAATAACGAGCCGTTGTCAAACGAACCGCAGAACCATCTCCTAGATCCATTTCTATTTGTACCAGACCTTTTCCAAAAGAGCGTCTTCCAATAATAGTTCCCTTGTCGTTATCTTGTAAAGCGCCAGCCACAATTTCTGAGGCAGATGCAGAGTTTTCATCAATTAAAACATACAAACCACCTTTTTCAAAATCTCCTTTTTTGGTAGCAAAAGATTCATCAATTTCATCTTTATTATTTTTTGTAAAAACAATTAGTTTGTCTTCCTCTAGAAACTCATCTACAATGCTATTTGCAATATCTATAAAGCCACCACCATTGCCGCGAAGATCTAATACTAGATCTGTCATACCCTTCTTTTTTAAGATATTTAATGACGTTTTAAATTCTGTGAATGTGTTTCTTGCAAAACGATCTAGTTTTATATAACCAATAGAATCATTTAGCATATACGATAAATCTACACTTTTAATATTTACACTTCCGCGAGTAACAATTACATTAAAAAGAGAATCTGTACTTTTTCTGTAAATTTTAAGATTTACCTCTGTGTTATCTGCTCCTTTTAAATATTTAGGAACAGCATCACTTATAATTTCTTTACCAAATAAAGTATCTTTATTTGCCATTAAAATACGATCTCCTGCTTTTATGCCTGCTTTTATACTGGGCCCGCCCTTTATAGGTTGTACTACAGTAATAGAATCTGAAATCATTCGAAACTGAACACCAATACCTACAAATTCACCCTGCATGTTCTCTTTTACGGCTTGTAGTTTTTCTTTTGGAATGTATACAGAATGTGGATCTAGCTCGCCCAGCATTTGGGTTATGGCACCATCTAGTAAATTGTCTGTACTTACTTTATCTACGTAATCATTTTCAATAAAATTAATAAGTCTTTTAATTTTTCTTTCTTGGGATGCACTTTTAGATATCGGTAAAAAATTAGTGGCATCTTCGCCAAAAGACATCCCTATTAAAATTCCAAAAACTACGGCAATTGAAAGAAAAAGTGGAAGGTTTTCTTTATTCATAAGGTAAATTAATTATTTCTATACCGGCCTTTTCTAAAAATTTTACTCCAGCATCATCTTTATACGCATTGGCGTATACAACTCTTTTTATACCTGCCTGGTGAATTAATTTACTACACTGTGTGCAGGGAGATAACGTAACGTAAAGGGTTGCGTTTTTTGCAGATTGTGTAGAGCTAGCAACTTTTAAAATGGCATTTGCCTCTGCGTGTAAAACTTCCCATTTTGTAGCTCCGTTTTCATCTTCACAACAATTATCAAAACCTGTAGGTGTTCCATTAAAACCGTCAGAAATAATCATTCTATCTTTTACAATTAAGGCACCTACTTGTTTGCGCTTACAATGTGAAAGTTTTCCCCACTCTAAAGCCATTTTTAAGTAAGCTTTGTCAAATTTTAATTGCTTATCTGTTGTCATAAATACGAAAGTAAAAAGATTAATAAGATTGAACCGTTAATAAGTGGTAAATTTTTATGAAAGGGGACTATTTAGATTACCAAAAAATTCTGTTTAGCATCATTTGAATTGCAAATCCTATAACAATTGATGAGCAAACCAAAACCCAGTCTCTTTTGTTCACTTTTAAAAAATTATGAAGAATAGCACCAATTAATAAAATTCCTACAACTATAATTATTTGAGCTGCCTCTATACCTAAAGAAAATTCTAATAAAGGAAGCATTTTGTCCTCATCTCTACCAATCATCATTTTAAAATAATTAGAAAAACCTAAACCATGAATTAGGCCGAAGAGTAGCGCAAGAACTAAGTTTACGCTGTGTTTTCCACCGGCAGCTTGTTTTGCTGTGAAAACATTTACAGTACCCGTTATAAAAATGGTCACAGGAATTAGAAACTCAACCAGTTTCATATTTATACTTAGAATTCCAAAAGCAGCCAATGCCAGTGTTACAGAGTGGCCAATTGTAAAAAGAGTTACCAACCAGACTATTTTCTTAAATTGATTAAAGCTAAATACAACGGCTAAAACTATTAAAAATAAAATGTGGTCGTACGCATTGAAGTCTAAAACATGGTTTAGACCCATTTTAAAGTAGAGAATAAAATCGTTCATTTTTATAATTATGGTATACTCTCAAAGATAGGAAAAGAATAAACTATTTACTTTGTTATTTTTTAAAAACTAGATAATTTATAAGAATGGTTTTACAGAAGTACTTTTTAAAAATTTGAAATAAAAGTTACTTTTTTTTAGTTCGTAGCCTCTTTAATTAGCGAAAAAATAAATCTAATTTAATAAAATCGCATGATAAGTTTTAGGATATAAAGTATCTTTGTCTTGCATATTTAAATCATTTAATTTAATTATCAAATGGTGTTTTTATGGAGACTAAATAATGCTTGTTTTTTAAAATTATTGAATAAAGTAGTTATGAAATATAATAAAGCGATAGTATACATGATTATTAGCGTAATTGCTTTTGCTATTATGAATGCTGTGGTAAAATATGTATCTATTTTTAATGCCTATCAAATTGTGTTCTTTAGGTCTATTGGTACCTTGGTGTTTACAATTCCTTTAATTTTACGGCAGCGAATTCCTATTTTAGGAAATAATAAAAAACTACTATTATTAAGAGCTGCAGCGGGGGTAATTTCATTAACCCTTTTTTTTCAATCTTTAAATTATTTAGATGTGGGTACCGCAGTTGCCTTAAGGTATACCTCTCCAATTTTTGCCGCTATTTTAGCACTTATTTTCTTAAAAGAAAAAATAAAGACAATGCAATGGTTGTTGTTTTTAGTCGCTTTTGTGGGGGTGCTATTTATTAAAGGATTTAGCACAACTATAAATTCTCTAGGTTTGCTTTTGGTTATTTTATCTGCCCTTTTTCTAGGACTTATTTTTGTGGTGATTCGTAAAATGGGTACCAAAGAAAATCCGTTAGTTATTATTAATTATTTTATGGTGATGGCTTTTATTGCAGGCGGAGTTATGTCAATAAATCATTGGAGAAATCCGAATACAATCGAATGGGTTTTACTATTAAGCTTAGGTGTTTTCGGGTATATAGGTCAGCTTTACATGACCAAGGCATTTCAATCTCAAGAAACAAGTTTAATCGCTCCCTTAAAATACTTAGAAGTAATTTTTATGATTATTATTGGCGCTACTTGGTTTGGAGAAATTTATAGCTTTTGGACCTTATTCGGAGTATTTTTAATTTTATTAGGGTTGGTTTATAATGTTTATTTTAAAAAAGAAAGACCTTAAGCGCTCTGCTAAGCATTTTGTGTCATGCTCAAATAAGTTTTTTTATACTTTTAGAAGGATGCATATTCTAATCGTAAACTTCCTATTTTAGAAATTATTTTCAGGAATAATAAAACACTTAAAGTAAAATAAAGCAACGCCTATTTTAGAATTGTTTAATTGTAATTTTTCTTTTACATGCGGAATGTATAGAACCCAAGTACCAATAATAAAATTTAAAGAAGCAAATATCCAAGCAAAGGAAAAATACTTAAATTTTGATAAAATAATTTTTAAGGAATGCCTTTTAAAATACTTAATTTTTTTTGAGAGTTCCCTTTACTATATTTCTTAGGTGCTAACTTTATTATTTTTTAGTGGTAAAAACAATCTTTTTACCACTAAAAAACACAAACATGTATCTAGTGATGTCTTATTAAAAGCTCAATATTTGAGAGATTGGTTTTCTATTTTTTAATAGAATATTTTTCTTGGCTTAAAGTTATTAAATTTTGTAAGGAGCCTATAACTGCCAATTCAACATCTAAATATGGTTTTTTAAGCAAAGCAATTGATGCGTTTAATTTATTTATTTGCGAGGCACTAATTTCTTTTTTAGTAAGAATATTTAAAAGAATACTCGATGTTATCGATAAGTTTCTAGATAGTTCTCCTAAAGGTTTTACGTTTGGGTTATTAATAATGGCCTGCAATTCGTCGTGATTTTTTGACCAATGTTTAAGATAAATTTTAACTTCATCAAAATTTTCTTGAGCAACTAGTTTATTGAAAATTACCGCATCTTTAGCATCAGCAACACAAGCATCAGCAAACAACGTAAAGGGTGAGAATGTTTTATATTCTGTTCCTGCTTCATTTCTAGAGTAAATTTTTATGGGTTCGCATAAATTAGACAACGTTTTTAACGCATTATTTTCTTGATGATTGCTAATGTTTCTAAGAATAACAGCTCTATTTTTAATATGAGTAATGCCTAATTCTTCTAATTGAAAATTTATAACGTCCAATCTTTTTCGCATATTATTTACATCATTTACTTCTTTGGCAGACCAAAAACGTTCTGCTATTGCTGCAGTTCTTGGCCAAATTCTAGAGTCTATAGTATGTGGAGTAACTAATTCACTCCACATCGTTGTTTCAGCTCCTAAAATTCTTTTACGTTCTTCTTTTGTTAAAATAGCTTCACCTATAGGATCTACCGAGTAATGATGTTCAATAGATAGCATTCTATCTATATAATAACCTGCAGAAAGCACCCCTTGATACCCTCTTTTAGCAGCTTCAATTAAAGTGCTTTGTTGCAAACCTTCACGTTTTCCTCTCCAAGAATGAATAACTGCAGAGGTTGGCAAAGAAGGTGTTAAAATTTCATCCCAACCCATTAATTTTTTCCCTAATTTTTTTAATATTTTCTCTAATTTTATATTAAAATAGGTTTGTAACTCGTGATTATTTTTTAAGTTGTTTTTCTTTTTAAATTCTTGAATTTCTGTGTTTTCATCCCAATGTTTTCCTTCATTTTCGTCACCACCAATATGGAAATATTCATCAGGAAATAGCGGTGCAATTTCTGTAAACAAATTTTCTAAAAAAGTATAGGTTTCTTCTTTAGACGGGTTTAAGGTAGGGTTAAAAATACCTGAAAACCTTTCTATAGAATAATTATAGTCTTCCTTACTGCTTAATTCTGGGTATGCAGTTAATATTGCCGAAGAATGCCCAGGAACGTCAAATTCTGGGATAACTCTTATTCCTAAATTTGATGCATATTTTACAAGATCTTTAATTTGTTCTTGTGTATAAAATAAACCATCTGAAGCTTCTTCTTGCAATTTTGGATATACTTTAGATTCAACTCTAAAACCTTGATCATCTGTTAAGTGCCAATGAAAAACATTTAGCTTTACAGAGGCCATAGCATTTAGATTTCGTTTTAAAACTTCAATTGGCTGAAAGTGACGTGCAGCATCTATCATTAATCCTCTCCAAACAAATCTTGGTGAATCTTTAATAGCAACTCCTTCAAAATAATACCCATTTTGGTTAAAATTAACCAGTTGTAATAATGTCTCTAATGCTCTTAAAGCGCCAACATCTGTCTTTGCTTTTATGAAAACATTATTTTTATTTATGTCTAAAGAATATGCTTCATCACTTTCTATTGATAAATTAGAAATAGTGTCAAAACTAATTTCTATAGAGGCTTTTTTTCCTTTTACAGGAAATCCGGTATTTATGAAAATCCCAGTTCTGTTTGCCAGTCTTCTTAAAAACTGAACAGAAGCATTTGCAACTCTTTTTTTTAAATCTTCGCCAGCAATAGAAATTGTTAATTTTCTATCTATTTTAAACGGAGCATTATTTTCACTAATTTGCTGTGGCCAAGGCATTAAGTTATATTTTTCCTGAAGCATGTCTTGAGAAAATATAGATGATTGAAATAAGGTTATCAATAGAATTAAAATTATCTTTTTCATTTTTTTATCAATTAAAATATTAGTTCAATAGTATTAAAAAATACTTCTTATTTAATTTTTATAAACTGAAGATAGTCGTCATTTTTTGCTACGATAATATACTTTTTATCTCCAATTTTAATCTCTACCATGTCCTTGGTGTCTCCTTTGATATATACACCACTCTTACTGGGAGAAATTGCTTTAAATTGCCCTTTCCCATCTCCTTTTAAATAATAACCAAAACTAGCATCGTTTCTTGGAGTTTCAACTTCTGAAACATATAGGTTCCCGGCAATGATAGCGTCTAAATTCCCATCTTTATCGTAATCATCAACCAAAATTTGATTGATACTTGAAAATTGTGCTTCAGTAGGCAATTCATGTGTAATAAATGCACCTTCCTTATTTTCTAAAAATACACTTGCAAAAGAATTTACTTGGTAATGTAACGATGCGCTTAGGTCTTGCTCTGTGTATATATCTACTAAAGTTGCATTCGAATACGTTTCATAATTCTTAAACTTTTTCTTAATGGCTGGTATTTGTTGTGAAGAACATTCTCGACCTCTTACCGGAAATTTTTCACCACCATTATAATAACTAAGCACAATATCATTAGACTTATTCTTGTCAAAATCGTTTACATAAATATCGAATGTTTCCTCTTTATTTGCCTTGTATTTATAATTTAATCCAAGATTACCAACGATATAATCCAAATCCCCATCATTATCAAAATCCCCCTCATTTATGCTAAACCACCAACCAGTAGTTGCATCTAAATTCAAGTCTTTGGTGATGTTTTTAAATGAGCCTTTGTTGTTTTTAAAGATTGTAATTGGCATCCATTCACCTACTACTATTAAATCTATTTGTCCGTCATTATCAAAATCTGACCATAGAGAACTAGTAACCATTCCTAATGCTTCCAATTCAGGAGCAATTTTTTTAGTTACATCTATAAATTTAGGTTTTCCTTTAGTACTTACGTTTTCTAAAATATAACTATTGGCGGGCAAAGGATAGTTTTTTGGCACTAATCTACCACCAACAAATAAATCTAAGTCACCATCTTTATCATAATCGACGCTAGAAACTCTTAAACCACTTGTTAGCATTTCGGGCAATGCACTTGTAGATTTGGTAAAATTACCTTGGCCATTATTAACATAGAGACGGTCTTGTAACATTTTTGAATCTGCACTAAATTCATTCCCACCACTTACCATGTAAATATCATTATCCCCATCTCCGTCCGCATCAAAAATTAAGCTCCCTAAATCTTCATAACCACTATCATTCTTTATAGCTATGTTCTGTTGTTTTACAAAACCTTTTGAGGTTTGGAAATACAAAGTTGTTGCGTTGTAGACTGCTCCTCCAACGATAAAATCATCTAATCCATCTCCATTTAAATCTCCTACAGAAACATCTGGGCCAAACATAGAGGTTCTATGTGGTAATAGTATTTCATTTTCAAAATCATCATAAATATTTTCAAGATGTTGGTGTTGCACAGCAATTGAAGTGTCTTTTTCTGTTGAGAACATCGTTGGTAATTTTGCCATTTTACTAGTCATTAAAGGCAGTGCTGCCTTGCGATAATCTATGGTTAAGATTTGGTTTTTATTTACGTTAGAAAGTATTTGTAGTTTACCATCTGGCCAAACTACTTTTAAACGATCAACTTTTTCTGTTTTACCTAGTCCAAAGTGTAATTGTGGTGCAATAGAAGATTGAAACCCTCTTGTCAATGTCATTTCTTGATATTGAGAAAGTTTGTCAGAAATTGCGGTAACTTTAACACCAAGACCAAATTTATTTTTATTTGGGCCGTTAAATTTTAAAGTAAGATGATGATTGTTTTCTATATTTCTATTTTCAAAAATGGATGCATAATCATCAATGTTGTTGGTTACAATTTCTAAATCTCCATCATTGTCAAGGTCAACATAAACACAACCATTAGAGAAGCCTTTGAAGCTTAAACCCCATTCATCATTTACTTGTTTAAAGGTTAGATCTTTGTTGTTTTTAAAAACAACATTATCAATTTTTTCAGAGGGTATGGCTAATGTTTTTTCTAATAACACATCTGCAGTGAGGCGTTGTTTTTTTAATGCCTCAAAATAATCTTTATTATTTATCTCTCTGCGTGTGCCGTTAGAGATGAAAATATCTTTCCAACCATCATTATCAAGATCAGCGAATAGTGGTCCCCAACTCCAGTCTGTAGTTGCAACGCCTGCCAAACGAGATATGTTACTAAAATCGGGTAATCCGTTATTAATTACGGTACCATTATTTAAGTCTAACATATTTTGCATGTATTGGTAACCAAAACCAGCATTTACCGTTCCCCAAAATAAGTCAGGATTCATACTTCCCATATTCGCTTTAGACCTGCGATTATCTCCAGGTGCCATATCCATTTGAATGATATCTAAAAGTAAGTCATTATTAAAATCTGCAATATCTACGCCCATTCCATAAAAGGCCGTTTGTTTAGTTACTTCTTTAACTTGTTCGGTAAAAGTTCCATTCTTATTATTTATGTAGAGGTAATCTGGCATGCTAAAGTCATTAGAAACATATATATCGGGCCAACCATCATTATTTATATCTCCAATTGTTGCGCTATTAGATAAGCCGAAAGAGCGCACTCCTGCAATATCAGTTACATTCGTAAATGTATTGCCATCGTTTCTATATAATTTATCGGTATCTACATCCGTTGTGTTTTGCATTTTAAACTGATAGTAACTCCTTGGGGCATTAAATTTTGTTGGTGGGTAATTCGCAACATACAAATCTAAATCACCATCAAGATCATAATCAAAAAAGGTTGCTTGTATGCTATTTCCAATATCATCTATGCCATATTTTTTTGCACTTTCAGTGAAAGTTAAATCTCCATTGTTAATATATAGTAAATTCTCTTTTGGTTTAAATTTCCCGCCTACAGAACAGTAAATATCTAAAAAACCGTCATTATTTACATCTGCCATGGTTACACCTGTAAACCATCTGTTATCACCCGAAACGCCAGATTCCTCGGAAACATCTTCAAATTTTAATCCCCCTTTATTAAGGTATAATTTATTAGAAACCATATTTCCAGTAAAAAACAGATCAATTAATCCATCATTATTTAAATCACCTGCAGAAACCCCTGCACCCATATACATATAGGCATAATTTAAATAATTTAATTCCTTTGTTTCTGTTAAATTATTTGAAAATGTAATGCCTGTTTGTTTGGCGTCTAATTGTTTAAAATTTTTATCTTTTTGTAACGTATTATTACAAGAGGTTAAGGAAATAATTACAATCAATAAAAAAAAGAGTTGTTTCATTTTGGGAAATTTAATAAGAACGAATTTAAGAATTTAGACGCACTTTTAGTTGTATACTACCTTAGGATTACACTTTTTAATAAAAAAAGCAGCGCATTAGATATAATGCACTGCTTGGAGTAATAAAATAATTCAAATAATTAATTTAATATCCTGGATTTTGTGTAATTACACCTTGACTTTGATCAATAGCGTTCAAAGGTATCGGAGATAAATCATGTTTTGATTGATATGTGTTTGCTGCAACACCAAATGGCGTTATTGTGCGCGCTTCATTTGAAATGTATTCAGAAATTACACTAGCAGAATTACCCCATCTTCTCAAATCAAATAAACGATGTCCTTCTACTCCTAATTCTAAACGACGCTCAAAACGAACCGCTTTTACAGCGTAAGCAGCACTAGGAAAAGAGTTATAAGGTTCAATTACATAATTTGCTGCATCTGCACCTGCTGCATCTTTAACATAAGTCATGTTTTTTGCCCTGTTTCTAATTTGATTTACGTAGTTTAAAGCTACAGCTGTATTACCTGTCTCTGCAGCAGCTTCTGCCGCCATCAATAAAACATCTGCAAAACGCATTAAGTGGTAGTTAATACCAGAACGTTGTTCACCCCATCCTCCAGTTCCAACATTTGCGTCTTCACCGTTGTTATAAAAATTTTTCTTAGTCATATAAGGGCCAGAAATATCAGCAAATGATGCACGAATCCAGTCTTTACCAGGATGAACACCGAATCCATTATAATCAATTCCTCTTCTTCCTACAGTATAATCTAATCTTGGATCTAAGGGTCCAGCATGTAATGTAAAAGGATCACCAGAGTTAATTCCGTAATCACTTGCAACATCAGTACTATTATAGGTTTCTAATAAAGGTAAGCCAGCTGCAGTTTGATATGCATTTACTAAATCTTGAGATGCTTGGTAAAAACCACAACAATAACCGTTTGGTCCTGAAAAATTTAACGTTCCACCACGATTTCCGTTGAAAGAAGTAGTTGCATCTGCAGTAAATTGAATCGCTAAAAGAGATTCACTACTGTTGTCTCCAGCCATTCTAAAATTATCAGTAAATTCTGATCGTAAAGAAAAAGGTCCATTAGTAACTACATCGTTTAAAGAAGCATATGCGTCAGCCCAATTAGATTGGTATAAATGTGTTTTTCCTAAAAAAGCTTTTGCTGTCCATGCCGTTGCTCTACCTACTTGACCTTGGGTATTTGGTAAATTTGCTACTGCATATTCAAAATCAGCTTCAATTTGACCCCAAATAGGACCTGAATTTGGTTGATTAAATTCAAGAGCTGCAAAGTTTTCTTCAGAAATATAAGATACATTACCAAATATTTTTTGCAATTGTAAATTAAAGAAACCTCTTAAGAAACGAGCTTCTGCCAATTGCTGACTAAAATCTCCTTCTTCTACTAACCCAATTTGAACAAGTACTGCATTTGCACGGTTTACACCTGCATATAGAGATCTCCATTTACCTGTTGTATATGGGTTTGCAGAACCCCAATCATAGGTTTCTAATAAAAATAAATCTGCTTGATCCCCGTCTGTACTCCCTTTATGTGCATCATCTGACATTACATCAAACCACCAGTTATCACCTGTCTTAAACCAGTCATCGCCACCTGTAGCACTATTTCCATCTAACATAGAGTATGCTCCAATTAGTAATAAATCAATTCCATCTGCATTCTTTAAGGATTCATCACTTAAAGAACCAAAGGCTGTCTGCTGCGTAAAATCATCACTACATGCAATAACCGCAGTAAGTAATATAAATAAGTAAACTATTTTATTTTTCATGTTTTTAAAATTTTAAGTTAACACCAAAGGTGAAAAGTTGTGAAAATGGGTAGGTTTGATCGTCCACACCTAAAGTTAGATTACCACCTTGGATAACTTCAGGATCCATACCATCATAACCAGTAATTGTAAATAAATTGGTTGCTTGCACGTAAAGTCTTAAAGAAGACATATTCAATTTATCAAGAGCCGTTTCAGGCAGTGTATATCCTATTTGGATGTTTTTCAATCTCAAGTAAGAACCGTCTTCTACAAAGTAAGAATTAGGATTTGTTTCTGCATTAGATATAGATTGACTTAAAGCTGGAACCGTAGTATTTGTGTTAGTCGGTGTCCAAGAATCTAAAACTCTTGCACTTCTATTACCATTAAAGAAAGTAGGAAAATCAGTATATATTTTATTGTAGTTATAGATATCATTTCCTTGCGAACCAGTAAAAAATGCTGATAAATCGAAATTTTTATAAGCTACTCTTGCATTAATACCATAGGTAAAATCTGCATGAGGTGAACCAATATATTCACGATCGCTGTCATTTATTCCAGGCACTCCGTCAATTTCTTTGTACATAAATCTACCATTCTCATCTAAACCTTCTACAACTCTACCGTAAAATTCAGATATAGAACGTCCAACTTCTGTTCTTGTAATTGCACCACCTCTATAACCGCTATTACCAATTTGAGTTCCTGTTTCTAAAGAAACAACCTCGTTCTTGTAAGCAGAAAGTGTCATATCTACACCATAAGACCATCCTGAATCTGTATTGTCAGAAAAACCTAAACCTAAATCAAATCCAGTATTTTGTATTTCACCAAGATTAACAAAAGGAGCATTAGAATCAGGACCAGTTGTTGGTATGATTGTATTATCTCTGTTAATCAATCCGTCTGTTGTTATTTTATAAACTTCTGCAGACACATATAGTTTATCTTGTAAAAAGCCTAATTCAACACCTAAATTTGTGCTAATTGAAGTTTCCCAGCGTAAGTTTGGATTCCCAACATCAGATATTTTAGCACCAGTTGATATTGCACTACCATTTATTCCGTAAAAAGAAAATTCTTTACTTAATTCAGATTGATTTATAGTCGGATTACCAGGAACGTCTTGGTTTCCTAATTTACCGTAGGATGCTTTTAATTTTAATCTACTAATTGCAATATCTGTAGGCCAAAAGTTTTCTTTACTAGCCAACCAACCAATACTTGCAGATGGGAAAATACCACTTTTATTGTCTCCCATAAATTTAGAAGAAGTATCATTACGTAATGTTGCCGTTAAAAAATACTTATTAGCAAAGTTATAGTTTACAGAACCAAAAATAGAGAATAAAGAACTCTCAAATTGATACGCATAATTTACATTTGATGGACCACCATTGGCTAAAGTATAAAAATCTGGCGATTCGAATAAATAACCTGAAGCTTGAACCTCTTTTCCAACACCTGTGCTTTTAACTGCTTCTATTCCTAAAAGAGCATTTATGTTATGATCTCCAATTGAAGTATTATAATTTAATGTATTTGTCCAAGTCCAGTCAAAACTAGATACATCTTGTACGATCAAAGTATTTGTTCCTAAAGGTTCAGAATGCTCTGGATCTAAAGAAGCAAATGTTCTTCTGTCAAAGTGATTAGAACTAATACCATAGCTTGTTTTCAACTTTAAACCCTCCATTAGCTCTAATTCGGCATAAATGTCTCCAAAAAGACGCATTGACTTGTTAAAATCATTTTTACCACGAGATAATTGAGCTACTGGGTTTCTAGAATTCCCTAATCCAGCAGAATTACTGTAAGTACCTGCAAATAAGCCATTATCGTCATATGAAGGAATTAATGGACTGCTACGTAATGCATTTTGAAAAGATTCACTATTTCCAGAATTACCATCAGACCAAGCTACATTCATATGTTGTCCAACTTTAAGTTTGTCTAAAATTTTAAATTCAGAGTTTAAACGAGATGTGTAACGCTTAAATCCAGTATTTAATAATATACCATCTCTATTTAAATAACCTAAAGACATAAAGTATTTTCCAGATTCAGAACCATTAGACAATGACATACTTACATTGCTTGTTGGCGCAATTTGTGTTACTGCAGCTGGCCAATTATTCCCTGCTCCAGGAATAGTAACTGGTTGGCTAACGCCAAGTAATTGTGATGGAACGGTAAAGGTACCTGTACCGTTTGGATCATACTGGGGATGCGTTAACGCAGCTCCGTCATTTACCAAACTTTGGCGAATCATATTCATGTGCTGATTAGCATTCAACAAACTAGGTAAGTTGCTAGCTTGAGAAGTACCTGAGTACACATCAAGAGAAAATGTTGCTTTTTGTTGGTTATACCCTCCGCTTTTTGTGGTTACAATAATTACCCCATTAGATGCTCTAGAACCATAAATTGCGGCTGCTCCATCTTTTAAAACATTCATTTGTGCAATGTTACTTGGATCAATACTATTTAAGATATTTCCGTCTGTAGTTTGAACACCATCTATTATATACAATGGATCTGTATTGTTGGTTGTTCCAAAACCCCGAATGGTAATTTTTGGAGCGCCACCTGGTGAATTTGAACTCACAACATTAACACCTGAAACACGTCCTTGTAAAACGTCTGCAGCATTTACTACTGGTACCTTCATAGCTTCTTCTAAATCAACTGAAGCTACTGAACCAGAAATATCTCCTCTAGTTTGCGTAGTATAACCTACAACCACAATCTCACTCAAAGATGTTGTGTCTTGGGATAATGTTACATTAATTACAGATTCAGAACCTACAGTTCTTTCTTCTTGCTTGTAGCCTAAATAATTAAAGACTAATACATCTCCAGAATTTGCCATAATGGAATATTTTCCATCAAAATCAGTTTCTGTACCCGTATTACTTCCTTTAACCTGGATGCTAACTCCTGGTAATGAATCTGATCCTTCAGATACAGTACCTGTTACCTCTTGCGCGTAAACTGCACTTCCTAGAAGGAAAATAAAAGAAAGTAACAATTTTTTTAAAAATTTACTTTTCATAATTGTTATTAATTAGTTTTTGTGAATTGTGTAATTAAACAGCTTTTTTTTATTAAAAAATAAAATTATTATGCTTTTAACCTTAAACAATAATAATATTTTAATTTATTATTAGTTGCATATCCGTTAAAAATAGTTAAAATTTCAACCGAAAACGGTTTCGTAAAATTTCGATTATATAGCTAATAAGTCTTTTAAAAACCCTAAATTGCTTACTGTCTGGTAGATCTCAATTCATATGTGGTAATATTCACTCTAAACACAATTTATAAATAAATTAAAGTATATGTCTAAAGTTAGTTTAACTAAGATTTCTGAAATTTTAGGAATGTCGAAATCTACCGTTTCCAAAGCCTTAAATAATTATGCAGATGTTAGTCCTGGTACTAGAAAAAAGGTACAAGATTTAGCAAATGAGTTAAATTATAAGCCTAATATTTTTGCTCAAAACTTACGAAGTCAAGAATCTAAAATAATAGGACTTTTAATGCCTGAAATAGTACATTATTTTTTTTCTACGATTATTAGCGGTGTTGCAGAAACAGCAGAAAAGTATGGATATTCTGTAATTGTTGCACAGACTAAAGACGATTATAAGAATGAAATAAAGCAGTTAGAACTTTTATTAGACAAAAATGTAGATGGTATTCTATTATCACTTGCAGATGATACAATTCATTTCAATCATGTTAAAGATGTTATTAATCAGGGTGTTCCTTTTGTATTGTTTGACAGAACATCTAAGCTTATAGATTGTAATAAAGTGGTAATAGACGATGTAAAGGCAGCGCAAATGGCTACGCAACACTTAATAGATATTGGTTGTAAGAAAATTGCAATTATTAGAAACCAGTTAAAATCTCAAGGAACCATAGACAGACATAAAGGCTTTAAAAAAGCACTTTTAGAAAACGGGATGGTCTATGATAAATCGATAGACTTTGAAGGGCGAGACTTTTCTTTTAGCGCAGGAAAAATAGCTGGGAATAAAATTTGTGAGAGTCATAAAGATGTAGACGGTATTTTTGCTCTTACAGATTTAATGGCAATTGGCGCTTTGGAGGCTTTAAAAGAACATAATGTAGCCGTTCCGGATCAAGTTTCTGTAATTGGATTTAGTAATTGGTTTTTAACACAGATTACTACGCCCCACTTATCTACAGTAGATCAGCCAGGTTTTGAAATTGGAAAAGCAGCTTTTAATTTATTGTATCAAGAAATTCAAAATAAAAAAAACAACGTTAAAGAGGCTTCTAAAACAATTGTAATTCCAACCACTGTTATTTCTAGAGACTCTACTAAATAAAGCTTTTTTTTTATTATAGTTCTCTTATCCAAATATTCCGATAACTTACACCACTTTTGTCTCCGTGATCTTGTAGTTTTATGGGTGCTTTTCCGTGCACATTATTTTTGGGCCAACCTATATATTCTGTAGTTCCTATGATAGTAAAATGATCTTGAATTAAAACACCATTGTGTAATACGGTAATAGTGGCTTTTTTTGAAACATTTCCTTTTGCGTCAAAGTTTGGTGCATGATAAATAATATCGTAAGAATTCCAATTACCAGTTTCTGAAGATGCCTTTACTAAAGGGATGGCTTGCTTATAAACAGACCCTACTTGCCCGTTTACATAAGTATCATTATTATTGTTATCTAAAATCTGTACTTCGTATCTGTTTTGTAAAAAAACACCGCTATTGCTTCTATTTTGGCCGTTTGCTCTAATTTCTTTAGATGAGCGCCATTCTAAATGTAATTGCACAGAACCAAAGTTTTTTTTGGTTTGTATATCACCTGTTTTGTCTTTAACACTCATGCTTTTATCACTATTTAAAATCCAGTTTACAGCGGTAGAATCTGCGGACGAAGTCCATTCATTAAAGTTATTTCCATTAAAAAGTACAATGGCATCCGAAGGAATTTTGTTGGCACCTTCCACTGAAACAATAGATGGTTTTGGTTCCCAAATTTCTGTTGCTGCTGGTTTTGTAGGTTCCTCTTGTATTTCTTCTACAAGTATTAATTTATTTTGTTTTGTATTTTTTTGACAAGCAAATAAACTTATGCATAGGCAAAAAAGCACTAGTGTGTTTTTCATGTTTTTAAGGTAATAAAATGGCAAACATTCGTAACTTTTAATTAACAATTTTTACTTCAACTTAGATTCCTAAAATTCTCCTCAATTCCTCTTTATTTGTATTGGTACCCCCTGCAAAGTCATCAAATCTTTTTGTAGTAGTTTCTATAATATGGCTATTTATAAAAGCCACACCTTCTTTTGCACCTTGTTCCGGACTTTTAACAACACATTCCCATTCTAAAACAGCCCAAACATCACAACCATATTCTGTTAATTTAGAAAAGACAGTTTTAAAATCTACTTGGCCATCTCCAGGAGACCTGTAACGACCTGCTCTATTTTTCCAATCGTTATAACCTCCAAACATTCCTTTTTTTCCTGTAGGATGAAATTCGGCATCCTTCACATGAAATGCCTTTATAAATTGATGATAATGCTCTATGTATTTTATATAATCTAATTGCTGCAGCACAAAGTGCGAAGGATCATATAAAATATTTACACGTTTATGATTGCCAGTAGCTTCTAAAAAACGTTCAAAAGTATCACCATCGTGAATATCTTCTACGGGGTGAACCTCGTAACAAACATCTACACCATTTTCATCAAAAGTATTTAAAATAGGCACCCATCTGTCTGCTAATTCTCTAAAGCCCGTTTCCACCAATCCTTTAGGTTGCTGCGGCCACGGATGCATTACTGGCCAAAGTAAAGAACCCGAAAATGTAGCGTGTGTATTTAAACCCAATCTTCTACTAACAATGCTCGCTTTTTGCATTTGATCTACCGCCCAAGCAGTTCTTTGTTTTGGTTTTCCTTTTAATTCTTTCGGTACAAAAACATCAAACATAATATCATGTGCTGGGTGCACCGCTACTAATTGTCCTTGTATATGTGTGGAGAGTTCTGTGATTTCTAGTCCGTAAGCATTTATTTTTCCCTTAAACTCATCACAATACGTTTGGCTGGTAGCAGCAATATCTAAATCGATGATACTTTTGTCTAAAGTAGGAATTTGTATGCCTTTATAACCCAAATTGCTCGCCCATTTGCACAAACCCTCTAAGGTATTAAAAGGTGCAACGTCATCCATAAATTGCGCTAGAAATATAGCAGGTCCTTTTATTGTTTTCATTATCGAGATTGTTAGTTTATTGGATATTTAGATTGTGCGGAATTAATAATTTAAATTTGATTAATTTTCATCAATAGTAACCCAAACATTTCCTCTTTTATGAGATGCTACGGCTTTTTCTATAAAATTCATTCCTCGAATTCCATCTACAATCGTTGGAAATTCACCAGCATTATACGGTTCTTTGTTGATTGCTTTTGCAATACCTTTATAAATATTACCCATAGAATCAAAAATTCCTTCTGGGTGTCCAGGTGGTAGTTTTGTACCATCAAGAGACAGTTTACTATTGTACGCATGCCCTGGTTTTAAAACTTGTAGTGGTTTTCCATCTTCCATTAAATACAAGTAATTCGGATTTTCTTGTTCCCATTTTAAACCTGCTTTTTCACCATAGACTTTTACAACAAAACTATTTTCTTCACCAGTGGCTATCTGACTTGCACAAATAACACCTTTAACATTGTTAGAAGCTCTTAATAATATAGTACCATCTACATCCATTGGATTGTCACTATATACATGGTTTAAGTCTGCTAAAATACTTTCAATCTTAACACCAGAAATATATTCTAACATATTAAAAGAATGGGTACCAATATCGCCAATACAACAGCTAATTCCAGATTTTTTTGGATTTAAGCGCCATGTAGCCGCACGTTGTTCTTTGTTATGAATTATTGGATTGATCCAACCTTGATAATATTGTGCATCTATTTTTTGAACCTTTCCTATTTCTCCATTTAAAATCATTTCTCGCATTTGACGCACCATGGGATAGCCTGTATACGTGTACGTTACGGCGAAAACTGTTTTTGCTTTTTGTAGAGCTGCACGTAATATTTTAGCTTCTTTGTAGGTAGTCGTCATGGGTTTTTCACAAATTACATGAAAACCATTTTCCAACAAGTTATTTGCCATTTGAAAGTGCAAAAAATTAGGAGTTAAGACAGAAACTACTTGTATGCGTTTTTCTTTTGGAAGTTTTGTTTCTTCAGCAATAAACGTGTCAAAATCTTTGTAGACTCTGTTTTCATTCAATCCTAATTTATTAGCAAAACTAATGTTGTCTTCCCATTTCGGATTAAAAACACCACCCACAATTTCATACTTATCAAACATAGAGGACGCCACTCTGTGCAGAATACCTACTAAAGAATCTCCACCACCACCAATAATACCTAATCTTATTTTTACACTCATTTTATTTTTTTCAGATCTAATTAACCCCTTTTTACTTTAGACTCTTTTATTTTTTAAAATATAGACACGAATTTCACGAAGAAACATGAATTTTTTATCACTTACATTTTTCGAATTAATTTTTTAGACTATAAAAAAAGTAGGCTAATTGCATTTTTAATTAGTGTAAATTCGTGCAATTGGTGTCTTATTCTTTGTATTCAACTTTTTCATCTTTAAATAATAAAGCAAAAATAACGAATACTCCTGCAGCAAACAAGGCAGGGAATAACCAAACGTTTTGCCAACTGTGTGAAGCATCTGCTAATATATTTGTATCTACAATTTTACCTGCTACCCAGAAACCAACTAACATACCAATACCGTAGGTAGCCAAAGTAATTAATCCTTGTGCGGCACTTTTCACTTTATCACCTGCTTTAGAATCGGTATAAATTTGCCCCGATACAAAAAAGAAATCATAACAAATACCATGCAATGCAATTCCTGTGATTAACATAAAAGCAAGCTCTCCAGAATTCCCGTAAGCAAACAATACATACCTAAGTACCCATGCTAACATACCAACTAATATGGTTTTTTTGAATCCAAATTTCTTAAAAAAGAAAGGTAATAACAACATAAAAACAACTTCAGAAACCTGTCCTATAGTCATTTTACCAGTCGGGTTTTCAACACCTATTTCAGATAAAAAAGGATTTGCATTTTGATAATAAAAAGCTAATGGAATACATATTAAAACAGAAGAAATAAAGAAGACTAAAAAGTTTCGGTCTTTTAATAGTTTTAAAGCATCTAATCCTAAAATACTAGAAATAGTAACCGTGTCTTCTTTGCTAATACTTGGTGGCGTTTTAGGTAAGAAAAAACTAAAAACACCTAAAATAATAGATACAATAGCCGTCATTAAAAAAGTATTTTGCAACATTCCTGCTGCTGCATTTTCTTTAGAGTCCCAATGAAAATAGTAGCTAATTAATAAGCCCGCTAATATCCACCCAATAGTACCCCACACACGTATAAATGAAAATTCTTTTGCAGGATCTTTCATTTGCTTAAAAGCTACCGAGTTTACCAAGGCCAATGTTGGCATATAAGCAATCATATAGCCTAAAACATATGGGTAAAAAGTAGTAAAGTCATTTGCCTGAAACATCATGTACATTAAAATGGCACCTATAATATGTAAAACACCTAATATTTTTTCTGCATTAAAAAATCGATCTGCAATAAGACCTATAATAAAAGGAGCAATAATTGCACCCCAAGACTGCGTAGAATAAGCCATTCCTGTTTCTGCGCCGGTTGCACTTAAGTTATTTCCCATAAAAGTACCTAAGGTTACAAACCATGCACCCCAAATAAAGAATTCGAGAAACATCATAAAGGACAATTGAAATTGAATTGATTTTTTCATTAAGTTGTTTTGGTTTTTTGTGTAATTATTTAAAAAACATGAAATCGTTTATCTGCTAAATTTCTTAATGATGAAAACTATTTTACATCTTTTGCTACTTTTAAAAGTAAATCTCTGGTTGCTTTTGTTCCTGCAGTTTCGTCTAAGCGACTTCCTTCATATTCTACACCAATAAAACCGGTATACCCTGCATCTTTTACAATTTGTAACATTCTTTTATAATCTATGGTTGTTTCATTTCCGTTTGTATCAAAATCATAAGACTTTGCACTTACTGCTTTTGCCGCAGCCATCATTAAAGAGGTTCCTTTATATTTATCTGGATACAATTCTGCACATTCACCCCATTTTTTTGCTGCATCTTTTCTTTTTGTACACCAATTTCCAAAATCTGGTAGCGTACCACAATTGGTCATATTCACGTCTGTAATTGCTTGCATTAACTTCTCTGCGTCACTAGACAACCAACCATGATTTTCACACAACACATTTATATTTTTTGTAGCTGCGTAGGTAGCTAGTTTTTGAAGGCCGTCTACAACAGATATTTTCCATATTTCTGGGTCATTTGTACCAAAGGTGTTTACGCGAATAGCGTGCGCACCTAATTTTGCAGCAGCATCGACCCATTTTTTATGATTCTCTACAGCCGCATCTCTAATGGTTTCATCTGGGTCTGCTAAATCACCTTCATTATCAACCATAATTAAAACATTTTGCATTCCGTTTTGTGCACTCAACGTTTTCAAAGAATCAATAACAACATCAAAACCTAGGGTTTCTATTTGTTTTGCATAAATATGGTTTACATACTCTAAGCCTTGAAAACCCATTGCTTTTGACATTTTAGCAAATTTAAAAGGACTTACGCCATCTTCGTTAAATGTTTTATGTAAAGACCATTGTGCTAAAGACAATTTAAAAAAAGGTGCAGTGCTTGCTGTTTTTTCCTGCTGTACTTTCATTTTATTTTCGCCATTCTTGCAAGAAGTAGCAACAAAAAGGAGTGTGATTAGATAAAGAGATAAATTTTTAAAAGAAGCAGTATTCATTATTTATTTGTTTAAATTTTATTAAATATATATATATTTCATTCATATTTTATCATATCTTAAAATAATAACAAAGATTGCATATCGAAACCGGTTTCGTAAATGATTTGCACCTTTTTGTGATTCATCTTTAATGTTATTAAATTTCTTTGCCTACTTTAATCCTCTGAAAACAGAATTAGTTTAAAAATAAATACGAATGGATACTATAAATAACGACTTAAATTCTTACGATGCTATTGTAGTTGGTACCGGAATTTCTGGAGGCTGGGCAGCCAAAGAGCTTTGTGAAAACGGCTTAAAAACCTTAGTTTTAGAAAGAGGACCAATGGTAAAGCATGTAGAAGATTACCCTACAGCGCATTTAGATCCTTGGGATATGCCTAATGGTGGAAAAGCAACCCAAGAAATTATTGATAGAAAACCAAAACAACATAGAACAGGATATACTACGCATGTGGCTCGTGAACACTTTTTTGTAGACGATGTAAAGCATCCTTATAATGAGAATAAACGTTTCGATTGGATTAGAGGATACCACGTTGGTGGTAGATCTTTAATGTGGGGAAGACAAAGTTACCGTTTAAGTGATATTGATTTTGGTGCCAATAAAAAAGATGGTATTGGTGTAGATTGGCCAATTCGGTATAAAGATATTGAAAAGTGGTACGATAAAGTAGAAGAATATATTGGCGTAAGTGGAGAGAATTTAGGTTTGAAACAATTACCAGATCAGAAATTATTAAAGCCAATGAATCTAAATTGTGTAGAAGAAGTTTTAAAAGAAAAGCTAGCTACAAATTTTGATGACGGACGTTTATTAACTATTGGTAGAACTGCACATATTACAGAAGGTACCAAACCAGGAGAAGGTAGAAGTACTTGTCAATATAGAAACAGATGTATGCGAGGTTGCCCTTATGGAGCTTATTTTAGCAGTAATTCTTCTACATTACCAGCAGCAGATGCTACAGGAAATATGACTTTAAGACCTAATTCTATTGTACATGAAGTAATTTATGATGACGTTACTAAAAAAGCAACGGGTGTAAGGTTGATAGATGCAGAGACAAAAGAGTCATTGGTATATAATGCTAAAGTTGTTTTTCTATGTGCATCTTCTATGGCGTCTACTTCTATTTTATTACAATCCAAATCAGCACGTTTTCCAAACGGATTAGGAAATGATAGTGGAGAATTAGGGCACAATATTATGGATCATCATTTTCATGTTGGAGCAAGTGCAAAAGCAACTGGTTTTGATGACAAATATGTAAAAGGAAGAAGACCAAATGGAGTTTATATTCCTAGGTTTAGAAATTTAGGAGGTAATACAGAGGCAGAAACTTTTAAAAGAGGGTATGGTTACCAAGGCGGTGCAAGCAGAAGTAGTGCTTCAGAATTGGTTGCCGAACTCAAATATGGTCCAGAATTAAAAGAAGCAATCTTAAAACCTGGAGAATGGAACGTAAATTTATTGGCTTTTGGTGAAACATTGCCAGATCATAAAAACAAGTTGTTTTTAGATTACGATAAAAAAGACGAATGGGGTTTACCAACCGTTACTTTTGATGCTGCGTTTGGTGAAAATGAAATGGCAATGCGTAAAGACATGCAAGAACAAGCTGTTAGAATGCTAACTGAAGCTGGCTTTGAAGAAGTAAATGGGTACGATAATAAAGATGGAGCAGCGATGGGGTTAGGAATCCATGAAATGGGAACTGCAAGAATGGGAAGAGATCCTAAAACATCTGTGTTAAACGGAAACAATCAAGTGCATGCTTGTGATAATGTATATGTTACAGATGGTGCTTTTATGACGTCTTCTGGTTGTCAAAATCCGTCTTTAACCTATATGGCTTTTACAGCAAGAGCAGCGGCACATGCTGCAGCAACACTTAAAAATAATAACGCTTAAATTAGTAACGATATGAAACGTAGAGATGCATTAAAAAATTTAGGTCTTGCTGCTGGTTTTGCAATTACAGCACCCAGTATTTTTAGCTTATTACAAAGTTGTACAAGCGTACCCACTTGGATGCCAACTTATTTTTCTGAGGACGAAAAAGAAGTAGTGGTTAATTTAGTGGATATTATTTTACCAAAAACAGAAGGAATACCTTCGGCAACAGAAGTAAATGTGCCTCAATTTATAGACAGATATATTACGGAGGTTTTAAATGCAGAAGACCAAGAAGTGATAAGAGTTAGTTTTACAGAGATTATTGCAATTTTAAAACCAACTGCAGAAATAGACATTAGAGATGTTACCACTGCACAGTATACTGCGTTGTTAGATGCACATTTGTTGGTAAAAGGGGATATTGACACAGACAGATTGGCAAATCCGGAGGCACTACAGCCTACGAAAAATGAGTTCTTAAATCATTTGAAATACCTAACAATCATGGCTTTTGTAAGTTCAGAAGAAATTGGTGAAAACGTTTTAATGTACGATCCAGTTCCTACGGCTTATTACTGTGGAGATTTGCAAGAAATTTCAGGAGGCAAATCTTCATCTTTATAAGTATGAAACAGCTAGGTAGCTTACTTGTCATACTAGTGCTTTTTATAAATTGTGATTTCACAAAGAAAGAAAATCTAAAAAGCACTATTATTGAAGCTTCTTGGCAACAATTATTTAATGGCAAAGATCTAGATGATTGGATTGTTAAGATTAATGGCTATGAATTACATGACAATTTTAAGAATACCTTTCGCGTAGAAAACGGCATTCTTAAAGTTTCTTATGACGGTTATGAGAGTTTTGGAAATAGATTTGGACTGTTAACCTACAAAACTCCTTTTTCAAATTACAAGTTTAGATTACAATATCGGTTTACAGGAACCCAAACAAAAGGTGGCGAAGCTTGGGCCACTAAAAATAGTGGAGTTATGATTCATTCACAAGCACCAGAAAGCATGTTGCTAGATCAGGCCTTTCCATTGTCTCTAGAGGTACAGTTATTAGGCGGGATTTTACCAAACACTCCAAGACCAACAGGTAATTTATGCACACCAGCAACCCATGTCTCTGTAAATAATATTTTAGTTACAGATCATTGCATCAATGCAAATTCAGAAACTTATTATGGCGAAGAATGGATTGCTTTAGAAATAATAGTAACTAAAGAAAAGATTACTCATAAGATAAATGGCAACAGTGTAATTACATATACAAACCCAAGTATTGGTGGCCAGTTTTTAGAGGGCACCTCTAAAGAAATACAATTAAAAGATGGGCAACCTTTAACTAGTGGTTATATTTCTTTGCAAAGTGAAAGTCATCCAATAGAATTTAAAAATATAGAAATTTTAGAACTTTAAAAAATGACAATGCATTAAAAAACCCTTCTTAGAAATTTCTAAGAAGGGTTTTTTAATAGCTACTTTTCTATAAATTTTATTCTACAATTAACTTTCCTTTCATCATTCCATAATGTCCAGGAAAACTACAGATGTAATCATATGTTCCGGCAGCTGGTGCAGTAAACGCTATGGTAGTTGTTTCTCCACCACCAAGCATTTTAGTATATGCAATAACAGCTGTTGTTCCCTCAGGAATGTAATCATTATCTCTAGCAGCAGCAGCTTTAGATGCAAATGCAGAAGTTTTAACACCTTGCTTTAAAAAGACAACATTATGGCCCATTACTCTTTTGTTTAGTTTACCAGTATGAGTAAGTGTCAGTTTTATTTTCTGACCTGCTTTTACAGTAATCTTTTTAAGATTAAACTTCATTCGGTCAGAAGTAATCATGTTAACGTTTACAACGCCATCTGCATCTACCACCACCATTTCTTTTTTTGCCACAACCTTAGACTTTTTTACCGTGGTAGTTTTTATTTTTGAAGTAACTTTTTCTTCTTTGCTTTTGCCACAGCTTACTAATAAAGTAATACAGACAATTGCTGTTAAAATATATTTCATTTTTTTAATTTTTTGTGTTTCACTAAAGTACTATTTTCTCTTGTTATAGCAAAAGAAAAATGAATGAAACCTATCTAAAAGAAAAGGGTATTATTTGTTTATTTTTGAGGATGTTTTCTTGTTCGAATTGCAGAGTTTACTCTTTGAGTCTCTTTAAATTAATTTGGTTATTTTTTTACTCATGGGTTTTGTCATTGAGTAAAAAACATCAATAAACATTCCACTTTCGTCAATTAAATATTTTTGAAAATTCCATTTTACAGAAGAATTCTTTTTTCCATTTTTAGCTTTTTTGGTTAACCACTGGTACAATTTGTGTTGTTCTTTTCCTTTTACTTTAATTTTAGCGGTTAACGGAAAATTTACTCCAAAATTCAAGCGACAAAAAGTTTTAATTTCAATTGCTGCGCCTGGTTCTTGCCCCCCAAACTGATTGCAAGGCAAACCAATAACAACTAAATTATCTTTGTAAGTAGTATATAATTCTTGCAAGCCATCATATTGTTTTGTGAATCCGCATTCAGACGCTACGTTTACAAACAGTATTTTTTTTCCTTTGTATTTTTTTAGGTCGATAATCTCGCCATCTATGCCCTCAATCTTAATATCGTAGATAGATTCTTTTACTACTGTTTTACTTTGAGCAGCTGTATTTATATAATTAATTAAAAGGAGGAAGTATATTATTTTTTTCATAACATGTTTTTTTTACTTTTTAGTCGCATTGTAAAGATAAGGATATTGTGAATATCAAAAAAAAGGAATACTCAAAAAAAACTTGTATTTGTTCTAAATAAAAAACTTCAACTTTAAAAAAAGCTAAAGGTTTAAGTGGGTCTTCCGCTTCCATTCTCGAACTCTTTCTATCAAAACCTAACATATATTTAAGCTTTAAAGGAACTGCTATATTTTGCGGTATAGCTTATTATAAGGGCTTATCCCTTATTAAACCTGATCACAGTAATACTTTACTACTACCTCAAGGATATGAAACTATAATAGTATTAAATAGTATAGCAAATACATCAGGAATTAAACACGGAGGTAGACAGAAAGGAGCACCTAAAAACATCAATAGTTGATTTCCATTGTTTAACAAATTAGAATCAAAATGGCGAATTATACAGGACAGAAATTTGGAGGATGAACCAAAGGAACGCCAAACAGAACCACAAAAGAAATAAGACAAAACTTTTAACTACAGATTGAAAACACTCTTATAAAGTTAGAAAGTGATTTAAAGCAGTTAAAACCTAAAGACAGCATAAAATTAATTTTAGAGTTATCTAAATTTGTACTTCCAATTTTACGAGCAACGGAATTAAGCACACTTATTGATGTTAAACTTTAACCAATAATGATTAATTTAGGTAGTGGAATAAAACCAAAAGAATCTAATTAACGATAGTTTGGTACTATTTAACGATAGTTCGCCACTATCTGTGGGCATTTTTAAAAGTCAAGTTTTAATTCTACTATATTTGAGTGATTATTTGATTAATTAAGGTTTTCATTAAGTTAGCAATTGGCCACTTCTTAACGAGGTGGTTTTTTTTTAATTGATTACTTAGATTATGACACTATACGAGTTTAATGTATTGGATTTGAATAACAAAATGGAGTCTGTTTATCAGTTAGGTGTTTACTTAGACAACTATATTACTGAAACTGAAAAGTTTAATCTTTATGCGATTGATCTGTTCTTTGTGGAGGTTGCTTATAATTCAATAGACAATAAAATTACTGATATAAACAGTTTTAAAAGTGGGCATTTATTAGATAGATACTCTGATATTGAAAATCTCAATCTTTAGTTTATTGATAAAATCAAAACGATACGCGCAGGCGCGCGAGGGTTTCTGTAATACTTCGGGGTTATCTGTTCGCGCACGACTGAAACAACCAATACTTTTTTTAAATAGAAATTACAAATGTTTTCGCAACGGTAAAAAGGTTAATTAATTATTAGAACTAAACACCGCAAACATAGTTTTAACTATAAACCCACTTTAAACATAATCAAAGGTGGGTTTTGGTTTCTGTTACCTTGTTTTACCAATTATCATTAGTTGATTCTTTCTTCATATAAACTTCAAATTGCTCAACTAATACATTTGCTTTAGTAAAAAATGATTCTTTGGTAAAGCCAACTTCAGTGCCATCTATTAATTTTTTAGAATACATTACGGATGGTGCGTTTATTTCAATTCTTGAAAGACTATCTTTTACTCTAATTGTTATAACCGAATAAAAACTTGGTTCGTCGTTAAATTTATCGCTGCGGTAAATAAACCCTGTTTTCATAAGGTACTTTCCGTTGACAATACCTGCTTCTTTATCTTTAAACTGAATTACACTTTTTGCATCATTGAAACTTTGAACCATCCACTCATTTGCTTTAATAAAATTAGAGTTTTGATTAGTTTTAGTTTCTACATTTTTAGTTACTGGCTCGGGAGAAGGTATTGAAAACTTCGTCATACTTCCGCAAGAAATTAAAAATGAGGTAACAAGAAAGGGTAGACACCATTTAATTATTTTAATTTTTTTCATAATTATTTTATTTTTTTCTAAAATAGTAATAAAAAACTGCCTTCAATTAGAAGTTTTAATTCTTTTAGTTATTTTCGGAAACCCGCATTTAAACTGCGGTAAATTGTATTTAAAAAATTCTTTAAATACTTTTATTCTCTATACGTTTGTTTCAAACAAAAAATATAAAGATTACTATACATTTTAGGATTTATCGCGATGATGGGTTGCAGTGAAGATGAAGGAATATTTTACCCCTCTGAATCACCAGATATGTGTTATTATATTACAGGTTTAAAATCTTATACTCCAGATTGTGAAGGAGTAGTTTTAAGTCTTGTATATTCTGAAGGTTTTGAAAATGAAGATTACGACCCTGTATTCATTTTATGCGTAAGTAAAGAAACGGCAGAAGATAATGCGTTTTCTTTAGTCAAAAATATGCGATGTAAGTCAATACAAATAAACACTTTAAAACACCATTATAAACCCTGTTATTAATTTGACAGGGTTTTTAGTTATTTAGTTTTCGGAAACCATAAAAGGCAATCGTATGAATCAGACGCCATAAAAGCATAGTCAAGAGTAAAATTAAAACAATACGCGCAGGCGCGCGAGGGTTTCTGTAATACTTCGGTACTATCTGTTCGCGCGTATGTTTTTTAAATAAAAGAGAATCAAACAAAAAGGACACTATAAAAAGAGAATGCTTTTATTAATCATTAGAACTTAATACTTCATTCCTATCTGTTCGCGCGTATTCTTTAAATATAAGAGGAATTTTCGGAAACCATAAAAAGCAAATCGAACGAATCCAACGAATCGTACACCATAAAAGAGAACTAGACAAACTAGACACTATAAAAGAGAATCATTAATGATTTTAATTAATTAATCTTTTTTAATTATTTTGAATAGTTTATTGGTATCTGATCGCGCGCAGAAAATAACAGTAATTAGGCAATTGTAGGAAGTATGTCGGAAATATAAGACGTAAAAAAACCATAACACTCTATTAATAAAGTTGTTATGGTTTTTAATTGTACTCAAGGCGGGAATCGAACCCGCACTTCCGAAAAAACTGGATTTTGAATCCAGCGCGTCTACCAATTCCGCCACTTGAGCAAGTTTTATCAGCAGTGCAAATGTATTAAATTATTTTATTTTAAAGTCACTAAATTAATTCCAAACTAAATAAATTAATTCTACTTTTGTTTCCTCACAACAACTCACTAAAAAACACGCACTAAATGCCTAAAAATCAACCAGCCCCAAAAATTTTTGCCTGTAGGCAAAGTTTAATTTTGGCAGAGAAAATTGCAAAAGAATACAACACTACTTTAGGAAAAGTAAAGACTACTTATTTTAGTGATGGCGAATTTCAACCCGCTTTCCAAGAATCTGTAAGAGGTAAACGTGTTTTTATTATAGGTTCTACATTTCCTAATGCAGATAATTTAATGGAAATGCTTTTAATGTTAGATGCTGCAAAAAGAGCTTCTGCTAGACATATTACAGCAGTAATGCCTTATTTTGGTTGGGCGAGACAAGATAGAAAAGATCAACCTAGAGTTGCTATTGGTGCAAAATTAGTAGCCAATCTATTACAGTCTGCCGGTGCAACAAGAATATA
>FUWD013173264.1_pt1 | contig 89291 bp, 89 predicted proteins | sample 1063281 | NCBI WGS metagenome assembly FUWD01 (sample SAMEA79048168, study PRJEB19326) | metagenome | biome: marine | reverse complement strand
TAAACGGTATCGTATGGTCGTTGGTCATTGCACTGGCTACTTACGTTTGGTTTGAAGATATCATGCTCAGCGCCGTCATTGCACTGGCCATTGTTGTTAATCTTATTTTTGCGGCTTTTTCCGGTGCATTTTTGCCATCACTACTTATTAAATTTAAAATTGATCCCGCACTTGCTGGTGGAGTAATTTTGACCACCATTACTGATGTAATCGGTTTTGTGGCTTTCTTAGGTTTGGCTTCACTGGTCATCTAAAATTCTAATCTTGTGAAGCTGTATAAATATGCCGTTTGTGCTCAAAAAATATAAGGCAGTTAAAGGCAAAAAAATTCAGCAATTTTTACTCGATGAAGCAGGCTTATCATTATCTGTCTCTCAAAAACTTTTATCTAAAAATAGAGTGTTTAACGACCAGGGAAATACCTTAAAAAATGGACAAATTTTAAAAGGTAAATATGTACAGGTAGCCGTATTTGAGGGCCATACAAGGGGCTTAAAACCACTATTTGAAGTTGAGGATTTTGCCGTCTTTGACAAGCCATCTGGCATTATGGTGCACCCAACTCGAAAAGATACACCGTATTGCCTGTTAGATGAAATTAGATATCACTTTGGCGAAGAAGCGAGTTTAGCCCACCGTATAGATGCTGAAACTTCAGGTTTGGTCTTAGTGGCTAAAAACAAGCAAGCAAGTACAGTATTAAAAAACTTGTTTGAAAACAGAGAGTGTAATAAAGAATACTTAGCTCTAGTAAAAGGCCAGCTAAAAAACAACATCACCATCGATAAACCCATCTCGAAATCAAGTGGCATCATTGGCATAAAAATGACTTGTGAAAACCAAGATGGAAAGGCATCAACAACACACATTCAGCCTTTAAAATTTAATGAACAAGACAATACAACTTTAGTAAAAGCCATACCTGTTACCGGCAGACAACATCAAATCAGAGTACACCTAGATTCAATCGGCCATACAATTGTAGGTGATCCTATTTATGGGGTTGACGATCAAATAGCTGACCAATGTTTAAAAAAGACACTGACAGATGAACAAAGGATCGAACTAACGGGTGCGAAAAGACTAATGCTTCATGCAAATAATCTATCATTTAGGTATCAAGATGTTGAATATGATATCACCTCAATATTAAAGGATCCAGTCTTTAAATAAGCGCTAAAAAGTGCTGATTTTTTACCCAATATATTGAATACAGCGCAACAACTAAAACCTATTAAAGGTATTGACTATTAATAGCACTCTTATGCGCAAAGACTAATGTCGATATGATATATGGGTTAATGGTAATGGTATGATTATAGTGAATAATAAATAGTTATGTGTAAAAAGAAACGAGAAGTAGATGAATATCGAAATTATTAAAGCAGACTACTTAAATGAGCAACATGAAAAAGAAATTCTAATGTTGTTAGATGAGTATGCCTCAGACCCTATGGGTGGTGGGCAACCACTTAATGAGAATGTAAAAAATAATTTAGTAAAAGAATTATCAAAGCTATCACACGCATTTTCGATCATTGCCTATGTTGATGGTCAACCAGCAGGTCTGGTAAATTGCTTTGAGGCTTTTTCCACTTTTTCATGTAAACCATTAATAAATATTCATGATGTTGTTGTGCTTAATGAATATAGAGGCAATGCTATCAGCCAAAAAATGCTGGATAAAGTCGAAGAAATAGCAAAGACAAAAGGTTGTTGCAAAGTTACCTTGGAGGTTCTCAGTAATAACGAGGTTGCAAAATCAGCATATAGTAAATTTGGCTTTTCTGGTTATGAACTAGATCCAAAAGCAGGTGCAGCACTATTTTGGCAAAAAACACTAAAAATCACATAACAATTAGCTCCAGCGGACATCCAAAACTACGCGGCTTTAAATTAAAGGGACATATACTTAATTGTTTTTTTGAAAAATATTGGAAATAATCAAAATCACCTAAAAACCTTAAGTTAGAAAGGTTTTACGCTCTTAAAAATCACTAAAAACCCTTGTTTTAACGCTGAAAAGTGATATTTTTATTCAAAATATAACTGAAGTAGTTATGAAATAGGCCTTGCCTGTTTCATGATGTAAAAATTTCGGAAATATTGTAAATCAGAAGTCTTTGGTGGAAATATCGTTAGCTTCTAGCCAAGTTCTGAATTTTGTTTGAATATCTTCTATGGTTTTTTGATTATCTGCCTCAAAGCGCAATACTAAGCATGGTGTAGTGTTAGAAGGGCGGACTAATCCCCAGCCATTTGGATAATCAACACGTACGCCATCAATCGTGGTGATTTCAGCGCCTTCAAAATCGACATTTGTAGCAAGCTTGTCCATTGCTTTAAATTGATCACCTTGTTCGTCAAAGTGAATGTTGATTTCTGGGGTGTTGATGCTATCTGGTAAATCGGCAAATACTTCGGCACAGGTTTGATCAGTTTTTGAGATAATTTCTAATAATCTTGCACCGGTGTATAAAGCGTCATCAAAGCCGTACCAGCGCTCTTTGAAGAAAATATGCCCGCTCATTTCACCACCAAGTGCTGCGCCTGTTTCTTTGAGTTTGGCTTTAATGAAGCTATGGCCTGTGCGCGACATAATTGGCTCACCGCCATGCTCGGAAATGTCTTTTGGAAGTAGGGATGAGCATTTAACATCGAACACAATTTTGGCACCCGGATTGCGCTCGAGGATATCTCTTGAATACAGAATCATTTGACGATCTGCCCAAATAACATTGCCCTTATTATCAATCAGACCGAGTCGGTCGCCATCGCCATCAAAGGCAAAGCCCATGTCTGCATTGGTATTAATAACTTCTCTAATAATATCTTCGAGGTTGTGAAGCTTGGAAGGGTCGGGATGATGATTTGGAAAAGAGCCGTCAACCAAACAAAATAATTTTGTAACTTTTGCACCAAGCTGCTCGAATAATTTAGGCGCAATATTACCAGCCACGCCATTACCTGCATCCACAACAATATGAAGTGGTTTGTCGAGCTTGATGTCTGATTTGATGCGGTCAATATAATCTTGTTCGATATCAACTTTGGTTGAAGTGCCATGACCCGTGCTAAAGTCATTATTTTGAATGCGCTGATACAATTCTTGAATGCGATCACCTGAGAGGGTTTCGCCAGCAATCATTATTTTAAAGCCGTTGTATTCTGGTGGATTGTGCGAGCCGGTAATCATCACCCCTGAAGTGGCGGCTTTGGTATATGTTCCGTAATACACTAGTGGAGTAGGCACCATGCCAATATCAACAATATGACAGCCACTGGCTTTAAGGCCGTCTTTTAACGCACTCATGAGATCAAGCCCGCTTAAGCGACCATCACGCCCAACTACAATACCGCGTTCGCCTTTGGCGATGGACTCACTACCAATGGCAAGACCAATCAATTTAACTGCTTCAGGTGTAAGATCTTGCTCAACAATACCGCGAATGTCATAAGCTTTAAATATGGATTGTGAAATAGGCATGAGGTTTATTCGTTAAAATGAAAAAGAATATTATTTTATCAAAAGCTCATATCATGAAAGAACAGTTTGAAGTAATTGCACTTGAAAACGAAACCATGACACTTAAGGTGAATCGTTCAGGTGGGTGTCATAGTTGCTCAGCTAGTAGTGGTTGTGGTACAGGTATTTTGGCTAATTATTTTGATCATTATTCAGTGTTTAATAAGCCAGTACAAGACGGTGTTGTTGTAGGGGATTTTGTAACTTTAGAGATATCATCAAGTGAGTTATTTTCACGCGCTTTTATGCTTTATATTTTTCCAATACTCTCATTATTCGCAGGTAGTGCTATTGGCATGAGCTTATTCCCAGCCACAGAGTTGTGGCAAATTAGCTTTGGTTTAGCGGGTTTTATTGGCGCACTTTTATTGACGAAATATTTTGTAAAGTAGACTTTCAAAGTGCTATAAATTTGGGATAATCGATTTATTTTTATAAACAAATTCCGTTTATTATGGCAAATCAAGATATCGATCCGTTAGAAACCCAAGAATGGCTAGAAGCCTTTAAATCTGTTGCTAAAGTCGAAGGCGATGACCGGGCAAAATTCTTATTAAACCAGTTAATGGATATGGCACATCACGAGGGTATGGACTTGCCATCGGGTGTGAATACATCGTATTTAAATAGCATTGGTTTAGATAAGGAAATTGAAACGCCAATTAATGCTGAGATTGAAGAGAAAATTTCAGCGATTATTCGTTGGAATGCGATGGTGATGGTGGTTAAAGCTAATCAGCTACCTTACGAGTTGGGTGGACATATTGCCTCATTTGCATCTAGTGCAACGTTGTACGAGGTTGCCTTTAATCATTTTTATCGTGGCCCTGATGCTGATCAAGGTGCAGATTTAATTTTCTTCCAAGGGCATATTTCACCAGGTATTTATTCTAGAGCTTATTTAGAAGGGCGTATTACTAAAGAGCAAATGTTGTTGTTCCGTCAAGAGGCAGGCAAAGATGGTTTGAGCTCGTACCCACACCCATGGCTAATGCCAGATTTTTGGCAGTTCCCAACGGTATCGATGGGCTTGGGCCCGATTATGGCGATTTACCAAGCGCGTTTTATGAAGTACCTTCACCATCGTGAAATTAAACAAACTGATAAGCGTACAGTTTGGGCGTATTTAGGTGATGGTGAAACCGATGAGCCAGAATCACTCGGTGCTATTTCGATGGCAGGTCGTGAAAAACTAGACAACTTAGTGTTTGTAATTAACTGTAATTTACAGCGTTTAGATGGCCCAGTACGCGGTAACGGCAAGATTATTCAAGAGCTTGAAGGTATGTTCCGTGGCGCAGGCTGGAATGTGATTAAAGTAATTTGGGGCGGTAAGTGGGACGAGCTACTTGCTAAAGACACCGACGGTTTGCTTAGAAAGCGGATGGAAGAAGTTGTGGATGGTGAGTATCAGGCTTATAAAGCTAAAGACGGTGCTTACGTGCGCAAACATTTCTTTGGTAAATACCCTGAATTATTGGCCATGGTTGAGCACATGAGTGATGATGATATTTATCATCTAAATCGCGGTGGTCACGACCCGTATAAAGTATTCCAAGCCTATCATGCGGCCAAAGCTTGTAGCGATAAGCCAACCGTTATTTTAGCTAAAACTGTTAAAGGTTATGGCATGGGTGAAGCTGGTGAAGGGCAGAACACCACACACTCACAAAAGAAACTCGGCCTTGAACAAGTGGAAATTTTTGCCAAGCGTTTTGATGTGCCTGTCACCGATACGGATGTGAAGGAGTTGAATTTTTACAAGCCGGCTGATGACAGCGAAGAAATGACTTACATGAATGAGCGACGTCAAAAACTAGGCGGCTCATTACCAGTGCGTTCGTTTGAACTGGAAGATTTAAAAGCACCAAAATTAAATGTCTTTAAAGCTTTGTTGGAATCCAGTGGTGATCGTGAAATGTCAACCACCATGGCGCTTAATCGAATCATGACTTTATTGGTGCGTGACAAGCAACTTGGCCCTAAAATTGTACCAATCATTCCCGATGAAGCGCGTACTTTTGGCATGGAAGGTTTATTCAGACAACTTGGTATTTATTCAGCCTCTGGTCAGCTGTATCAGCCGGAAGATTCCGACAAAGTCATGTGGTACAAAGAAGACAAGAAAGGCCAAGTATTGCAAGAGGGTATTAACGAAGCGGGTGCAATTTCCGATTGGATTGCAGCGGCAACGGCGTATGCTACTCACAATACCACCATGATTCCATTTTATATTTATTATTCGAAGTTTGGTTTTCAGCGTGTGGGTGATTTGGCTTGGGCGGCTGGTGACATGCAAGCCAAAGGTTTCTTGATTGGCGGTACAGCAGGACGCACCACGCTAAATGGTGAAGGGTTGCAACATCAAGATGGCGATTCTTTATTGGTGGCCAATACTATTCCAAACTGTATTTCTTACGATCCAACTTATGCGTATGAATTGGCGGTGATTGTGCGTAGTGGTTTAGAAAGAATGTACGAAAATCATGAAAATATTTTCTACTACATAACGACCATGAATGAACTTTACACTCATCCTGAAATGCCAAAAGATACCGAAGAGGGAATTATTAAAGGTATTTATCCACTCAAAGAAGTGGGTAGTGGTGACAAACAAGTGCAACTTTTGGGTTGTGGTACGATTCTACGAGAGGTGGAAAAAGCTGCGCAAATGTTAGCAGATGATTGGGGTGTAAGATCCAGCATCTGGTCAGTGACCAGCTTTAATGAACTCACGCGCGAAGCGCAGGCGGTTGATCGCGTTAACCGTTTTAGTACGGATAAACCACAAGTGCCATACATTACTCAATGTTTGGTAGATGCTCAAGGCCCAGTAATTGCAACAACGGACTACATGCGTAATTATGCTGAACAGGTGCGCAAGTACATTCCAGGTCGTTATGAAGTGTTAGGTACGGATGGTTTTGGCCGTTCTGATTCGCGTGCTGCTCTCAGAGATTTCTTTGAGGTGGATGCTAATTATGTTGTTTTAGCTTCACTTAAAGCTTTAGTGGATGAAGGAGATATAGACAGTGCAGTTGTTGCACAAGCGATTGAAAAATACGGTATAAATACCAACAAGCCAAATCCAATGACGGTATAGCTTAGTAATCTCAAATAGGGAGAAAGAATGACACAAGAGGAATATTTAGAAGAGTTAAGGTCGGGCGCAAGAATGAAGTTCGAGGATTTGATTGCACTGATTGATGATGACTATGACTATACGCCAGCAGCTTTTAGTAATGGCGAGGTTTCAAATACCGAAGATGAGAATCAAGGCAGTGCTAAATTATTTTGCTTTGCCGCTATTCACCAGCTAACTCAGCTTGAAACGCTACATTGTTTTGGTCAATATTATCAAGATGTTCTGAATACACCTGAAAGTGATTCACACGCCAATATTCGTAATTTTATTACTTATGGTTGGGACGGTTTAAAATTCGACTCACCAGTATTAAGTAGAAAATAACTTTTAAATTCAATAGTGCGGTGGTCGGTCATTAATGACTTCGCTATCACCGGTATCTTTCTGGCTGTTCATTTGTCTTATTTGAGAAGATAAGTGTTTTAACATTGTTTCTAATTCATCAATTTTTTGTGTTTGACGAAAAACAACGTTGTTAAGTTCTTCAATCGTATGATCAAGAAATGCAAATTTTTCTTCAAGTTCAGTTATCTTTTTTTCCATAATATTTTTCCACCGTATTCGTAATAACCTAGGCCTATTAATACGAGAATGATACCGCTTAGTTGGGTCATTGTTAAGCTTTCATGGTTCAAGCCACTGCCCAGCAATAGTGCAAACACTGGTGTGAGCAATGGGACAATGCCCACCACTCGTACACTAGCATGCCTAATTAAGTAGTAGTACGACATAAACCCAATGACCGATCCAAATAATGCTAAATAACCAATTGACAAGGTTGCTTTTAGTGAGATTTGCGGAATGACACCTTCGGCTAAAAACCAACTAATAATAAACAAAGGAACACTAACAATAAGAGCACCAGTGGTGGTTTCCAGTGCTGAAATATGGGCATTGGTTTGCTTGAGTTTAACTGAGATAAATGACTGAAATACCATGGCAAGAGTAACTGCTAATAAACCTGATAGCAGTTCAGAAGAAAACGTTAGTGTGTGTCCAAAGATAACCATTAGTCCGCTCAAGCCTAATAATAGCCCAGCAATTTTGTGAAACTTAAAGAAGGATTCTTTGAGTAGTAATAAGGCAAATATGCCGGTAATGATGGGTGTTAGTCCAAACACTACCGAGATAATTCCAGAAGGAATGGTTTGTGAAGAATAATAGACTAAGGTCATGGTAGTAAAGATACCAATCCCTGCGTAAATGTAGTTACTAATGGCAAGAGTGCTGGTAGTGAGTTTTTGTCGTTTAATCAGTAATAACAATAGGCAAATTCCGAGTCCAATTACCATTCTAGAGGTTACACCAAAGTTAAAGCTAGACCCTAGTGTTGACCATTGTATGGCCAGTGGTGTGGTTGACCAAATGGCAACAACGGATAAGAAGACTAGATAAATTGGCATAATTAGAACATTAAATAGGAAATTTCTTACGAAGCAAAGTTTTTATTATAAATAAAATAAAAAAGCCACCGTTAAGGTGGCTTTAATTAGAGTATTAATCGGATGATTATTTATCTAAAAGTACTTTACGAGATAATTTAATACGACCTCTGTCTAAACCTAATACTTTAACGTCAATTTCATCACCTTCTTTCAAGTGGTCTTCTACTTTTTCTACGCGCTCATGAGCGATTTCAGAAATATGTAGCAACCCGTCTTGGTTAGGCATGATGTTAACGAACGCACCAAATTCAACAATCTTAACGATTTTTCCTGTATAAACTTTATCCACTTCAGGTACAGCGGTTACATCTTTGACCATTTGCGCTGCTATGTCAAAAGCTTTTTGATCATTGGCAAAAACATTAACATTACCATCATCATCAACATCAACACTAGCGCCAGAAGTGGAAATAATACCTTTAATGGTTTCACCACCTTTACCAATTAAATCGCGAATTTTATCTTTGTCAATTTTGATTACTGCAGTTTTAGGTGCATTTTTGCTTGATGAATTAGGCTCGCAAATGATTTTATTCATTTGACCTAAGATATTAAGCCTTGCTTCTTTGGCTTGTTTTAAAGCGATGTCCATGATCTCTTGTGTGATGCCTTGGATTTTAATATCCATTTGTAAGGCGTTTACACCACGTGATGTACCTGCTACTTTAAAGTCCATATCGCCTAAATGGTCTTCGTCACCCAAGATATCTGTGAGCACGGTAAATCTGTCACCCTCTTTTACAAGACCCATGGCAATACCTGCTACTGGAGCTTTCATTGGAACGCCTGCATCCATAAGCGATAAAGATGAGCCACAAACACTGGCCATAGAACTAGAGCCGTTAGATTCAGTGATTTCTGATACCACGCGAATAGTGTATGGATATTCTTCAATGGTTGGAAGACAAGCAGAAATACCACGACGAGCTAGACGACCGTGGCCAATCTCACGACGTTTGGTTGTGCCTACGCGACCAGTCTCACCCACACAGTATGGAGGGAAATTATAGTGCAGTAAGAAGTAGTCGTTTTTACGCTCAGAAGATTCTAATTTTTCAATTAACTGAGCATCACGCTTAGATCCTAATGTTGTTACTACTAATGCTTGTGTTTCACCACGGGTAAACAGAGCAGAACCATGTGTGTTTTCTAATACACCCGTTTCAATTTTTAATTCGCGAACGGTTTCATTGTCACGACCATCGATACGTGGATCGTTGTTCAGAATGCGCTCACGTACGGTAGATTTTTCAACTTTCTTAAAATAGTTGCCTACTTCTTCAGCTGAATTGCCGTCTGCATCATCACTGGATAGTGCTTCAATGGCAGTAGTTTTGATTTCACCTACTTTGGCGTAACGATCAAGTTTTTCTTTGATTTGATAGGCTTCGTTAATTTGCGCACCAAATTGAGACTGGATATCACCCAATAAAGTTTCGTTAGTTGCTGGCGCTTCCCAATCCCATTTATCGTTACCTACTTCAGCAACAAATTCTGCGATATTTTTAATAGCAACTTGATATTCATCATGTGCACACATTACTGCTTTCAACATGATTTCCTCAGAAAGCTCATTGGCTTCTGATTCAACCATTAATACCGCTTCATCAGTACCAGCAACCACCATGTCTAAATCAGAATCAGCCAATTCAGAATAAGTTGGGTTAAGGATAAATTCGTCATTCTTAAAGCCTACACGTGCACCACCAATTGGACCACTAAAAGGCACGCCTGAAATTGAAAGTGCGGCAGATACACCAAGCATCGCTATCATATCTGGGTCTACTTCTTTATTAGCAGAGATAACTGTAATTAAAACCTGAACTTCGTTCATAAATCCAGCTGGGAATAATGGGCGAATAGGGCGGTCAATCAAGCGAGAGGTTAGTGTTTCTTTTTCGCTTGGTCTGGCTTCACGCTTTAAAAAACCACCAGGAATTTTACCTGCTGCGTATGTTTTTTCAATGTAATCAACCGATAATGGGAAGAAATCTTGACCAGGGCGCATTTCTTTAGAGCCAACAACGGTGACTAATACTTGTGTGTCATCCATGCTGGCAAGAACTGCACCATGTGCTTGTCTAGCGATTCGGCCAGTTTCTAATGTGATTGTGTGCTTGCCCATGGCAAAGCTTTTAGTAACGATGTTCATTTCCATGAAAAAAATCTCCGTAAGATAAATAGGCAATTCCCCTTACAAAGCAGGCCTTGACTATTAAAAGTTAATTAAAAGAAGTTTTATGGATTTAATCGGATAAGCTTTATTTAAAACACATTCTAATGAATTGATAGATAATTCCTCGTGAAGCAGGTTTTTCCTATTACAAAATACATTTTAGATAAAACTTAAGACAGAATTTAAGCCATAAAACGAAGGTTATTATCCCTAAAATCAATCGATTATGTATATTAAATTTTGCTTAAATAGATTTATAGTCAATTGCTGGTGATCTTTTGCATTGATTGTACGTTTATTACAAAACTGCATTACAGCTTGAGGGTCGAATTCTTGCGTATCAAAATACTCACCATTAATAAATACTTTGGGCGTTGTATCAACTAAAAAATAGGCAATTTTGCAGCTTGGATGTAGTTTGTATTGCATTTTTTCCCGAAACGTCTCAGCTTCAAAGTGTTGCAATAATTGCTCATCCAAAATATCTAATTTGGTTACAAAGGCGGCAAACTCGTCAGAACTGATTTTGAGAATTTGATTGGCCTGTTCAATGGCTAAATCGGGTATGAGTGCAGGTGAACTTGTGTTTATCCAAATTGGGTCTTGATAATAGATATTTTGTTCTTGATCTGGATTTTGCATGTCTAATGATTCAAACAATTCCTGAGCCGAATAAGCTCGATAGCCAAATGATAGAGTAGTGCATTCGTCATCTAGACTAACGCCATGATGAGCAACTTTAGGTGGAATATATAGAACATCACCCGGCTCAACCTCAAAGAATTGTTCAGGGGTAAATGTGTGCATGATTCTTAACGGTACATCTTTTAAATAGTTATCAAGCGTACAAAATTGTGTGCTTAATTCCCAGCGTCGCCTACCACTCCCTTGAAGCAAAAAGACATCGTAATAATCAAAATGTGGCCCAACACTGCCACCTTTGGTGGCATAAGAAATCATTACATCATCAAAACGCCAGCGCGGGATAAAATCAAATTGCTTGATTAGATCATGTACTTCATCAATAAATCGATCAACTCCTTGCACTAACAGTGTCCAGTCTTGCTCGGGTAGTTGGGTAAAGGTGGTTTTAGTAAAAGGCCCATTGGTTAATGACCATTGTTGTTGTGCTGTACTGCCTTGCACTAGACGTGATTCAAATTCTTCCTCAAGTGATAATCCGGCCAATTCATCAGATGATATTGGTGAGATAAAATTAGGCAAAGCTTGTTTGATGAGTAATGGTTTTTTCTGCCAATAGTCCTCTAAAAATTCTTCTACTGAGATTGCTCCAAAGCGAATCATAGTCTGGTTAAAATTATGCATTTCATGTATTCAAATTTTACAGAGCAGTTGCCACTGTAAGCATTATTAATTTTATTAAGGAGTAGTAAAAATGTTTAATCCAATAGAGATCCCATTTGGTTGTGTTATGTTGTTTAACGAGGTTAATTTAAAAGACGGCGTTACGGTTGAGGATGTCGAGCTGACATTAGGTGAAATGTGTAACATTGTTAAAAATAATTATGGCGATGATAACGGTGGCTTTATTGCCGGACAAGTTTATGAAAATTCAGGGTTCATTTCAGCAGAAGGATCCTTTGAGAATGTTGAAAAAGCCAAAGAAGAGCGTGGTGAAATCGTTATTGTAACGTTTTGGAAATCATTCGAACAACATGAAAAATCTCATGCCGATGAATTGTTCAAGTCGAAATTTGACGAGTTGCTAGAGTTTTGTGATGATGCTAATGAGTTAGGCTATAAAATGCTATGGCAGGGCACACCAGAAGACCATTAATTCCAGGGTATTTCTTCTATCAAAAAATAACTGAAAAATTACGCATTATATCTATTGATGATAGTTTGGTGCTTCCTTAGTGATACTGACATCATGCACATGGGATTCCACCATACCAGCTGAAGTGACTTGCACAAATTGAGCAGTTTTACGCATTTTTTCTAGTGTTTCAGATCCAGTGTAGCCCATTGATGATCTGACTCCACCCACCATTTGATGAATGATAGGGCGGATAGATCCTTTGAATGGCACGCGACCCTCAATGCCTTCAGGTACTAGCTTATCTGCTTTAGAGTCTGATTGAAAATAGCGGTCAGAGGATCCGTGTGCTTGGTTCATGGCGCCAATTGATCCCATACCACGGTAAGATTTATAAGCCCTACCTTGGTAAAGCTCTACCTCACCTGGTGATTCTTCAGTGCCAGCCAACATTGAGCCAAGCATAACACAGTAAGCGCCTGCAGCAAAGGCTTTGGCGATATCACCTGAATAGCGAATACCACCATCAGCAATTAGTGGTATGCCAGAGTCTTTCAGTGCTTCTGCTACATCAGAGATAGCGGTGATTTGTGGCACACCCACGCCGGCTACAATACGCGTAGTACAAATACTACCTGGGCCAATGCCGACTTTGACACAATCTGCACCGGCTTTAACTAAGTCAATCGCCGCTTCACCCGTAGCAATATTGCCAGCAATAATATCTAAGTTTGGGTGCTTGGCTTTGGTTTTCTTGACTCGATCCAGTACACCTTGAGAATGTCCATGAGCCGTGTCGATCACGATGATATCTACACCTGCCTCAACCAAAGCATCAATGCGCTCACCCGTGCCTGTGGCCACACCAACAGCCGCACCCACACGGAGCTGCTCTTGTTCATCTTTGCAAGCATTTGGGAAGTCGGTTGATTTTTGAATGTCTCTAACGGTGATCATGCCTTGTAAATCAAACTTATCATTAGTGATAACAACACGTTCAATGCGATGTTGATGAAGCAAGGATCTGACCTCACTCATGTCTGTGCCTTCAATGACGGTGATCAGCTTATTTTGCGGAGTCATTAAATTTTCAACCAATTCATCCATACGCGTCTCAAAGCGAACATCACGACCGGTAATCATGCCAACAATGGTATTACCTTTAACAACAGGAAGGGCGGAAATTTTAAATTTTTGCTGCATATCAAATACATCGGCAATGGTTGCTTTTGGATCAATAGTAATAGGCTCTCTAATAATGCCAGATTCAAATCTTTTTACCTTTCGAACTTCATTTGCTTGCTCTTTAACAGACATATTTTTATGAATGATACCAATGCCACCTTCTTGCGCCATGGTGATGGCGAGTTTTGCCTCTGTTACTGTGTCCATTGCTGCCGACAGAATTGGAGTGTTTAATGTGATGTTTTTAGTTAGCTGCGTCGTTAGGCTTACTTCTTTAGGCATTGTGGTTGAATGAGCAGGAACCAACAATACATCATCAAAAGTGAGTGCGGTTTTAAGTAAGTTCATTTAATATCTCCTTTGATTTGTAAACTTTGGAAAGATAAGTCCTATGACTATTCCAAAAAATAAAATAAGAGCGCCGACAATAAACCAATTTCTTGAACTGGAATCTTGAGCGAAAGTGTCGTTGTTTTTTAACAGTTGAATTTCAGATTTTAGATGCAAGACCTCTGTCTTTAAGGCTGTATTGGAATGTTCGAGTTTAAGTGCATCTTTATAGGTTTGCTCAATGTACTCTTTTTCTGCTTGGGATTTACTGGTTTGAATGGATAATTTTGTGTTGTTTTCTTTTAACGTTTTAAGTTCTACTTCCAGATTTTTACTACTTTCTTTTTGTTTGGTGATTAGTAATTTATTGGCGCTATAAGTTTGTTTAAGTTTTTCTAGCTGAGCTTGGGCAGGTTGATTGTTGGTCAAATAGCGTGAAATCATCCAGCCTGTGGTTTTTTCAAATTTAACTTGAGTCCAACCATTCTCAGTTGAAAGTATTTCTAATTTAGTACCTGAAGGTAGCATTCTTAACAGATTATCGCTTGTAATCTTGTTGTCTGAACGCATTGGAATATCAACCATGTCGGTGACATAAACGTAAGATTTGGCGCCTACAAAAGAACTTGTTAGTATTAAAAATAATAATGAGTATTTGATTGATTTCATAAGGCTGATATTTTTTTTAATTGAGATGACAAGTCAATAATAGCACTTTCAACAGACGTTAGTTTTTCTTTTTCTTTATTAACGACAGCTTCAGGCGCACGATTGGTAAATTTTTTGTTGTTAAGCTTAGCTGAAAATTGTATTTTTTGCTTTTCTAATTTTTCAATTTCTTTGTTAAGTCGTGCTATTTCCTGGTCTTTATCGATTAACCCTGCAAGTGGGATTAGTACTTTCATCTCACCCACAAGAGCTGTAGCCGATTCTGGCGCATCATCGTTAACAGATAATTGCTGAATGCTTTCTAGTTTAGCTAAACTACTTAGGAGTTGGGCATGAGTGTCTAAACATCGTTGATCGATGTCACTGATGTTTTGTACAAAGCAAGGCAGTGGTTTCGATGGCGGGATGTTCATTTCACCACGAATCTGACGAATTCCTAAAATAAAGGTTTGCAGCCATTTAACTTCAGTTTCAGCTTTATTTGAAATTAGACTGTTTTCAACTTCAGGGTAAGCTTGAGTCATCAAACTTTTTTGTTTGTTGCCAAGCAGTGTTTGACATTGTTCATAAATCTCTTCAGTGATAAATGGAATGATGGGGTGCAGCAAAGTGATCATTTCATCCAATACCTTGACCAGTGTGGCTTGTGTACCTGCCTTGGTTGACTCATTGACCAACAATGGTTTGGACAGCTCTAAATACCAATCGCAATAATCATGCCATACAAATTCGTATAATTCATGACTCATTAAATCAAGACGATAATCAGATAAGTGCTTTTCAACATTGACTTTAGTTGCTTGTAAGCGTGAAAGAATCCATTCATCGGCAATTGAGAGTGAGGCGTTGGTATTAATCGCTTCACCTTCAAGTTTCATGAGTACAAAGCGCGAAGCGTTCCATAATTTGTTGCAAAAATTACGATAACCTTCAACACGTTTAAGGTCAAATTTAATATCCCGACCAAACGAGGCAAGCGCTGCAAAGGTAAAGCGCAGTGCATCAGTGCCAAAAGCAGGGATGCCATCAGCAAACTCTTGCTTAGTTTGCTTTTTAATTTTTTCAGCCATTTTTGGCTGCATCATGCCTTGAGTTCTTTTTGTTAGCAAGTCTTCTAAGCTAATGCCATCAATCAAATCAATCGGGTCAAGTACATTGCCTTTCGATTTGGACATTTTCTGACCTTGTCCATCTTTAATCAGACCTGTGATGTAAACATCTTTAAAGGGCACTTCACCAGTGAATTTAAGTCCAAACATGATCATTCTGGCTACCCAGAAGAAGATAATGTCAAAGCCAGTGACCAAGACATCTGTTGGGTAAAAGCGAGACAGCTCTGGTGTTTTATCTGGCCACCCAAGGGTGGAGAATGGCCACAATGCTGATGAAAACCAAGTATCAAGTACATCTTCATCTTGTCTGAGTTTAGTGCCTTCACCGGCTTGTTCTTGCGCTTCTTTTAGCGAGTTAGCAACAAAGATATTGCCGTCATTGTCGTACCAAGCAGGGATTCGATGCCCCCACCAAATTTGACGGGAAATGCACCAGTCTTGAATGTTATCCATCCAATTGAAATAAGTTTTGTTCCAATTTTCTGGGATGAAGCGAATATCGCCATTTTTAACCGCATCGATAGCTGGCTGTGCCAGAGGGGCGATTTTGACAAACCATTGGTCGGTCATGTACGGCTCAATTACAGCGTGTGTTCGATCACCATGTGGCACCATTAATTTATGTGGCTCGATTTTTTCTATTAAACCTTGCCCATCTAAATCTGTAACTATTTGTTTACGAGCTTCAAATCGATCCATGCCAACGTAAGCACTATCAACCGTATCTTTAATTTTGGCATCATCGGTTAAAATATTAATGATGTCTAAATGATGACGCTGACCCATTTCATAGTCATTAAAGTCGTGTGCAGGGGTGATTTTTACACAGCCCGTTCCAAACTCAATGTCTACGTAGTCATCTGCAATGATGGGGATTTTTCGATCAGTCAGTGGTAAATCAATGGTCTTGCCAATCAAATGCGTATAGCGTTTATCATCAGGGTGTACGGCAACGGCACTATCACCCAGCATGGTTTCAGGTCTTGTAGTAGCTACCACCATTGCCTCGTCTGTGTCGGTGATTGGATAGCGCATGTGCCAAAGTGAGCCTTGCTCTTCCACACTAATTACTTCCAAATCAGATACGGCTGTGTGCAAGACTGGATCCCAGTTGACTAAACGCTTACCGCGGTAAATAAGGCCTTCATCATGGAGTTGTACAAAGACTTTTTTAACTGCATCAGATAAGCCTTCATCCATGGTGAAGCGCTCTCTTTCCCAATCAACCGATGCACCAAGACGACGCATTTGACTGGTAATGGTGCCACCGGATTGTTCTTTCCAATCCCAGATTTTATCAATGAATTTTTCACGACCAACATCGTGGCGTGTAATGTCTTGTGCAGCAAGTTGGCGTTCAACCACCATTTGTGTAGCAATGCCAGCATGGTCTGTACCTGGTTGCCAAAGCGTTTGCTCACCTTTGCCACGATGGTAACGCGTGAGAACGTCCATAATGGTGTGCTGAAAAGCGTGACCCATGTGCAAACTACCGGTAACATTCGGCGGTGGCAACATGATGCAATAAGCGTTTTCGCTAGTGGAATTTGAATCGGAAGAAAATAAGTTTTGATCCTCCCAAAGTGAGCGGTATTTCGCTTCAATTTGCTCGGGATTGTAAGTTTTTTCCATTAATGCAGTATCAAGATAAAAGATGGATAAAACTGCGCAATTATACCAATAAAATCCCCTGATAAGTACACAAATAAAACAGCTTAACCATCAGGTTTTTCGGTGTTTTCAAAGTGGAAGAAATCATGATTTAAAAACTGTGCTACATCTTCTTCATCATTCGGCATCCAGAAAATACCCAATGCCGTCACGCAAGTTGATATCTGCCACCTAATGTCATCCAGTGATTGCATAGAGGTACCATCATTGATTGGCACTAGGCTGTTGTCGTGGCATTTTTGACATTCTTCGGTATAGAGTACTTCACCATCAATTAAAATTCTTTGGTCGATATCAGAGCCTTGAACGCTGAGTGTTATTAGTAAGAATAGATAGGCGGATAGTCTTAACATGTACTTAGTTTATAACAGTTTTAAGATAGAATGCCTATAACTACTTAAACGTCAAAATAAATGACAGAGGTGAAGTATTGGACGGTGTATTTATTGCGTTGTCGAGACAATAACTTATATTGCGGAATTACCAATCATTTGGATCGGCGTATTCGTCAGCACAATGGAGAACTAAAAGGTGGTGCAAAGTACACACGAGCCAATGGCCCTTGTGAGTTAGTATATCAAGAAAAATCTAAAGATAGAAGTAGCGCCTCTAAACGAGAACATGAAATTAAAACCATGAGTCGAGACGATAAATTATTGTTGATTAAATCACAATGAGTGATTATCAAAGGATCTCTTGTGAGGCACATAGTGTTTATGAACTAGCGATTATGCGCAATCAGTCAATCGAAGTTACAATTAATGGCAAACCTCAAACCATACAACCTCAAGACATTGTTAGTAAATCGGGTGAAGAATTTTTAATATTTTTAGATAAAGAAGACACTCGAAAAGAGTTGCGAGCAGATCAAATCATTCTAACGCTTTAATTCTTTTGGAAAAGAAAATAGTTAAAGTCTTGTGTGCTACCGTTTGGATGAGGGTGAGTTTCAGAAGTAGTTTTTACCAATTTAAAATCATTGCCCAATAATTGGGTAATTTTATTACCATCGTATTGAACAATGTTGAGTTCTGAACATTCTTTAGGGCCAGTAGGGGCAAAGGTTGCCAATAGAAAATAACCTTGAAACTTTAAATATTGATTAAGCTTATTGAGGTAGGTTTGTTGATCTTTTTTATCGGTCAAAAAATGAAAAACCGCACGATCATGCCACAAGTCGAATTGAGTATTGGATTGAAAATCTAAGATATTTTCATTATAAAAATTAACCTTGTCAGAATGGTCTTTAAGTCTATTTTTGGTTGTTTGAATGGCAGTTGGTGATAGTTCTAATAAGGACAATTTGCAATAGCCTTCGTTCAGTAAATTATCTGCTAAGACCGATACACCGCACCCCACATCGATGATTGCATCGTCTTTACTTGTGTGTTCTAATATCCAGTCAAACGAAACGGTAGCATGGTTTTGATGCCAACTAACTTGGTTATGATCTTTGTTTTGGTAAACGTTATCCCAGTGGCTAAGTGTGTCCGGCATTAGTTTGATGTTTATAATGGTAAATATTCGAATTATAAGCGATTGACATGAGAATTTTGCACACAATGCTACGAGTTGGTAATTTAGAACGCTCCATTACGTTTTATACCGATGTGTTAGGAATGACTTTATTGCGTCAAAAAGAATATCCTAAGGGTAAATTTACGTTGGCATTTTTAGGTTATGGCCCAGAGTCGGAAAATCCCGCACTTGAGTTAACTTACAACTGGGGTAAAGACAACTATGAAATAGGCACGGGGTTTGGGCACATTGCTATTAATGTTGAGGATGTGTATAAGGCCGTTGAGCAGGCAAAAGAAAAAGGTGCAGAAGTGATTCGTGAGGCTGGACCCATGAGCGCAGGCGATACCATTTTGGCGTTTTTAAAAGATCCAGATGGTTATGAGATAGAGCTGCTCTCTAAAACATTTAAGTAGTTTGCTGCATAACGCCAGATTTTTATTATCAAGGTATTTGTCACAGAGATAGTTATTCATATCTCAAGAAAAACAACACAGAGAATGAAAAACTAGCTAAGTGTAATTTTTACGCCCTGATAGAGTGTGAGCAATGGGCAAGGCAATTCCTTGTACCTATAAAATTATCAGTAATAATTATTCTCTCAACAATGATTTTGTGAGCTAGTGTTTAGGAGCGTGGGGTGAAAAAGGTTTTGCCTTAGAAGGAGGGTATTTTTTAAAATTAGTTTGGATGTTTAGTCGTAGTTTTTACGCCCAGATAAGGCATGAGCAATTGTATTTATATCAGCATATTCAAGCTCACCACCAATAGGAATACCGTGTGCAATGCGAGTAATTTTCACGTCAAATTGCTTGGCCATATTGCTAATGTAGTGTGCGGTTACTTCACCTTCCACCGTGGCATTAGTAGCAAGAATAATCTCTTCAATGGCCTGATCTTTTAATTTTTGTTCAAGTTCATCTAGACCAAGTTCAGCTGCACCAATGCCATCAATAGGAGACAGGTAACCACTAAGAACAAAGTATTTACCCTTGTAGACACCACTTTTTTCAATGGCATGAATATCAGTTGGTGTTTCTATAATGCACAGCTGTGAGCTGTCGCGTACATCATTGGCACAAATATCACAAATGGTTTTTTCACTCAAGGTACGGCAAGACGAACAGTGTTTAACATGCTCCATGGCATCGACTAGCGCCTTGGCTAAATCTAAACCACCTTCACGGTTACGTTCTAACAAGTGATAAACAAAGCGCTGTGCGGTTTTACTACCAACACCCGGTAGAGTGCAAAAAGCCTTATTAAGGGATTCGATCATTAGAAAGGTAGGCTCATGCCATCGGGAAGTTTCATGCCCCCAGTAACACCTTTCATTTTATCGGCCGCAGTGTCTGATATTTGTTTAGTGGCATCATTAATCGCAGTAAGAATTAGATCTTCTAGCATGTCTTTGTCATCCATCACCCCTTCATCAATTTGAATGTTAGTGGCTTGATGTTCACCATTTAAGGTGATTTGTACTGAACCACCTGCAGCCTTTCCTGTAGCAGTTAAATTTTTGATTTCTGCTTGGGCTTTCTGCATATCTTCTTGCATTTTTTGGGCTTTTTGCATCATTCCAGCCATTCCACCTTTAAACATTTTCTATCTCCTTAATACTGTTAATATCGACCTTCGCATTGAAAGTTTTTTGTAATTTTTGAACGCCTTCATTGTTTAAAAATTCTTTTTGAATTTTTGCTGTTTTTTCATTTTTGGCTTGCGTTTCTTTTTGAGCAAGCGTTTGTATTTTAGGTTTTCCTAAAATAATGTTAAGTGTTATTTTCTTAAAATGATTTTGCAGCATGTTTTGTATGTTTAGCTGTATTTGATCAGTCAGCAAGCTTGTAAATTGATCGTCTAAGGTGAGCGTTAGTAGCTCGTCGGTAGCATTGTCAAATACTGTATTTTTGATTAACATTTTCACTGCACCAGTAAATTTAAGTGACTTACTTAAATCTTCCCAATCTTGCTGAGAGTTAATATTTAAGCTTATTTTAGACGTGTATTCTAAGGGTTTTTCTTTGATTTTTTCTGCCTTAGGCGCCGTCTTGGTTTTGGGTTTTAGCGCTAATTTAGGTGTTTTTTTTTCCGTTAAAATTTCAGTTTTACTATGAAACGCTAACATCCTGAGCAGGGTCATCTCAAAGCCAATTTGTTCACTCGGTGCCAGTGCCATGTCTTTAGTGCCGTTGAGTGCCATGTGATAGAAAAGTTGCAAATCTTGATTGGAAATCTGAGTGGCCAATATTTTAATTTCAGCAGGGGTTTGCTTGTTATTAATAATTTGTGCAATGGATATTTGATGAAAAAGACTGGTTAAATCTTTAAGTGCATGGGTTAAGTCTTCACCTTTATGGGAGAGATCTTTAATAAAATTAATGACAGCTTCAGCATCTTGATTAAATAGATGTGTTGCTAGAGTAACGATATCGTCGTGGTGAACCAGACCCAGCATAGCCTTAATGTCTTTAACCATGACACTGCCATTACCGTAGGCAATGGATTGGTCAAGTAAGCTCAGCGCATCGCGCATAGATCCATAGCCAAAATCAGCAATTTGACTCAGTGCTAATTCTTCGTATTTAAGCTTTTCAGCTTCCATAATGAATTTTAATTGGCCTAAGATTTCTTCATGCGTGAGCTTTTGCAAAGTAAATTGCAAACAGCGAGATAAAACAGTAACGGGTAATTTTTGTGGATCGGTTGTAGCCAGTAAAAATTTAATGTGTTCAGGTGGCTCTTCAAGGGTTTTAAGCAGTGCATTAAAACTACTTTTTGAGAGCATGTGAACTTCGTCAATCAGATAAATCTTGTAGCGATTTTTAGTCGGCATGTACTGCGCATTTTCTAAAATATCACGCATATTATCAACGCCAGTATGTGAGGCGGCGTCTAGCTCAATTAAATCAACCGATTGACCCTTGTCAATCTCGATACAAGTAGGGCATTTTCCACAGGGTTTGGAGCTAACACCCGCTTCACAATTGATGGATTTAGCAAAGATGCGGGCAATGGTGGTCTTGCCCACACCGCGCGTACCAGTAAACAAAAAAGCATGGTGCAAACTGTCGGCATCAAGAGCATTAATCAGTGTTTTAACGGTGTGTGTTTGGCCTACCATCTCACTGAAAGTGTGAGGGCGATATTTACGCGCTAAAACTTGATAATGTTGACTCATTAAAATAGTTTACTTTAAATAAAAGTGGCAGCACCAAGAATAACATCCAACACATGAAAAAACTACTACCGTTGCTCCCTTCCGGGCCTGGCGGGGTTTGTAGTCATTCATTGTAAGTGCACCCTAAGCACTACCAAAAATCATTTTACGCGAATTATTTTTTGTTTTTTTAGTAAAAAACACCAACCTTTTTTATTTATTTATTAAATGTATTACAAAAAGTATACAAAAAGATTGACAAAAAGAAAACAAGTGTTACAATAGTGCCATTCCTCACCAAAATTGGAGTTAATTTAAATGAAATACATTAAGAAAAATCGAAAATCAGATGAGAAGAAAGTTGTTAGTACACGTATTAGGACGCATATCTTTGATGCGTTTCAAAATGCTTCTGAGGCTTCAAAAGATCATGGATATAGTATATCTCTTTCAGATGTTGTTGAGACGGCACTCATTACTGCTGTAAAAGAATTTGCAGAAATAAGTGATGTTGACTACCTAAGTATCGAACTTGATAGATTGCATAAAGAGTGGGAAGAAGAATGGGAAAAGGAGCAAGAAGAGCAATCTAGGAAACGTTGGGCAAAGGAAGAGGTGGCAATGAATGAGCATTACGCACAAAAATCTAAGGAAGAAGAAAAAGTATTTGAGGAAGAAATAGAAAAAAATCGAATAAAGCAATTAGAAGCAGACCAAAAAGCAGTTCTAGAATTAAGCGCCAGTGAACTTAAAGATTACCAACAAAAGCGTTCAGACGAGGTAGCGGAGAAAAAACTAAAAAATGAAGAGATAATTAAAAGATTAAAAGAAGAACATGATGAAGATTTTAAAAAATATGGTGAAGATTCTAAATATTCGTTTTTATGTGGGAACCCCCCCCGGACGTTATCCTTAAATCTTTAGCGAGTTCGCAAGAATTGCAAGCCTTCCATGAGTAAAACTGGCTATAGAAGTCTCGAAGAATCCGCCAATGCAGCTCGAAATTAACCAAGTCCAGCTCCCTACATCTAGGCGGCCTGTGTATAAGGAATAAATCATCTCTACAATTTTTATTCTATCGCAACCCACCATGTGGAATGATCTGAAGCAAGGCCTACCTGAATTGACATATAGATCTCTCTAAAATTATCAGTTAAATTTGCAGTTACAGAGTAACTAAAAAGTTATACCCCAATACTACTCCTGTTTTTAAATATGAGTATAGATCATAGTTGCCTACAAGTCCCGCACGTCTTGAAAATGATATCTATTGTAATGATGAGTGATCGGGTGCAGATTTATACCTTTATGTGTAAATTTTGGTATTTAGGTATAATAGAGAGATGAAACGAACAGGCATACTAATCACCAATTTAGGAACTCCAGATGAGGCTACTCCATCTGCACTGCGGCGCTATCTTGCTGAGTTCTTATGGGATAGAAGGGTTGTTGATCTGCCCCGCTGGAAGTGGTGGCTCATTTTACATGGCATTATTTTAAGAACTCGTCCTGCTAAAGTTGCAAAGATATATAAGAAAGTGTGGAGCAGTGAGGGTGGTCCGCTTTTAGTTATATCAAAACAGCAACAAGTAGCATTGCAAAAGAAGCTGCAAGAGCAATTTGGAGACGATGTTATTGTAGAACTTGGTATGCGCTACGGTAACCCATCCATCTCTTCTGCATTAGAGTCTCTGCGCGCAGAGAGAGTAGAGCGCATTATTGTACTACCACTTTTCCCACAATACTCAGCGGCCACAACCGGCTCTACTTTTGACGCTGTCTCTGATACTATCCGTGGCTGGCGCTCTATTCCAGAGCTAACCTTTATCAATGAGTACCATACCCATCCAAAATATATTGAAGCTCTCGCTAAATCAATTATAGAACATAGAAAGTTTCACGATAATATTTCTGCCGGAGAGAGGCTGCTATTCTCATATCATGGACTCCCACAGAGCTATCACGATGCTGGAGACCCATATAAGAGTCAATGTATAGCTACTACAAATGCTGTAGTAAAATATTTAGGGCTAGATGAGAGTCAATTTATGATTGTATTTCAATCTCGCTTCGGTAAAGAGGAGTGGCTTAAGCCATACATAGAAGAGACGCTACGGACTCTTCCTAAAAATGGGGTTAAAAAAATAGACTTGGTCTGCCCTGGATTTTCTGCTGATTGTGTTGAGACTCTAGAGGAGATTGCACTACAAGATAGAGATATGTTTGTCGCGAGTGGTGGTAGTGAGTACAACTATATTCCAGCACTTAATGATAACTCTGCACATATAGATACGCTCAGTGAAATACTGCTAGAGAGAGTATAGGATAGTGAAGAGTAGAGCAAAAGTAACAGGAATAATTTTAGCTGGCGGACGCGGCTCTCGTATGGGAGGGGCTGATAAAGGGCTAGTTAAACTGCAACAGAAAGTGATGATTGAACATGTCATTGAGCGTCTATCTCCTCAAGTAGATGAGATTATCATTAGCGCAAATCGCAACCAAGTACAGTATGAGAGTATGGGGTATGCAGTCACTTCTGATAATCAGAATGATGATGAGGAGGATAAGTTTGCAGGCCCCCTTGCTGGAATTGCATCAGCCATTAAAATATCAACAACTCCACTTATACTAGTTACCCCTTGTGATACTCCATTTATTCCAACTAATCTTCTAGAGATGCTCTACACCGCCTTAGAGGAGAGTAGTAATAGCATTGCTGTTGCGCATGATGGTGAGCGCATACAGCCACTATTTTTTCTTGCTAAGAGAGAGATTATAAACTCAATTCAAGATCGTCTCTCCCAACAACAACCACGAGTCTATCGCTGGATGGAATCTCTTAATCCCACGGGTTGTCCATTTCAGCTCTCTCCTCCCATTCTCAAACATTAACACTAAAGAGGAGCGCGATAGGGTTGAAGATAGACTCCAGAGTAGCACTCCTGTTATTGGATTCGCTGGCTGGAGTGGGAGCGGCAAAACCACCCTCCTTATAGAGTTGATCCAGGCATTTAAGCAGCGAGGAGTTAGAGTGGCTGCAATCAAGCACACACATCACGATGTGAATTTCGATCAACCAGGAAAAGATAGTTATGAGTTAAGAAAGGCTGGGGCAGAACAGATGCTAGTTGCATCAAGCAAGCGCTGGATGCTAATTAATGAGAATAGTGAGACTCTTGCTGATGCCAAATTAACTCCTCTCATTCATAAACTTGACCATAAAAATTTAGATCTAATTTTAGTAGAGGGCTTTAAACATGAGCCAATTCCTCGCATCGAGATATACCGTTCTGAATTAGGCAAACCACCTCTCCACCATAAGGATGGTTACATTATAGCGGTCGCTACTCCCAACAGTGAAGATATAGCCCCCCAGATCCCTCGCTTAGATCTAAACAATCTTGATGAAATTATAAATTTCATCAGTGCTAAAATAACCAATATTTGACTGCTTAGTAACTAACCAGCCAACAATCAAACACTAACTTTTAAAACAAAATAGTTCAGGAATACAGAATGCAAAAACCAACAGCTCCACTTCTCTCTGTCGAGACAGCATTAGCGCAAATCTTTGATGAGATCATCCCAACGACTGCTCAAGAGATAGTCTCCGTAACCGAATCATTCAAACGCATCCTTGCCGAAGAGATAATCTCTCCAATAAATGTACCATCTTATGACAACTCTGCTATGGATGGCTATGCGCTGTTAGGGAAAGATCTACCAGAAGATGGGACGGTTACTCTAAATCTGATAGGAAGCTCATTTGCTGGGACACCATTCAAAGGTAGAGTCGAAGCAGGAGAGTCTGTAAGAATTATGACAGGTGCAAAAATTCCAGATGGTGCGGACACCGTAATTATGCAGGAGAAGGCTACTCCAGATGGCGATAAAACAGTTAGCTTCTCTAGTGCTGATAATCACCGTGCAGGAGAGAATGTGCGCTTTGCGGGTGAAGATATGAAAACTGGAGAAGCGGTACTGCAGCCTGGCAAAGTTCTAGGAGCCGCAGAGTTAGGAATGATAGCCTCGCTTGGGTATGGGGAAATTGCAGTTAAGAAGAGAATCAAGATCGCCTTCTTCTCAACTGGCGATGAGCTCTGTTCAGCTGGAGAGGAGCTAGGAGATGGTCAGATCTATGACAGTAATCGTTACACTGTATTTAGTATGCTAAGCGAACTTGGAGTTGAGCTAATTGATCTTGGAATTATCCGTGATCAGCGCGATCTAATCGAGCAAGCCTTCTTAGATGCTGCCGCGCAAGCTGATGTAGTGATCACTTCAGGTGGAGTATCCGTTGGTGATGCTGATTTTGTAAAAGAGACTTTAGATAAGTTAGGTAATATAAATTTCTGGCGCATCGCTATGAAGCCTGGAAAACCTCTCGCTTTTGGCAAGATCAACGATGCTTGGTTCTTCGGTCTTCCCGGCAACCCTGTCTCAGCAATGGTCACCTTTCTCCAGTTCGCTCGCCCTGCAATAAACCACCTTGCCGGAAAGGAGCAGAGCAGACCATTCAGAATTCCAATACGCTGCGCCAACAAATTAAAGAAACGACCAGGACGATTAGAGTTTCAACGCGGAATCTTAGAAACTGCTGATAATGGAGAGCAGGTCGTAAGAGGGGCTGGAGCGCAAGGCTCACATATTCTGCGCTCGATGAGTATCGCTGACTGCTTTATCGTACTACCAGAAGATAACTCTGGTGTAGAGGCAGGAGAGATGGTCGAGGTCGAACCGTTTTAACTACAATTAAGAGCTAAGCTCTAACATCTAAAACGGGATATCATCGTCCAGTACCATTGGTGCCGGAGCTGATTGAGCTGCTGGAGCAGAGGAAGCTGCATGATTGCCACCTGCCTGCCCCTGATTTGCTGATGGAGCATTGAAGCTTGCACTCGAACCTCCACGACTATCTAACATCTGCATAGTTCCACTAAATCCATCTACTACAACTTCTGTAGTGTAGCGATCATGCCCCTCCTTTATCTTGCCATTTACGAGTTTGCAGTTTCCCTTCCACATACACTTGCGAACCTTTCTTCAGATATTCAGCTACAATTTCAGCTAACTTACCGAAGAATACAACTCTATGCCACTCTGTACGCTCCTGCTTCTCACCTGTGTTTTTATCTTTCCAAGTATCGCTGGTAGCAATAGATATGTTAGCAATAGCTCTTCCGTCCGCAGTATATTTAACATCTGGATCTTGCCCTAAACGCCCAACCAAAATTACTTTATTTACTCCAGCCATATCTTTCTTCCTCTCTTTTAAATCAAATGTGGATTAATTGTGGATTAATTATACATTCTATCAGTATCCAATACTTCAATATATAATAGACAATACTTAACGCTAGCGAGTAGCTATAACTTCCTCGAGAACTTTTCTATCTTCCAGATCATTATTCGCTTTAACATAAGCGACCTGATCATCTCTGATAATAACTACCTCTATAACACCTGTAATTTCACGCAGCTTCTGAGTCATCTCAGCGGCTCTATCATCTCCAACCTCTCCCACATTTAAGAGATGAGTTCTCACCACCTGTGGACGCTTCATGCCCAGTGCAATCACTAACCAGATAGTTGCCAACCCAGCAGAGAGTAAAAAGATAGGGGTGATATCTTTATCAAACCAGCCGTAAATCCATCCGCCAGAGACTCCCCCTAAGAATGCGCCAAAAAATTGAGAGCTAGTATAAATACCCATTGCAGTCCCTTTTTTATCTACTGGTGCAATTTTAGATATCAATGATGGAAGTGTCGCCTCCAGCAGATTAAAGCCTCCGAAGAAGATAATTAGAGCGATGACGATTCCCCAGAGTGAGCCAGAGAATTGTAAAAGTGTAAGCTGTGAGAGTATCACCAGAGCGATCGCAAGAGTAAACATCTCCTTCATCTTCCCTTTTGACTCCGCCTGAATCACCAACGGAACCATAATCCCCATAGCAAGAACTACAACTCCAAGATAGACCATCCAGTGGTCACTCGCCACCAATCCACTATCAACCAATCCAATAGGGATAACCACAAAGATAGCGGTTAAAATTAGATGAAGCACAAAGATACCGAAGTTCAGGCGAAGTAGCTCCCCCTCTTTCAGAACTGAGCTACATTGAGCAATATCACACTCTGCATCATGATGCATATGAAGGTGGGTCGGAGTTGGCACCACCTTATAGAGCACCACCAATGCTAACAGTGCCAATATTCCAGTTAACCAAAAAATTCCGGAAACTCCGATAAAACTATTTAAGATTGGACCTAACACAATCGCCAAGGTGAATGACATTCCAATGGTGATACCAAAAGTTGCCATCGCTTTAGTACGGAACTCTTCACGAGTTAAATCTGCAAGTAGCGCCATAGTTGCAGCGGCAATAGCTCCAGCCCCTTGAATAGCTCGCCCTAATATCACCCCTTCAATCGTAGTTGCCATAGCTGCCACCACACTTCCGACTGCGAAGATCAGCAATCCGATAGCAATCATGATTTTGCGCCCATAACGGTCGGAGAGCATTCCAAACGGAATCTGCAACAGCGCTTGAGTAAGCCCATATATCCCGAGCGCCAACCCCATCAACAACGGAGTTGATCCTTCCAGATCTTCCGCATAGAGTGCAAGGATAGGAAGAAGCATAAATAGCCCTAACATCCGTAACCCAAAAATTGCTGCTAGTGATCCAGCCGCGCGTTTCTCTACTGGCAACATGCCGCTCTTTTCCCTGCCACCATCATGACTCATATTAATTCTCTCTATATACTTAAAATGTAGTTATACTATCTGGTTATTGTATCTAAAATAGTTGACCTTTACTATCAAGTTTATGAAGAATATTACTATCCGTGGGGCACGCACCCATAATCTAAAAAATATAGATCTCGACCTTCCTCGAGAAAAATTGATTGTTATTACTGGGCTATCTGGCTCCGGCAAATCTTCGCTCGCCTTTGACACTATATACGCAGAAGGAGAGCGCCGTTATGTCGAGTCACTATCCTCATATGCTCGCCAGTTTTTATCACTTATGGAGAAGCCAGATATTGACCATATTGAAGGACTCTCACCAGCTATATCTATTGAGCAAAAATCAACTTCACACAACCCTCGTTCCACTGTAGGAACCGTCACTGAGATTCATGACTACCTACGCCTACTCTACGCTAGGGTCGGAACTCCGCACTGTCCTGAACACGATACAGCACTGGAAGCACAGCCTATTAGTCAGATGGTTGATCAAATCATTGCTCTACCTGAAGGCAGCAAGATTATGTTACTTGCACCGTTAGTCCGTGAAAGAAAGGGGGAACATACCCAACTTTTAGAAGAGCAGAGAGCTAGTGGTTTTTTGCGGGTGCGTATAGACACGAAAGTGTATCAATTAGATGACCTACCAAAGATAGATGGGAGACGCAACCATACTATTGAGCTAGTTGTAGATCGTCTAAAAGTGCGCTCAGATATTAGACAGCGCCTAGCTGAGTCACTAGAGACCGCTCTGACTCTATCTAATGGAATTGCATCTATAGTAGATATGGGAGCTCCAGAAGATACTCTTATATCATTCTCCTCTCGCTATAGCTGTAGTGAGTGCGGTTACAATTTAGATGAGTTAGAACCAAGACTCTTCTCCTTTAATAACCCAGCAGGCGCTTGCCCTAGCTGTGAAGGTCTCGGCGTAGAACAGTTTATAGATCCCCAGAGAATGGTTCCAGAGCCTGAACGCTCTTTAGATAATGGAGCAATTAAAGAGTGGGATTGGCGTAGCAACTGGGTTATGCAGACCCTCACCTCGTTAGCAGAACATTACAATTTTGAACTCTCCACACCCTTTGATGAACTTCCAGAAAAAATTAGGCAAACTATTCTCTACGGCTCTGGAGATGAGATAATTCAGTTTAACTATAGACATGGTCGTGGTGCAGCAGTTAGTAAGATGAATATCTTCGAAGGAATTATTCCAAATATGGAGAGGAGGTATCTGGAGTCTGAGTCCAGTCGAGTTAGAGAGAACCTCTCTAAATACTTCAACAGCCGCCCTTGCCCTAACTGCAACGGATCTAGACTGAGAGAAGAGGCTCGTCATGTATTTATTCAACAACTACCTCTCCCAGAAATCAGTGCGCTCTCTATTGCAGAGTGTGCTGACTTCTTCTCTCAACTAAAACTGAAAGGGTGGCGTGGGGAGGTTGCTGATAAAATTGTTAGAGAGATCTCTCTGCGTCTAGGCTTCTTAGTAAATGTAGGACTCAACTACCTCTCCCTTAATCGTAGTGCTGACACTCTATCTGGTGGAGAAGCGCAACGGATACGCCTTGCAAGCCAAATCGGTGCTGGACTAGTTGGTGTGATGTATGTGCTTGATGAGCCCTCTATCGGTCCTCCCATCAGCGAGATAATCAACGCCTTCTCAACACTCTTTACTAAATCTTCCCGGGGGGAGCATCCAAACAAACAGAGCGTTTAACTATTCAATCCAGTGTTGATGTGATTACTTACCTGCTGAATGAAAAACGTCAAGACATTGCCAGATTAGAAAATAAGCACGAGATAAAAATTACGCTATTGCCTAACCCTTACATGCAGTTCCCTAACTTCATCATCAATAAACAAAAAGGTGATAAAAAATCTCAACACAGGAGCTATCAAGGCATATCAAAGCCACAATACAACATCGCTGAAAATGGTTTAACCAGTAAAGCTGAGGAGCCAGCCATTAATGTTAATAGACCAAGCTCTCGTATACCTAAAAAAGAAATGTCTTTATTTGAAAAAATAAAATCTGCATTGTTTGGAACGAAGAAGGCCAAACCAAATAAGCAAAGAACAAATCAGAATAACCGCAACAAGAATCGCAACAAGAATCGCAATAGGAATCGCAATAGAAGTCAGAATAAAGGACAAAATAAAAACCAAAAGCCTCAACAAAGCTCAACGGCTAAACAAAAACCAAAGACAAGTAGTAGCACCAATAAAAAAGACTAGCATGGACAAATACGGTGTTTTTGGTAATCCAATAAAGCACAGCCTATCACCTACTATTCATACCCAGTTTGCCAAGCAAACTGGAATTAACATCAGTTATGACAAAATACTAGCGCCGATTAATGAATTTTCCTCAAGTGCACGCCAATTCATTAATCAAGGTGCCAAAGGCTTTAATGTTACCGTACCTTTTAAATTAGACGCTTTTAAACTAGCCACTAAGCTAACAACAAACGCCCAAACTGCAGGTGCGGTAAACACCATTAAGGTCGATGGTCAAACCTTAATAGGAGAAAATACTGATGGCATTGGGCTCGTTAACGATTTAGTCAAAAACCTTAATATCAATCTTAAAGATAAAGTCATATTAATACTCGGTGCTGGTGGTGCAACACGTGGCATCCTACTGCCTCTACTCAAGCAACGGCCTAAACGCATTATGATTGCTAATCGAACAACATCTAAAGCAATTAACCTGGCCAAAGATTTTTCCAGCCATGGCAAGACTTGTGGCTTTGGCTTAGAAAAAGTTAAACACGAGCCAGTGGACATTATTATTAATGCTACCAGTGCCTCGCTTGATGGGAAAATGCCAGACATTGCTAATGGTGTAGCAAACGGTTCGATTTGTTATGATTTAATGTACGGCACGCAAACGCCGTTTATGAACTGGGCACAAAAAAACAACGCTAAAATGGTTGTGAATGGCTTAGGTATGTTGGTTGAACAGGCAGCAGCAGCCTTTGAATTTTGGACCGGAAAACAACCAGGCACTCAAAAAGTGATTGCGAATTTAAGGAGCTAAACGGCTAATCAGCCACTTATCTTTTTCTTTTTTATAAACAAATCGATCGTGCAATCGATTCTCTCTACCCTGCCAAAATTCAATCGTTCGTGGCACGACACGATACCCACCCCAAAAATCAGGTAATGGTATTTCGCCCTTACCAAACTTAGTTTTCATCGATTCAAACTGAGACAATAAAATCTGTCGAGAAGACAACACAGAAGACTGACTTGAAGCCCATGCTCCTAACTGCGACTCTTTGGGCCTAGAAGCAAAATATTTAATTGATTCGAGGGCTGATACCTTCTCAACCGCACCTGAAATCTTAACTTGCCTCTCAAGATCTAACCAAGGAAACAACAAAGCGGCTTTTGGATTGCCCTGAATTTGTTTTGACTTTTTAGAATTGTAATTGGTAAAAAACACAAATCCTTGTTCATCAAATGATTTTAACAACACCGTCCTAATGCTGATTTTATCTTCATCACTCGTTGCCAGACTCATGGCATTAGGCAAAGTCAACTCTGCTTTCGTTGCTTGCTCTATCCAATTTTCAAATTGCACAAAAGGATTATCGTTCAGTTCCTCACGCGAAAGACCACTACTGGTAAACTCACGTCTTAACTGGATTAAGTCAATGCTCATATTTTTTTAAAAAGGCAAAAATCTATTTTTCTTGGCTTCGGTTAAATGGTGAGTAATCAAATACTTGATCGGTGGAAAATGCTCAGCAAACTTTAGCGCTAACCTTCTAATCTGCTTAACATACGGCGCATCATTAGTAAACAATGCCACAATACCATTTGTACCAAAAAACATAATTCGGGTTAAATTAATGTGCTTTTTCTCAAACAACTTTAATAACGACTTAGATCCAATATCCTGCCCATGCTGATGGGCTTCTTTAATTAAACCTGCTAAGATATCCTGCCCTCTTAAACCTAAATTAAATCCATGTGCTGTCACCGGATGCATACCTACCGCCGCATCTCCAATAAGCGCAAAACGGTTGGCAATAAAAGTTTGTGCATGCACCGCAACCAACGGGTAAGAATAACGCTCACCACTTTGGGTCATTCCCCCTAACTCACCTTTAAAAGACTGTGTAATTTTAACGTTAAATTTTTCTTCAGACAGATTCAAGACCTCTTGTGCTTTATCGGTTGTCACCGTCAAAATAATAGACGATGCATCACCCACCATTGGCAACAATGCTAACGTTTGGCCGTAATCAAAACATTCCAATGCAACATTATGGTGCGAACGCTCATGCTTCATTTTGGTAACAATCATCACTTTAGAGAAGTCTTTCATTAGTGAGGGTATACCCATCTTTCTACGAATACTTGAAAAACGACTGTCGGCTGCAATCACTAATTTGGCCTCAATTTTTTTATCAACTGAAAGTAATACCTCGGAGTAATCCTCAAAAGGATTAACGTCCTCAACCGTGGTATCCATTAATAAGGTAATATTTTTCGCTTGAATAACTCGCTCATAAAGCGCTTTTCGAATCTGATAATTAGGAACCAAATACCCCAGTGCTTCTATTGAAGAATCATCACTTTTAAAATTAAGCAACGATGGTGAATCACCATCAAACACTTTCGCTTCTTTTAAAGGGGAAATTTGCGCTTGATCAATCAAATCCCAAACACCTAATTTTTTTAAAATCTTAACTGACAAGTGTGTCAGTGCAATTTCTCTACCATCTGCTTTAGGATTGGAAATTGAGTCGGTACTGGATCTTTCTATCACCAGCACTTTAACATCTAAACCCATCATCGAAGATGCAAAGCTTAGTCCTGCTGGTCCTGCACCAATAATTACAATATCGTATTTCATTTTAGAAAAATTTGAGATAATAACCCTATTATAACTATCAGGGCTTTCAATGATTTACGTTGTTGTTCAATTTACTTGCATTATTTATTTAGCCATTAACACGCAATTGGCTAATTTTAGCTTTCTGTCTTATTTCTTAATATTGCTTTCTACTGTTGTCGGCGGTGTGGCAATCATTAACATGAAGCCGGGCAATCTTAACATTGTGCCTACGTTAAAAGATAAACATCAATTAATCACCATTGGTATTTATACTTACATCAGACACCCAATGTACAGCAGTGTTTTGTTGTTTTGCTTAGCACTTATGCTAAGTAATGCACACTTAATTGCACAGCTTGTTATGTTGGTATTGCTGGTGGATTTAATCCTTAAGTCTAGTCTTGAAGAAAAGCTACTACTCAATCGCTTTGATCAATATCAAAACTATAAAAAAAATACAGGGAGATTTTTACCGAAACCTTTAAATAAATAAGGATGATTGACAAAGGTCTCTTACTATTTAAAAAGTAGTAAAAAGAGTACTATTCTTTTAATTTATTTAATTCAATCTTAGCTTTTTTATCGCCAGATTTAACTAATTTTTTCAGCCAATATTTTGCTTTTTCAATTGATCGTTCAGTGCCAATGCCGTTTTTATACATCACCGCTATTTTAAACTGTGATGTTTTATCCCCATTTCTTGCTTTTTCAATGTGAACTTTGTAATCTTCCTTGTTGATAACTTCCTGTGATGGCAAGTTTTTAGCGTCTCTAAATCTTTGATAATAAGCTTGCGCTTTTTCATGATCCTTTTCCACGCCAAGGCCGCCGATGTTGTAAATTAAGCCAAGCGCACCCAGCACCTCGACATGATTACTCTGCGAGGCTTTTTCATACCAAAAAAGTGCTTCTTTATGATTTTGCACAACGCCATTGCCTTTTTTATAAAGTTCACCCAAACGATATTGAGCATCGGCATGACCCCGTCTTGCAGCTTTTTCATACCAAGTGTGTGCATTTTTGTAGTCTTTATTTTTATCATGCATTTTTGCCAAATAATACTGGCTGTCTTTGTTGCCAAATTTAGCAGATTTAGCGTACCACTTATTAGCCAACGCTAAATCCTTTATTGTGCCTTTACCCACTTCATACATTTGGGCCAAGTTATTTTGAGCATCTGCATGAGATTGCAATGCCGCTTTTTTTATCCACTGATGGGCTTTTTTAAAATCCTGTTCAACGCCAATCCCTAAGTAATACATGGCACCTAAATAATATTGAGCCTTTGCATGCCCTTTATCGGCTGATTTTTCTAACAGTGAAATGCCTTTTTGATCATTCTGAGCAGTGCCTTTACCCTCAATGTGCATAATACCTAGAGCAGTTTGTGCATCCAAATCCCCTATCTTAGAGGCATGCCCAAAAATATTAAAAGCTTTCTTATGATCCACACTAGCTTTATCACTGCCATAATAATAAACCTTTCCTCTTTCATACAGACTACTGCCAGCAATCACTGAAGAGGTGAAAAACAACAAAAATAAAGATAAAAACTTCATGAATGAGATTGTATACGAGAACAAGAAGTGATTTAAAGTTTTGGTAGTCACGGTCAGATTTGAACTGACGACTTCCAGCATGTCATGCTGGCACTCTAACCAACTGAGTTACGCGACTGTTGAATTGAAAATTGACAACGACGAAATTATACTCGATGAGAACAACTTTAGAAACAACCGCGAATAATTTTTTGAATGTCACTTGCGGCTTGATAAGGGTCATCCGAATCTTTAATCGGACGACCCACCACAATATAATCTGAACCACTCTTAAACGCCGTAGCGACATCGACCACGCGCTTTTGATCGTCGTCATTCGCTACGGGGCGAATGCCTGGTGTTACTGCAATCAGCTTGTTATCAACGTATTCTCTTAAAAATGGAACTTCAAGTCCTGAAGACACCACACCATCGCAACCGGCCTCAAAAGCACGCTTGGCACGGGAAATTACTAAATCTTGCACGTCGCAATCAAAACCTAAATCATCAAGATCACCACGATCCAAACTGGTCAATGCGGTTACTGCTAGGATTTTAAGATCGCCTTTATTTTCAGCGGCTTTTTCCATTAAACCTTGATTACCATGAATGGTGGCAAAGGTTGCACCGGTTTGGCTCAAACGCTTGATGGTTCTACCGACTGTTTCTGGCACATCAAAAAACTTAAGATCAACAAATACTTTTTTATCTTTAGCAATCAACCAATCCATTAATTGAAAGTACTGACCTGTCATTAATAATTCCATGCCAATTTTATAAAACGTAACACTATCATCTAACTGCTCAACCAATGTTTTAGCTTGATCAACTTCAGGAACATCGAGTGCAAAAATCAGCCTATCTTCAAGTTTAATGTCTTTCATTGTTGTCCTTTATTAAAACACACTGCCACCAGAATAGCCGTTTTCATTCGCTTTCCTAATCCAGTGTTTTGATTGTTCAATGTCTTTATCCACTGACTTGGCCAATGCATAAAAAATGCCCAAATTATACTGTGCTTTTGCATAATTTTGATCGGCAGATTTTTGATACCAAACAAACGCTTGATTCAGATTTTTTTCAATACCCAAACCTAACTCATGCATCAAACCCAATTCATACTGAGCTTTTGCATTGCCTTGATTGGCAAGATTAACAACCTTTTGAGGACTAGAGGGCTCTTTCACAAAGAAAAATTATTCAGGCGAAACTCTCACTCTAACTTTGATAGTATCGGAATCAGGTCTGTTCTGAGTAGTATAGGTAAACGTACGCCCATCATAACGATATTCAACACGATAATGGTCTAAACGACGCTCAGATTCATTGCGATATTTTGTTTCGCAAATCTCTTTCCTAACCACACGGCCATTTCTAGAATTAGCCAGCTCATCATCATGCGCCAATGAAGCGCCTAACAAGGTTCCTGCTACGGTAGCAGCGTCCTTGCCCCCTCCTTTACCAAATTGATTACCAATTAAGCCACCGAAAATACCGCCAATTATTTCATTGGTTGCAGAGCCATCACCCTTGCTTTCATAAACTTCTTTAACGTAACAGTCTTGATAAGGCTCACGAATGATATGATTGCTATACACGGGATCAGCAGAAACAACTCGTGCCTCGTCAGAAAAACTACCCGCAAATGACAACTGAGTTGCTAATAATAATGGTAAAAAAAATAAGTTTTGTTTTTTCATCTTACTGCTCCATTTTTAATCAATTAATGTAATATATATTCTACGCTCATATCCATAATAGTTCTATGATTTCGCCAAAAAATACACTTTATTACATCCACGATCCAATGTGCTCTTGGTGTTGGGGTTTTAATAAAACTTGGAAAAAAGTTCAAAAATTATTGCCAAATTCCATCAATGTTTATTACGTCTTAGGTGGCTTAGCACCTGACAGTAGCGAAGTAATGCCTAATGAAATGCGAGAATACGTCCAAGCAAACTGGAAAAAAATTCAAGAAAAAATACCCAATACTGAATTCAATTACGATTTTTGGAAAGAATGCACCCCAATACGAGCCACCTACCCTGCCTGTCGTGCTGTGATTGCATGCAAAAATCAAAATCCAGAATTAGAAATTAAAATGATTGATTTGATACAACAAGCCTATTATTTAGAAGCAAGAAATCCATCAAAGGATTCAACACTAATCGAACTGGCAAGCACTCTTAATTTAAACATCGAACAATTTACACGTGATTTAAATACTAAAGTAACCCAACAAAAATTATTAGACGATACGACACTCGCAAAATCCTTGTCTATTAATGGATTTCCTTCACTTGTGCTCAGAAAAAACAACAGCATTCAGCACATTAAAATTGACTACAATCAACCAAAATTAATAATCAATCAAATCATTACTTGAATTTATTTCACTATCAATCGATAATACACAACTTGCCTTCGTAGCTCAGCTGGATAGAGCAGCCGCCTCCTAAGCGGCAGGTCAGAGGTTCGAATCTTCTCGAGGGCACCACAACTACCATCACTCCCAACTTAGTAGTATAATGAAGGTATTACTACATCTGGAGATGATTATGGACAAAAAACTCAATCCAAAAGCGCTTGCATTGACGCTTGGTACTGTTTGGTCACTAGGCATACTGTTTGTATCAGTTGTATCGTTAATGTCCCAAAGCTATCTGCACAATGTGTCCGATTTTTTATCAACTTTGTATCTGGGTTATTCACTCAGTTTTTTCGGCATTATCATCGGTATGATCTGGGCATTCTTTGATGCTGCCATCGGTGGCTTTGTAATTGCCTGGCTGTACAACAAACTATCGAAATAAATATTTGACTCTGTATAATCAATGGCATATTAAACCCTAGGTTAAAAAATATGTCTGGCAACTCTTATGGAAAATTATTTACAGTCACCACCGCTGGAGAATCTCATGGCGAAGCACTCATTGGCATTGTCGATGGCTGCCCTCCCGGCCTAGAGCTTAGTGAAGCCGACTTACAAGGTGATTTAGACCTTAGAAAACCAGGTACTTCTCGTCACACCACGCAACGCCGTGAAGAAGATTTGGTTAAAATTTTATCAGGCACTTTTAAAGGCAAAACCACAGGGGTTCCAATTTCTTTGATTATTCAAAATACCGACCAACGCTCTAAAGACTACGGCAATATTGCCAACACCTTCCGCCCTGGCCATGCCGATTACACCTACGATCAAAAATACGGTTTCAGAGATTATCGCGGTGGTGGACGATCTTCCGCACGTGAAACTGCCATGCGAGTTGCTTGCGGTGGCATCGCTAAAAAATATTTAAAAGAAAATTTAGGCATTGAAATTCATGGCTATTTAGCACAACTCGGTCCAATTAAAGCCGAAACTCTTGATTGGAATGAGGTATACAACAATCCATTTTTTTGTCCGGATTCAAGTAAAGTTAAAGAGCTTGAAGACTACATGGATGCACTTAGAAAGTCAGGCGATTCAGTCGGTGCACGCATTAATGTGGTGGCCAGCAATGTGCCCGTTGGGCTAGGAGAGCCAATCTTTGATCGTTTTGATGCAGACATTGCTCACGCAATGATGAGCATCAACGCCGTTAAAGGGGTTGAAATTGGTGCAGGCTTTGAATCCGTTACCCAACTTGGCACTGAACATCGTGATGCCATTACCCCAAAAGGATTTACTTCTAACCATGCTGGCGGTGTGTTGGGTGGTATTAGCTCTGGGCAAGACGTGCTGGTTTCCATTGCACTCAAACCAACTTCAAGCCTACGCTTACCCATTGACAGTATTGATAAAAAAGGTAATCCTATTGAAGTCATTACCAAAGGTCGACACGATCCGTGTGTGGGTATCCGTGCAACGCCAATTGCTGAAGCTATGTTAGCCATAACCATCATGGATCACGTGTTGCGCCATCGAGGGCAAAATTCAGGCGTTAAATCATCCACACCCATTGTGCCTGCCCAAGCTTAAATAATCAAGAAGGAATACATGTTTTCACTCGTTAATAAGCACATTCCTAAAAATGCTAAAAATGATTTTTTATCAGGGCTAACCGTTGCTTTAGCATTAGTGCCTGAAGCGGTGGCATTTGCTTTAGTGGCGCACGTTCACCCGCTAGTAGGATTGTACGCTGCTTTTATGGTGGGCATGATCACCTCTGTATTGGGTGGTCGTCCAGGCATGATCTCTGGTGCCACGGGCGCATTGGCCGTGGTAATGGTAGCCCTAGTAGTGGAGCATGGTGTGGATTATTTATTCGCTGCCGTTGTGCTGATGGGTTTATTGCAAATAGCTTTTGGCCTGTTCAAGCTAGGTAAATTTATTCGTCTTGTGCCTCACCCGGTATTTTTAGGTTTTGTTAATGGCTTAGCCATGGTGATTTTTCTGGCTCAATTGGGGCACTTTAAAACTACTGAAGGTACTTGGATTAACAACGATGCACTAATGATCATGGCCGGTCTAATTGCACTCACCATGTCAATCATTCATTTTTTACCTAAGCTAACCACAGCCATTCCATCTACTTTAGTGGCTATTATTGCCGGTTCAGCCATTGCCATTGCTTTTAATTTAGACACCAAAACCGTAGGCGACATGGCATCAATTTCTGGAAGTTTGCCAGATTTCGCTATCCCCAACATACCTTTCACCTTGGAAACACTTTACATTATTCTGCCTTACAGCGTAATTCTTGCACTCATAGGCCTGATTGAAAGCCTACTCACTCTTAACTTGGTTGATGAATTAACCGAAACCACGGGTAAACCTAACAAAGAAAGTGTGGCGCAAGGCATTGCCAACACGGTAACTGGTTTTTTTGGAGGCATGGGTGGTTGTGCCATGGTTGGCCAAAGCATCATTAACATGTGGGATCCCCCCGCAATATCAATGCCACTTTTCAAGATAACGTCTTAACGGTTAGCATTCCAAAACTTAGCAAGCCAAAACCACGAATCCAAAAAATACAAATACAATAAATTTAAAGACCGCTCTAAGTCTATATTGATATTTTCATCAGCTTTAATATTATAGGCCTTGCCTATAATATAGATTATTTCCCTTTGGTGTCACCCCAAAGTAATTTATGCAATTGCACTTGCATTCGTACATTTAGTTGTTTTTCTAAAATCCAATCGGCTAATTGCGCTGGTTTAATCGCTTCAAACACCGGCGAGAATAATACTTGAGCCATCGTTGGGTATCGACCTAAAACATCAACACTCCAGTCAAAATCCTCTTTCGAACCAATCACAAACTTCAATTGATCCTTGACCTTGAGCTTATCAATATTGTCGTATTTATTATGCTTAGATTCATTTGACGAAGGCGTCTTTACATCCATCACAATCGACACTCCTGAGTTCACAGCGCTCACATCAATACTACCGCTGGTTTCTAACGACACTTGATAACCCTCCTTAACCAATGCATCTAGCAAAACATGGCAATTGATTTGTGCAAGTGGTTCACCACCGGTGATACACACATACTGTGTCTTGTATTTTTTAACCTCAGTGAGTATCTTGCTAATACTCAACGTATTGTTGCCTTTAAAAGCGTATTCAGTATCGCAATACGTACAGCGTAGGGGGCAACCGGTTAAACGCACGAATACCGTTGGCAGGCCCACTTCACGAGCCTCACCTTGCAGAGAATAAAATATTTCGTTAATGTTTAAATTGACCATCTTTCAAAAGTTTGATTTGATTACGCACATCGGCTGCCTTCTCGAACTTCAATTCCCCTGCAAAAGTATACATCTGCTTCTCTAAGGCTTTGATCTCTTTGACTAATTGCACTGGAGAAAGTTGCCTTTGAATGTTCTCATTCACCATATTATCGTCATCTTCTTGACTGGTGATATCAGTATCTAGGATATTAATAATTGGCTTCACAACACCTCTAGGTGTGATGTTGTGTTTTTTATTATAAGCCTCTTGTTTTTTACGACGTCTGCTGGTTTCATCCATAGCACGTTGCATCGATCCGGTAATTCGATCCGCATACAAAATCGCCCTACCGTTAACGTTACGCGCCGCTCGACCCATGGTTTGAATCAGTGATCGTTCAGAACGTAAAAACCCTTCTTTATCAGCGTCTAAAATTGCCACCAAAGACACTTCAGGAATATCCAAACCTTCACGCAAAAGGTTAATACCTACCAACACATCAAACACACCCAAACGCAAATCACGAATAATTTCCACCCGCTCTACGGTATCGATATCAGAATGAAGATAACGCACTTTAACACCATGATCATTAAGATAATCACTCAGCTGCTCAGACATTCGCTTAGTCAGTGTAGTGACTAACACACGTTCACCGACTTTCACACATTTGTGTATCTCACTAAGCAGATCATCAACCTGAGTATCCACTGGGCGTATATCGATTTCAGGATCGAGCAACCCTGTTGGTCTTACTACTTGCTCAGCAATTACATTGGACACTTCCAGTTCATAAGCCGCAGGTGTGGCTGATACCAAAATACACTGGTGCGCTCGATCTTCAAATTCATTAAATTTTAACGGGCGATTATCCAATGCACTGGGCAGGCGAAAACCGTATTCAACCAACGTGGTTTTACGCGCCCTATCGCCTTTGTACATACCGCCAATCTGGCTCACGGTTACATGGGACTCATCCAAAATCACCAATGCATTATCAGGCAAATAATCCATCAATGTCGGTGGTGCTTCACCCGATTTTCTGCCAGAAAGATAACGCGAATAATTTTCAATACCATTGCAATAACCTAACTCACGCATCATCTCAATGTCCATTTTCACACGCTGGGTTAAACGCTGCTCTTCCACTAATTTATTAAGTGACAACAATTCTTTACGTCGCACCTTAAGCTCAGCTTTGATATCATCCAAAGTATTAAGAATTTTAGACTTAGGGGTAACGTAATGCGTTTGTGGGTAAATGGTAATCCGTTGCAAAGATTTAAGCTTTTCACCCGTTAACGGATCAAACCAATAAATCGCCTCAATTTCGTCATCAAACATCTCAATGCGAATGGCCTGCTCTTCAGAATCAGCCGGGAAAATATCAATCACTTCGCCTTTAACTCTAAAGTGTCCACGCATTAAAGTCACGTCATTACGGGTGTACTGCATTTGTGATAACCGAGACAAAATTTCTCGTTGATTGGTAACCTCACCCACACTAAGGTGCAACAGCATTTGCATGTAACTATCAGGATCGCCCAAACCGTAAATAGCCGATACACTAGCAATGATAATAACGTCGTCGCGCTCAAGCAAAGATTTGGTGGCAGACAGGCGCATTTGTTCAATTTGCTCGTTAATAGAAGAGTCTTTTTCAATGTAAGTATCGCTTGCCGGCACATAAGCTTCAGGCTGGTAATAATCATAATAAGACACAAAATATTCCACCGCATTGTGTGGGAAGAATTCTTTCATCTCGCTGTACAGCTGTGCTGCCAATGTCTTATTCGGTGCCATAATTAAGCTAGCACGTTTGGTCTGTTTAATTACATTGGCCAAGGTAAACGTCTTACCCGAACCCGTTACACCAAGCAGTGTTTGGAACTTTTCGCCAGCATTCACACCATCCACTAAAGCCTTAATGGCCTGTGGCTGATCTCCAGTTGGAGAAAACTGTGACTCAAGTTGAAATTTTCTATCCACGAACGTAATTTTTCATTAACATAAACATTGAATTTTAAAACAATTTAAAAGCCAATGACAATTCTTTCAGATCGAGTAGGAAAAGTTAAACCTTCAGCCACCCTTGCAATCACTGCAAAAGCTAACGAACTAAAAGCAAAAGGCATTCAAATTGTATCCATGGGCTCGGGAGAGCCAGACTTTGATACACCTAAAAACGTTCAACAAGCAGCGGTAGAAGCCATTCATAATGGTCAAACTCGCTATACCGCCGTTGATGGCACTCCAGAGCTAAAACAAGCCATTATCGACAAATTTAAGCGCGAAAATAATCTAAAGTACTCTGCAACTGAAGTAATGGTTTCTTCAGGCGGCAAGCAAGTCTTTTACAACCTTTGCCAAGCACTGCTCAATAAAGGCGACGAAGTCATCATTCCATCGCCGTATTGGGTATCTTATCCGGATATGGTTATTTTGGCAGATGCCACACCGGTTATCGTAGAAACCGGTTTAGAACAAGATTTCAAAATCACGCCAGAACAACTCGAAGCCAGCATCACCAAAAATACCAAACTTTTTGTGATTAACAGCCCTTCCAACCCAACTGGTGCTGTTTATTCCCAGGCCGAATTACAAGCCTTGGCCAATGTGCTAAAAAATTATCCACAAGTCTTTATCATTACCGACGATATTTACGAACACATCCGTTGGGGAGAAAATGACTTTATTAATATAGTAATGGCAGACACTTCACTTAAAGAACGCACCATCATTCTTAATGGTGTTTCTAAAGGCTACGCCATGACCGGTTGGCGCATTGGTTACGGTGCAGGCCCCGAGATCATTATTAAAGCCATGAAAAAAATTCAAGGTCAGTCAACATCCAATCCGTGTTCGATTGCTCAGGCAGCCGCACTTGAGGCCTTAAATGGCGATCAAAGCATTATTACAACAATGGTTACTGCATTCGAAGATCGTCATGAATTTATCGTTAACGCTCTCAATGCTATTGATGGCGTTGAGTGCCCTAAATCCCAAGGTGCTTTTTATTCTTTTCCAAGAGTTGAAGGCCTAATAAAACGCTTAGGGTTAAAAGATGACGTGGAGTTGTCTACTTATTGCTTAGAAGAGCTAAACATCGCTCTCGTGCCAGGATCTGCATTTGGTGCGTCGGGTTACGTTCGCTTTTCGTTTGCCACCAGCATGGACAACATTAAGTTAGCCGTCGAAAAACTCAGCAATCTTTAACAAGTAATCATAAAAGATAGTCTCAACACTAAGTTGTTCCTTAAAACACAAGGCGCTTTTTCGCTCTCCCCCCTCAGCGCTGAGTGATTGCCATTATAAAGAGTTTTTAGCCCAATAACAACACCTTTAGAAAACAAAATAAATAACGATAAAACCTTAGTCATTTCGCTAAAAATTAGACAAAATAGACAAATAATGCAAATATATCGTATAAGTTGTTGACATTACCGATAAAAACAAGTAATATCGGGTTTTAGAAATTAGTTAGAGCACTTGGGGAGAGGTTGTGGCACTGTATTTATTATGGTTTACGTTAAGTTTACTGGCATCATTTATTCTAATGAACATGGTAGAAAGCTACTACCAAAGAAAGTCATTCTTTAACTCGCGTCAAAAAATATCGCACCGGTGTTTTTGGTGCTCCATTTTCTTGTCGGCTTTTGTTGCTCCCGTTGTTTACGCTAACCTTTGATTAAATCAACGGTCCACACTAAATCTAGTAAGCCTTATTTCTAGTAAGCCTTATTTCCTAATTAACCCTACTCAATCACAATCATGAAAAAAATAATCAAATTAACATTGGTCTCCATTTCCGTTCTATTTTTAACCGCTTGCTTTAATGAGCCAGTAAAAACTGAATTAACAGAAACGGACATAGCACCTCACAGTTCAAAATAACCCTCCCCTTGACAACTCCTTTATCAAGGAGTACATTAAGAACCGTAAACGTTGAATCCCTAGTATTAAGGTCTATCACCCTTACTTATTTGGATGCAAGGTTAGTTAGAAAAGTGGGAGGAAAAAATGACAGGACACGAGGTAGTAATACTTTTGGTTTTTTTGTTAACTGTTTCGTTTTTAGTTTATATTCAAAAAACCGAGAAGCATTAAAAAGAAATTGATAGGTCAGACTAATTCTGGTGTAATACATACGCCGAACGACTTAACTCAAGCTTAGTATTTCCCAAAGTTCGAACATTTCCCAGTAAATTTTAGCCACGTCAGCAAAAGCTAAATCATTTTTGTTGCTATTTTAATGGCCTTATCCAAGTAGTATTTGGCTTTTGACATGTCTTTATCAGCACCGCTTCCATCCACATACATAACACCCAATTCGTACTGAGCAGAAACATCGCCTTGTTCAGCTAAAGTTTCCAGATGCTCAATGTTTAGATTTTTACCATGACTATGCTCACCCGCTTGTACACTCGATATTGCTACAAAAGTTAGAAAAGCAAGCATTGATAACTGCTTTAAACTCATTGCCTTACTCTACAGTCCTAGTCAGATGATGATAGGAAGCTCATGTTATGCTTATCGATCAAATCCAGTGCAACAGAACCGCCTCGAACCACACAAGTAAGTGGGTCTTCAGCAATGTGCACATCAAGGTTGGTTTTCTGATTAATCAGTTTGTTTAGCCCCTCTAAAAGAGCACCACCACCAGTGAGCATCACTCCATTCTCTGCAATATCAGAAGACAATTCTGGTGGAGTCTGTTCTAATGCAGCTTTAATAGAGCTAATAATTAACGACAAAGGATCTTTTAACGCTTCTAAAACTTGAGCATTGCCCATTTTAAATTTAGAAGGCAAGCCTGAAGTCACGTCACGACCCGTGTAAGTATTTTCTTTAACAGAAGTAGATTCAAAAGCCGAACCAACCTCTTCTTTAATCCTTTCTGAGGTAGATTCACCAATAAGAACATTATGCACTCGACGCACGTATCTAGTAATTGCCTCATTAAAAGCATCGCCGCCAACACGCAAAGAATCTGAATAAACAACACCATTCAAAGATAATATCGCAACCTCGGTGGTGCCGCCACCAATATCAATCACCATGTGTCCAGAAGATTGGCCAATATTCATTCCAGCGCCCAATGCAGCCGCTACAGGCTCATCAATTAAAAACACATCTTTTGCCCCTGCTTCAATGGCACTTTCTTTAATTGCTCTGCTCTCAACTTGAGTAGCACCGCAAGGCACACAAACCAACACACAAGGACTTGGCGAGAAAAATCCAGGATTCAACACTTGGCGAATAAAGTGTTGCAACATCTTTTTAGTAATAGAGAAATCAGCAATCACACCGTCTTTCATCGGTCGGATGGCTTCGATAGAGCCGGGCGTTCTACCCAACATATTTTTAGCCTCTTTACCTACAGCAATAACGGTTCTTTCCAATGTTCCCCTATCATCACGAATGGCTACTACGGAGGGCTCATCTAAAACCAACTCATTGTCTAGATAAATAAGTGTATTGACCGTACCAAGATCGATGGAAAGACGTGGTGCTTTGAACAGATTGAAGCCAAACATAAAAAATCCTCAAGTTTTTTTACAGTGCTTACATAAAAAATCCCACTTAATCAGTGGGATTTTTAGGAGAGTGGCAATTAGTTAACTGCTTCTTTTAAAGCTTTACCGGCTTTAAATGCCGCATTTTTAGATGCTTTAATTTGAATCGTTGCGCCCGTTTGAGGGTTACGACCTGTGCGCGCTGCACGAGCTCTGACCACAAAACTACCAAAACCTGTAATTTGCACGCCATCACCACCAGACAATGCTGAAGTGATTGCACCTGTAGTTGCATTTAATGCACGACCTGCGTCTGCTTTTGATAAGTTTGCTGCTGATGCGATTGCATCAATTAATTCTGATTTATTCATTCTATTCTCCCCTTTATTATTTAAATTATACTTAATGCCTTATACTGCTATAAAAAATCAAGTGTATATATTGTACTACTAATCAAACTGAATAACTAAGAAAAGGCAACTATTTTTTTCAATGTTTACTTTTATAATGCATTTTTATGTGTATTTTTTAAAAATTACACATAAAAAAGACCTACAATCAATGTAGGCCTTTAAATGTATGGCTCCTCGAGGTGGGCTCGAACCACCGACAAATGGATTAACAGTCTCAGCTAAAACAGCTAAAAACGCCCTATATCGTTCTACTAAAGTATTTTTATTTCACTTTAAAACGATATAGGATACTTTAAGCAGTTCTTTGTTGCAATTATGTTGCGACTTTTTTTAACTTAAATCTATTGGTTTAAAGTATCGCTATTCTATGAAATAGACACTCTTAATTCTTTACCAATGCTCTTAGTAAAATTCTCTAAAGTAGAAAGTTTAATATCGCTAGCATGATTTTCAATTCTTGAAATCGCTGACTTTTTGGTATTGAGTTTAGCTGCCACATCTTCTTGTGTAAATCCAGCATCTATTCTTGCTTGTTTTAACAAAACACCAATTTTGAACTCATCATAACCTTGCTCAAAATCTTTAGCAAATTCACTGTCTTTTTGCTTTCTTGTTTTTATATATTTTTTTAAATCACTCATGTTTTTACTCCTTATTTTGATAGGTAATCTTTTCTTCTTTTTAATGCTAAATCAATTTCAGTTTTTGGCGTTTTCTGATCTTTCTTTTTAAAGCCATTAGTAAGTACAACAAAACGATCTTGATGCTCAAACCCTAAAAATCTAAAATTATTCTTATTGACACTTACTCTTACTTCCACAATGCCATTACAGTTTTTTAATGGCTTGTAATAATTAATAGGTATTCTATCTAATTCTTCAACCAACTGTAAAACCCAAACTATCTTCTTAATCTCTTTAGCTGATAATTCATCTAAATATTCCTCAACTGGAGATCTGCCAGCAGGCAGCCGATAAAATAAGATTTCTTTCATGGGCTAATGTTAACACATACGTTAACTTTTATGTGAACATGTTTTGAATAAAACAAACAAAAGGCCTTTAATCCTTTTGTCAACATGCCTAAAACAGTCTTAAACCATCAAAAACATTCTATATATTTATAAAGTCGCAACAAAATAGCAACCATTGTTGCGACTTTGTTGTTGTTTTTAGGTTTTTTGATAGGCGTAAAAAAGGGCTTGCTACGCAAACCCTTTAGATGTATGGCTCCTCGAGGTGGGCTCGAACCACCGACAAATGGATTAACAGTCTATCTTAAAACACTTTAAAAATGCTAAAACCGCTATACTAAAGCATTTTTATGTAAATTTAAAATGGTTAAAAGGGCTTTAGTCGTGTTAATGTTGTCATTATGTTGCCACTTTTTCGACTCTACTAAATGACAATTTGATTATTATTTATAAACAAGCTTTACTTAAAAAAATATTACAATCTAAAAAAATAAAAACCATTATATTTGATTAATTTTATCCTCAAGTTTTTGTAAAATATTTACAATTTCTTCAAAAGATAATTTCTTATCAAAAATCATATTTTCCATTGCTTTATAATCCTTCTCCAACTCCCCTATTCTTGACTGATTTGGAGCAAGTTTTATTGAACCGGGTTTTGCTGTATCAAAATTTGCCCACGAGCTAGGATAAAATTTATTTTTAAATTCAACTACTTTAGCTAATAGCTCAATATCGCCTAATGCCGAATCAACAACCTCTGACTTTGCCATGATAGCCAAATCATAATAATGTCTTGAATATCTAAGTGGCATAAGCTTATCATTAGGTGACTCAGCAGTTACACCAGCAGTGTCAGCTTCCCATGAAGCAGCCTTAACAGTAACACCATTAATCACAGTATGTGCAGCGATCAAAGTAGCGTCTGAATCTGCAGCATCACGATTCATGTGCTCAACATAAAAACCAGTACCAGTACCAATAGCTAAATCACCTTTAACTGCGATATCAGTATAAGTATGCTCAGACTCTTTAATCTTAACATCAAAACCAGCAACCTTACCAGAAATAGCAAGTGAATTAGTAGCAGAGTCATCGCTCATACCACCACTAACACCGACAGTGTATCCACCGACTTTAGTTGATAAAGAGATTGAGTTGTTTGTAGTAGTACATTTCTGAACACCTTCAACCATACCAACACATGAAGACCAGTCACCCGCTTTAACGTTAACAGAACCAATAGCAGTAGTCATGTATAACTTATCAACATTGATAGTACCACCTTCAGTCGAAGTATCAGTTGTAGCAGTAGATGATGCGTTGTCAATGTCTAAATGAGCAATTACTTTAGTTGCGCCATTTGAACCTGTTATATCAACATCCATATTCTGAGAAGAAGACTGAGTAGTAAATGTATCAGTACTTAAATCCTTACCAGCCATCTTGATGTTAGCAGAACCTTTAATAGAAATATCAGCCATAGAAGCTGTAGCCATAGTTGCTGCAACTGCAGCGATTAATAATTGTTTTTTCATTTTATTTCTCCAAAATTTTAAATTATGTTAAAGCTTTTTTATATTTACTTTAACGCTTGTTCTCAACATTGTTGTCGAGATAGTGCGTATTATACGTGATCCCCGTACCAGTTAAAGATGCTCCAATGGTCGGTGGCATCGCAATTACGCCAATTCCATTAAGTTCCATGTGGTGCCGTATTTTTATAAACTACTGCTGCATTTTAACCTGCTGGCCAATCACCTTGAATGTTGCCGAGGTAGTAGCCTCTTCTATTGGCCCGCAGACTCTCTCTACCAATAACGACCAGCTTGAACCTACGGTTGTTTATCCTGGTTGGGTACTTTATCCTAGGTGTTTTCCAAAAATTATATGGCCATTGGTTTATTTCTTATTGGTAGAATTGTCCAATTATCAGGTCTTAACTTAGTCAATTTAATTCTTATTGATTTATTAGGCTGATCAAGACGAACAACTGACTTCTAAACCTTGCGCCCAACTAGGTGCTTTACTTGCATAAGAATCTAAACCCGAGTGCGTGTCAAAAGGTTGGCTGAGTAAGTCAAAAAGTGTTTCTATCTCGCTATAATCTTTATCGTCTTCAGCCTTACGAATAGCCACCTCTGCTAAATAATTACGCAAAATATATTTAGGATTCACAATGTTCATCAATTCAACCCTATCGCTACTTTTCTCCTGATCAATGCGCTTGTGATACAACTCAATCCAATCAGTAAAATCAGTGTCTTTAGACAATTGATCAATATTTGAGAGTTGTCTTAATGAATTAGTGTAATCCTTTTGATTTTGATAGAGTACTTCAAAAAATTGACCAATCAGTACATTATCTTGATCATCTTTCTTAATAAAACCAAACTTCTGTCTCATTAATTTTGAGTAAGCCTTAACCAAATAAGCTTGATAATTATCCAATACGGCTTTGGATTGTTTGGCATCAATTAAACTTTCTAAGCTGTCCCCTAATCGAGCTAGATTCCACAAAGCAATTCCGGGTTGCTGTTCAAAAGCGTACCGCCCTTCGTGATCAGAATGATTACAAACAAACTTAGGATTGTAAGTTTCTAAAAACCCAAACGGCCCATAATCAATCGTCAATCCTAAAATCGACATATTATCGGTATTCATCACACCGTGGGAAAATCCTTGCGCTTGCCATCTGGCAATCATCACCGCAGTATGCTTAACCACCTCATTAAAAAAATCAACGTATCGACTTTCGCCTTGGCAGTGTGGATAGTAGTGTTCAATAACAAAATCAGCCAATTGTTTAACTTGTGCGGTTTGTCCACGTGAGGCAAATAATTCAAAATGACCAAAACGAACATGACTAGGTGCTACACGCATCACAATTGATCCTGGCTCAATGTTTTCTCGATACACTTCGGTATCACTACTCACCAAGGTCAATGCTTCAGTAGTAGCAATGTTTAAGCCTTTCATCGCAATTGAGCATAAATACTCACGAATAGAAGATCGAAGTACCGCACGACCGTCTGCGCCACGTGAATAAGGAGTTGTTCCAGCACCTTTAAGAGACAACTCATAGCCTGACACCTGTCCGATCAAACAAGATCGACCGTCGCCTAATTGAGGCACGAAATGACCAAACTGATGCCCTGCATAAATACTGGCAATGGGCTGTGTTCCTTCAAACTTTTGCTCGCCAGAAGCTATTTTAAGCAATGTCTTCTCGTCAAAATCAAGACCTAGTTGATCGTATAAAGCTTGATTTTTATGAATTAAAAAGGTGTTATTTAAAGGTTGGGTTGTAATCGGAGAAAAAAATTCTTCACCCAAACTGGAAAAATCCAAAGTGTTTTTAGCCAAGTTTTGATCTTAACATGCATGCCGGGACGAAGCCAGCAGGCAAGGATTCCAAAAATTCTTAGCCCGTACCACCGATAAATCTGTGCCAATCTTATCCATGACATAAATGCATTGATGATTGTGCGCCCTTACACCTCAAGAATCAGATCGACATTTCTTACCTACTACAAAAGATCTTGATGAAGGTAAATGGGTTGAAATCGATGGCTGGGGAGATGCTGAAGAAGCCAAGAAAGAATTGCAAGAATCGTTTGATGCCTATAAAAAATAGGATTTGAGCAACACCAACACTTTTCAAATCATAGCAGGGGAACACCGGGGCAGAAAATTTAGCTTCCCCGATGCCCAAGGCTTAAGACCCACACCGGGAAAAGTCAGAGAGACCTTATTCAACTGGATTCAATTCGAAACCCACAACAAAACTTATCTGGATTTATTTTCTGGCAGTGGTGCACTCAGTTTTGAGGCTCTATCTCGTGGCGCTAAACAAGTCGTTAGCGTTGAAAAAGATTTAAAAGCTTTTCAAAGTCTGGAAAAAAATCGGAAATTATTAAAATCAGACAAAATTCACCTTTTCAACCAAGATGCGTTGAAATTTTTAGACCAAAAAAGTGACCAAACCTTCGATTTTATCTTTCTAGACCCGCCCTTTCATCAAAATATCCTACCAAAAGCCCTAAAAGCACTTTCAAAAGGTAATTTTGTCGCCCCAAACAGCAAAATCTATATAGAATCTGAAGTTGAAATGCTTGAAAGTGAAGTGGCTGAATTTTTTTCACAAAAAATCAAAATCAGCAAACAAAAACACTCAGGACAAGTGCATTATTGTTTAATTGAAATATTATGAAAAAAGTTGCAATTTATCCCGGCTCATTTGATCCAATCACCAATGGCCACATTGATTTGATTCGCCGTGCAAGTAAATTGTTTGATAAGGTTATTATTGGCATTACCCAAAACAGCAAGAAACCTTCGTTTTTGAACATTGACCAAAGATTGGTTGCTGCAAAAACCGCACTCAAGGAAATCGATAACATTGAAATACTTAGTTTTAATACTCTATTAGTGGATTTTGCGAGTGCACAAAATGCCCAGGTAATTCTACGCGGACTACGTGCTGTTAGTGATTTTGAGTACGAATTTCAGCTATCGGGCATGAACAAACACCTTAATCCTAATATTGAAACTCTGTTCATGACCCCTGCCGAACAGTACGCCAATATTTCATCCTCACTGGTACGTGAGATTCTGTCTCTTGGTGGTGATATCAGTGCCTTTGTGCCGAAATCAGTCGAAAAACTGCTAAAAGACTCACTCTAAAGAGTTTTTTCGTTAATAATCCTTGAAAAAAAAATGACCATCCCTATATAGGAGGTATATCTAATACAAGGAGTTAAAAAAAATGGGAAAAATTATCGGTATCGACTTAGGAACAACCAATTCATGCGTAGCCATTATGGACGGTGGTAGTGTTAAAATTATTGAAAATTCTGAGGGTGATCGTACTACCCCATCCGTCATTGCTTATCCAAAAGACAGTGAAGAAATCTTAGTAGGACAACCGGCAAAACGCCAAGCGGTTACTAATCCTGAAAATACTTTATACGCCATCAAGCGTCTGATTGGCCGTCGTTTTGATGAAAAGGCAGTACAAAAAGACATTAACTTAGTGCCGTACAAAATTGTCAAAGCAGACAATGGCGATGCTTGGGTTGAAGTAAACGGCAAGAAAATGGCCGCACCAGAAATATCAGCTAAAGTCATTGGAAAAATGAAGAAAACGGCTGAAGATTATTTAGGTGAAAAAGTAACCGAAGCAGTTATCACTGTTCCTGCTTACTTTAATGACTCACAACGTCAAGCCACTAAAGATGCTGGCAAAATTGCTGGTTTAGAGGTTAAGCGTATTATTAACGAGCCAACAGCAGCAGCGCTAGCTTATGGTGTCGATAAAGTTAAAGGCGATAAGACGGTTGCCCGTGTATGACTTAGGCGGTGGTACGTTTGACGTATCCATCATCGAAATGGAAGACATTGATGGTGAAAAACACTTTGAAGTACTCTCAACCAATGGTGACACTTTCTTAGGTGGTGAGGATTTTGACCAACGCATCATCAGTTATTTAGTGGATGAATTCAAAAAAGACCAAGGTGTGGACTTAACTAACGACCCACTGGCCTTACAACGCTTAAAAGAAGCGGCTGAAAAAGCTAAAATTGAACTGTCTTCTTCAGAGCAGACCGAAGTTAACCTACCGTATGTAACGGCTGATGCTTCTGGCCCTAAACACCTAAACATTAAAATCACACGTGCAAAATTAGAGTCGTTGGTTAATGATCTTTTAAAGCGCACCATTGAGCCTTGTAAAATTGCACTTAAAGATGCAGATCTTTCAGCGAGTGATATCGACGAGGTTATCTTAGTAGGTGGTCAAACGCGTATGCCTAAGGTAACGAAAATGGTACAAGATTTCTTTGGCAAAGAACCTAAGAAAGACGTAAACCCTGATGAAGCAGTTGCTATGGGTGCTGCAATTCAAGCAGGTGTATTGGGTGGTGACGTTAAAGACGTATTATTACTTGATGTAACTCCATTGTCTCTAGGTATTGAAACCATGGGCGGAGTAATGACCAAACTGATTGAAAAAAATACAACGATTCCTACCAATGCTTCGCAAACCTTTTCCACAGCGGCTGATAACCAATCTGCGGTAACGGTTCATGTACTACAAGGTGAGCGTGAAATTGCCAGTGCCAATAAGTCATTAGGTCAATTCAACTTAGAAGGCATTGGTGCTGCTCCAAAAGGACAGCCTCAAATTGAAGTAACACTTGATATTGACTCTGATGGTATCTTGAATGTTTCTGCCAAAGATAAAAATACTGGCAAAGAGCAATCAATCACCATTAAAGCTTCAAGCGGTTTAAGCGATGAAGAAGTTGAAAAAATGATTAACGACGCTGAAGCACATGCAGAAGATGATAAAAAATTCCAAGAATTAGTCACCACGCGCAACATGGCTGACTCTTTAGTACACTCAACCAAGCAAACCTTGGAAGAGTTAAAGGATGAAGTTTCTGATGATGAAAAAACAGCCATCGAAACTGCGATTAGCGAACTTGAAGAAGCCGTCAAAGGTGAGGACAAAGAAGCCATTGACACCAAAGTACAAGCGTTGAGTGAAAAAGCACAACCTTTGGCTGAAAAAGCACAAGCTAAAGCAGGCACTACTGAAGGCGATGCACAAACCGCTGATGCAGGTGATGATGTTGTTGATGCAGACTTTGAAGAAGTTAAAGACGATAAGTAACTAAGCAATTACTACTTAACAACTAACCTTCTTCAGATGCCCCATCTGAAGAAGGTTTTTTATTAATTAAGGTTAAACATGTCAAAAAGAGATTACTACGAAGTATTAGGTGTTGATAAAGGCGCGGACGATAAGCAGATTAAAAAAGCTTACAAGCGTTTAGCAATGAAACATCATCCAGATCGAAATGCAGATGACAAAACATCCGCTGAGAAAAAATTTAAAGAAATACAAAAAGCCTACGCCATACTATCGGATTCACAAAAACGTCAAGCTTATGATCAATTTGGCCATGCCGGTGTAGATGGTAGTGCTGGTGGATTCGGTGGCGGCAGTCCATTTGGCGGAGGTGGGGGTGGAGGATTTGGAGATATCTTTGGAGATATCTTTGGTGGTGGCAATGCCCAACCCGACAATCGTGGCTCTGATCTTCGCTATGACTTAGAAATCAATCTTAAAGAAGCGGCAGAAGGCACAACGGTTAAAATTCGCATTCCTAAAAATGAAACTTGCGATACTTGTTCAGGCTCAGGTGCAAAACCAGGTACATCGGTTAAAACCTGTACTACTTGTGGAGGACATGGTCAGGTACAGGTACAACAAGGGTTCTTTGCAGTTCAACGCCCTTGTCACGTTTGCTCTGGAACCGGTCAAAAAATTGAGAAACCTTGTGGCACTTGTGGTGGCCAGGGTGTAGTCAAAAAACAAAAAACTTTATCGGTTAAAATTCCCGCTGGTGTTGATACTGGCAACAGAATACGCCTAAGTGGCGAAGGTGAAGCAGGCGCTAGAGGTGGGCCAAGTGGCGATCTGTATGTAGAAGTTCACGTTAAAAAACACAACATTTTTCAGCGAGAAGGCAATGACTTGTATTGCGAAGTTCCAATTGATTTTGCAACGGCAACACTGGGTGGCTCAATTGAAGTGCCCACACTTAGTAGCAAACTTAAAATTAAAGTACCGGCAGGCACTCAAACTGGAAAATTATTTCGCCTACGCGGTAAAGGCATAAAAGCAATACGTCAAGGTGGTACAGGTGATTTACTGTGTCAGGTCAAAATTGAAACACCGGTTAATCTTAACAAGAAACAAAAAGATTTATTAAAGGAATTTTCCGGCTCATGCGGTAAAAAACATCACCCCGAGTCCAGCTCCTTCTTTGGTAAAATGAAGTCATTCTTCGAATAAACAAACAGGATATTAAGGTGAAAATTCAACAAATTAAAGCAAGAGAGGTGCTTGACTCTAGAGGTAATCCAACCATTGAGGCCGATGTTGTTCTGGACAATGGAACAATGGGCAGTGCAATGGTACCGTCTGGTGCTTCGACGGGCCAACGTGAAGCATTAGAACTTCGTGATGGTGATAAATCACGCTATCTGGGTAAAGGCGTTTTAAAAGCAGTTGAATTCATCAACGGTGAAATTCACGAGTGCTTGTGCGGCTTTGGTATCGAAGACCTTAAAAAAATCGACCAAGCAATGATCGATCTTGATGGTACGCCGACTAAATCAAAGCTTGGTGCTAACGCAATTTTAGCCGTGTCTTTAGCTTGCGCACATGCTAACGCTAACAGACAAAACAAACCTTTATATGCCTCGCTTGATCAAGGTGATGATTACAAATTACCCGTACCCATGATGAACATCATCAATGGTGGTGAGCATGCTAACAACAGTGTTGATATTCAAGAATTCATGATCATTCCTGCTGGCGCTCCGAGCTTTAAAGAAGCTCTGCGTTATGGTGCAGAAGTTTTTCATCATTTAAAAGCAGTTCTTGAAGCAAAAGGCATGAACACAGCCGTCGGCGACGAAGGTGGTTTCGCCCCTGATTTAGCTTCAAATGAAGATGCTATTAAAGTAATCCTTGAAGCAATTAAAAATGCAGGCTATGAGGCTGGTAAAGATATATTTATTGGTATTGATGCAGCAAGCTCTGAGTTTTATGCAGATGGAAAATACAATCTTGTTTCAGAAAATAGATCATTATCTTCTGAAGAATTTGTTGACTACCTAGCAAACTGGGTTGAGAACTACCCAATTATCTCTATTGAAGATGGTATGGACGAAAATGACTGGGATGGCTGGGATTTATTAACCAAAAAAGTTGGTGATAAAGTTCAATTAGTTGGTGATGATTTATTTGTTACTAACAGCAGTATTTTAACCAAAGGCATTGAAAACAACATTGCTAATTCAATTCTAATTAAGGTCAATCAAATCGGCACTTTAACTGAAACTTTTCAAGCCATGAAAATGGCTAAAAAAGCAGGCTATACTTCGGTGATGTCACACCGATCTGGCGAAACTGAAGACACGACCATTGCTGATTTAGCGGTTGCAACGGGTTGTGGTCAGATTAAAACAGGCTCCCTGTCACGCTCTGATCGTTTAGCCAAATACAACCGCCTACTACGCATCGAAGAACAATTAGGCGACCAAGCAATCTATCCAGGACTTGATGCTTTTAATCATTTGAGCTAAACTGCCGAATATTAAAATAAAAAACTAAAAATCTTTGGAAGATCTTTCAACCTTTTGGCTAGGAACAATTCTATTAGGATTGATACTTGGTTCTGCTTTTTTCTCATCAACTGAGACTTCAATGATGGCGATTAATCGCTATCGCCTAAAAACTCTAAGCAGTCAAAACAACACACAGGCCAAGCGCACAGAAAAACTTTTAAGTAACCTAGATCACTTAATTGGCACTATTTTACTGGGCAATAACTTTGTTAATATTTTTGCCTCGTCCATAGCCACAGTACTCGCCATTAAGCTTTGGGGGGAAGGTTCTATTGTTTATGCATCGATTGCATTGACCTTTGTTATTTTGATCTTTGCAGAAACAACGCCTAAAACTTTTGCTGCCAAAAACCCAGAAAAGATCGCCCTACCGGTATCCATTATTATTGAACTGTTAATTAAAATATTCAAACCTTTTGTATGGATCATTGCGCAAATATCAAAAAATATCCTCAGACTATTAGGCGTTAAAAATGAAAATCAAACGAGCAATATCAGTTCTGAAGAGCTAAGAATGGTGGTTAATGATGCTAAACCTATCATTGCTTCAAACTACCAAAAAATGTTACTCAATATCATTGACCTAGAAAAAGTTAAAGTTGAAGACATTATGGTTCCTCGCCATGAATTAATCAGCGTTGATATCAATAATAAAAGTGAAATTTTAAGTCAATTAGAGCGCATTCAACACACGCGACTTCTTACTTTTGATGACTCGCCAGACAATATTACCGGTGTACTGCACATGCGTGATGTTGTTAATTTATACGCCAAAGGTGAGTTCAGTATTGAGAATATATCTGAACTGATTCGAAAGCCTTATTTTGTGCCAGAAGGCACCAGCCTTGCACATCAACTGGAGCATTTTCAAACGAAAAAAAGGCGATTAGGGCTTGTGGTAGATGAATATGGCGAAGTCAGAGGTATGGTTGTCTTAGAAGATATTCTGGAAGAAATTGTTGGTCAATTCACTTCAAATCAAAATGAAGCCATCGATGAAGTCACCAAACAAAAAGATGGTAGCTATTTAATCGATCCAAGAATTAGCATTCGAGAACTAAATATCATGCTCAAAATCAATTTACCGGTTGCCAAAGCAAAAACATTAAATGGGTTAATTTTAGAAACACTGCAAAGTATTCCTAAGCGCGATATCAGTTTAAAAATTGATAATGTGTCGATTGAAATTATGCAAATTTCCGATCAGACCATTAAGCTGGTTAAACTAACTAAATTAAATTCTGACCCATTTTAACCGCTTCATTTGTCTTTAAGGTAAATGGATTGTCCTGATTTGGAGCAAGCATAATAACGGTAGAACCCATATTAAATCGCCCCAATTCATCTCCTTTTTTCAATTTAATGTCTTGATCTGAATAATCAAAATGCTGCACTTGTTTTTTGTACGGGGGGTTAATTTGACCATGCCACACAGTCTGCATGGATCCTACAAAAATTGCACCCACTAAAACAAAAGCACATAAGCCAAATTGAGTTTCAAAATAACACACCACACGCTCGTTTCTGGCAAACAAATTATCCACATTCTGTGCGGTTTGTTGATTAACTGAAAAAAGATCACCTGGAATGTAATCCATAGAAACCAGCTTGCCATCATAAGGCATGTGAATACGGTGATAATCCTTAGGAGAAAGGTAAATCGTGGTGAAAAATCCGTCCTTAAATAAATGCGATTTCTCTTCGCTCCCAAGCAAGGCTTGGGAGCTATAAAGACGGCCCTTTGCTTGTAAAATATTCAAATTTTCTATCCTGCCAACTTGTGAAACCACGCCATCTACTGGGCAGATAATTTTGCTTTTGGAAATTAATCTAGCACTGGATTTTAATGAGCGAGTAAAAAAATCATTAAAATGTTTATAGTCCTCAACACGCTCTCGAGTTGCTTCAGATAGGTCAACCTGATAAGCGCTTACAAACCAATGGGTGAATTTATTTTTAAACCAAACGTTTTCAATACGTGCAAATCGAAACATTAGCTTAGAAAGCCAATGCTGTGGAATGATGTATTGCCACCAAGTCATATTTTTTTTGATACAGGCCTTGCCTGTATCATCCTAATTTAGATTGAATAAATGATAAAACCTCGTCAAATTTAACTTCAACTTTGTCTGGATTGTTTCTGGCCTTGTATTCAACATTGCCATTGTCAGCATGAGTATCGCTAAGCACCATTCTGTGTGGAATACCTAAAAGTTCACTGTCTGCAAACATAATGCCGGCGCGTTCTTTACGATCATCCAATAAGACTTCAATACCGGCGTCTAAACACTGTCGATACAACTGATCGGCTAAGTCTTTAACTCGCGTCGACTTGTTATAATTAATCGGCACAATCACTACTTGAAACGGTGCAATCGATTCAGGAAAAATAATACCTCGATCATCATGATTTTGCTCAATCGAGGCAGCAATTACGCGCGTAACACCAATGCCATAACAACCCATGGTGGTGGTCACTGCTTTGCCAGATTCACCAATTACATTGGCTTTCATGGCTTGTGAATACTTGGTGCCAAGCTGAAAAATATGCCCAACTTCAATACCGCGTTTAATCAATAATCTTCCCTTGCCATCTGGTGAAACATCACCCTCCACTGCATTGCGTAAATCAGCCTCGTTAAATTCAATACCTTGCCAATTAGCGCCCGTTAAATGATAGTCCCACTCATCAGCGCCACAAACAAAATCACACAGTACACTGGCTGAATAATCAACAATTAGGTTAACACTCAACGCCTTAACACCAATAAAACCTTTCTTTAAATTAAGCGACTTGATTTCATCATCGCTTGCAAATTCAAACTCACCCACTAGATTTTGAACTTTAATCTCATTGAGCTCGTGATCACCACGTAATGCCAAAGCTGTAAAGCCATCACTAGTTTTGATGATCAAGGTTTTGACGCATTGTTCTTGATTAATGTTTAAAAATTGTGCTACATCCTCAATACTGGTTTTTTTCTTGGTAAGAACTTTTTCTTCGCTGGCTTTTGCTTTGCACGTTTTGCTTTGTTTAGAAAAGGCCACCTTTTCAATATTCGCTGCATAATCAGATCTGTCTGAAAAACAAATGGCATCTTCACCGCTATCAGCCAACACGTGAAACTCAACTGAATTATCACCACCAATTGACCCAGAATCTGCCAATACCGGACGATAATCTAATCCTAAACGATTAAAAATATTACAATAAGTTTGATGCATTACATCAAAAGTTTGTTGTAAAGAGTTTTGGTCAAGGTGAAATGAATATGCATCTTTCATGATAAATTCACGCGAACGCATCACCCCAAAACGCGGGCGAATCTCATCACGAAATTTAGTTTGAATTTGGTAAAAATTCATTGGTAATTGCTTATAACTACGTATGTATTGTGCAGCTAAATGAGTAATCACTTCTTCATGAGTCGGACCCAAACAAAACTTACGATTGTGTCTGTCATTAAAACGCAATAATTCAGGGCCGTATTGCTCCCACCTGCCCGACTCTTGCCAAAGCTCTGCCGGTTGTGCAACCGGCATTAAGACTTCTTGTGCACCAGACTTGTTCATTTCTTCACGAATAATGGCTTCCACTTTTTTAAGCACCCTCAGTCCCATTGGCAAATACGAATACAAACCGGATGCAAGCTTAGATATTAAACCCGCTCGAATCATTAATTGATGAGAGATAATTTGAGCATCATTCGGAGCTTCTTTTTGAGTAGGGATTAAAAGATTGGTGGTTTTCATATAAAATGAAGATTGCTTTATTAAATAATTGTTCTGATTTTACCTGCGAGAGAAGTGCATGAGCGATATTCTAACCATTCTAATTTGGGCTATTCCAGTCTTATTTGCCATTACCGTACATGAAACTGCGCACGGTTGGGTAGCTAGCCAACTCGGCGATCATACAGCGAAAATGATGGGGCGTTTAACACTCAACCCTGTCAAACACATCGACCCTGTTGGTACTGTTTTAGTGCCTGCACTGTTGTACTTTGCTTCGGCAGGTTTTATCTTTGGCTGGGCCAAACCCGTACCCATTAACTTTAGTGCGCTAAGATCGCCCAAACGAGATATGCTATGGGTAGCGATTGCCGGACCTGTGAGTAATTTCATCATGGTGGCTTTATGGCTGATTGTCGTTTTATTTGCAAGTAAAACTGACATTTCATTTTTAGTTCTAATGGGTGATGTCGGTATTTTCGTAAATTTACTACTAGCTGTACTCAACTTACTACCCTTGCCGCCACTTGATGGTGGTCGAGTGCTAAGCTCGCTATTACCGCCAAAAATTGCCTACCAGTTTGACCAACTAGAGCCCTATGGTTTATTTATACTGCTTGGTTTACTGTTTTTAGGCATTTTTCAAACTGTCATCTTGCCGATTGTTAAACTGATTCAACATTCGGCCTACAGCTTGGTTGGATTAATCTAGCTTATGAAGAGCAGCTAACACTCAAGCCTTGAGCCCAATCTGGCGCTTCATTGGTATACAATTCTAAACCCTGGTGTTCATCAAAAGGTTTTCTCAATAGCTCAAATAAAGTGGCAATCTTATCATAACGCTTTTGATCTTGCGCTTCTCGAATCGCTTCCTCTGCCAAATAATTGCGCAAGATATATTTAGGATTCACACTGTTCATCAATTCAACCCTATCGCTACTTTTATCCTGATCAATGCGCTTGTGATACAACTCAATCCAATCAGTAAAATCAGTGTCTTTAGACAATTGATCAATATCTGAGAGTTGTCTTAATGAATTAGTGTAATCCTTTTGATTTTGATAGAGTACTTCAAAAAATTGACCAATCAGTGCATGTGGATCCCCGGTCCCCATCGTGGATTAGCGGGTAAGGTGTAATTACTAATACATCAGCTGGATCACCATCATCTGCTAGAGTTTCCGGTACAAAGCCATAGTTGCACGGATAGAACATCGGTGTGGAGATAAAACGATCCACAAACATGGCACCAGTTTCTTTATCAATCTCGTATTTGACTGGTGATGACATTGCCGGTATTTCAATAATAACGTTGACTTCTTCAGGGATGTTGCCTGCTGAAACAGGCTTTAAACTATTTTGCATTTTCTAATTCCTCTTTTAAAATTTGATAACGCCAACCGCTTAAAAAAATAACTGAGCGATTACCGCGAATAAAACTCAATAACGACTTGCCATTGGCAATGATCTTATCATCTAGATTATACTGATTTGCTATTTTTTGTATCAGTTTTTGTAATTCATTTTTTTTGGATTTTTCAGTTTTTGTTACTATTTTGTTTTTTTCAACATTTATGCTCATCGAGTTAATGTGTGGGTGATGACCAAGAAATTCATTGAACAGGCTGTTTGTTTTCCCTGAAAGCTTATCTTTTCCCAATGTGTAACTGATTAACTTATCATCTGATAAGATCCATTTTCTGGGTTTATTTTTTTTCTTTGCCTGGTACTCCCTCCATGCCGATAACTGTGCAGCTTTGAGTTGATATTTTTTAGCCAGACGTGAAAAACCTTTTACTCTTTGCCAAGCATCCTTAATATCTGGGTTGTAAAGGTTAATGTCAAGCAATGATTTTCCTTCCTCCTCAATCCAAGTGGATTTTTCTTCCACTTCTAGTTGGGTTTTTAGTTGGCGGTAGTTTTTAAGTAAATAGCGCACATCATCAAGTGCATATTCAATGGCCTCATCGGGCAGAGGGCGAATGGTCCAGTCCAGTCTTGTGTAAGCTTTTTCCAAGTGTACGTTTTGCAATGATTCAGTCAACGCTTGGTAAGAAATCTGGGCAGGGTAATTGACCAAACTGGCGGCAATTTGAGTGTCGAATAATTGTTTTGGTAGTTGTTTGGATAAGTAATGCAACGCCTCAATATCTTGTCGAGCAGAGTGCACGATCCACAAACAATCGTCTTGATAAAGTTTGTCGAACAAAGGGCTTAAGTCATCCAAGGTCAATACATCAATGCAGTCCGTATTTTTTTTAGTGGCTATTTGCACTAAGCACAGCACTGGGTAATAGGTATTAACGCGTTTGAATTCCGTGTCAATCGCCAGTTCAGTTTCATCTTTGATTGAATGTAGAAAATCGCGCAGTTGTGTTGGTGTTTGTATCATTGTTGTATTTTAGCAACAATTAATGATAACGGTATATTTTTTATGAGATAATCGGTCTAAAATAATAATAACACTAATGATTAGCGAATGATTTTCAATCGAGTTTTCAAACTAAAAAACAATCTACCTGCTTGGTTTTGGCTAGGCGTGTTTTTGATTTCGATTTCGGGTACGTTTTATCTAGGTCTTAATCCTAAGTTTATTACGCAGTACTGGCAAGCCTTAGTTGCTTACAACGTAACTTTAAGCTTGCTTGCAGTGTTTTATATTTCAAGTAACGTTAGGCACCTAAAGCAGGACCTTAAAGCCAATGTTATTGGTTCAAGGTTTACTTGGTCTTTTATTAAAATTGTACCAATCTTGGTGATTGTACCTGTCTTGTCTTTTTATCTGTTTTCTTTTCAGTCCATTCAAGAAAATGTTAGGAGTTCAGAAAAAACATTTGAAGAGTTTAATGCTGGCTTTATTCAGCAAGTCGATGGTTTGTATCAGGGCATTCAAGAAGTAAGGGATGATCGTTACACCGGTCACTCTAAAGGTTTATTGGACATTATTATTTCTTATGGTAATTTTCAAAAAGATTCGAAAAATTACAAAAAAGATATGAAAGTCTTTCTTGATGGCCTGATTGATGGAGGTTGGGCGTGTCAAATAAGCTTGTTTGATTCAAAGGAAGAATTGGTTGCTAAAACTGCAGACATTGAAAGCTGTGGCTCAATTGAAGATCAGTCGTTGCCAAAAGACCAGACTTATACAATTAACGAGGATGAGACAACGAATGTTATTCAAGTTAAGATGTCATCAAGATACATTGCCAGAGCTCCAATAAAAGAATTTTTTGTGATTGATGTTATGTACACAACGGATCCGGGTTTATTGAGTTTTTTACGTCAAGTAAGAGCATTCAGCAATAGAACAAAAACAATTACATTTTCTGCTAATACAGCCGTTACTCAAAAACGTTTTTTGATTGATTTTTCATCCACCGTATTGCTGGCAATTTTGAGCGTATTGATGATTGTTTTTCGAATGATGAATCATTTAATGAAGCCTTTGCATAATTTGTCGTTAGCCACAAGGGGAGATCTCAAGGGGTAATTACGACGTAACGGTCGATATTCATGAAGAAAACAAAGACATGCAAGAACTGATTAAGCACTTTAATCAAATGTCCAGACAAATTAAAACTTCTCGCGAGGGTTTGGATACACACAACTTGTACTTAGAAACCATTTTGAAGTATTCTTATGGTGTGATTGGTCTTGATCAAAAAAGAAGAATTCAGTTGATTAATCCGGTGATTGGTAAGATGCTGAACATTAATAATGAAAAGAAATTCATTGGCAAACTTTGCGGTACTATCTCTGCTAAATACAATTATCTTAAGCCTTTGTTTGAATTGACGGCGGATAAGTTTAAACAAAACTTAGGTGAATGGGAAGAACAAATTGAACTCTCGTTACCCAATAAACACATTCTTCTAACTTGCCAAGGAACGGCATTAGATACCCAGGATAAAACATTGGGCTATGTGATTATCATTAAAGACATCTCTCAACTTCACAGGGCGCAGAAAAAAGCGGCTTGGGGTGAAGTGGCGATTCGAATGGCACATGAAATTAAAAACCCACTTACTCCAATTTTGTTGTCTGCTCAGCGACTTCGAAATAAGTTTTTAGATGCGCTCAAGGGTAAGGATTTGGAAATTATTGATAAAACCACCCATACCATTATTGAACAAGTTAAGTCGATGGATACAATGGTTAGCGCGTTTGCGGAGTACGCCAACACGCCTCAGATTGAAAGAAGACCTTGTGACTTAAATACGATAATCTATCAATCGGCTGAACTTTACAATGCACAAAGCAACGTCAGTATTGAGTTTGATTTATCAGGTGATATCCCAGAGTTATTGTTGGATGCAAATAGCATTTCCAGAGTGTTGATTAATTTGGTTAAAAATTCAACTGAATCCGCTGAAGATGAGCATAACTTAGTGGTTAAGATTGTTTCTCAATATTTAGAATCTGAGGGTATAGTGCGTTTAAGTATTCAGGATGATGGTCATGGTTTTGATGGAGATGTGATTGACCGAGTGTTTGAGCCTTACGTAACCACTAAAGTTAAAGGTAGCGGTTTAGGCATGGCCATTGTACAAAATATTATCGAGCAACACGATGGGCGAATTTTTGCAGGTAACGTTGAACCGCACGGTGCAATTGTTACTATAGAATTTGATTACAAGGCATAACAGGAGAAAGAAATGAGTGACCCAGACCCAGTAGTAATTGGAAATATCTTAATCATTGATGATGAGGCGATTAACGCTGAAACCATGATGGACACCTTAGAGGATGTTAACTATAAAGTAGCGCTGGCTGCTAATGCCGAAGAGGCTAAAGCCATTGTTAAAGAACAAACGTTTGATTTAGTAATGATGGACGTTTGGATGCCTGGTCAAGACGGCATGTCTTTATTGCAAGAGTGGATGGACGATGATTTTTCCATGCCAGTAGTGATGATGTCTGGCCATGCTGAACATCAAGACGTGGTCAAGGCGATTAAGCTAGGAGCGGTTGATTTTTTAACCAAACCATTGCATGATATCTTGCCTCTTGTGCGTAAAATATTGAGCGAACAACAAACCGGAAAAGTGTTAGAAAAAACCATTAGTGGCATTGATTTTGACATTCCATTAAAAGCTGCCAGAAATATTTTTGAGCGACAATATTTCAATCACCATTTAGACAGTAATAATCATAACATCGCTAAAGTGGCTGAGCTTGCTGGTCTGGAGAGGACAACACTGTATCGTAAATTAAAAGATTTAGGAATCGACAAAAAATGAAGATTTTAATTCTGGGCGCAGGTCAAGTTGGTTCTACGCTGGCCAAGTACCTTGGATCCGATGATGAAAACGACATCACCATCATTGATAAAGATGAGACTAATCTTTTATCATTACAACGACATCTAGACGTTAAAACCGTTTTAGGGCATGCTTCTTATCCTAATATTTTAGAAGAGGCAGACATTAAAAACATGGACATGGTGATTGCCGTCACTCGTTCTGACGAGGGCAACATGCTCGCTTGTCAAATGGCACACACTTTGTATAAGGTGGAGAAAAAAGTTGCACGTATTCGCACCGCTGAGTATTTGCATCGAAAAGAACTGTTTTCAGACAGTGCCATCCCTATTGATTTTGTTATTACTCCTGAGAGCTTGGTAACCAATTACATCAAAAGAGTGGTTGAAGAGCCAGGAGCAGAACAAGTATTTGAGTTTGAAAATGGTTTGGTGCAGTTAGTGGAAACCAGAGCTTATGCAGGCACACCAATCGTTGGTCATCCAATCAAGGATTTACACTTGCATTTGCCAAAAACACGCATGCGCATTGTTAGTTTATATCGTAATGGTAGGGCAATTCCAGCTTATGGAGATACCGTAATCAAAGATGGTGATCGCGTTTATTTTGTTACTAAAAAAGAAAGTGTGTCTAAAGTTTTGAAAGAGTTTAGGCGTTTAGATAAAGCTTATAAAAACATCATCATTGCTGGCGGCGGGCACATTGGTCTTGATTTAGCAAAATTTTTAGAAAATAAACACAAAGTCCGTATTATTGAATTAAACAAGGCCAGGGTTAGTGAAATTGCCGATCAATTGGACAACACCTTGGTCTTGCATGGTAATGCTTCGGATGAGGAGTTGTTGCTCGAAGAGGGCATTGAAAGTACCGATTTATTTTTAGCACTCACTGATTCTGATGAAATTAATGTGATCGTTTCAATTCTGGCTAAACGTTTAGGTGCACACAAAACCATTGCTTTGGTTAAGCGTAATGTTTATGAAGATTTGGCTGAGCAAAGTGAAGACGTGGACATGGTGGTGTCACCTGACCAAATCACGGCCAGTGGAATTTTGGCACACATTCGTAAAGGCGATACCATGATGGTGCATTCATTGCGTCAAGGCAAGGCTGAAGCCATTGAACTGATCGTGCACGGCGATCAAGATCATTCAGATGTTGTGGGTAAAACAATTGAAGAAATCAAGCTTCCCGATGGCGTAGTAGTGGGCTCGATAGTGCGCAACAAGGAAGTAATCATGGGTTCAAGGACACTGGTAATTGAAGAGGGTGATCACGTGTTATTAGTGCTTACCGATGTGAGTAAGATCCATGTGGTCGAGACTTTGTTTGCAGAGAATGAATAACTTTAATCAAACTCATGCAATTTAGTATCGTATTCAAAACCATTGGCTTATTGTTGATGGTTTTTAGTCTTACCCATCTTCCGCCGGTTATTGTTGATTTAATTTATGCTGAGAATCAATATTCATCCTTTTTGTCGGCATTCGCACTAACGTTACTCAGTGGGCTTGTGCTATGGCTACCTTTTAGAAAATCAAAAAAAGATTTCAGGATTCGTGAAGGGGTTTTAGTGGTGGTTAGCTTTTGGTTTGTTTTGTCTTTATTTGCGACCATTCCATTCTTACTTTCAGAATCACTCAGAATGTCATTTAGTGATGCCTTTTTTGAATCCATGTCAGGTCTTACCACTACAGGTTCTACCGTACTTTCTGGATTGGACGATTTACCCAAAGCGATCTTGTATTACCGACAGCAACTGCAATGGTTAGGCGGTATGGGTATCATTGTATTAGCAGTGGCTATTTTGCCAATGCTAGGTGTGGGCGGTATGGAGCTTTATCACGCAGAATCCAGCGGTATTTCTAAAGAAAGACTCACACCAAAACTCACACAGACTGCTAAAGCCCTGTGGAAAATTTACATTAGCTTCACCATTATCTGCGCCATTGGTTACTATCTGGCTGGCATGAATGTGTTTGATGCCATTGGGCACAGTTACTCTACCGTTGCCATTGGCGGTTTTTCCACGCACGATGCTTCGATTGGTTTTTTTAATTCAAGTGCAGTTGAATCCGTTGCTATTGTATTTATGCTCTTAGCCGGTATTAATTTTTCTTTGCACTTCTTTGTTTGGCAAAAGAAAAACGCCTTTACTTACATGCAAGATTCAGAATTTAAAACTTATCTGTTCATTCTATCTGTCACCACAGCATTGGTTTCTTTTTATCTATTTAACACCGAATACTATTACACGGCAGGCGAATCATTCAGACACGCCATTTTTCAAACGGTATCCATCGCAACTACCACGGGTTTTGCTTCTCAAAATTATTCTCAGTGGCCTTTTGTTTTGCCAGTACTGTTAATTTTTGTTAGTTTTATTGGTGCTTGTGCAGGTTCTACGGGTGGCGGTATTAAGGTAGTTAGGGTGTTACTTATGTTTAAATTAGCCATGAAAGAGATTAAAAAACTCATTCATCCCAGTGCACAAATTAACATCAAGCTCAATCAAAGAAGTGTTTCTGAGCAAGTATTGGTATCAGTCTGGGGTTTCTTTTCATTGTACGTAATTGCTTTTATTTTTATTTTAATCGCACTGATGTTTACAGGTCTTGATCAAGTCAGTGCTTTTTCAGCAACGGCAGCCAGCATGAATAATTTAGGCCCAGGTTTGGGTGAAGTAGCCGCTAATTATGGCGGTGTTAGTGATACGGCAAAGTGGATTTTAAGCTTTTCAATGTTGCTTGGACGCTTGGAAATCTTAACGCTAATGGCGTTATTGCATAAAGCTTTTTGGCGTTTTTAAGTTTATCGACATAAGCAATGCCTATGTCGATTTGGTTAAAAACACACTGTTTTCATTATTTCTGAAATTTTTAGTGATATTTGTTAAAATGGAATTATAAATTTTGGAGAAACACCATGTTAACTGTAAAAATAAATGACAAAGAAATAGAAAAAGCACTGTTGTCACAGTTTAAGACTCAGAGCAATATTAGTGATTATTTTTGCAAATTAGTTGAGCAAGATTCAGAAGACAAGCTGTTTAGTGATATTTTGCTAGCAAGTGATCAACAAGATTGTGTCAGTAAAAAAGAGGTGTTTAACGCATTAAACGCCTAGTATGAAAGTTAGCTTTGAGCGTGCTTTTCTAAAAGATATTACTAGATTAAATGATGCTAAAGTTGTTAAACAGCTTAAGATAATTTTGGATTCATTCGAATCTAATAACAACCTCAGTCAATTCAAAAATATTAAAAAACTCAAAGGGCATAACGCTTATTTCCGTATTAGAATAGGTAATTATCGATTGGGTTTTAGTCATGAAAATGAAAAAATTCATGTGATTCGTTTTTTACATAGAAAAGATATCTATAAATCTTTTCCGTAAACGTAAAAACACACTATTCTTAAAATTTCCTAAATTTTTTGTATTGCTTTGGCCAAAGCCTTGTTTCTAGGGAAAGACCGCCTAAACAGGCTGTTTTTGGCCTTTAAATGGCTATTTTTAGATAAGAATAATTAGGAATTTAATGTTTTGATTGGTCGTTTTGATTATTTCTGATATTTTTTGGTTAAATCCTTTCTCATAAATCAAAGATTTATTCGTTTAGGCTCTGATACTTTTTCTAGTGCACCCCAAGGGTAGGCTTCGCGCAGTAGAAAAAGTATCCAAAAAGAGCTCACCTTAAAAACAATCTCAACCTTTCTAATCTTGTTCATTGGTTTTTTTAAACTCGCTTTGTTTGCTGTGAGCGTAGCGAGGAAATATCTTTGGGGTGCAAACACCGAAAAATCAACCATTCACTTCGATAAGAATGATTGGATTTTATTTGAAAGGAGAATAATTCAAGAGCCAAAGTGGATTAACTAACTTGGTTTTTTTGATAGGTGTTACAATATTAAACGTGGATAAGCGGTTATTGTTTGGATTAACAAGAAGTCATCAAGGACTTAAGCAACAAAAAGATATGCTTTTTGCTGCGGCAATGTTGCATGCTAAGCTACAATCTCAAAAATCCGCTAATCAAATCTTGAATTTATCGCTAAGTAAAAAAAGAAAATTTCTTAGAGATGGAATGATAACTCAAATGTACGAACTAGGGTATCGAGCTACCTTCTTGCAAAAACATTTCACCTTATATAGAACCTATCAACTTTATGAGGATATGTACTTCTATTTTGTTGATAAATTCTCAGAAGAGGATACATCAATGGGTGATATTCAACTGACAATTATAGGGCTAGCTAAAAAGTACTTAGAGCATGAATTTGACAAAAAAGGTTATGCAAATATATTTAATTTTTTGAAAGAAAAATATCGTATTGAAGATATGTTGCGAAACCATGTATCAAGTAATAGCAATAAGCAAGATGAAGTCATAAAGGATTTAGAATCCGATTTCAATTTCAATAACGCAATTCGTTTCTTTTCACTAGATGGACGGCCAGCAGCCATTACTCGATCTGAGGAAGCTGCGGAAGGTTGGTTTTCACCCAATCGTGGTGGTGGCTTTATTCCTTTAGCGCTTGGCGATATACTTAAAAACGGCAAGGTAATATCCAAAGAAGATTTCCAAGAAGGATGGCCAGACGATACGGCTGACTTAAAATCTGTTGATTCACCAAATACAGTGTCGTTTGATTGGAATGATGCTTCACGATTCTTTGATTGGGATGGGCGACCAGCAGTGATTGTTTTTCTGCCCGATGAATCTGTTACTAGCTGGGTTATTCGGTCTGACGATCCTGTAGGTTTGTGGACGGAGGCTGAACCAGCTTTAATCTCTGCATCTGGAAGATCCCTCTCAAGGGAGGTTTTCCATGAAGTATTTGCTGATCGTTTAGGTGAAAATTTAAATATTTTAAAGAATTAAACAGAGAAAACAGTGAGAAACTTAGAAAAGCATAAAACACTCAGACGAAAATCGAAGATTTTTGTAAAGTGTTTCACGATTCAACAACAATGTTGTAGCCCGGCAGTGCGTTAAGTAATTGTTTGCCGTAGAATTTAGTGGTTAAACGATTATCAAAAATAGTAATTTTTCCCGTATCAGTTTCCGTGCGTATCAGTCGGCCACAAGCTTGGATGAGTCGTAGAGACGCATCAGGTAGTGAGATTTCCATGAATGGATTGCGATTTTGAGATTGTAAGTAATCTTGTGTGGTTTTTTCAATCGGTGAATTTGGTACGCTAAAACGTAGCTTGACAATAATCACATGAGTGAGATTATCACCTTTTAGGTCAACGCCTTCGGCAAAACTATCAAGTCCAAAAATGACACTACCTTGGTTTTGTTTGCGAAGATCTTGGTGTTTTTTGAGGATGAGTTTTTTAGAGAATTCTCCTTGTATAAATAGATCGCAATCTAATTTTTTTTCAACTAAATCAGCCACCATTTGCATCTGCTTGTTAGAAGCAAACAACACTAAAGACCCCTCGTTGGGGTCAATGCGTTTTAACAGTTGTGAGGCGACCTCTTGAGTGTGTTCGTATATTTGAGTTGGGTTATTTTTAAATTTGGCAACGATAAAGTCCACACCATTAAGGTTAAAAGGTGAGGGCAATCGCAAGTATTGATTTTTATCTTTTGTTAAGCCTAATTGTTGGTTAAGTCGGGCAAAACTTCCAAGTGATGAGAGTGTGGCTGAGGTTAGTACGGCGCCTGCTACTTTTGACCAGATTAAATTGTTCAAATTGTTTGACACGTCAATCTGCGCACTGTTGAGAATGTAGTTGGTTTTTTTGTTAGCTAAAATGGTTTTTTCAATCCAGCGTGAGTGAGGTGCTTGTCCGACTTCATCGGCTTGTAGTAGGGACGATAACAGTAACAGGATAGAAGACAAATGTTGCTCGCATTCTCCTAAAACATTATTAAGTGGGTCAGCAATGGTTTTGTCTACCATTTTTATTTTTAGATAATCGATCCAGGATTCTTTTAGAGTTTCAAATTGAGTGTGAGTGGAGCTAATGGATGTGAGTAGGTTTTGGCAGATTGATTGGATAGGTGTATCCACTTGTCCTTGTTCAAAAAGATGAACGTCTTCATCAAAGTCCAGTTCTTTTAACAATTGCACTAAATCATCCAAATAACCATCAATTTGTTTAATGTTGTTTTCGCTTGGATCTTGCTGGGTGATTTTGCACACTTGCTCACTGACACCTTGAGTTTGTCGTATGCTGGTTTTAATGAATTCGATGCTGGTGCTGAGCGAGAAATGTGACAGCGCTTTATGGCTCAAGTGATGCGCTTCATCAAAGATAAAAATAGATTCTTCCACATCGGGAAGTACGGTATTGCCCGTACTAAGGTCGGCTAAAATAAGATCGTGGTTGGCAATAATCACATCGGCTTTAGTGATTTTTTTTCTGGCTTTGAAAAAAGCACAGTCGTTATAAAGTTCACAACTTTTTGCCGTACAAGTAAAACGGTTGCAAGCCACTTTTGGCCATAATGAATGATCTGGTGTTTGTTCTAGGTCGTCAATTTCACCGTTCCATTTTTTATTGGAATAATCTTGCAACATATCACTAAGTTGGTCGAGCTGGTATTTTCCGGGTGGAGAGTCCCACAATAAGTCGTTATCAAACAGCTTATTATCACTGGCATTGTCTTCGACTAAATTAACCAAATTGCGAATACAAACATAGCGTGATCGACCTTTGACCAATGCGTATTCAAAATCAACAGAGCAGTATTTTTGCGTCTCTGGAATGTCTTTATTCAGTAGTTGTTCTTGCAAGGCAACGTTGGCACTGGAGATGATTAATTTCTTTTTATTGGCTTTAGCAATGGGGATGGTACTTAAAAGATAAGCCATGGTTTTCCCGGTTCCAGTGGGCGCTTCAACGCATAAAATAGGGTTGGTGTCTGGATATTCTCCGGCTAAGGTTTTGGATATTTCAGCAATCATTTTGTTTTGTGCATGGCGAACAACAAAGCCAGGCATGGTGTTTTTAGCGGCCTCAAAAGACTGACGGATTTGTGCTTTAAGCGTGTCGCTTAGCACTAGGACTTACGTTGTAAGGATAAATCACACAATAAGACGAGTGCGTTTTTATAGTCAGATTCTTCTAGGATTGCTAGTGATTTTTTAGCCAGATCGGCCGATTCTTGGGCTTTATTATGCGTGTATTCAAAGGCGTTCACACTGTCTAAAATTTTAATAATTTTATCAATTTTGCTGTTATCAGCGTTGTTGATAGCATTTTTTAATAGTTCGTGTTCTTGTCCGAGAGTTCTGGAAAGAGCACAAATCATGGGCAGGGTAGTTTTTCCTTCAGCGAGGTCATCACCGACTTCTTTACCCATGGTTTGGGCATCTGATTCATAGTCGAGTGCATCATCGATAATTTGAAAAGCGTTGCCTAAATGCAAACCGTAATTTCTTAAAGCCAATTCTTGCTTTTCATCAGCATTGGATAAAATACCGCCAATTTGTGTTGATGCTTGGAATAGGCAAGCGGTTTTACGTTCAATCACATTAAAGTATTCTGCTTCTGATAGTTCAGAATTTTGACAGTTGAGCAATTGCAGTACCTCACCTTCAGCAATGCTGTTGGTGGTTTTAGATAGTATTTTCATAATGCGCATCGAATCAGGTTCTACCATCATCTCGAAGGCACGTGAATACAGGAAATCACCCACCAGAACGCTGGCAGCATTACCCCAGACTTCATTCGCTGTGTCTTTGCCACGACGTGTGGCTGATTCATCAACAATATCATCATGCAGTAAGGTGGCTGTATGGATAAGCTCTATAACCACGGCCATTAGGTGATGATGATTGCCCTGGTAGCCCGTTGCTTTAGCACAAAGTAGTAAAAGTAGTGGGCGTAAGCGTTTACCACCTGCATTAATGATGTAGCTACTCATTTGATTAATGAGAGCTACATTGGAGCTCAGGCGTTTAATTAGTACTTTATCAGTCTTTTTTAAGTCTGATTTGAGTAATTTTTGAATGTCAGCAAAATTATTCATAGAAAGTTATTTTAGCGTATTTGCCAGTAGATATACTTCTTTAGAGCGCGCCCTTGAGGCTTTAGGTTTGCGAATGGTGACCTTGACAAATGAGTCTCTGCAGGATTTAACAAAACCATCAAAACCATCACCTTGAAAGATTTTAATAAAGAAAGAGCCTTTAGGCGTGAGTGTTTTAATTGCCATGTCGAGGGCTAATTCGCACAAATACATGGATTTTGGAATATCGACTGAGAGCTGGCCACTCATGTTCGGCGCCATGTCTGAGAGTACTGCATCCATTTTATTACCTTGGGTTAGGTTTAATAATTCTTCGTAAACAGAGTCTTGTGTAAAGTCACCTTGTAAAAAATCCACCCCCAGTAATGGGTTCGATCTCAAGTATGTCACTGGCGATTACTTGGCCAGTTTTCCCTACCAGTTTGATGGCAATTTGACTCCATCCGCCTGGTGCTGCGCCCAGATCAAGTACGCGAGAACCACGGGTGATAAACTTATCTTTTTCAATAATTTCAGTGAGTTTGTAGACCGCACGCGAGCGATAACCCTCTTTTTGAGAGCGTTTTACATATTCATCGTTAAGATGCTCACTCATCCAACGACCAGAACTGCCTTTTTTACCCATGAATAGTTATATCAATAATTTCTAATATTGATGGTCATTTTACGGGATAATAGTGTCTTTTTTATACTTACCCATCAAGCATGAACACTAAACTCAGAAACGTTGCTATTATTGCACACGTTGACCATGGAAAAACCACACTAGTTGATAAACTGCTTGAGCAATCTCAAACCTTTGATGATCGTTTTGAGTCGTCCGAGCGCATGATGGATTCAAACGATTTGGAAAAAGAGCGTGGCATCACCATTAGCTCAAAAAATACAGCCATTAAGTGGAACGATTATCGTATTAACATCGTTGATACTCCAGGGCACGCTGATTTTGGTGGTGAGGTAGAGCGTGTATTGTCAATGGTGGACTCAGTGTTGTTGTTGGTAGATGCACAAGAAGGTCCTATGCCACAAACGCGTTTTGTGACCAAAAAAGCTTTTGATCAAGGTCTTAATCCAATCGTGGTGATTAATAAAATTGATAAAGATGCTGCGCGCCCTAATTGGGTGATTGATCAAGTGTTTGACTTGTTTGATCAGCTTGGTGCAACTGATGAGCAATTGGATTTCCCAATTATTTACGCATCCAGTATTAACGGTTATGCTTCACTTGAAGATAATGTACGCGAAGGCGACATGACACCAATGTTCGAGACCATTGTCAAACACGTGAAAGCTCCTGATGTGGATGTTAATGCACCACTGCAAATGCAAATTACAGCGCTTGATTATTCATCATTTGTCGGTGCAATTGGTATTGGTAGAATTACACGTGGCACAATCAAGAAAAATATGCAAGTTGTAGTGGCTGATGCACAAGGTAAAACACGTAAGGCTAAAGTTGCCAACTTACAAAGTTTTCTTGGTTTGGATAAAATTGATACTAACAGTGCTGAAGCAGGGGATATTGCTGCCATCATTGGCATTGAAGGTATTTCAATTTCAGATACCATTTGTGATCCAGAAACCATTGAGGCATTACCACCACTTAGTGTGGACGAGCCAACGGTATCGATGGCATTTCGTGTGAATGATTCACCGTTTGCGGGCCAAGATGGTAAATACATTACTTCGAGAAATATTCGAGATCGCCTTGATAAAGAGTTGATTTACAACGTAGCTTTACGTGTTGAAAATACGGAAGATCCGTCTGAATTTATTGTTTCAGGTCGTGGTGAATTGCACTTATCGATTCTGATTGAAACCATGCGCAGAGAAGGCTTTGAGCTGGCAGTGGGTAGACCACAAGTGATTTTAAAAGAAATTGATGGTGTGATTTGTGAGCCATTTGAAGATTTGAGTGTGGACGTTGAAACTCAACATCAGGGCACGGTGATGGAGAAACTTGGTGAGCGTAAAGCTGAACTTACCAACATGATGCCTGATGGTAATGGCCGAGTAAAATTAGACTTCGACATTCCTGCTCGTGGTTTAATTGGCTTTAGAACAGATTTCTTAACCGCCACCACAGGAACCGGCCTAATGAACTCAACCTTTGATGGTTATAAACCACAAAAGCCTGGCAACATTGGACAACGTTCTAACGGTTCTTTGATTTCAATGAACCAAGGTAAAGCCGTGGCTTATGCAATCTTTAATTTGCAAAAGAGCGGAAAGTTTTTTGTTGAGCACAATACCGATATTTATGAAGGTATGGTGGTTGGCATTCATACTCGTGATAAAGACTTGGTGATTAACGTAATGAAAGGCAAGCAACTGACGAATGTACGTGCTTCGGGTACGGATGAAGCGGTGGTGCTGACGCCGGCAATCAGGCTAGATCTTGAACAAGCTTTAGAGTTTATCGATGATGATGAGTTGGTGGAAGTAACGCCTCATAACATTCGCATTCGTAAACGTGTACTTGGTGAAACTGCACGTAAAAGAGTGCGCAATAAAAAAGCTGACTAGAAAACAAAACGTGCTACTGTTGGTATACTAATCCGTTATGGATAGTATTCTTAATTTTTTTGTTCGACAAAAAAAATTAGCACTGGTTTTTACCGTGAGTGTGATTGCACTCGGACTGCTTACCCTTAACAACATTCAAAGAGATCAATTTCCATTGGTTGATTTTGAGATGATGACCATCTCAACATCTTATCCTGGCGCCTCACCTGAGGACGTTGAACAAAATATTACCAACCTTATTGAAGATGAGCTTAATAATATTTCAGGTATTGATAATTTCACTTCAGTTTCTCGAGAAGGGCGTTCCAGTATTGCCGTTACCCTTTCTCAAGACGTGAGTGATGTAGACACTCTAAAGCAAGACATTAGAAATGCGGTAAATCGAATTAAATCTTTACCTGAAGAAGTGGTTGATCTACCTAGCGTTCGTGATCAAAAAACTTCCAGAAAAAGTATTATTAAGATCAGTATTGGTGCCCAAGATTTATCTTATGCCGAGTTAAGAAAAATTACCGACAACATTGCTGATTCTCTTGAGCTGCTTGAGGGTGTGTCTGAAGTGGTTAAAGATGGCTACTTGGATCGAGAAATACAAATTAGGATCAAGCCTGACAAGTTGTATCAGCATAAACTCTCTCTACCGCAGATTATTGATGCCATTGCTAAGCGTAATAAGCGCTATACCGTTGGACAAAATCATAGTGATACTGATGAGAAAATCATTGTCGTATTGGCCAAATTTAATCAGGCTGAATCAGTGGGGGATGTTATTATTAAATCCACTTTTGAAGGGCCGGTGGTACGTTTAAAGGACATTGCTAGTATTGAAAATGGCAACGTGGAGGAGAAATCCATTATCCGCATTAATGGTAAAAAAGGTTTTATTCTGCGTGTGCGCAAGCAAGAACAGGCTGATGTAATAACAACGGTTGATTTGGTCAAAGAAAAAATCATTGAACTGAATGCTAAGTACGACCATCAATTGCGAATTTTCTACTCATCAGACATGTCAAAGTACGTGCGCAATCGTCTGAAGATTGTAACCAATAACGGCATGATGGGATTGGTTTTAGTGCTCATTGTGTTGGGTGCTTTTCTATCTTTTAAAACGGCTTTTTGGGTAGCGGTCAGTTTACCAGTGAGTTTGTTAGGCACCGTTGCACTGCTTGGGGCAAGTGGTGAAACCATTAATTTAGTGTCATTGGCAGCAATGATTTTGGTACTTGGCATTGTGGTGGATGATTCCATTATTGTGGCAGAAAGTATCCATCATTACAAACAACAAGGGGAGGATCGATTTGAATCGACTGTCCGTGGTTTTAAACGCGTTATTATGCCAGTGGTGACTACGATTCTAACGACCATACTGGCTTTTTCCTCCATGTTTTTAATGGAAGGCACCATGGGTAAGTTTATTTATGTAATCCCAATTGTGGTGATTTTTGCATTAATTCTTTCATTTTTAGAAGTATCAATCGCATTGCCGGCACATTTGGCCAGTTCTCATGAAAAAATTAAAAAATCCAACTGGTTTGATGCCGTAGAGGTATGGTTTGGGGGTTTTTTAGCCGCTGTACTAAAGTGGCGTTATTTAGTGATTAGTGTTTTTATAGTGATGTTAGCAGGTTCTTTGTATTTTGCCAAAACCAACATGAAGTTTGTGCTTTTTCCTGCGGTGGGTGTTGATACCATTAATGCTAGATTACAAATGCCAGCGGGCAGTTCGCTTGATCATACCGAATCTGTGAGTAAGCAAGTAGAGGCGTTAGTTACCGAAGTGGTGGGTGAGGACCTAGAATCTGTAACCACCGATGTTGGCAAGTACTTTACTCATGTGGCCAAATTTAGCATTGAACTCTCTCCATCAGGCGATAGAGTTCAAACTTCAAAATCATTGTTAAAACAACTCAAAGCAAGGGTGGGCGAGATCTCCTTGGCTGAAAAGTTGAAATTCTCCATCAGAAGGCCTGGTCCACCGCAGGGCGAGGACGTTGAGATTAGCCTAGTTGGGAATGATAACGTTCAGCGTAAAGCAGCTGCAGATAAGCTTGAGAAGATTTTATTATCAATTAAAGGACTGGATAACATTAATCGTGATGATGAACCAGGAAAATCACGAGTTGAAGTGGTGCTTGATTTTGAAAAAATGGCCCGATTGGAGATTGATTTTCCCGTGGTGAGCCAGTATTTAAAAACGGCCTTTACGGGCATTGACGTCACTGATATTCGTGACGGACAAAACGATGTTAATTTCAGGATTTATTTTGGTGATGGAAAACATTCGCAAGACTTTATAAGTACTTTAAAGGTCAACAATCGTAAAGGCCATTTGATACCGATTTCACAATTTTCCAGTATTCATGAAATTGAGGGAGAGCCCGACTTTAATCACTTCAATGGTCAGCGATCCACTTTGCTCAGTGGTAGTGTGGATGATGATACCACCACCATAGGTAAGGTAATGACCCAAGCTTTAGAGCGTTTAGATTTGACTAATAATTTCCCTAATGTTCGCGTAATAGGCGAGGGTGGTGCCAAAGAAACCAAGCAGTCCATGGACAGCTTTAAAAGCGCCTTTATTATGGCTATTTTTGGTATTTTCTTATTATTAGTGCTGTTGTTTAATTCTTACACGCAACCACTGTTAGTGCTTAGCGCTATTCCTTTTTCGGTCATCGGTGTAATCTGGGCATTTTTCTTGCACGGTGAAACTTTAAGTTTTTTCGCCGTTCTCGGCACATTAGCTTTAGTGGGAGTGATTGTGAATGATTCACTGGTGTTGGTGTCTCACCTTAATTACCTTAAAGACAAAGTGATTGACAAAACAACGTCGGCACATGAGTTCATTGTTCGTGGTGCTAAAGATCGTCTACGGGCTGTGGTGCTCACGACATTAACCACATTGGCCGGCGTAATTCCTTTGGCTTATGGCATTGGTGGTACGGATTATATTTTGCAACCAATGGCATTATCACTCGGCTATGGGTTGTTATTTGGTACGGTAATGACCTTGATTCTGTTGCCGTGTTTGTACCTTATCAATCATGATTTTGTCCACTGGGTGAGTCGTTTTCATAAAAGCTCTTAAGGTTTTAAAGTCAGTGTTGTTGGTGGTAAACACACTTTGTCGCTACAAGCTTGCAGTGTGAGCTCTAGACTTGGAGAGTGATAATCTTCTGAGTGTTGTTCGAGTTTGAGCTCGATGCTTACCTTGTCTTTATAGATTGATATTTCATCTTTTGAAAAACCCAGTTTCGCCAATTCGCCTTTTGGATAAATAGCCTGTGTGATTGTCCAATGCTTCGTATCTAAATTATTCACTTGTGTGGCAATCAGTGAATCCTGTAAAGGCTGGTTAGAATTCACATGCCACAGCGGATTTAGAGTTAAGTTAATCACAACTCGATTATTCAATCTTTGCGTATGGATGCGAATACGGCCATCATAAGCGTATTGGACGTTAGACAACTCTTCGAAAGTAGCATTGTTAAACCCTAAAACAAAGGAACTGTAGTTGTATGGATTTTGAGTAATTTCAGCTGAAAAAGCACTTAATAATTGTTGCGCCTGTTTAAAGAATTTTTGCCCATTGACTCGATAATTAAGCTTAACCAAAACCTTGTAGGCCACGCCGTTAGCTGAAGGAATGGCGCCATCGTAAGATTCCTTGTAATTGGTGTTTAAGTATTTTTTATCTTGAGTCATGTTAAAACCAAATTTCTTTTTATCCCAGAATTTTTGCATCATGTCATCGATCAATTGCACGGTTTTATCCAGCCAAATTGACTCATGAGTATAGTCAAACACAGATAGATAGGCATTGGCTAAATACGCATAATCTTCAGATAAGGCGATGGTTTGTAACTCGTTATTAATGGATACACGATAGAGTTGGCCATTTTTATTAAAATTGTCTAAGTAGCGTGCAAGCGCCACCCCAGCATCGGTGTATTTTGTCTCGTTAAAAACATCGCCAGCCTCTAGTAAACTGGGAATCATTAGAGCATTCCAAGAAAGCAAAACTTTGTTATCCGTAAGTGGTGGCTCTCTTTTAATTCTAAGCTTGTACAATTTAGTCAGTAAGGCGTCAATTTTCTTATAGTCATTTTCATTAATATCATTAACGTCTTTAAAACGAATAACATGATTTCCTTCAAAGTCAGTGTAAGTTGATAAATCGAAGTATTGGTCAAAGCGTTTAAACTCTTCTTTGTTTAAAACATTTTTTAATTCTGTGATCGACCAAACAAAGAAAGTACCTTCCTCATCTTCGGAGTCCGCATCCGTGGCCGAGAAGAACCCACCATTAGTATCTTGCATCTCACGTAAAGTGTAATCCAGTGTTTGTTTAGCAATGCGTTTGTACAATGGTTTCTGTGTAAGTTGGTAAGCGCGCGTGTAGATCAGTGAGAGTTGTGCCTGATTGTAAAGCATTTTTTCAAAATGCGGTATCAGCCAAGAATTATCCGTGGAGTAGCGATGAAAACCACCACCGACAGTGTCATAGAATCCACCGCTGGCCATGGTGTCTAACGTTGTAGTAATGGCGTTTAGAAGATCATCCGTTGGATTGCGTTTTTGCTCATCAATGAGTAACAATAACATGGTCTCGTGTGGGAACTTTGGCGCCTCACCAAAGCCACCTTCAAGTTCATCAAAATTATCTAATATCGCTTGAATAGCTTTAGAGACAATGTTTTTGTTAATACCCACTTTAGTCGTAACCGTGGATTTATTTAAGATTTTATCGATATCATGAGCTTGGTTAATCACTTTGTTTTGTTCATTTTTCCAAAGTGTTTGTATTTGTAAGAGAATGTCTAGTAATTGTTTTTTTGGAAAATAAGTACCGGCAAAAAACGCCTTGCCATCCGATAATATAACAGCATTGAGCGGCCAACCACCTGAGCCATTAATTAACTGAGAAACGTTCATGTAGGTGGCATCGACATCGGGGCGAATTTCACGATCCACTTTAATGGAAATAAAATGCTTATTGAGAAACTCCGCCACCTTAACATCGTCAAAGCTCTCCTCTTCCATCACATGGCACCAATGACAAGTGGCATAACCAATGGAAATGAAAACCGGCTTATTTTCTGCCTTAGCTTTATCAAAAGCCTCATCTGAAAAAGCATACCAATTGACTGGATTATGGGCGTGTTGCAGTAAGTAGGGTGATGATTCTAAAATTAAATGATTAACAAACTTAGCACGACCTTGTTTGTCAAGGTGCTGTGTTCTAGGAGAGTAGTCCGAACCTTTATCAAGATATGCTTGTTCTAAATCAACCATGGGGTGTGCCCATATTAAAGTGGGTATAAAAAATAATAACAGTCTAAACATGCTTTGATTATAGCAATCTTATACTTTGTGGGGTGATTTCAATAATTTGCCAAATTTTTTTAACCGATGCGGACAAGGCTTGTATCAGTAGTATTTTTTTAATAAAATCAGCTATTTTTGGCTTGAAAATAAGGTTTTATTGAGTTCTAGACTTGAGTTTGATGGATTTTAAGAGAATTTTTCTCTCATTTTAAAAATTTACGAAATTTTTATTTATTTTGTAACGCTTTACGAATAAGCTCTTCAATTGAGAGTGAATCATCGTTGATGGCGTTCAGCATTCTGTCGGCTTCTTTGGTTTTAAATCCGAGTGCCTGAAGGGCTTGTGAGGCTTTAATAGTGTTTGGATTGGAGTTGCTAGCAGTGATGATTTGATGTGCGCTACTGCTGAGTTCTAATTTTTCCAAGCGGTCTTTAAGTTCAACAATGAGTTTTTGCGCAGTCTTTTTGCCAATGCCTGGGGTTTTGGCGAGTAATGCATCGTCTTCATTCGCCACTGCATTCATTAATGATGCCACGTTTAAATGTGAGAGAATGGCAAGTGCCACTTTAGGGCCAATGCCGTTGACTCGAATCAACTCACGAAATAATATTTTTTCGTCTTTAGAGATGAAACCGTATAAAGTATGTGCATCTTCTTTAACGTGAAAATGCGTGTGCAGTGAGATATTTTCATTGCTACCCATCTCGTAAAAGCTCGACATAGGGCATAGAATTTCATAACCAATACCACCCACTTCAAGTAAGATTTCCGGTGGATTTTTTTCTAAAATTTTTCCTGTTAACTGCCCAATCATAGTTTAAAGATTATAGCCAGGAATAAGTTTTGAAATATCCCTTTTCAAAGGCTTTGATGTCATCTTTGTATTGCAAGGTCAAACCGATGTCATCTAGGCCATTCATCAGACGACGTTTACGCTCAGCGTCAACTTCAAAGGAGTAAGTTTTATTATTTGCATTAATGGTTTGTGCATCCAAATCAATACTAATTTTGCCGTTAAAGGCAAACAGTTTATCCATTACTTCGTTGGATTGTACGATTGGTAAGATGCCATTTTTAAAGCAATTGTTGTAAAAAATATCAGCAAAACTAGGGGCGATGATTACCCTAAAACCGTAGTCTTCGAGTGCCCAAGGGGCATGCTCACGGCTGGATCCGCAGCCGAAGTTCTCCCGTGTCAGTAAAATCTGCGCACCTTGATATTCTGGGTTGTTTAAAACAAAATCTTTATTCAGTGGGCGTTTTGAATTATCCATCCCAACTTCGCCATGATCAAGATAACGCCATTCGTCAAACAGGTTGGGCCCAAAACCAGAGCGCTTAATAGATTTTAAAAATTGCTTAGGGATGATGGCATCGGTGTCAATATTAGCGCGATCAAGTGGCATGGAAATTGATGTTAGTGTGGTAAATGCTTGCATTATTTAACCTTCGAGAAATGACCAGCAATGGCACTCGAGGCCGCAATCGCAGGACTAACTAAATGAGTGAATGAGCCTTGACCTTGACGACCTTCAAAGTTACGGTTTGAGGTGGATGCACATCGTTCACCGGCTTCTAACTTGTCAGCGTTCATCGCCAAACACATGGAGCAACCTGCCTCACGCCATTCAAAACCAGCATCGGTGAATACTTTATCCAAACCTTCTTTTTCGGCTTGCGCCTTAATTAGGCCAGAGCCAGGCACCACCAAAGCAAGTTTGATGTTGTCAGCAATGTATTTACCCTTTGTTACTTGAGCGGCTATGCGTAAATCCTCAATACGAGAGTTGGTGCATGAGCCGATAAAGACTTTATCAATGCTCACGGTGTTAATGGGTGTATTGGCCTTAAGGTGAATATAATTCAGTGCATTGCGAATGCTTTCAGCCTTAACGGCATCCGTTTCTTTGGTGGGGTCTGGCACCATGCCGTCAATACTAATAACCATTTCAGGGGACGTTCCCCAGGTTACTTGTGATTTAATGTCTTTGGCGTCAAAATTAATGACCTTATCAAAATGCGCACCTTCATCAGAGTGTAAGGTGTTCCAATATTTAACAGCCTTATCCCATGCATCATTCGTAGGAGCGAGTGGGCGACCTTTAACGTACTCAATGGTTTTGTCATCCACGGCAACCATGCCCACGCGCGCACCGGCTTCAATCGCCATGTTGCACAGGGTCATTCTGCCTTCGATGGACAGACTTTCAATGGTGTCACCAGCAAATTCAATGGCGTAACCCGTGCCACCTGCCGTGCCGATTTTGCCGATAATATAAAGCGCTACGTCTTTAGCACTAACGTATTCGTTTAAAGCACCATTAACTTCAATTTTAAGATTTTTTGATTTTGATTGCCACAAACAACCGGTGGCTAATACATGTTCAACCTCAGAAGTTCCAATGCCAAAAGCCAGTGCACCTAGTGCACCGTGGGTTGAAGTGTGTGAATCGCCACAAACGATGCTCATGCCCGGTAGGGTGGCACCTTGCTCAGGGCCAACCACATGGACAATGCCTTGGCGAACATCATTCATGGTGATTTCATTAATGCCAAACGTTTTGCAGTTTTTATCCAGTGTTTCAATTTGTAATTTAGAGATCGGGTCTTCAATGCCACTTACGCCACTGGAGCGCTCCGTGGTGGGTACGTTGTGATCAGGCACGGCTAAAGAGGCATCGATGCGCCAAGGTTTTCTGCCTGCTATTGCTAAGCCTTCAAAGGCTTGCGGTGAGGTAACTTCATGAATCAGTTGTCTATCAATATAAATCAATGAAGTGCCACTTTCTTCATGCACCACGTGTGCACTCATCAGTTTGTCATAAAGTGTTTGTGCCATTATTGATTCGTAATACTTGATAAAATAACCGTATTTTACCTTTGTGATTTTTATATGTGCGGTATTTGTGGCCAGCTAAGATTTGATAATAAGACCGTTAAGCCTGAAGATTTAGGCGTAATGATGTCTAAGATTGCGCGCCGTGGTCCGGATGCGTCTGGCGAATGGATGGATGGAAAGATCGGATTTGGGCATCAGCGTTTAAGCATCATTGATTTGTCTAATCATGCGTCACAACCCATGGCGGATAAAACGTTGGATTTAGTGCTGGTGTTTAATGGCACGATTTACAACTATAAAGCCTTACGCGCAGATTTAATCAAACAAGGTTATGAGTTTTTCTCGCATTCTGATACCGAAGTCATTCTTAAAGCTTATCATCAGTGGGGTGAGGATTGCATTACCCATTTTGATGGTATGTTTGCCTTTTGTATTTGGGATAAAAAACAAAATCATTTGTTTGTTGCGCGTGATCGTATGGGGATTAAACCACTTTATTTTAATTTAAACAAAGATGCTTTTAGTTTTGCTTCGAATACGCAAGCTTTGGTGGCGATTGGTGCTGATACTGACATTAACTCAGTCGCTCTACAACAACAGCTCTCGCTCCACGCGGTAGTGCCAGCACCGAATACGATTTTAAGTGGGGTAAATAAAATCAAGCCGGCTACTACACTTATCATTAAACCGAATGGCAAGGTTAAAGAAACGACTTACTGGCAACCCAAGGCTCAACGAATTGGTTTGAACGATAATGAATACATTGAGCGTACGCACGAATTGCTAACCGATGCAGTGTTAAAAAGAATGGATGCAGCGGACGTACCAATTGGTGTGTTACTATCCGGTGGTTTAGATTCTTCATTATTGGTAGCACTTCTGGCTGAGGCAGGGCATCAAGACATCCGTACTTTTTCGATTGGTTTTGAAGACGTTGGCGATGAAGAGGGTTCAGAATTTGAATATTCAGATCAAATTGTTAATCAGTTTAATACACGCCATGAAAAATACGTGGTCAGTAATTCTCAAGTGTTGCCACGTCTTGGTGAGGCAGTGGCAAACATGAATGAGCCGATGGTAGGCCAAGACGCTGTGGCTTTTTATTTGCTTTCTGAGCAAGTATCCAAGCACATTAAAGTGGTGTTATCAGGTCAAGGCGCGGACGAGGCTTTTGCGGGGTATTTTTGGTATCCACGCATGCAAGCAGAATCAGGCACGGAAGTTGAGCGATTTTCTAAGCATTATGTGGATAGACCTTATGAGGAGTATTTACAAACGGTGCATGCCAAATATCACACGGGTAATCATACTGATGCCTGGCTAAACAAAGAGTTTTCAAAAGCCCACGCCGATGAATTTATGGATAAAGTATTTCGCACCGACATTACTCGTTTGGTGGTGGATGACCCAGTAAAGCGCGTGGACAACATGACCATGGCTTGGGGGCTGGAGGCACGCGTGCCATTTATGGACCATCGACTGGTAGAGCATGCACTGAGTATACCACCAAGTTTAAAAATGAGTGAAGAGGGTAAGCACCCACTTAAACAAATATCCAGAGGATTGTTGCCCGACAGTGTGATTGATCGTAAAAAAGGTTATTTCCCAATGCCGGCACTAAAATACATTCGCGGTGAATTCCTAGATTTTATGGCTGATATTTTAAATTCAAGCAAGTGCATTAATCGAGGTGTTTATAATCAAGATTTTGTGAAAAAAGTTATTAATCAACCGGAGCAGTACATGACCGCATTAAACGGATCAAGACTTTGGCATTTGGCTTTACTTGAGTATTGGTTGCAAATAAACATTGATGGATAAAATAATTATATACACCGATGGTGGTTGTCGAGGAAATCCGGGCATAGGTGGCTGGGGCGTTTGGTTGCGCTATGGCGATCATGATAAAAAACTCAAAGGTGTGGAAAAAGGCACCACTAATAATCAAATGGAACTCATGGCGGCGATTAAAGCATTAGAAGCGATTAAATCAAGTACGATTTCCATTGATTTATTTACCGATTCTAAATACGTCATGCACGGAATTAATGACTGGATTGTTGGCTGGAAGGCCAAAGACTGGAAAACAGCAAATAGAAAACCGGTTAAGAACGTAGCACTGTGGAAACGCCTTGATGCATTGAACGAGCAACATAACGTGGATTGGCATTGGGTTAAAGGCCATAGTGGCAACGAAGGAAATGATATAGCGGATGAATTGGCTAACCAAGCCATGGATGAAATGGGTTAAACTAAATAACATAGGTTATGCATTATTAGAATATTATGATATTTAGATAGTTGCAATAAAACTTGTATTTATCAATATAAATGGTATAAATAGAGTTTTCAAGTAAGATAAATAAGGAGAGGAGTAGTGAAGAAGCTAGCAATATTATTTGGATTTTTATTAAGTTTTAATGTTTTTGCAAATGCAACGGACGGTGTCAAGCCTTTGGAGGCTAATGCAACAGAAGCACAAAAACAAGTCATTCGTGATGCTGCACAAGATTCTTGTGACGGTAAAGAAGATGACGAGAAAGAAGAATGTGTAATGGATTATTTCGCTAATCACAATTTGGAAGAAGAGCCAAGCTGCGATTAACAACAAGAATTTTTGGTCTCTGTCTACTTGGGGGGGGGCTATGAATAAAGACTCAATGATGAGTCATTTTTTTATATATAAGAGGAGAGAAGTATGAAACTTCAAACATTAGTAGTAAGTGCTGCAACAGTAGCATTCTTAGCATCAACGGCTGTAACGGCTAAGCCAGTTGGTATCGTTAAAGGCGTTATGGAAGTTGCGGGTATTTCTCGTAATCAAGATAACAAAGCAACCATTGATCCTGCGTTCGCAAAGACTTCACGTCCTTGTCCTCCGTTCTGTATCAATGCAACCAATCCATTTGCACCTGCAAAAGTTGAAACAGTAACAGAGTTAGATGTTATCCATGCTGCGCGTGATTCAGCCAATGGTGACACATCGGTACTCGTGGTTGATGCACGTACTCCGGGTTGGGTTAAGAAAGGCACAATCCCACACGCAATCAACGTTCCATTTACTAAGTTGAATTCTAAGGCGTTAGCTAAAGATCCAATGGCAGTTGTTGAAATCTTAACTGATAAATTCGGTGTTAAAGATTTAGACGGTGTACTAGGTTTTGGTGGTGCTAAGACGATTTATAATTTCTGTAATGGCGCATGGTGTGGTCAATCACCGGCTTCAATCAGAGCATTGTTAGCAATCGGTTACCCTGAAAGCAAGATCAAATACTACCGTGGTGGTATGAATGCTTGGAAATCTTTAGGCTTAACAACTAAGTAATTGATTCATAAAAAGCACTTATTGGTTAAGTGCTTTTTTATCTAGGAGATTATTATGAAAATTAAATTATTTGTATTAGCAGTTGCTTCTACGTTTGCTTTAGGTTCTCAAGCGGCAACATTTCAAAACTCTAGTTTTAACTGGAATAATGCCTCTTCTTCAAAAGCAGGCAAGCCAGTTGGAATTGTTAAAGGTGTTTTAGAAGTTGCAGGCATTTCACGTAATGCAGACAACAAAAATACCATTGATCCTGCGTTTGCAAAGACTTCACGTCCTTGTCCTCCGTTCTGTATCAATGCAACCAATCCATTTGCACCTTCACAGGTTGATATGGTGACAGAGCTTGATATGATCCATGCTGCACGTGATGTTGCTAATGGCGATAAAACACTATTAGTAGTTGATGCACGTACTCCGGGTTGGGTTAAGAAAGGCACAATCCCACACGCAATCAACGTTCCATTTACTAAGTTGAATTCTAAGGCGTTAGCTAAAGATCCAATGGCAGTTGTTGAAATCTTAACTGATAAATTCGGTGTTAAAGATTTAGACGGCATACTAGGTTTTGGTAATGCTAAGACGATTTATAATTTCTGTAATGGTGCATGGTGTGGTCAATCACCAGCTTCAATCAGAGCATTGTTAGCAATCGGTTACCCTGAGCATAAAATCAAATACTACCGTGGTGGTATGAATGCTTGGAAATCACTAGGTTTAACAACAAAGTAAATTGATAAACATTAGTGTTATAAAAGGGGTGTTAATAGCATCCCTTTTTTTTACAATAAATTTGAGTGCTACTGCTGATGAGCGTAGCGATACTTGGTACAAGATTGGCTATGATTATTCACAGAGAGGTCGTAATGCAGATGCCTTTAAATGGATGATAAAAGCAGCAGATGCAGGACATGCAGCAGCGCAAAACAACATTGGCTTGAGCTATTTACATGCTTTGGGCGCTCCTAAAGATGAGAAAAAAGCATTTTTTTGGTTTGAAAAATCAGCGAAACAAGGCCTTGCTTATGCTCAAAGCGAGTTAGCCATGCTATATTATCGAGGCACAGGGGTGGAGAAAGACACAGAAAAGGCGTATGATTGGTGGTTTAAAGCGGCTAATCAAGAAGATGAATACGCACAGTTTAATTTAGCATCGTTGTTCTTAGAACAGTCCGACATTAAACACGCTTATTTTTGGTTCACTAGAGCGAAAAATAATGGCCATCCAGATGCACAAGTGGCGCTGGATAAATTGAGGAGAGAATATGTTGAGTAGATTAATATTAATAATGGGTTTGTTGTTTTCACAAGCCTCTTTAGCGCTGCCTTTTGGTTTGCCTGAATTGCCGAATTTTGGTGATTTTGATCCTAATAGTTTACGTCGTTCTTTTAACGAGTTCATTGGAGTAGAGCCCGATTTCGATAGAGAAGACCGTATGGTGGGGGAGATTGAAGAATCTGTGATGGATGGTGACGTTGAATTTTTGCCATTATCAAAAGACAGGGAAGTATTTAGTATTTTCATGGAAGCGGATGCCGATACACCTAAAGGCGGGGTTGTCCTTCTACATTCTCGTGGATATCATGCCAATTGGTCAAGCACCATTAAACCACTTAGGGTTGGTTTAGCGGAAAAAGGCTGGCATACATTATCAGTACAAATGCCGGTATTGG